>Ga0184612_10000494_pt1 | contig 18486 bp, 14 predicted proteins | sample PLM3_60_coex_FD_133163 | JGI IMG/M metagenome (GOLD analysis project Ga0184612, IMG submission 133163) | Groundwater sediment microbial communities from an aquifer in East River, Colorado, USA - PLM3_60_coex | ecosystem: Environmental > Terrestrial > Soil > Riparian zone | place: USA: East... | reverse complement strand
GCGACCTGGGTGCGGGAATTCCGGCCGGCGCCTGGTCGGCCGGCTCGACGGGACGCGGGGCGGGCCGATCGCTGGGCGCGCCGTAAGCGAAGGCTCCGTAGCCGAGCGCGTCGGACCCTGGCGCCGCAGGTCTGGGGCCGCCGTACCCGGGCAAACCGTAGCCGGGCGTACCGTAGCCGGGCGTACCGTAGCCCGGCGTGCGGTACCCCGGGAGGCCGTACCAGGGAGCCCCGGGCGCCATCACGGCGAGGGCGAGGTCCGGCCAGACCGTGGCGGCGCGGGTGCGTACGGCAGCCAGCTGGCGCACGGAGCGGCGGTGTCGCTCGGCGTGGACCGCCGCCAGGTAGGCCCAGCCCGGTGTGTTCGCCGGCGGCGGTGGATTAGTGACCGAGGCGACCTCGCGGGCAAGGCGCTGACCAAGGTGGGTGCGGGCCGGCTCGCGAAGCTGGCGATTGCGGGCAAGGAAGTGGCGCACGGCGAGGGCAAGGTCGTCATCGAGACCCGCAAGGTCCAGTGTGGACGCCCAGCCGTCGAGCCCGGCTGGCATCTCCGGCACCCAACCCCACGCCGCGGGGGTGCGCTCGTGGATCACGATGGTCCCGGCCGTGTGGTCACCGATCCTTTTGCCCTGCGGGCTCGCGATCATCACCCAGATGCTCACGAGCCAGGTCAGAGGTGGGGCGACGATCCCCGGCCACTCGATGGCGATGCTGACGAGCCCGCGCGTCAGGGCCTGCCGGAACGTCACCGGGCCGCCGTCATCGCGCACGACCCGGAGTCCGACCACGAGCTTGCCCAGGGTGCGGCCACGGGTTGTGGTCTCCATGAGCACCGGATACCCGACGAAGACAACAACGAGCAGGATGATGAAGCTCGCGTCGAAGGCCGCGTCGTCGGGAACGACGATCCCCAGCAGGCCGAGCAGCGCGAGCAGCAGGATGAGTACGAATGACCCCAAGTAGGCCAGCACAATCTGGACGACGATGTCTATGAGCCGGGCCAATGCCCGGGACCCCAGCCGGGCGGTACGGACGTCCAGGTGGACCGCGTCGCCGGTGAGGAAGCGGGGCTGTCCGGCGTCGCCGCTCGGCGCGGTGGCCGCGAGGTCGGGGGTCACCCGGTCAGTGTCCACGACGGGTACGCTCGGCGTCGTCCGGTACCGGCCGCGCGGCCCGCATCGGCCGGCGCCGGACGAAAGACGAGGGAGAGCCTGGTGGATCTGGACGCCTTCGTCAGCGAGCACGGGGCCGAATGGAACCGGCTGCAGAGGCTGCTCGGCAAGCGCCGCCGCAAGCTCTCCGCCGCCGAGATCGACGAAATGGTCGTGCTCTACCGGCGCGCGGCCACGCATCTGTCGGTCGTACGGAGCCGCTCGCCCGACCCGACGCTCGTCGCGTGGCTGTCGCGGCTCGTATTGCAGGCGCGGGCGGCGGTGACCCCGACAACGGGCTACTCGGCCGCGGCGGTCGGGCGGTTCTTCACCGTCTCCTTCCCGTCCGAGGTCTATCGCGCACTTGGCTGGGCCGCCGGCGTCGCGGTCGGGTTCCTGGCGCTCGGCCTGGTGCTGATCGGGCTCGTCGCCGGCGATGAGCAGATCGCCTTGAGCTTCTTCACTCAGCAGCAGATCGACGACATCGTCAACACACAGTTCGAGGCGTACTACTCGAGCCACCCCCCACAGAACTTCGCCACCGTGGTGTGGACCAACAACGTCCTCGTCACTGCGATCTGCCTCGCGGCGGGCGTGCTCATCCTGCCCACTCTGTACATGCTGTGGGAGAACGCGCTCAACTTCGGGCTCATCGGTGGAATCATGGTCGGCAATGGCCGGGCCGATGTGTTCTTCGGGCTGATCACCATCCACGGCCTGCTCGAGTTGACCTGTGTCTTCATCGCGGCCGGGGTGGGACTGCGGATCGGCTGGTCCTGGATCGCGCCGGGCCCGCTGCGAACCCGGGCCGGCGCGTTGGCGGAGACGGGTCGGTCCGGGATCGTGGTGGCGCTCGGGCTGGCGGTCCCGCTGGGCGTCAGCGGGCTCGTGGAGGCGTTTGTCACGCCCCTGCCTGTGTTCCTGCCGGTCAAGCTCGCCGTGGGCGCGGCCGTGTGGCTGGCCTTCCTCGGCTACATCGTCGTCTTCGGACGCAGCGCCGTACGGCAGGGGCTGAGCGCCGACGTTGAGGAGCACGAGCGCGAGGCCACCGCCCCCACCGTCTGACTCCAAGATCGCGTTGAGCTGTGGGGCCGTCTCCAAGATCGCGTTGAGCTAGGGGTTGTACTCGTGATTGGAGATCAACACAGTCCTCCGGACGGGATCGCGAGTAAACGCCCACCGACTGGAACAAGTCCTAGATCGACGGTGATTAGAGCTTGCCGGCGGCCTTGAGGTCCAGGTACTTGTCGGCCACGGCCGATGCGAATGTCTCGGCCGGCGCGTCGACGACGTGAACGCCGTAGCGGGTGAGAGCCGCCCGCACCCGCCTCAGTTCGGCCAGCCCGCGCTCCGCGGCGGCGGCGGTAAACAGCACCGGCGCGTCACCACGGCTACCGGCGAGCGCGTCGAGGGCCGGATCGTGCACCGCCGCGACGACGACGGTGTGGCGGGCGACGAGGCTGGGCAGTACGGGCAGCAGGCCCTCGCCGAGAGCGCCGGGGTCCAGGGTGGTGAAGAGCACGACGAGGGCACGCTTGCGTTCGATTGTCAGCACCTCCGCGACGACGCGGCCGAAGTCGGTCTCCACCAGCGCCGGCTGGAGCGGCGCCATGGCGTCGACGAGCTTTGGCAGCAGCGTCCGCTTGGACGAGCTGGACACGTTGGCGTGGGTCTCGGTGTCGATGGCGAGCAGGTCGACGCGATCGTCCGCGTGCGAGGCGAGGGTCGCGAGCAGGAGGGCCGCGTCGATGGCGGCGTCCAGCAGCGGTTCGTCGCCGATGCGGCCGGCGCTGGTGCGCCCCGTGTCGATCACGCAGAGCACACGCCGGTCCCGCTCCGGGCGCCACTGCTTGACGACGACATGCTCGCGCCGGGCGCTACCTCGCCAGTCGATCGAGCGCGGGTCGTCGCCGATGACGTAGTCGCGCAGCGAGTCGAACTCCGTCCCGACGCCCCGGCCTCGCGTGACGACCTGGCCGTCGATGACGCGCAGCCGAGAAAGCTTCTCCGGCAGGAACCGTCGCGAGGCGAACTCAGGCAGCGCACGCAACGTCCACAGTGGAGTGAGAGCGGCGGACCGCCGGCGAGTCGTCTGGCGGAAGGCCAGACCGAACGGCCCGTATGTGCGGATGAAGACCCGGACCGCCGGCCGGTCGCCCCGCCGGGTAGGAGTCAGCGTCGTCTCGATCGTGGCTGTCTCGCCGGGGTCGAGGTCGAGCTGATGGGCGTATGGCTCGCTCGGCCCGGCGGACGGCACCCAGGCGTCGCGCACCAGCGCGCGCATCGTCCGTACGGACTCGTTGGTGAGGGACAGCGCCACGGTCGCGGACTCGCCCAGCCGCACCTGCGTCGGGCCGGACCGGCGGAGCGTCACCTCTCCCGCGGGCGCGGCCAGTACCCAATCGACGGCGACGAGCAGCGCGACCAGTCCGAGGATCGCAACCAACACCTGCCACGGCGCGGGCACCCACCACAGGGTGGCACCGCCGAGCACGGCCACGAGGGCCGGCACCCGCCAGGTGATCATTAGCGCGGGGTCGGCACGGTGGCGAGCAGGGAGTCGAGCACGGCGTCGGCCGTGACACCTTCGAGCTCCGCCTCGTGCCGCAGCCGGACGCGGTGGCGCAGTGCCGGCCGGGCGACGGCCTTGACATCATCGGGCGTGACATAGCCCCGTCCGGTGAGCCAGGCGAAGGCCTTGGCCGCGTTCAGCAGAGCCGTGGCCCCCCGGGGGGAGGCGCCGAGCTCCAATGACGGTGCCGTACGGGTGGACCGGCACAGGTCGACGACATAGGCGAGCACGACGTCGGCGACCTGGACGTTCAGCATCCCCCGCCGGGCGGCGGCGAGGTCATCGCGGGAGGCCACCACGGTCACGCCCGCCGCGCGTAGGTCGCGCGGGTCGAATCCATTGTGGTGGGCGCGCAGCACGCCAAGCTCCTCCACCCGTGTGGGCAGCGGAACGGTCAGCTTGAACAGGAACCGGTCGAGCTGCGCCTCCGGCAAGGGGTACGTCCCCTCGTACTCGATGGGGTTCTGCGTCGCCGCCACGAGGAAAGGGTCGGGTAGCGCGCGCGGCCGTCCCTCCACGGAGACCTGGCGTTCCTCCATGACCTCCAAGAGAGACGCCTGCGTCTTGGGGGGCGTTCGGTTGATCTCGTCGGCGAGCAGGAGGTTGGTGAAGACCGGCCCGGCACGGAACTCGAAGGCGGCGGTACGGGCATCGAAGATGAGGGATCCCGTGACGTCGCTGGGCATGAGGTCGGGGGTGAACTGGATCCGTTTCGAGTCCAGGTCGAGCGCGGCCGCGAGCGTTCGGATCAGCAGCGTCTTGGCGACGCCCGGCACACCCTCGAGCAACACGTGCCCCCGGCACAGGAGTGCGATGACTACGCCGGTGACCGTCGCGTCCTGGCCGACCACGACCTTGGCGATCTCGGTGCGGAGCCGGCCGAGGGCTTCTCGCGCGGCCAACTCGGTGTCGCCGGCAACGGGTCCGGCGAGGCCCGGTCCGTTCCCATCGAGCGTCGCGGCTGTCTCGGTCACGGCGTTCCTCCTTGGTGCGGTTGCGGGGCAGGCTGCTCGGGATGTTCCGGTGGTGTCGGTGAGACTGGGGGGACGTCGCGCACGACGGCGTTGACGAGCGCGTCCAGCTGCTCAACCGCGCGCCGTAGGTCGCCGTCGTCATCGGGCGGCGGTCCATAAAGGATCGCGCGGATGGCGTGCACCGGCTGGCCGGTGCGCTCGGCCAACCGCGCGATCAGCTGCTCGGCCGCGGGGGTGGTACCGGCGATGGCGTGTCCCGTGAGATCGCGCTCGGCCGCGGCGCCTCCGAACGGGTTGAGCACGCGGTTGATTCGGGCGATCGCGGCAGTTCGCAAGGCTTCCAGCGTGGCATCCCGCGCACGTACCCGCTCGTAGAGCCGCCCCCGCCCGGTGACCGCCTCGGCCGAGGGCACGAGCACGGGCAGCGGCTCCGCGACGGGGCCACCGAGCCGGCGGGAGCGGGCGAGGGCGAACAGCAACGCCGCGGCGAGCGCAGCCACGAGCGTCGCCCATAGCGCACTCGGGAACGCGTTGAACAGGGAGTCGCCGCCACGGTTCCGTTCGCCGCGCTCGTAGGGCAGCTGTCCGACCGGGAAACGCGGCACCGGTTCGCGCTGATGCACATCGACCCACACCACGTGGTTACGCTCGCCCAGCAGAGCCATGGCCAGCGCGGCGTTGCCGTGCTCGCCGATGCGGCCATTGCGGAAGGGGTCGGTCGCACCCACCACGATTATCTCGGTGTCGCCGTCCTTCACGCCGACCAGGCCGCCGCCGTAGCAGCTGGCGTCCGCGCGAGCGTCGAAGACCTCGTACCGCGTACGTAGCACCGCCGCTCGCCCGGCCTCGACGGCGTACGGCGTGGCGCAGCCCGGCGGGACCGCCTTGGTCGCCCATCGCTCGCTCGCCGGGAAGATAGGCGCCCGCCAGAACAGGGCGGTGCGCAGACCGGGCTCGACGATCACAACGCGGTGGCGTCCGGGCACGTTGTCGACGAACGAGTAGAGCTCGGCGTTGAGAAAGTCGGGCGTGGGCACGAACAGCGTGACGTCATGCCACTGCGCGGCCGTGATCGCGTCCCGGCTTGAGGTCACAGTCTCGATGCGTACGCCGCGGGCCGCCAATCCCGCGGCCAGCTCGCTCGAGCCGTCCGGGCCGGTGCCGGTGGGGGACAGCGTGCCGGCGTCCGCGAGGTCGGGCTCGTCGACCGCGTGCGCCAAGCCGGTAAATGCCCAGAACACCAGCCAGACGACGAACGGCGCCACGGCACGGATCCAGCGCCGGGAGCGTCGCCGGCGGCCCACCCTACTCGGGCGGGGGCGGCCCGGCGGGCCGTCGTCCGGTGGCTCGCGGGGCGGTCGGTCGGGTCCGGTTGGCACTGCCGCGGTTGTCCCAGGTCTTGTCGCCGTGGGCCTCATTGGACACCTCCGGCGGCGGGAACCCGTTCCGAGCCGGCAACGACTTGCTGCACGAAGTCCGCGAGGACCTGCTTCACGGCTTTGGCATGAGCGCGCATCGCGATGTCGTCGTCCAGTGTGGCGGGTCGCAGACCGTACCAGATCTCCGAGAAGACGTCGGCCGCGCCGCGCAGCGGCGGCGACAGGGCCGGTCTCGCGCGCCCCGCCGCGGCGGCGAGCTCGGTCACCGTCCATCCTGGAGTGTGCGGGATGACCGCGCGCTCGATGAGATCGCGTACGATCGCGCGCAACCGCTCCCGTACCGCCTCTGCGTATCGTCCGGCCGCCGCGAGCTGGTCCGCCGTCAGGGCGAGGACCTCGGCGGGCATGTCGGGCAGCTCGTCGGGGGGCAGGTCGTCGAGTGCGTCCCGCTCGCCACGTCGTCGCCGCCGCCACCGGAAGCGCCACCGCCATCGCAGCGCCCCGAACCGGAACCGCCGCCATCCGCGGCTTTCTCTCTGGTTGCTGCGCCCCTTGCCCCGAGACCCCCGGCGGAAACGCCAGTTCCACGGCAGCCAGCCGGGCCAGAAGTAGAGCGCCAGGGACAGGAGCACCGCGAGGACGAACGACAGGAACACCAGCATGGGAACGCCGCCGGGGACGGCGTCGGCGAGCGCGGCGATGGACTCGGTCCACCACCTCATCGCGGCCGCCCCTCGGGTGATCGCCGTTCCGGTCGGGTCGCATGACGCGGCGCGTCACGTCCGGCGCCCCAAACGGCGATCACCGCGATCACCGCGATCACCGCGACCACCGCGACCACCGCGGTCACCGCGGCACCGCCAGGGCGGCCTCGGTGGCGACGCCGCGGCGTAGCGAACGGCTCAATGCGATGTCAAGTCCTTCGGTGCGCATGCGCGCCTCGAGGTGCAGCGCGGCGTCGAGGCAGCCGAGCATCGGGTAGGCCAGCGTGTTGACCGTCAGCCAGGCGGCGCCCATGAGGAGGTTGTCGACGGTGGTGGACGGGGAGTCGAGGAAGAGCCCGAACACCGCGATCCCGCCGAGTCCGAGCGCGAGCCGGATAAACAGCCAGGCCAGGTAGCCGAGCACCCTGATCCATGCGGCGCGCATGACGAGTCGTGCGGACAGCCGAAGCGACCGCAGCAGTGCCCGGGCTGGCCCCAGTTGGTCGATCACGACCGCGGGGGCCGCGAGACCGAGCAGCCCGTAGATAAACGGCCACACGACCACGGTGGCCAACGCGGCCAGCATGAGGCCGGCCAACTGCAGCGGCCCGGGGAGGACGAGGAACGCCGCCCCGGATGCGGCGCACATCACCGCCGCGACGAGCGCGACCACGACCACGGGGGCGGCCGCCGACCGTCTCCGCGGTGGCGCGGCGGCCCCCAGCAGCGCCCGCGGCGCGGCCGCCGCCGCGACACCGCCGAGCAGCCCGATGCAGAACACCTCGGTCGCGATGCTCACCACGATGAGCAGGCCGTACTCTTCCAGCAGCCCGGTGCCGGGGAGGTACGCGGCGTCGACGTCGGCCGCGCGGCGGAGCGGGAACAGGATCGCCTGCTCGGCCAGGGCGGCGAGAAAGCCGGCGCCGAGGAGCAGCCCCGGGCGGGTACGTATCAGCGCGACGGCCGCGTCGAGCAGCTCACCGGTCGTGAGTGGCCGAAGAGGCAGGACGCCCGGCTGGGCCTGGTCGCGCAACGATTGCTCCGGAGGGTCGTTGCCTGCTGGTTCCGCTCGCAAGCTTCGCGGAGTGGGCCTCATCGTGTCACGCTGGCGCTCACACCGGCGACCCGGTAGAAAGCGCCCCAGGAGGTGTCGATCATGAACCTGGGGTCGCGATTTGGCCTCGATCATGACCCCAAGTTCATGATCGGCGCTCGGGATGGGGTGGCTCGTCGGCCCGGCGCACGTGGACGCTACCTGATCGTGACCGTATTGTTGTGCGCGCCCCCGCTGGTCAAACTGCTCGCCGGGCCGCTCGGCTGGCCTGCGGCATTCCCCCATTGCGCACACGAGATGGAATATTGAACACATGAGATCCCGCGTCCTGGTGGTCGACGACGACCCCGCGCTCGCCGAGATGCTCGGCATCGTGCTGCGCAGCGAGGGCTTCCTGCCGTCCTTCGTCGCGGACGGGGAGCGGGCGCTCTCGGCGTTCCGGGAGGCGCGGCCCGACATCGTGCTGCTTGACCTGATGTTGCCGGGCATGAGCGGCATCGACGTGTGCCGCGCGATCCGCGGCGAGTCCGGGGTGCCCATTGTGATGCTCACCGCGAAGACCGACACGGTTGATGTGGTTCTGGGTCTGGAGTCCGGCGCGGATGACTACGTGGTCAAGCCGTTCAAGCCCAAGGAGCTCGTCGCCCGGATGAGAGCGCGCCTGCGCCGCGGCGAGGACGTCGCCCCCGAAATGCTCACGATCGGCCCGGGCGGCAACCAGATCACGATCGACGTGCCCGCACACACGGTGCTGCGCAACGGTGACGAGGTCAAGCTCACCCCGCTGGAGTTCGACCTGCTGGTCGCCCTGGCCCGCAAGCCGCGCCAGGTGTTCACGCGAGAGGTGCTGCTGGAGCAGGTCTGGGGCTACCGCCACGCGGCCGACACCCGCCTGGTCAATGTGCACGTTCAGCGACTGCGGGCGAAGATCGAGCCCGATCCGGAGCGACCGGAGGTGATCCTCACCGTGCGTGGTGTCGGTTATAAGGCCGGTACGGCCTGACGGCCGAGGCACATATGCTCCGTTCCCCCCGCCCCGCATCCATGATCGCCAAGGCCAAGCGCGCCTGGCGTCAGTCGTTGCAGGTGCGTGTGGTGACCATCACACTGGCGACCTCGGGCCTGCTTGTGGCAACGTTTGGCATCCTCGTCGGGAACATGATCACCAACGGTCTCGTGGACAACAAGACCAGGCGCGCGCAGGAACTGGTGACGCGCGGCACCGAGGACGCCTCGGACCAGCTCAAGGGCCTCATTCCCAACGCGAGCGACCCACTGGCGATCACCTACGTCAAGCCGGTCGTCGTCAACCTCGCCGACCAGGACCAGGGCAGCGGCGTCACCGTCGCGATCATCCCCGGCGACGCGTCGACGGCGGGGCTGGTGGGGCTGTCGCACCCGCTGGAAAATGCCCATGCGCAGGTGCCGGATGAGATAAAGACGGCGGTACGGGAGCAGGGGTTTGTGCACCAGCGGCTCGATCTGAATCTCGACGGCGGTGGTAATCGGCTCTACCTCGTCTTCGGCCGCGAGCTCAAGCAGTCATGGGGCATCGTCCAGCTCTACTACTTCTTCCCGCTCGACGAGGAGATCAGCGCGGCGGCGCTCGTGACCAACACCATCACGATCACCGGCATCGCGCTGGTCATCATGCTCGCGCTGGTGGTGTCGCTGGTGACGAGGATGGTCGTGAACCCGGTCCGGGTCGCCGCCCGTACCGCGCAGCGGCTCTCCAACGGCCTGCTCGACCAGCGCATGGAGGTCAAGGGAGAGGACGATCTCGCGGCGCTGGCCGCCTCCTTCAACCACATGGCGGAGAACCTGCAGCGCCATATCCTCCGGCTGGAGGAGATGTCCCGCCTGCAGCGCCGGTTCACCTCCGACGTCTCCCACGAGCTGCGCACGCCGCTGACGACGGTACGGATGGCGGCGGATCTGCTCTTCGCACAGCGCGACGAATTCGACGCCCCCACGGCACGCAGCGCGGAGCTGCTCCAGGCGGAGCTGGACCGGTTCGAATCGCTGCTCTCGGAGCTCCTGGAGATCAGCCGGTTCGACGCCGGGTTCGCCGCGCTGGACGCGGAACCGGTCAACCTGGGCCCCCTTGTCCGACGGGCGGTCGACCGGCTTGCGGCGGTCGCCGACCGGGCCGGCGTCAGGGTGGATGTCGACGTACCGACCGAGCCCATCGTCGCCGAGGTCGACATGCGCCGCGTGGAGCGGATCCTGCGAAACCTCATCGGCAACGCCATCGAGCATGGCGAGGGTAAGCCCGTCAAGGTACGCCTGGCGGCCAGCGACGACGCCGTCGCCATCACGGTGCGCGACCGCGGTGTCGGGCTGAAGCCGGGCGAGGAGAAGATGGTCTTCAACCGCTTCTGGCGCGCGGACCCCTCGCGAGCGCGGCAGACAGGTGGCACCGGCCTTGGCCTCTCCATCGGGGTCGAGGATGCCCGTCTGCACGGCGGTTGGCTGGAGGCGTGGGGTTCACCCGGGCAGGGCGCGCAGTTCCGGCTGACCCTGCCGGTCAAGGCGGGCGACCGCTTGGTCTCCTCGCCGCTGCGCCTGGTGCCCAACGACTTCAAGCCGCCGTCGGACGCCGGTCCTGGCCGGCCGGAACCGGTCCCGGCGGTGCCGCAGCAGGCACATCGGCTTGCGTTGCTGCCGGCGTTGCGGGCCAGGCCGGCGTTGACCGCTGGGACCGGGGGCCCGGCTGGGCCGGCGGTGGTGGCCGGCGGTGAGCGGGCGGACGGGCCGGAGCTGGAGGGTAGTCAGGGTTTGGCAGCGGCGCCGGAGCCGGCGGCGGTGGGCGATGGGGGTGGCCACGATGGTCCGGCGCGGTAGGTCATTGGCCGGTGTGGTCAGCGCACGTACGCTCGCGACCGCACTTATCGTCGTCGCAGGTCTTGGAATCGCGGGCTGTGGCGTGGCGAGCGAGCCGACCGCGGTCGATGCCGGCGATGCGCTCTATCCGGGCGGGGACCGCAGCGGCGACAGCATGACCAGCCTCCCGACGGCCAACGCCGCGAGCCAGCCAGATCAACTCGTTCGTGACTTCTTCGCGGCGGCCGTCGGGGGCGGCGACGAAGCCGCGCAGCGGGCGAGGCTGTTCCTGACGGCCGAGGGGCTGGGCCATTGGAAGCCGGAGTCGACGAAATTGACGATCCTCCGGCTGTCCAGCGTGACCCGTGGCGTGCAGACGGGCGGGCGAACCCCGGTCACGGTCACGTATCAGATCGTCGGCGAGCTGACCAACCAGGGCTCGGTCGAGGTTCTCGCCAACAGCGGGCCCCACAAGATGACCTTCATGGTCGTTCCGCGCGAGGAAGGCTCGGCCCAGCTGCGGATCGAGAAGATGACAGGTGCCATCCCGGATGGGCTATTCATCAGCGATGTGGCGCTCGAGACGCACTACCGAGTCCAGCCGGTCTACTTCTGGGACCTCACCGGTAGGTGGCTGGTCCCGGATCTGCGCTACCTTCCGCTAACGATGCAGCCGGACGTGCGGCCGAACCAGGTTGTTCAGTGGCTACTCAATGGACCCTCGCAGTGGTTGAAGCCCGCCGTTCGGTCGTTGCCCCAGGGCACGAAGGCCAACGGCGCCCCGGTGAGCCGTCCGGGGGGATTCGTCGTCAACCTGTCGTCTCAGGCGGAGGCCGACGGACCGCAGGGCCTGAGCCACCTCGCGGCCCAGCTCCGCTGGTCGCTGCGCTCGTCCTCCATTCCGTCGATTGACCTGCAGATAGAAGGTCAGGCGAGGGATCTCGCGTCCACCGACATCTCGAAGGTCAACCCCGCAGCGTCGCTGCCCCCGCCTCAGCCATTTGCCGTTATAAATGGCCGCGTCGTCCCGCGCGAGCCGGGAGGCGCCTCCGCCGAGCCGGGCTCGTTGCTCACCAGCAAGGAGAACCAGCGGGTCGTCGCCGCCGCGATCAGCCGTGACACCAACCGTGCCCTCAACGTCGGTGCGTTCGTCCAGCGGTCCGCGGGCGGCGCGGAGACGCTCGTGACCGTACGCCGGATTGGCACGAAGCTGGAGTCGGTCCGGGTCAATCTGCCGTCGACGATGGGCCGGCCCGTGTTCGTTCCGGGCACGACCACTCTGCTCATCGCCTCGGTGGGGCGACTCTACGTCGTCGATCCGGCCAACAAGACGCCGCGCGTCGTCAACGGGTTGGACGGCGTCGAGGCCGTCGCGGTGGCACCGGACGGCCGGCGCGTCGCTCTTGTCGTCAACGGCAAGGCTCTCGTGGCGGCACTGTGGCCCGTGGCCGGGAACAACTTCACCCTTGGCCAGCTGGAGAGGCAACTCCTGCCCCGTGAGGTGCCGCGGGCCGTGGCCGTCGCGTGGCAAAGCGAGGACCGGGTGTTGGTCGCGGGCACCAGCGACGGCAACCGGCCCGCGATGTGGGAGGTGACCGCCGACGGAGTCATAGCCAAGGACAGGTCATCGGGGCTGCGAGCCTCCATTCCGACGGACGTCGTCGCGTACCCCGCCAGCCCGCAGGGCTTCTCCCCCGGTGGCGGTGCGGTCATGGTGGAAACTGCTGCGGGAGCCGGGGAGTTCGCCGGCGAACTGGTTCTGTTCCCCGAGGGCCAGCGCTCGCCGTTCTACGCGAGCTGACCTGCGGCGGCGTTCCACCGCGTTGTCCACAGCGCCATGAGTTGTCCACAGGCGATGGTATGACGCTGGCGGCGGCCGCACGTGGTTGGCAGTCTGGCGTTCGTGCGTGATGCCTTGGGCTTCGTCGGCGCGGCCTGCGCCCGTACCCTCGCGGCCCTGGCGGACCTGGTGTTGCCGGCGGAGTGTGCCGGCTGTGGGGCCGCCGCTTGCCCCAACGGTGGTGTCGGCGACGGTGGTGTCGGCGCTGGGGCTGGGTTCGGGAGTGGAGCGGCGCCGGGCGTCTGCGCGGAGTGCGCGCGGTCACTTCGTGGGCCGCCGGGAGCGACCAGGCCCACGCCGGCGCCGGAGGGCCTACCGCCGTGTTTCGCCGGCGGCGTCTATGCGGGACCGCTGCGGGAGTTGATCCTCGCGTACAAGGAACGCGGTCGCCGCGACCTGGCCGCGCCGTTGGGCGACTCGCTCGCCGTCGTGGTCCGCACCGGTGCCTGGGTACGGGTGGTGGCGCCGCCCCTGTTGGTCGTACCCGTGCCGGCGACCGCGGCGGCCGCGCGGGCCCGGCGCGGCGACCACATGCTCAGCCTCGCCCGGCGGGCCGCGGTCCGGCTGCGGCGGGAGGGCTGGCCGGTCGGCGTGGCATCGCCGCTGCGGGCACTGCCCAAGGTCGACTCCGCGCAGCTCGGCCGTCACGCCCGGGCCGCGGCAGCTCGCGAGGCCTTCGTCGCGCGGCCCGCCGACATACGGGCGCTGCGCGCGACAGTGCCGACGGCGTCAGTCGTGCTGCTGGATGACGTAGTCACGACGGGGGCCACGCTCGCCGCGGTGGCGGGCCGGCTGGCCGACGAAGGAATCGACGTGGCCTTCTCGGCCACCCTCGCGGCGACCCAGCTGCGGCTGCATCCGGCGTGATCCGGCGTGCTATAAGTGCCAAACGGCCGAGATGCGGCCCGTGGGCAGATCTTTCGAGAGCATTGTTCAGATGGGGGATGACGAGGCGCCACAGAAGAGTTAGCGTCGATGACCACGGGCAGTTTCGTTTACCCGGAGGGGAGGCTGAGTTCATCTGCCCCAAGCGCCGATCAGGCGGGACCACCTCCGGGGGAGGCGCCGATCGAGGCGAATTGATCACACCACAACAACCTGCCCAGGACGCGATGTCCTGGGTTACCCGCAATCAAGACCGTGGGGGAGGTCAGGCGTGGACATCGTCGTCAAGGGCCGAAACGTCGAGGTGCCCGACCACTACCGAGTGCACGTTGCCGAAAAGCTTCACAAGATCGAGCGCTACGACCACAAGCTCATCGAAATCAGTGTTGAGCTGCTCCACGAGCGCAATCCGCGCCAGTCGGACTACTGCCAGCGCGTCGAGATCACCTGTGTGTCGCGGGGTCCCGTGGTAAGGGCGGAGGCCTGCGCGAGCGACTTCTACAGCGCCCTCGACAAGGCGATCGACAAGCTCGACACGAGGCTCCGTAAGGCCGCGGACCGGCGCCGGGCGCACCGCGGTCGCCACGCGCCCGTCTCCGTGGCCGAGGCGACGGCGCCGCTCGCCGGTCTAGCCGGGGCGTTCACCCGACCCGCCTCGGCTATTGCGCTGGCCGAACGCGACTCGGCCGGGGGTTTCTCGGCCGAGATGGATGCCGAGGTCGACAACGACCAGCCCTGGCACATCGCGAGGCTGAAGGAGCACCCCGCCGATCCGATGACCGTTGACGACGCACTGTTCCAGATGGAGCTCGTCGGGCACGACTTCTACCTGTTCCTCGACAAGGACTCCGGCCGCCCGAGCGTCGTCTACCGGCGCAAGGGATACCACTACGGCGTCATCAGCCTGTCCGCCGCCTAAGTTCGCGCCGATCATGATCTGTGAGCGTTTACTCAGGTTCCCGTCCGGAGGACTGTGGTCATGATCGGCGCTGTTTTGTAACCCAAAACCTCATGATCACCGCCCCGCGGCGGAGCGGTTGGCTGCGCGCGGCCGATCCGTCTAGGGCAGCAGGGCGTAGAGGATGTCGTCGATGCGGGTGCCGTCCGGGCCGGGCAGGCGAGAGCGCTGGTAGCCCTCGCGCACGAAACCGGCCCGTTCGAGCACGCGTTGCGAGCCGAGATTCTCCGGCGCCGTCCCGGCGACGAGGCGGGCGATGCCCACGTGCCCGAAGGCCCACTGCGCGACGAGCGTCACCGCGCGAGTGGCGTAGCCACGGCCACGCCAGGCCGGCACCATGCTGTAGCCGATCATCGCTTGCTGGCTGGGCGGCTCCCAGTAGTACAGGCCGATCTCGCCGGTGTAGGCGTCGGTGGCCTCGTCGCGGATCGTGAGGTAAGCGCGCTCGCCCGCGAGCCAGCCCGCCTCGGCGCGGGCGCAGGCTCGGGCAACGGCGTCCCGCTCGGGTGCCACCGGCGGCACGGAACTGGAGACCACGTCGGGTTGGCAGCGCAGGTCGTAGGTGTCCGGCGCGTCATCCGCCCGTACCGGCCGCAGGGTGACCACCCCATCGGTCAGCTTGCCGCCCGGCAGGTCCGGCAGGAGCCGCCTGGTCGGGCCCAGCGGGTCGGTCACCAGCCGGCCCCACACGATCAGGTCGTGCCGGCCATCGTCACGGCTGCGACCGGCGCCGCGGAGCAGGCCTTCTCGGGTGTACCCGGCGGCGATGGCGACCCGTTGACTCGCCGCGTTCTCCGGTTGGGTTCGCAGCTCGAGCCGCTGGACTCCCAATGCGAATGCGTGCTCCGTGATCGTGCGCGCCGCCGCGGTGGCCAGACCGCGCCGCCGAGCCCAGGGCGAGATCCAATAGCCGGCCTCGCCGGCGCCGTCGCGGACCCGACCGAAACCGATGCCCCCCGCGACCCGATCGGTGTCCGGATCGGCGACGGCGAGAGCGGTGCCGCCGTTGGCAAACGCGTTGGGCGCGCCCTCGCGGATCCACCACAGCGCGTCCTCGACGGTGTAGGGCGACGGCAGCAGAGGCAGGAACCGTTGCGTCACCGGGTCGTTGCATCCGGCCGCCACGTCTGGTGCGTCGGCGGTTCGGAATGGGCGCAGGACGACACCCTCGCCACGGAGAACCTCACCGGAGGACATGCCGCCGCCTCATGCGGGTGGGCGTGGGTCGGTGGCGAGGAGGGCAGCCGTCCAGGCATCCCGGTACTCGCCGCGCTGCACGCATCCGGCGCGCGTAATGCCCTCCAGCTGGAAGCCCGTCTTCTCCGCCACGCGCTTTGACGCATCGTTGCCGAGATAGGCGGTCCACGTGATCCGGTTGACGCCCAACGCGTCGAAGCCCCAGGCGCACAGGGTGCGCAGCGCGGCCGGGGCATAGCCGCGGCCCCGCGCCCATGGCGCCACGAGGAAACCCACCTCGGCCGTGTCGGGCGCGCTGACGCTGAGCCGGAGCTCCATCGAGCCGACGTAGGCGTCGTCCGCGTCGGCCATGGCGAAGACGCCTGCCTCCCCGCGGATCCAACTGAGCCGCGACCGCTCCCGTATGAAGTACTCCGCGTTGCGCCGGTCATAAGGGTGAGGCACCGTCGTCCAGCGTACGGACTCGGCGTCGCGGCAGGCCGCGACGATGGCATCGAGATCGCGAGTTTCGGGCGGGCGCAGAGCGACCTTGCCCCCCGCCGGGGTGAGCGCGGTCAGCCGGGGCTGCGCGGCGCCGAACGTCGCGGCCCGAAGCCTGACCACCGGGTCCACGGGTTCGGCGTCCTCGCGCAGGTCGCCGGGGAGCAGCGCGGCGCCCCAGCAGTCCGCACGAGTTCCATCGCGCCGGGGTGCGCCGGCGCGCAGGATGCCCTCCACCCGGAAACCGATGCGCGTGGCGACAAGGCGCGAGGCGTGGTTGCCGACCTCGGCCCGCCAAGAGATCCGCCGCAGTCCCAGCTGGTCGAGGCACCACCGCGCCACCGCCCGCGTGGCCGCCGTCGCGACACCCCGCCCGCGCGCCCACGGCGCGGTCCAGTAGCCGATCTCACCGGTGCGGTAGTCGGACTGGAGCGTGATGAGGCCGTTCGAGCCGAGCAGTTCGCCCGTACCGGCATCAAAGACCCCGAGCGGTGCGGCGGTGCCATTGACCCAGGACTGCTCCGTGTAGGCATTGACGAACCCCTCCGCGTGCTCCCGCAGGTACGGGCGGGGAATTGTTGTCCACCGTTGGATCTCGGGGTCCTGGCAGGCGCGATAGACGGGCTCGGCGTCCCGCGGCTGCCACGGGCGCAGCAGCAGCCCGTGCTCGCGGAGCTCGACGCGCGGCACCTTCGTTGTGCGGCCCATTCAGTGGATCCTGCCCCACCCCCAAGATCCGCACTTGGTGGGGTAGCGGGTGCAGGTTCGTCCCAAATGTCCGGTCAAACGATCACCGCTACCCCACCAAGTGCGGATCTTGGGGGTGGGTTGGGGTGGGCGCGGGAGGCAGCTACGCCCATGCACCGCCTACCATGGTTTGCGGCAGGAAATCGTAGGGAGCGCTGACCCGTGTCGATAATTGATAGGATCCTTCGCGCCGGCGAAGGCAGGACGTTGCGGCGGTTGAAGACAATCGCTGACGCCGTGAACTCCATCGAGGAGAACTACACCGATCTCACCGACGCCGAGCTGCGGGCGCTCACCGACACGTACAAGGAGCGCTACGCCGACGGCGAGAGCGTCGACGACCTGATGCCGGAGGCCTTTGCGACCGCACGCGAAGCGGCCCACCGCGTGCTCGGGCAACGTCCATTCGACGTGCAGGTCCAGGGTGGCGCGGCCCTGCACTTCGGCAACATCGCGGAGATGAAGACCGGTGAGGGCAAGACGCTTACGTCGGTGCTTCCCGCGTACCTCAACGCGCTCGCCGGCAATGGCGTGCACATCGTCACGGTCAACGACTACCTCGCCCAGCGTGATGCCGACTGGATGGGGCAGGTGCACCGCTTCCTGGGACTGACCGTGGGCGTCATCCTGCCCAACCGTCCGTCGGGCGAGCACAAGGTGGCGTACCAGTGCGACATCACCTATGGCACGAACAACGAGTTCGGCTTCGACTACCTGCGCGACAACATGGCGTGGTCACATGATGAGCTTGTCCAGCGCGGCCACCACTTCGCCATCGTCGACGAGGTCGACTCGATCCTCATTGACGAGGCGAGGACGCCGCTGATCATCTCTGGTCCGGCCGAACAGTCGGCCCGGTGGTACTCCGAGTTCGCGCGCGTGGTCAACCGGCTCAACGGGGGCAAGGACGGCGCCGGCGATTACGAGGTCGACTACGCCAAGCGAACCGTGGCGGTCAGCGAGAGCGGCGTCGCCCGGGTCGAGGACTGGCTAGGCATCGACAACCTGTACGAGTCGCTGAACACGCCGCTCGTCGGCTACCTCAACAACGCGCTGAAGGCCAAGGAGCTCTACAAGCGCGACAAGGACTACATCGTCAACGACGGCGAGGTCCTCATCGTCGACGAGTTCACCGGCCGCATCCTCTACGGCCGCCGCTACAACGAGGGCATGCACCAGGCGATCGAGGCCAAGGAAGGCGTCGAGATCAAGCAGGAGAACCAGACCCTCGCCACGATCACGCTGCAGAACTACTTCCGACTGTACGAGAAGCTCTCCGGCATGACTGGCACCGCACAGACCGAGGCGGCCGAGTTCAACAAGGTCTACAAGGTCGGCGTGGTGTCCATACCGACGCACCGGCCCATGATCCGGGACGACCGGTCCGACGTCATCTACAAGAGCGAGAAGGCGAAGTTCAACGCGGTCGTCGAGGACATAGTGGAGCGTCACCAGAAGGGCCAGCCGGTGCTGGTCGGCACGGTGAGCGTGGAGAACTCGGAGATCCTGTCACAGATGCTGCGCCGCCGCGGCATCCCGCACTCGGTGCTCAACGCCAAGTACCACGCGAAGGAGGCGGAGATCGTCGCGCAGGCCGGCCGACGCGGCGCCGTCACCGTCGCGACCAACATGGCCGGTCGTGGAACGGACATCGTGCTCGGTGGCAACCCCGAGTTTCTAGCGGCGTCGGAGCTGCGCAACCGCGGCCTCGACCCGGCCGAAG
>Ga0184612_10000491_pt1 | contig 18501 bp, 13 predicted proteins | sample PLM3_60_coex_FD_133163 | JGI IMG/M metagenome (GOLD analysis project Ga0184612, IMG submission 133163) | Groundwater sediment microbial communities from an aquifer in East River, Colorado, USA - PLM3_60_coex | ecosystem: Environmental > Terrestrial > Soil > Riparian zone | place: USA: East... | reverse complement strand
GGTTCGATCGGGAACGGCGAATACGCATCCATCTTCCGGTAGCCCTCGGCGTACGTCCGTCTGGTCGCATCGACGAGCGCGTTCGCGTCGTCGAACTCCGCCATGAGCCCGTACATTTTCGGAGTGGATGGCTCGTGGTGCATCGTTCTAATGTCCTTCCGCGCCCTTCACCTTCGCTGCAGGCAGCAGCGTGCGCACCTCGAAGATCGAGATCATCGGCAGCACCCGGACGAACAGGAACATCAGCGTCACGAACAGTCCGATCGTGCCGAAGAAGGTCGAGAAATCCCAGAACGTGGGGTAGTACATCCCCCACGACGAGGGCAGGAAGTCGCGGTGCAGCGACGTGACGATGATCACGAAGCGCTCCAGCCACATGCCGACGCTGACGATGAGCGCAATGATGAAGAGCCACACCGTGTTCGTGCGGAGGCTCTTGATCCACAGCGTCTGCGGGATGAGGCCGTTGCAGACGATCAGCATCCAGTACGACCAGGCGTACGGCCCGAACATCCGGTTGTGAATCATGAACTTCTCGTACTGATTCGCACTGTAGTACCCGAAGAAGATCTCCATAAGGTAGCCGTAGAAAACGATGAGCCCGGTGACGAGCGTTATCTTCGCCATGTTCTCGAGGTGACGCATCGTGATGAAGTCTTCGAACCCGTAGAGCCGGCGGAGCGGAATTGCGAGGGCGAGCACCATCGCGAAGCCGGCGTAGATGGCGCCCGCGACGAAGTAGGGCGGAAAGATGGTCGTGTGCCAGCCCGGGATGAGGCCGACCGCGAAGTCGAAGCTCACGACCGAGTGGACCGAGAGCACGAGCGGCGTGGACATCCCTGCGAGCAGCAGATAGGCGTTCTCGTAGCGCTGCCAGTGCCGCGCAGAGCCGCGCCAGCCGAGCGCGAGTGCTCCGTAGATGTACCGCGTGATCTTGTGCTTGGCCCGGTCGCGAAATGTCGCCAGATCCGGGATGAGACCGGTGTACCAGAAAATCGCCGAGACCGTGCCGTACGTGCTGACCGCGAACACGTCCCAGATGAGCGGGCTGCGGAACTGCGGCCAGATGCCCATGCCGTTCGGGTACGGGAGCAGCCAGTAGGCGGCGAGCCAGGGCCGGCCCGTGTGAATCAGCGGGAACATCAATGCGCAGGCGACGGCAAAGAGTGTCATCGCCTCGGCGAAGCGGTTGATCGACGTGCGCCAGTCCTGCTTGAAGAGCAGGAGAATCGCCGAGATGAGCGTCCCTGCGTGGCCGATGCCGATCCACCAGACGAAGTTGATGATGTCGAACGCCCAGCCGACCGGAACGTTGTTGCCCCAGATGCCGATCCCCTTGAGGAACAGGTACCCGACCGACACGAGCAGCATGTTCAGGAACAGAAACGCGATCCCAGTCGTGACCACCCAGGCAAACGGCTGGTACTTCGTCAGCACGATCGAGCTGATCTTGCTCGTGACCGACTCGAACGTATGACCCGGCTCGATGACCGGCGGTGGCGCTTTGTAGGACGAGCGCTGGACGTGTGTCGAATCCATCAGTGTCCCGTCGTTCGCTCGCCCCCGCCAAGTGTCGTGGCGGGTTCGAGCTCAGGATTGGGGTTGCGCAGCGACGCCAGATACGTCGTCCGCGGGCGCGTATTGAGATCCTCGAGCATCCCGTAGTTGCGTTGCTGCGCCTTCAGCTTGTTCACGCGGCTGTCCTTGTCGTTCAGGTTGCCGAACACGATGGCGTCGGCCGGGCAGACCGCCTCGCACGCGGTGACGATCTCGCCGTCGCGGATCTCGCGGTTGTTGTCCTTCTTGGCGTCGATGCGGGCGTGGTTGATGCGCTGCACGCAGTAGGTGCACTTCTCCATCACGCCGCGGCTGCGGACCGTGACGTCCGGGTTGCGCAGCGGGTAGTAGCTCTCTGTGTTCCAGTCCGCATAGAGCAGGAAGTTGAATCGGCGGACCTTGTACGGGCAGTTGTTCGAGCAGTACCGCGTGCCCACGCATCGGTTGTAGACCATGTCGTTGAGGCCCTCCGAGCTGTGGGTCGTCGCCGCGACAGGGCAGACCACCTCGCACGGCGCGTTCTCGCACTGCTGACATGGCACGGGCTGATGCACTGCTTGCATGGATTCCGGCGTGTCGATGTCCCCGGTGAAGTAGTGGTCGACGCGGATCCAGTGCATCTCGCGGTTGACGCTGACCTGCGCCTTGCCGACGACGGGGATATTGTTCTCGGCCACGCAGGCAACGACGCAGGCGCCGCAGCCCGTGCAGGACGTCAGGTCGATCGCCATGCCCCACTTGTTCCCCGTGTACTCGTGGTCCGGGTACATGGTGAGCGTCTTGGGAAACGCATGGGACATGTGGTGGACGACTTCAGGTTCTTTCGTGTACTCCGCGAGCGTGACGACGCGGGCCGGATGCCGGCCTTCCATCGCGTGGTGATCCTGCGTCGTGGCCAGAAGATACCGGTCGCCGGTCTTGACGATCTCGAGCCCGGTGCCAAACCACGGCGCATCCGACGTTCGCAGGAGGTAGGCGTTGAAGCTCTGCGCCTCCGGGCTCGCGGTGCCGACGCGTCCAGCCATGCGCCGGCCGTACCCGAGAAACACGGTGACCGACTGATCGGGTTGGCCCGGAACGATGAAGATTGGCATGCGGGCAGTCATGCCCCGGTAGCGCAGCTCGATGATGTCGCCGCGGTCGAGATTCTTTTCTTCGGCGAGCCTCGGGCTGATCCACGCCGCCGTGTCCCAGGTGAGCTTCGTCAACGGCTTGGGCGCTTCCTGCAGCCAGCCGTTGTTGGCGAAGCGGCCGTCCCAGACCGTCGGATCCGGACGGAACACCAGCTCGAGCCCGCTCGCAGCTGGGGCTGGGGGCAATGGCGTCGGCGCCGGTGCCGGCGCAGGTGGGGCCGCGGGCGGCGTTACGTGTGCAGCGGCTGCGACTGCCGCGACAGCACCAGTTGCACCAGCCGCCGCAACCGGTGCCGCCGCCGGGGCGGCCGGAGCCGGCTTGAACGGCGTCGTCTGAGCACCGGTAGCCGTTGCGGTGCCGCGAACGAAACCGTCGTGCACCGCCTGCTTCCAGAAGGCGTCGGCGTTGCCGAACGACTCGCCATCGGCGTTGCGGATCGTCCATCCCGTCGCCCCACCGAACGCGCGCGTCCAGTAGTCCTTGACGATGTCGAGCGTCTTCCTGCCTGGCTGACTCGTGAACGATGCGAGGACCTCGTGCGCCGAATGCGCGTCGTAGAGCGGCGCGATGAGCGGCTGCATCAGCGTGACCGTGCCGTCGTACGCGCGCGGATCGCCCCATGTTTCGAGGGGGTGCGTGTCCGGGATGTTCCAGTGCGCGAGCTCGGACGTCTCGTCCTGATAGAGGCTGTGATAGACGACGAGCCCGACCTTTGTGAGCCGTTCCGCGAACTTTACGTCCGTCGGGGCCGTGAACACCGGGTTGTTCCCGATGATCACGAGCAACTGAACCTGTCCGGCCTCCATCGCCGTCGAGAGCTCGGCGAGCGAGGCGTGCTGGCTGACTGGCTGCGGCTCGATCGACGCACCGTAAGTTACTGTAGCGCCGACGTTTCCAAGCGTCTGATTGATCGCGTGCGCGAGCGCGTGCACGGCGGCTGGCTGGAACTCGCCCGGCACGACGACCGATCGGCCGCGATGGGCCTGGAGGTCCTTGGCGATGGCTGCGCCCCATTTTTCTACCAGCGGGCTGCCCGCTCCTGCCTGCGCACTGCCAGCCCCCACAGCAGCGGCGAGGTTGCGCGCGAAACCTTCGACATAGGAGGACGGGATCGGCAAGCGGTGTTCGGCTTTCGCGCCCGTCAGGGTGGGTGAGCTCTCGATGACGTACAGCCGATTCATCTGCTTGGCATCGTCGGTAACGCGGCGGCGATCGGCGAAATCCCTCGTGTAGCGCACCATCGACGGCCCGAAACCAAGGAAATCGGCGTCGAGTGAGACGACGACATCGGCCTTGTCGAGGTGATAAACCGCGTCGCTCGGCGCGCCAGTGGCCCGACTGAGGCCAAGGCGTCCGCCGTCGGTGGCGATGGGGTCGTACTGGTGCCACCGGGCTTGCGGGTAATCCCGGAGAATCGTCGCCATGACTTCCGACAGCGACGGCGACGTGACCGGCTCGGTCAGAATCCGGAGGCCCGCGCCCTGGACAGCTTTCTGAGCGCCCATCGCGGATTGGATAGCGCCCTGGCACGTGCTCCACGGCCGCACTTCTCCCCGGTAGGTGACGGTCTGAGCGCGATCCGGGTCGTAGAGGCCGAGGACGGCGGCCTGCGTCAGGACGTCGGTGGCGCCCAGGCTGGCCGGATGCTCAGGATTTCCTTCGATTTTGGTCGGGCGGCCCATGTGGCTCTCGACCAGAACCGGCCGCGCGATGCCGCCAAGCGGGATAGCGCTCGCGAAGAACAGGGGCTTGCCGGGCACCAAATCCTCCGGCTGCCGGACGTACGGGACGATCTGCTCTGGCGGCTGCCTGGTACAGGCGCCGACGCCTGCGAGCGCGAGCGAAGCGCTCATCAGCTTGAGAAAATTGCGCCGGCCCTTGGGGTCGTTCCACTCCGATGCCTGCTCCGGGAACTCACGGTGCAGGTAGTCGCGGAAGTCCGGGGTGTCGGCCAGCTCGCTGAGGCTCCGCCAGTAAAGGCGGCCCTCAGACCCTGCGAGACGCGATCGGATTGCAGCGAAGTCCATATGGGATCAATAGCTTCCAGCTTCCAGCTTCCAGCGAACTCTTTTGGTTCCGTGTCCCCGTTGCCTCCCTGGCTGGAAGCGGGGAGCGGGAAGCCGGAAGCTAGCGATGGCATGTCGAGCAGCTCGTCAGCTGCTCGACGCTGCCAATCTTGTATTCCTCGACCAGTCGAGCCCCGAGGCCTGGATCGTCTGACGGACGTTCCCAATTCATGTTGAAGACCTGGTCGCGCGGCCGCACGTATTTCCCCGGGTTGCGGTGGCAATCGAGGCACCAGTTCATCATCAGCGTGGCGTTCTGGTACACGAGAGGCATCTGGTCGACCTGACCATGGCAGGTGGCGCAGCCGACGCCCTTGTTCACGTGAATACTGTGGTTGAAATACACGAAATCGGGCAGATCGTGCACGCGCGTCCAGGTCAGGGGCTTGTCGTCGCGGAAGCTGGCGCGAACAGGCTCGAGGATGGGCGCGTTGTTCCAGATCTGTGAGTGGCAATTCATGCACGTCTTGGTCGGCGGGATGTTGGCAAACGCCGACTCTTCGACCGACGTGTGGCAGTACCGGCAATCGAGGCCCATGCCGCCGACGTGATGGGCGTGGCTGAATTGGATGGGCTGTTCGACGAAGTCAGCCTGCTTGGTGTGGTACCCGGAGAGGTACAGCATGGTGACGACCCAGCCGAGGAACCCCAGAAACGCCAGGACCGCAACTATGCTGACCCGAGAGTAGATATTGGAGTTGCGATGGAAAAGCTGGCTCATCGTGGTCGACATCCGTACCGGCGTCTTGGAGGGCTTTTCCGCGCCAGTTGGCCTCGAGCCCCCAAAAGCCTACTCGAAACAGGGCTGCGAGCAGAAGTGCGACGGCGGTGGTCGCCCTTCGTCACCGCATCGAAACACCGCCGAGACTCGACGAGACGACCCACCTAATACTGTGAAACATTTCACAAAGTGTCAAACGGTTAAAATCCGAGGAGGTCCGCCGCGTTTCTGCTGAGGATTCTCTCCCTGAGCGCGACCGATCCGTCGTACTCGCGGATCGTCTCCAACATCAGCGGGATGCTTCCAATCTGGTGCGGATAATCACTCCCCGCGAGGACGCGGTCCTCGCCCGCAAAGTCGAGCGCCAGGCGGAGCGCCGCGGGGTTGAAGTTGACCGTGTCGAAGTAGAAGTCGCGCAAGTACTCGCTCGGCGGACGGTTGATGTGTTGCCGGCAATCTGCGAACGCCCGGTACCCGCGATCGAGGCGCTCGGCCAGATACGGAATCGCACCACCCATGTGGGTCAGCACCCATCGGATGCGCGGATGCCGTTCGACCACACCGCTGAACACCAGCTTCGACGCTGCCAGCGTCGTATCGAAGAGGAAGCCGACGAGCGGCATCAGCCAGTAGTCGAGCATCGCGTCAACGCCAAGCGGATCGGTCGGATGGATGTAGATCACGGCCCGGAGCTCGTTCGCTTTGCGCCAGAGCGCCTCGAACCGCTCGTCGGCGAGCGCGACGTGATTGACGTTGCTGAACACCATCGCTCCCGGCAACCCGAGCGTCGTCATCGCGCGCTCGAGCTCGGCGACTGAAGCGGCGGGATCGTTGAGCGGCAACGTCGCGAGGGCCGCAAAGCGGCCGGCGCGCTCGCGCACCACGCGCGCGAAGGCGTCGTTGACCATCCGCGCCCAGCGCACCGATACCTCGGGCGCCTCGACATGAACGCCCGGCGTGGTGAAGGTCAGGAGTTGCGTCGTGACGCCGTGCTCGTCCAGCACGCGCTGCCGGTACTCGATGTCGCGATGCCCGGGGACGAGGATGTTGTAGTCGCCCGGATAGTGAACGCACGGGTTGCCGTCGCCGTCGTAGGTCACCCTGACCGCCGACTGCGACGCAGGATCCTTCAGCGCCTCGACGTACTCGGGCGGGTAGTAGTGGTTGTGGAAGTCGATGATTCGCATATTGTTACGACCAACACCAGGCAGAAACCAGAACGAGCTGACTAGAGACGCCAAGTCTGCTTTTATTGGTGCTCGCGGGGCCCCACCCCCGCTCGCTCTCGCGCGGCGACTTCGCGCCGCGCTCGGGCCGCAGGCGCCGCTGTCTATGCATCTACTTCGGATCTCGCGAGGATCTCTCGGGCATCGCGCTCATCGTGATTGGCCGTTGGCCGTTTCTGTGGCTGTCGCTCGTCTCGCAATCACTAGATAATAGACCGGCACCCCCAACGCGACGATGCCGAGACCTGTGACCGCTTCGCGTGGCGCGCGGACAATCTGGTTGATCACGATGACCAGGGACGCGGCGATGAACACAGCCGGCACGATCGGATACCCCCATGTGCGGTAGGCAGGGTGGTAGTCCGGCCGCCGCCTCAGCACGAAGACGCCGAATGCCATCAGGGCAAAGAACAGCCACTCGGTGTAGATGACGCGCGTGAAGAGCTCGCGATAAGCTCCCGTCGCCGCGAGCAGGCTCGCCCAGATGGCCTGGGCCACAATCGCGCGTGACGGCGTGCGGTACCGCGGATGGACGTAGCGGAGCCAGCGGAATGCCAGGCCATCTCCCGCCATCGAGTAGTAGACCCGCGGGCCCGTGAGCACGATCCCCGTCAGCCCTCCGAGCGACGACATCATGACGAGCGCGGCCATGGCGGAGGCGCCTCCACGGCCGACGAGCGCGTCCGCCGCGTCGGCGGCGATGCGCGTCGACGACCGAACGGTGTCGAGCGGCAACAGCACCAGATACAGCTCGTTCATCGCCGTGTAGCAGGCGGTGACGATGGCGACGCCCGCGATTAGGGCAATCGGAATCGTGCGCGCAGGCATGACCGTTTCGCCGGCCGTATACGTGACCATGTGCCAGCCACCGTAGGCGAAGAGGCCCGCTACCATCGCCAGCAGAAAGCCGCTGAAGGACGGGGCGGTCGCGAGCGCGGGGTCGGACATTGGGGAGAAGTCGGTCCCGACGATGGACGGAATAGCGTCGGCCGCAATCAGCGCAAATCCGACTACGACGATGAAAGCGATCGCAAGGACTTTGGTGATGGTCAGAGCGGTTTGCAGCCGCGTACCCGCACGGACGCCCACATAGTTCAGGGCGGAGAGCGCAAGGATGACCCCGACCGCGATCAGCCGAATGCCGGTGTCGCCGACTTGAACGAAATGCGCCGCATATCGGGCGAACACCGTCGCGATGGCCGCGATGATGCCGGTGTGCATGCTCCAGAACATCGCCCAGCCCCAGAGAAAGCCGGCGAGCGGCGAGAACGTCTCTCGCAGAAACACGTAGAGACCACCGGTGTGCGGAAAGGCGGAGGCGAGCTCCGCGCAGACGAGGGCGCCGAAGAGCGTGAGGACGCCGCACGCGAGCCACACGAGCGTGATGTCGAGTGGCGTAGAGAGGTGCCGCGCGACCTCTGACGGCTGGACGAAGATGGACGCGCCGATGATCGTCCCGGCGACCATCGCGACGGCGTTCGTGCGCGTCAGGGCCGGCGTCAGTTCAGCCACGTCGGTGATATTACTGGTTCAGGGACTCTCCAACATGGACACGTTTTCGCATGCCGCCTGGGGCTATGCCACGCTGCATCGTCAGCCGCGCCTGCGGTGGTGGGGTGCGCTTGCGGGCGCGTCGCCCGACCTGCTGTGGTTCATCCCGAGCGCGGCCGAACGCGTCGTCGCACGGGGATGGCGTGCGCTCCCGATGGGAAGCGACCGCGGCATCTGGCGCGCGGACGGCCCTCCGCTTCCGCCGGAGCTCGTCGAGTCGTACTTCCGCTATTACATCTACACGCACAGCCTGGTGCTGCTCGCGGTCGTGACCGGTGCGCTGCTCGCATCCCGCTGGCGGCGCTACGCCTGGCTCGCGATACCCTACGCGCTCCACATCGTCATGGACATTCCGACGCACGAGCGCTATCAGACACAGCCGTTCTATCCGCTGTCGTCCTGGCAGTTCGAGGGGCTGACCTGGACCGATCCGAGGATCTTCTGGCCGAATGCGGTGGCGCTCGTCCTGGTGTACGCGTGGATTCTGTTCGAGCGACGCCGCGCCCGAGCTGGACCGACGGTGACAATGACTCGCGGCTGAGCCGCGGCAATCGGCGCCCGCGGCTAATCTGCCCATGCTACGATCCGGCCTTCGTTCCCGCCTGTCGAGAGGTCATCCATGCGATTTGCGGCCCGGCTCCTGCCGTGGGTTCTGACCGGTCTGGTCGTGACGATGCCTGCCTTCGCGCAGGCGCCCGTCACCTACCGGGTGTCGTTTCCCGCGCCAGAACATCACTATTCAGTGATCGAGGTGACGTTCCCGAACGTGCCCGCCGGCACGCTCGAGGCGCGCATGAGCCGGTCGTCGCCCGGCCGATACGCGCTGCACGAATACGCGAAGAACGTGTTCGAGCTGCAGGCGTTCGACGGCAAAGGAAAGCTGCTCGCCACGAGCAGGCCGAGCCCGTATCAATGGGACGTGGCCGGGCACGACGGTACTGTCCGCATCGTCTATAAGATCTACGGGGATCACGTCGACGGCACGTATCTCGGGATTGACCCGACGCACGCGCACATGAACATGCCGGCGACGCTGCTGTGGGCGCGCGGGCTCGACCGACGCAGCGTCCGCATCACGTTCGAGCCACCCAAAGGTTCGTCGTGGGTGCCGGCGACGCAGTTGTTCCCGACCGGCGAGCCCTGGACGTTCACCGCCCCCAACCTGCAGTACTTGATGGACAGCCCGACGGAGCTGAGCGCCCAGACCATCCGCAGCTTCAAAGTCCGAAATCCCGACGGCAAGGAGTTCACGATCAGGACCGCGATGCACCATGATGCCGGCGATGCGGAGGTGAACGAGTACGTCGCGGGCACGGAAAAGATCGTGAGAGAGCAGGGCGCGGTGTTCGGCGAGTTTCCCGAGTTCGATACCGGCACGTACACATTCCTGGGCGACTACGTACCCTGGGGTGGCGGCGACGGGATGGAACACCGGAACAGCACGGTCGTCGCCGCGTCTGTGTCGCTCCGCACGCCCGGCATGGTCGCCAACGTCCTGGACACGGTGTCGCACGAGTTCTTCCACGCGTGGAACGTCGAGCGCATTCGTCCGAAGACGCTCGAGCCGTTCAATTTCGAGGAAGCGAACATCTCGGGCGAGCTCTGGCTCGCCGAGGGCTTCACTCAGTACTATGGCGACCTGATCATGGCGAGGACCGGGCTGTCGGGCCGCGAGGCGGCGGCGGCCGGACTGGCGCGGGCGGCCATCTCGGTCATCAACAATCCGGGGCGCCAGTTCCGATCGGCCGTGCAGATGAGCCAGATGGCGCCCTTCACCGACGCGGCACGCGCGGTCGACAAGACCAATTTCTCGACGACCTTCATCTCGTACTACACCTATGGGTCCGCCGTGGCGCTGGCGCTCGATTTGAGCCTGCGCGATCGCTCGAACGGCACGATCTCGCTCGACGACTATATGCGCGCGATGTGGCGTGTGCATGGCAAGCCCGGCGGGCCGGAGCCGGGACTCGTTGGCAAGCCCTACACGCTAGCGGATGCGCGCGCACGGCTTGCGGAGGTGTCCGGCGACCGCGCGTTCGCCGACGAGTTCTTCGACAAGTACGTCGAAGGGCGGGAAGTTGCCGACTACGCGCGCTTGCTGAAGCGCGCCGGATTCGTCCTGCGCAAGCGCAGTCCTGGCGCAGCGTGGATGTGCCCGCCGAATCTGGTCGACGGCAGCGGAACGATAAGCAACCTGTTGCCCTGGGGATCGCCGGCGTTCGACGCGGGTCTCGATCAGGGTGACGTGATCGTGGACGTGGACGGCAAGGCGATGGCGGGTGGCGTCCTGGAGGCAGCCGTCAAGGCGCGCAAGCCGGGCGATCGTCTCAAGATCACGTTCAAACGCCGCGGCGGCGCGACAGGGACGGCGAGTGTCACTCTGAAAGACGATCCGTCGCTCGAAGCGGTGACTGTCGAATCCACAGGGGCCGCGCTGACCTTGGAGCAGAAGGCGTTCCGCGACGCGTGGCTGGGCTCGAAGGTCAAGAACTGAAGTTGTGCGCTCCGGGCGTCAGCGTTTCATCGGATCCCCGTCATCGTCATATCCATCATCCGTCCCATGCTTCCGCTCGGCGGACGGACGCGGAAGAAGACATGAAAAGACACGGGGTTGTTGCCGTAGTAGGGACGTAGCACGTCCGGTACACGGTAGAGCGTGATGTCGGCGCCCGCGCCGAGGTCCCAGCCCCACGGCCGTGCCACGATGCGTGCGCCACCGAGCGTCAACGTGCTGACGACGTCGCGCCCCTCGCCGCTTTCGGGTACGTGCTCGTGCGCGACGAGCTTCGAGCTCCCGACGAAGGTGTGCCTGCCGAAGCGCAGCACGTCACTCTCGACTTGAAGCGACTCGACGCGTCCGTACACGCTGTTTGCGCCGACGGTGTGCGTGGCCTCGGCGAGAAACGCGTTGAAGTCTCCACCGATCTTGTTGTTGCGTCCGTAAGCGGCGGTGGCCGCCGTCCAGCCGTTCGCGCGCGTACGCGTCCAGGAAGCCGACGCCGTCGTGCGTCTGATGTCTCCTGGTTCGTGCGCCTCCGGAGTTTTGAGAAACCCATGTGACGCCTGCAGCGTCCATGCGCTCGTCGGGCGGAACCAGCCGCGCACCGACCACGAATCGAGCGCGCCAGGATCCATCAGATCCCAACGCTGCTCGTCTGGTTCGCCGCCGTGAAAGACCGAGCCTTCGGCCTGCCAGGGCCCGCGGTCGAGTCCGGCGGTGAGAACGCCCATCGCGATGTGGGTGGAATCGAACGTGTGATGGGCGAGCGGCGCCGTGGGATTCTCGAACGCCGACGCCCGGTGCATGAACGTCACCGGTCCCAGAGCGGGCTCGCCAACGGGCGCGCCGGCAAGCGTCAGCGAATAGCCGCGGCCGAGCGGCGTCCGCCACGCGACGGCGGCCTGCATCAGAAAGTCGTGAGGATGCTGCCGATCGATGAGCGGCAGATCGTCGAGCGTCTCGCCGACCTGGAAGATCTCACGATAGCCGTCATCACCGAGCGTGGCCGGTTCGAGACTCAGCATCAGTGTGAATCGCAGACGGCCGTTTCCGGCGGGGCGCTCGGCCATTCCCATCCACCAGTTCTGGACGGCGAGCTCGTCGCCGCCACGTGGACTTCCCTGATGGTTGACGTTGAAGAACACGACCCCGTCCTGCATCAGGTGCCACGAGGATGCCTGCATGGCGGCGTGGTCGTGCCGGGGCGGTGCGGACGTCTGGGCGAACGTCAGCGCAGGCAGCTGACTGGCGACAAGTGTCGCGAAAACTCCGATTCGGGCGATCTCCCTCATACGTGATGAGATAGATCCTGCCACGGCTGGAAGGTCAAGTCCCGTGACGGGAACGTCCGGTTGGTTGCGCGCGTCGTAAGATAGAGGTTGCGGCGACGTTCGAGCCGCCGGGCCCCGAGTCACCTTGTGAACACGTTGATAGGTTCGACCGTTCAGCACTACCGCATCGGCGAGCGCCTCGGCGCCGGCGGCATGGGCGAGGTGTATCGAGCGGAGGATGTCCGCCTCGGTCGTTCGGTCGCCCTCAAGTTTCTTCCGGCCGAACTGAAGGCGGATCCGGAGAGTCGAGCCCGCCTGCTCAACGAGGCGCGTGCCGCCTCGCTCCTGCGTTCTCCCAACATCGCGGTGACGTACGACATCGGCGAATCGAGCGGTGCCGACTTCATCGTGATGGAGTACGTCGAGGGCGAGCTGCTGTCGTCGCGCGTAGCCAAGGGACCGCTGGCAATCCGCGAGGTCGTGGAGATCGGCCTGCAGGTGACCGACGCGCTCGACGAGGCCCACGCCCGCGGGATCGTACACCGCGACGTCAAGAGCGCGAACCTCATGCGCACCGAGCGCGGGCTCGTCAAGGTGCTCGACTTCGGCCTGGCCAAGTTCGTCAAGCGTGAAGGCGCCGAAGCCGCGCGCGTCACGCAACCGCAGGTCACGATCGCAGGCATGGTCGTCGGTACCGTGTCCTACATGGCGCCGGAGCAGGCGCTGGGGCGACCCGTCGATCATCGCACGGATCTCTTTTCTCTCGGCGTCGTGCTCTTCGAGCTGACGGCGGGCCGCATTCCTTTCGTCGGCGGATCGCCCACCGAGATCATCGATCACATCCTGCACGAGATTCCGCCGCCGCCCTCACACTATGCGCCGTCGGTTCCGCCGTCATTCGACGCCGTCGTGGCGAGAGCCCTCGAGAAATCTCCGACCTTCCGCTATCAGTCCGCGCGCGACATGCACCACGACCTGCAAGACGTGGCGAGCGAGCTCGATACCGTGCCCCGAGGCACGACGAGCCGCGTCGCGGCGGGCCTCCCGTCGACGCAGCTCGCGATCGAGCGCTCCGTGGCCGTGATGACGTTTGCGAACATCACGCGCGAGCCGGCGGATGACTGGATCGGCACCGGCATCGCCGAAACCGTCAGCTCGGATCTCAAGAACATTCACGGGCTGACGCTCATCGGGCGCGCCCGCGTGTTCGATGCCCTCCGGAACCTCGCGTCGGGTGCCCACCTCGACGAGTCGCTCGCGATCGACATCGGCCGGCGCCTGGGCGCGACGTGGGTCGTCGTCGGCGGATTCCAGCGCCTCGGCGAGCTCGTGCGCATCACCGCGAATTTCGTCGACGTCGGGACCGGCGAAGTCCGCCGCACGGTGAAGGTCGACGGCCGCATCGGCGACATCTTCGCGCTGCAGGACAAGATCGTCTTCGAGCTCAGTCAAGGGTTGAACCTGGCGCTGCGCGGGACGGAGATCGCCGACATCGAGAAGCGCGAGACCCAATCGGTCGAGGCGTACGAGAGCTACGCGCGCGGGATGATGAACCTGCGCCTCGCGTCGCGCGACTCGATCGAACGGGCGATCTCGGCGTTCGAGGACGCGATCCGTCACGACCAGGAATACGCGATGGCCTGGGCCGCGCTCGGCGGCGCGTACTCGCTCAAAGGGTCATTCCTCTCGATCGGAGACCTCATGCGCAAAGGCGTCGAGATGGAACGCCGCGCGGTCGCGATCGATCCCGACCTGGCGGACGCGCACGCGTGGCTGGGCACCGCCCTCCTCAACCTCGGGCAGGTCGACGAAGCGATCGCGTCGATCAACGAAGCGATCAGGCTCGAGCCCGAGAACGGCCAGGCGTATCAGGCGCTGGGGCGCGCGTATTGGGCCGGGAAAGGCGATTTCGCGGCCGCGATTCCCGCCTTCCGCCGGGCGATCGAGCTCAATCCCGAAGCGGGCTACTCCTATCTGCAGCTCGGGCTGCTGCTCGCCTGGGAAGGCCAGTACGAGGAAGCCGAGGCGGTCTGCCGCCGTGCGGTCGAGCTCCAGGACCAGTACATTTCTGGCAATGCCGGACTTCAGGTCGTGGGCGCCAACGCGCGGCTCGGCTATGTGTTCTACCTGCAGGGCCGGCACGAAGAAGCCATCCGTGAGTACGAGCGCGGCCTCGCCTTTGTCGCGTCGAGCGATCACGCGCTCAAGGAACGCACCAGCATCGAGATCACGATGAAGATCGGGGCGGCGTATCACCGCATGGGAAAGGCCGAAGAAGCCGCACGCTTTTTCGACCGCGCGCTCAAGGCCTTCGACGCACGCGTGGCCAAGGGTGCCGACGATCCATACACGCGCTACTACATCGCCTGCCTGCTGGCGCTGCGGGGCGACGTCGAAAAAGCACTCGACGTGCTCGAGCGCGTCTATGCCTCGCTCCCGGCGCTGACCGCCGCTCGCGCCCGCCGCGATCCGGATCTCGACAATCTCCACGGCCGGCCCAGGTTCGAGGCCATCACCAACGGCTGACGGGCCCGTCCGGACGCAGTCGCTTCAATTGGTCCCTGCCTTCACGCCTATTGGTCCCAGTCCAATTTAGACGTATATTCGCAATGTCGGCGGCCAACTGCATCCGCGAACCACCCAATGGCCGATTGGACTACCTCTGGCATCTCGCCCGAAGGCATACTGCCTGGCAGAAGGTGCCTGGCACCTTTCCGGGGAAGGTGCCCGGCACCTTGGCGTCGGAGGGCTTCATGATTCAACTGATCGAGCGCCAATTCGTTCGGACCACTCGGCCCCTCTACGGACACCTGGTCAGCCTTCTCGAATCGGCGATCTCGCGCGGCGACCTCCCGTCGGGATCGCGCGTACCACCCGAGCGGGAGCTGGCCCAGCGCCTCCAGATCAGCCGCACCACCGTCGTCAGCGCCTATCGCGAGCTCGAGTCGCGCGGACTGCTGCGCGGCTACGTCGGCCGCGGCACGTTCGTTTGTGCCGCGCCTGATCCGACCGGCACGCCGTTCGCGTGGCGCGGCAAGATCGCCGCCGCTGCCCTTCGTTCCAGCGATTCGACGCTGCGGGACACGATCCGCCACTCATCGGACGCGAGGGTGCTGTCGCTCGCCGCGGGCGAGCCGGCGATCGACTGCTTTCCGATCGAGGCCTTTCAGCACGCGATCGACCACGTGATCAAGCGGGAGCGGCTCGCGGTATGGCGCCACGGGCCGACGGAGGGACAACCCGCGCTGCGCGAAGCGATTGCCGAACGGTTCGGCGTCCCCGCCGAAAGCGTCCTCGTACTGGCCGGCGCACAGCAGGGGCTCGACCTGCTCGCCAGGTGTCTCATCGATCCCGGCGACGCGGTCATCGTCGATCGGCCGGGGTATCTCGGTGCGATCCAGTCGTTCAACGCCGCCGGGGCGAAGCTGATCGGATGGGACGTGGCAAAGGCCGACATGGACGAGCTCGAAGACGTGCTCGTGCGGTACCGTCCCAAGCTGATCTACACCAACCCGACGTTTCAGAACCCGACGGGCGTGACGATGCCGATCCGGGCGCGGCGCGAGCTGTTGAGACTGGCCGAGCGCTATCGCGTGCCGATCGTGGAAGACGCGACGTACCGTGAGCTCTACTTCCACGAGGCGCCGCCGCCGCCGCTGCGCGAGCTCGACGCCCAGAACATCGTCATTTACCTCAACAGCTTTTCAAAGGTGCTGGCGCCCGGCCTGCGGCTCGGGTGGCTGTCGGCTGCGCCGTCGATTGTCGATCAGATCGCCATCATCAAGCAGCGGCTCGATCCACACACGCAGAATCTGGTGCAGTTCGCGATGGCGCGTCTGATTCGCGATGGAAACTTCGACACGCACCTGCGCACGCTGAGGGCAGAGCACGCGCGCCGCTGTTCGATGATGATGACGTCCATTCAACGGCACGTGCCACCGGGCGCATTGCGATTCGCGCGGCCGCAGGGCGGGTTGTATCTCTGGTGCCGCCTGCCCGCCGGCGTGAGCTCGCGGGCGCTGCTCGACCAGGCGCTGGCGGCGGGCGTGGCGTTCGTGCCCGGCCACGCGTTCTATCCAGACCCGGCCGGGGAATCGGAGCTGCGTTTGTGCTTCTCGAGCGTGCTCCCTAACGCGATTGATGACGCCGTGCGGAGGCTCGCGGAGTGTCTCGCCCGCGCGCTGCCCGTTCGTTCGGTCGCGATTTAGTCGTAGCGAGTGAGCCGCTCGATCAAGGCAACCAACCTCGTCCCACGATTCGACCGCCGGAACTCGTAAGCTGAAACGCCAGACGGCGCCCGTCCTCGAGCGTCAACGTCAGCGTGCCTGGACCGGCGAGCACGACGGCCTCTCCGATTCCGGTGATGTCGATGTGACCGTCAATCCTCGCGCCCGCCTCGGGGTCTTCCCCGGGCGCACCCGGCTGGTCGTCTGACCACAGCGACAGTTCGTAATCGGTCGTCCGGAGCAGCACTTCGCCCGCATGAATGGTACCGACGCCGCGCACTGACTCGAGGAGTCGTCTCGTCATCAGGTCCTCCGGTTGCTCCACGCGGGTCCCGCCCACTGAAAGATAGGGCGCCGCGCCGGTCGAATGCCTGGTTTAAGCGCCTCTATCAACATCGATTCCACTACTGTCAGTGTCAGCACGAATAATTCTCTCAATCAGCGCAGACAATGGATCGTCGATGGTCAACTTATTCGCGCCAGTGATCTTGTCCTTCAGCGATCGCTGCTTGTGGATCTGAACTGTCCAGTCGATGTTGCGACTCGGCTCACCAGCGTCGGCACTGGCGCCGACAAGGTACGAGACTGCCGCCCCCTTCACGTAGACGTACCAACCCCAGTCCTCCGTTGCCGGAGCCGTCGCCTCGTACGGACTGTCCCTCAATTTTTCGCGAAGCCATTGCAGCACGCTCTCTCCGGCAATCGGGTTGATCGGGTTGGGCGTCTCCTTCGTGACATCAAACCTTGTCGAGCTGAACGCAATTAGATGTGTCATCAGTCGCTCAGACGACAGGCCCTTCTCCGGCGAGCGCCGCCAGCGACTCCAGGTCATCTGCGCTGACGAACAGACCGGTTTTCGGCACGAACGCCCGCCAGCCGGTCATGAGGAGCACCTCTTTCACCAGCGCAACTCCGGCCTCGCCGCGTGCCTCGAGCACCGCTGTCGGGATTGGATCGTCCCGCCCGAGATCCACTCTGACCGATCCATCCGGACGGGCCAGAACGCCGCGTGACGGATCCACTGCCAGGTCTGAAATGACGCCCCGCAGAATCGCGACGACCTCGGCGCGCGAACCGAGCGGCGGCGCGGTTTCGATCGCCTCGGGTCCGGACGAGACATCGAGGGCGAGCAGGAGCAGTCGCGGCAGCGACACCGGTATCGCTTTCGGGATCACGTCGGGCTGGACCGTCGACGCCTCGCTCTGCTCCGCCAGTTCGTCGAACGCGAGCTCCGGGTCGTACTGGCTGGATTCGATGTCGTTGGGCAAGGGGGACAAAGATGCCACGGGCAGCTCGACATCAGCTGCCGGCTGACCGCGCCGAAGCGGCCAGAGCGCTAACAGCGCGAGCAGTGCCGCGGCAACGAGGGCGACACCAGGTTTCAGGAAGTCCGGCGCGCCGCGGAGGTCGACGACGACGGCGTCGTCGGCGATTGGCGGGGCAAGTCCTGACAGGATCCGCCGCGACCGCAGGCGCTCGATGACGCCGGTCCTGACGAGCCCGTCGATTACGTTCGACACTTGCAACTGCGCCACGACTTTCCGCATCGCGTCGACCGACTGCTCGCTCGTCGCGATACGTCCTCCGCCGAGGACGCTCCGGGCCAGCGCGATCGCCGCCGGGTCGCGCGTGGCGATTACGATCGGCGCCGGCACCGCCGGTCCGCCGGCAGGGCGCGCTGGCAGAAACAGTTCCTCGACCTGCCCGCCGGATTCCCGATAGCCCGCACCCGCGTAGTTGATCTCGCAGCCCGCGACGAGCACGCGCGGCGAGGGCGGCGGCTCACGCCTGAGCTCTTCACAGGCGACGGCAACCTGTCGCCGGCCGGCGACGGCGTGGTAGATCCCCTCGCCCGCGAGCAGCAGCAACGCGGCGGCAGGCACGAGCAGGATCAGTTTGAGCATCAATCGGATATCGATCGACGAGTGAAAAACGCGGCGGCGATGCCGGCGAGCATCAGGCCTGCTGCCGCGGCTGCCGATTGCCAGCCCGCTCGCAAATGGACGGTCGGCACCTCCGGCGACGACGGCAGATTGTACTCCTCTGGTTCGCGGAAGACGAAGATCGCCTGCGCGGTGTTTCAGCGTCTGGGAAAGATTACTCCCGGCGCGAGTCGATTCCCAGGGTCTAGCAGGGTGCTGAAAAAGTAACTCGCGAGGGATCGACAACGTGATCCACCCGTACTACCATGCTCCCGACTCTTCTGAAGGGAGTGACCGCATGCGGGGATCCGACGAGCAGACCAGTGG
>Ga0184612_10000490_pt1 | contig 18507 bp, 11 predicted proteins | sample PLM3_60_coex_FD_133163 | JGI IMG/M metagenome (GOLD analysis project Ga0184612, IMG submission 133163) | Groundwater sediment microbial communities from an aquifer in East River, Colorado, USA - PLM3_60_coex | ecosystem: Environmental > Terrestrial > Soil > Riparian zone | place: USA: East... | reverse complement strand
GTGGAGCTCTACCAGATCAACGGCAACACGCATCATGATGGGATTATCATGGCGTATCTCAGAAAGGAGAAGGTTCTGATCGAGGCCGATGTCTTTACTCCGGGAGCGCCCGATGCTCCAGCGCCGAAAGTCCCAAACCCATTTAGTGTTAATCTCAGCGACAATGTCCGGCGGCTGAACATCGACGTAGAGCGGATTCTGCCACTGCACGGGAGGATCGTGCCGTATAGCGAATTGCAGCGCATGGTTACACCTCCCAAGCCTGCGGAACAGTCGAAATAGCGCCTCACTGTTTTATCTGGGCGTGGCGTTGGTTGGTTCCGAATGCAACCCCACACCTTTCTATCCCAATGCCTAGCGCAAAGTGCAAAATGAATTCCCGCTTGTAAAACGAAGGAGGATCGCGTGAAGCAAACGCTACTGGCTTTCCTGGCAATACTTTTGGGCACGGCACACGCCTTGGCCCAAACCCCTTTTTTTCAGGGCAAAACGATCAGGATCGCGGTCGGTTACCTTGCCGGCGATACCCATGATCTGTGGGCCCGTGCCTATGCGCGAAATCTTGGGAAACATGTCCCGGGAAATCCAGAAATCATTGTCCAGAACATGCCTGGCGCGGGGTCGATGATTGCTGCGAATTATGTTTACAACGTTGCAAAACCGGACGGTCTCACCCTTGGTTCTATCGCCCCAGGTCTCTATCTGGCGCAACTTACCGGCAATAAAGAGGTCAAATTCGACTGGGCAAAATACACTTGGATCGGCACGCCTGAACACAATGGGACGTTGCTGTTCATGCGCGCGGATACGCCTTATAAATCGATCGAGGATATCCGCAAGGCGAAGGAGCCACCCAAGTGTTCTGCAACCGGTGTCGGCACCAGCGGCCATCTGATTCCACGGCTGCTCGAAGAGACGTTAAACCTCAAGTTTCAGCTCGTCACGGGCTACCCGGGAGGCGCCGAGCAAGACTTGGCGCTCGAACGCGGAGAAGTTCAATGCCGTGCCATTACTGTGGCGGCTTTCTTCGGACGCGAGCCCTTCATCAGTTGGTACAAGAAGGGCGTCGTGCGTATTCTCGTTCAGACCTCGCGCAAGCGCCACGGGAGCATCCCGGAAGTCCCCACACTCTGGGAGTTTATGGAAAAAGAAAAAGCATCGGTTTCGAATCGTCGCTTAGCGACCGTGGCTTTGGGTTCCGGTGGATTCGGCTCTTGGCCCATCGTATCCACGCCGGGTCTCCCGCCCGACCGCACCAAGATATTGCGCGAAGCCTACGCCAAGACGCTGCAAGCCCCGGACGTGGTAGATGAGGCTAAGAAACGCGGCTGGGAATTGAGACCGGTAGGAGGAGAAGAGTTGGAGCTGCTAGCGAAGGAAGTGAGTGTGCAGCCGCCGGACGTCGTGGAACGGATGAAAGCGTTGATGGGCAAGTAGACACGGTTCGGTTCGGTAAACGGGAAGGGTTATATGAAAAAGGCCGTATGGGGTTTGCTATTGTTTCTTCTGGTTTCGGGGACGGTCAGTGCTCAGGCTCCCTATTTCCAGGGAAAGACCATCACCGTCATCGTGGGCTATCAAGCGGGTGATGGATATGACATCTGGGCGCGGTTACTGGCAGCGCATATGGGAAAGCATATTCCCGGTACCCCAGGCATGATCGTACAGAACATGCCTGGAGCGGGCTCCATGATCGCGGCCAACTACATCTACAACGTGGCTAAGCCGGACGGTTTGAGTCTCGGTGCCATCGGTCCGTCGCTCTATATCGATCAGCTCGTGGGCAAGAAAGAAGTGCAGTTCGATTGGGCCAAATTCGGTTGGGTGGGTTCGACGGAAAATACCCCGTGGCTGCTCTATATGAAAACCGACACGCCGTATAAGACGATAGAAGATGTGCGTAAGGCGGCTCAACCGCCAAAATGCTCAGCTACGGGAAGCGGTACCAGCGGACATTTCATTCCCAAGCTGCTCGAAGAGGCACTGGGCGCCAAGTTCATCGTCGTGATGGGTTATCAGGGAGGCGCGGAGCAAGACCTCGCTTTCGAGCGCGGCGAGGTGGTGTGCCGCTCCCTCAGCATTCCGACGTTTTTTGCCCGGGAACTGTTCACTACTTGGCGCAAGAAAAATATGGTCAGGATATTGATGCAAACCGGCCGAAAGCGGGATTCGAGGATGCCCGACGTGCCGACGATCCACGAACTGATGAACGAGTACAAAACCCCGCCTGCCACGCGATCCTTGGTGACCGCCGTCCTGGCCTCGGGTGACTTAGGACGGCCCTTCATCACCCCGCCCGGACTTCCTGCGGACCGGCTTAAAGCTCTGCGTGACGGTTTCCAAAAGACAATGTCGGATCCCGCCTTCCTGGCGGATGCAAGAGTAAGAAAGCTCGAGGCCGATCCCGATTTTGGCGAACAACTGGAGGCCATCGCCAAGGAGGCGGTCAACCAACCCCGCGAGGTGGTTGAGAAGATGAAAAAGTTACTCGGGGAGTGATCCATCGAAGAAAGTCTCAGCGCAAAGAACCGTCGTTGACTTAGGTCGGCCGTTCCGCCGGTGTGATTCTTGATTTTTCTCCTCAAACCTCAGACTCCGCCCGGCCATCGCGTTAACGATGGCTTGCCGTTGTATGAGATAATTCCAGGCAGTAGGCGGACGATGACTCAAGGGAACCTTGAAGAGCGGGTTCACAGGATCAGACGACCACCTTCCCCGACCCTGGGGTAATCTCCTTGGCGTCAAAGGGTAGCGAATTGCATCCTGAGGTCTATCAATAAATCTGCATGAAGGCAGCGAAAACCATCGGTCTGTTCCCGTTCAGTTCCTCCCAATTCCCTGTTCGTTTCGCCATGCCGATCAAGGCGAGCGTGGTCCTTATCCGCTGGCCGGTAGTGATCATTTGCTCGTATTTGCTCCTTTACCCCTCCTCTCACGTTATCCCGCAATCGGTTCTTCATGGATTCATTCTCGCTTACATCGCATCTAACGTTGTTTTGTACTTCGTCAGCGAAGAACGATTTTTGTCTCCCTCATTTTATTATCCGATCGTTATTTTGGACACGGTGGTCCTCACCCTGTCTCTTATCATTAACGGCAATGTCGAAGCCGACTTTTATTTGACCTACTTCTTGCTCATCATTATCTGCTGCATTTTCGAAGATCCTAAAATTCTGACGGCGGTTTCAGTTTTCGCGCCGCTTATATACACGCTTCTGCTTTTTCAGTCCGCCGGTAGCATTCATCCCAGCGTGTTTCTTCGTCTGCCATTCTTGTTTGTGGTGTCGCTTTTTTATGGTTACTTCGCGCAGTTGATCCGCGCCCAAAGATCGCTCAAAGAGGAAGCGAAACAAAAAAGCCAGGGTAAGAAAGAGGTGCTCGACATTGTGTCGCTCGAATTTCGCACGCCCTTGAACTTGATCAGCGGCTACGCGCAGGCCCTGAAGAGCAAAACCTTGGGAGAGGTCACGGAGGAGCAAGAGAAAGCCTAGCCAAGATCATACGGCAATCGGACAACTTGCTGCATCTGGTCAACGGTATCCTCGACTTGACCCGAATCGAAACCGGCGACCTTTCGGTCCAGAAAGAAGCGATCCTGTTGCCCGAATATCTTCGGGAGATGAAACTTAATTATGAGGTGATCTTAGACAAGCCGCTATCGCTTCAATGGTCCTCTCCTCCAGACTTGCCCACGATCATCTCCGACAAGGCGAAACTCACCATTATCCTGCAGAACCTGATCAACAACGCCATCAAATTCACCGATAAGGGAGCCATCCAGATATCCGCGCGCTGGCGTGCTGATCGAAAAGCTGTTGAATTTGATGTCGCCGACACCGGCGTGGGTATTCCTAGAGAAGCTCTGCCCATTGTCTTTGAGAAGTTTCGTCAAGTCGATAGCTCGATTACGAGAGTCCACGGCGGAATCGGGCTGGGCCTTCACATCGTCAAAGCGTTCACCGAAATGCTCGGGGGAACCATTGCGGTAAAAAGCGAGCTCAACAAGGGTTCGACGTTCACGCTTACACTTCCCGTGTGAGATTGCCCGATCCTTCATAGGGCTCCGCAGCAATAATCGTTGTTGTTAGATAATTGATTACGACCTAAAATTAGCAGGTTGCGGAAAAAAGCAAATTCCATGCTTCGACGAGCTCAGCATGAACGGAAATTCACTAATGAATTCGAAGCCACCTCCGTTCGCCCTGAGCCCGGTCGAAGGGTGATCGGAGTTTTTTCAGCAACCGTTAGTGCTCGATCGATGGCGTGCAGGTAACCCAGAGGGAAAAAGTTCGATGCCACGACCGCTTTGTCCGAGATGTTCCAGAGAATACGTTAAACGCGTCAGCCGGGTCGGCCTCGGCGAGCGCCTGATAAGCCTGTTCTATGTCTATCCTTTCAGGTGCCAACTTTGCGGCCACCGTTTCCAACTTCTTCAGTGGGGTGTCAAGTACAAAAGGATCGAGGAAGACCGGCGCGAGTATGAACGTATGCCGGCGAGTTTTCCGGTTACGTTCGACGCCGGTGCGGTCCAGGGCCGAGGTTTGGCCGTGGATATTTCGATGGCCGGGTGCACATTCCACACGGAAGCCGCGCTCGTGGAGGGAAACGTTTTGCGGATGAGACTGGAGCTCCCGGAAGAGACTTCTCCCGTCAGCGTGGAAGCGGTCATCATTCGCAGTTTTGGGTCGGGTCGCGTGGGTGTGGAATTCCTCCGCGTCGAAAACGGTGAGCGAGAACGACTGCAACGTTTCATCCGCGGGTTGCTTATCGACCGCTGGTCGTGAACAGACTGTGGAGTAAATCTCAATTCGCAGCGGACAGTCGGCCGGGGGTCGACCGCCGATGCAGATACTGCAGCGCAACGGCAAGTGCGAAGAGCCCAAGGCCGATCATGTCCTGGACCAGACTTGGATAAACCAAGACCAACCCGGCAGCCACCAACAAGCCCCGCTCCAACCAGGTCGTTTTCATTAAAAGCCATCCGGTGAGGCCCGCAGCCAGGGCAGCCAATCCTGCTGCCGCCGTCGCGGTCGTCCAGATGATATTTCCCCACGAGCCCTTCAGAAGCAGCCCCAAGCCATCCGGGTGCAAGGTAAACATGAACGGTACCAAGAAGGCGGGAAGCGTGTACTTCCAAGCCATCATGGTGGTCTTGTACGGGTTGCCCCCGGTGATCGCCGCCGCGGCAAAGGGCGACAACGCGGTCGGCGGCGACACCTCGGAGAGAACGGCGTAGTAGAAGATAAACATGTGCGCGGCATAAGCTGGAATGCCGAGCTTGATCATCGCGGGCGCCGTTATCACTGCAGCGATAATGTACGACGCCGTGACCGGCATGGCGAGACCGAGGATCCACACAGCGATGGCCGTATAGACAACGGTCAGAAACAGATTCCCGCCGGCAAGATCGAGGATGATGATCGAAAACTTGAGACCGAGGCCCGTAAGCGTTACAACGCCGACGATGATTCCAGCTGTGGCGCAGGTGGAGGCCACTGAGAGCACGCCGCAGCTGCCATCTTGAAGGGCTCTCCAGAGACGGGCCGGCGTGAGGGCCGTTTCCCGGCGGATAAAGCTCAACGCGATGGCGAGGAAAATCGCGTAAACCACGGACAGGATGGCGGTGTAGCCCCACAGCATAAACACGACGATGGCGACGAGCGACACAAAGTGGTAACCGTACTTCCGAGTTAGGCTCCAAACGCCTTCGCTTGCTACTGCAATCGGCCGCGCGCCAAATTTGTTCGCATCGAGCTCGACCATGGTGAAAATGGACCAGTAGTAGAGAAGCGTCGGTATCGCGGCCATGGCAATGACTTCCAGATAGGAGATCTTGAGAAATTCCGCGATCAGAAACGCAGCCGCGCCCAGCACCGGCGGCGAGATAATCGCGCCGATTCCGCCCGCCGACAGCAAACCACCGGCAGAGTCTTTATCGTATCCAGCCTTAGCCAAAAGCGGGTATGCCACGGATCCGAGTGTTATCGTTGTGGCTACGCCCGAGCCTGACGGACCGCCGAGGAGAAACGAGGCCAGGGTGACGGTTCTGCCGGCTCCTGCGGGCTTACTGCCCATCGCCGCGAGCGAAAAGTTGACGTAGAACTCGCCTGCCTTCGAGTGTTCGAGTACGGCGCCATAGATGGTGAAAAGAATGATAAAGGTGGCCGCGACATCGAGGGGTACGCCGAAGATTCCTTCAAGGGTCATATACATGTGCCCGACCAGCCGGTCTAAGCCATAGCCTCGGTGGGTCCAGGGCGGCGGCAGCCAGGGTCCGAAATAGGCGTAAGCGAGAAACATGATTGCTACTACGGGAAGGATCCATCCTGTTGTCCGGCGCGTCGCTTCCAACACCAGCAAAATCGTGAGCGCGCCGAGAATCTGGTCCGTCAAGTTTGGCAGCGCTGCGCGGTAGATGAACTCTTCGAAATCCCACATCGGGTAACCGATGGCGATGAGACTCAATCCGATCAAAAGCCAGTCGAACCCGGGTACGCCCGTGAGCCGACCTTGGCGCCTTGCCGGATAGAGGAGAAAAGATAAAACGAGGGAGAACGCGAGAAAGACGAGGCGCAACATCTGCGCCGTGACGGTGGCCCACGCCCAGTAAATAAACAGCAGTGACATGGCCACGGCGAGGCCGCTCACGAGCCAACCGATGAGACCTTCGAGTCGTCTGCGCGGTCCCTCCTCTTGTTGGGCGATTTCTTTCGCTGCTTCGATGCGTGAAGAGTCGATAGCCTCGTCAGCCATTGCTCTCCCTTGGACAGGCGCTCACCGACAGGCGCGCGCGACCATCCATCGCCGTGTCGCTCCGGAGAGAAATTGTTTGATCAAGAAAAGTGATACGGATCGATGCCTCGCGGCTTACGCGGAGATCGAGGGTCGGAAACTCGCGGCCCGGGGTGTGGACGATCCACCAACCGTCTTCATTTGTCGCCGACTCGTGACCATAAAACTCTACGAGCCGCAGCTCGGCGTAGCGCAGTTTGTCTGCCCGAAAGCCGCCTGGAGCAACTTGAAATTGTTCTTCGACCGCAGAACCGTAAATGGAATGCCGGAAACTTAAATGGAGAGCGTCACCGACAACGATCGGGTAGGTGACCCTCTGTTGTTCCGTGTCTAAGGTCAGACAGACAATCCGAGCTGCGGCCGGACTGCCCAGAGCGAGTGCCAGCAGCAGCCCCAAAGCTGCCGCTGCTTGTGGGACGCGATGAGACATCACTGAGCACCAGGAACTTTAGTGCCCTTTTCCTTGTAATAACGGAGCGCGCCTGGATGAAAAGGAACCGGTGACCCCACCACTGCGCTCTTTAGTGTGATTTCCTTCGCCGCTTGGTGAACCGCTACCAGGTCCGCCGTGCGCTCAAGAAGCAGCTTGGTGATCTGATAGGCTAACGATTCGTCCATGCGCTCATGCACCGCGAGGAGATTTGTCAGCGCTGCCACCTGCACGTCTGTCTCCATTCCCCCGTACGTACCTTTGGGAATTGTGCCGACGAAATAAACCGGGCCATACTTGCTCACCATCTTCGCGACGGCATCGCCGTGCGGAATGAGCTGGATTTTGATTCCCGGCGTGGCGCCCAAGTCGAGAATCGCCGCCGTGGGCAAGCCGCCATCCCAGATAAAAGCGTCGATCCTCCGGTCCTTCATAGCGGCGGCGGACTCGGAGGCGCCCAACCGATCCTGGCTTTTTAGATCCTTCGGGCTAAGTCCGTAAGCCTCCAAAACGCGCAGGCCCTTTATTTCCGTTCCGGAGCCAGGAGCGCCGGTGGAAACCCGCTTGCCTCTGAGATCATTGATCGTTTTTATGCCGCTCCCGTCCAGGGCGACGATGTGCATGTAATTCGAGTAAAGGGCTGAAATGGTGCGAACGCCGACCTTTTCGTTGAAGCCCTTCATTTGTCCCTGGTAAGCGTCCAAGGCTATATCGGATTGCGTGAGTGCTACAGCGACCTTGTCGGCGTGCAGAAGTTTCATGTTGTCGACGGAAGCGGTAGTGACTTCCGCTGTCGCCTCAACACCGGACAGGTGCTTTGATATCAGGGCGGCAAATCCGCCGCCGAGTGGATAATAAACCCCACCGGTCCCTCCTGTGGCGATTGAGATGCGGGTTTTGACCTGGGCTTGTGCTGAAGCAATGGCCAGCGCGAACACCAGTAGGCCTAACGTTGTTAGGACGGCAAAGTAACATCGCGACTTAGAGTGCATGGATCTCTCCTCTCGACTATAGTGGCGGTAAAGTACTTTTTGCGCCGACATGATGTCAACCCCTGGTCATTGTTGTTCGAATAATGCCTGGGGCGGCGCAACCTGGGTTAGCGGAGTCCAACAATTGACACGACCGGAGCCAATTGCCTAGGTCCTGTCAATTGAAGGGTGAAATGAAGCTATGAGCGGGATGGGTTTGCTTACTTGCTCCAGAGCCGTTGCCACCATGTCTTGCCGCCGCTCCCATTGGGCACCGTGCCGCGGAGGTTCATTTGCGTGCGGATGTCAGCGATGTTCCAACCTGTGAGGTCGGCGAGCTGTTGTGCTTCCTGTTCGTTGCGCCGTATCAGCTGGCGCCGATACTCTTCGGTGGCCGGACAATCTTCGTTGCCGGTCCAAGGATGCCGCAGCACGTAGCGGCCCTGGAAATTGTTGCGATCGGCGGTTTCTTGCAGCACAAGGTCTTCAGGGAAATGTTGGGCATCGTAACGAATGTGCATGCGCGTGACGAAAACGTCCGGCGCACCGGGAATAATCGGCCGGCGCATCACCGCCGGCGTGGGTTCACTTACCCAAAAAACGCCGAGGCTTCTCAGTTCTTCAAATGATAGCGGATCAGCGGCGCAGGGATCGCACCAATTCATATCCCAGGCGTATTCGAGAAAGACGGCACGCATGTCCGCCTTTGTGACGGCGCGGTCGAACATCGCGCGATAGAAATCTTGGAAGCGGTCTTTGACATACAAGGGAAGATCCATACCGGTAGGCAATCTCAAGGTGCGGTAGTTTGTCGGTTCGACACGGCCCTTTTTGGTCAACGTGTAGACGAAAAGTTCCTGATAGCCGGCGGCGTTCAGGGTGCCGAGCCTGAGGGGTAGCATGAACTTGGGCGATTCATACGCTACCTGAATGGGTCGTAGGTAGGTGTAGCCCAGTTTGGACTGCTCCTGTAGGTTCACTCGGGCCACAAAGAAGTGCATCTTCTGTTTAATATAGCTGCCTAGCACTTCTGTGGCGCCCTTCGGGAGGCGGTAGCCATTTTGCTTGAGCCAAGTCTCTAACCCTTGGCCTTCTTTGGCCGATAGAATCACGATGTCGTATTCGCCGACCGTGTATTGGGCTTGAATCGTAACGCCGAGAGCCTTGGCCCTGGCCCGTAACGAGTCGAGGGATGAAGGCGCGGCCAAAGTACGATCCATCGCGCGTTCACGCAAAGCTTGAAGCCGGCAAGGACTTCCGTCGTGATACTCAACGAGCCGTGGAGACGTGTAGGCGTCGAGATGGTCGATGATTTTCTTATCGCCGATATGGATCTGACCTTTTTCGATCAATGTCGGAACAGGTATAACCACGGCAAACTCTTTCGGATCGCCCTTAAAGTCGTTGACCATGGTGATCACTGTCTTATCGTCTTGGCGGGCCAAGACGACTTGCGAAGCCTTGTTAAAGATCTTCGTGTCGGCCTTAGCGACGTAGAAGCCGCAAAAGCTCCGGGCCAGTTCCGGCTTAGCGCACAGGATAAGCAGTGTGGCCAGGAATAAGATTGTTTGTTTCACGGATTGCTCCTTTCAAATGTTTGGATGAAGAGTGACTGGTCCATTCGTATTTGTTTCCGGGCAGCAGACGATCGATGATCGGAGTGATGATTGAACAGACGGCCAAGGACCAAAGGAGCCCATTGGTGCGGTACAGCCCAAATTGGACATAGGCGGCGCCGGCCGCGACGATTATCGCGAACAGGATTCTCCCTATCCGTGAATCGGGTGTCGTCTTTGGGTCGGAGATCATGTAGAAGGCGAAAAGCAAAAGAGAGCCGCTCTGCAGCTGTTTGAGAGGTATTGCCCACGGATCGCCGAGCCAAAACGCCCGGCCAAACAAGATGCCGACGTAGGCGAGCAGGAAAGCGTAGGTCACATCGCTTCGCGCCGCACGGTAGATGACCATCCCGCCCGCGCACGCGATGAAAAACGCGAAGTATAGCTTGCTTCCCCACTGTGCCGGCGAGACCCAGACCTGGCTTGTTAGAAGCATCATGGCAACGATCCCGAAATTGGTGGGATTGAAGATGTGCTTTCGGCCACGCTTGAGAACAAATTTGCTAACGATTGTGACTACAGCCGTCAGGAACGCTAGCAGCAGACTGTTGGTGCGAAGCAATAGACAAAGCGAAAGACCCGAAATCAATGGGCTACGGGGGTCGAAAGAAGGGAGGAGAAAGATCCGGGTACAGGCGTATTGAGTTAGCAGGACCGTTCCTAGCGAGACGACGATCTGCGGCCATTCAATATCGAACCCGAGCCAGCCAACGCCGTAGATCAGCAAGGAAAAAAGCGCCGCAATCTGGTAGTAACGCGGGTCGCTTCGTAGAAGGGTTAAAGACCAGTTCGGGTTTGGTTTTGTCTGCATTTGGAATCTCACCGCCTTGAGGGTCGTATCTGGGCGGATTAGACGATCCAAGCCGGAAAAAGTTCCACGGAGCACGGTCGGCCAAGTCGGGTTCGCGCTCGTTTTCTCCAAGGAAACAAAGATTTTTGATGCCTTGACGAGGCTGCTCAACCTTAAGTAGAGTAGTTGCAGTTGGGGTTCCCTAGATCATTTCAGAGTGTTGTCAAGACGCGTGAACTAAGAAAGGAGGCAGACTATGTTTGTATGTTTATCGCCCTCAGGGCAGTCCCTTACCGTAGGGGAATCGGCGAAGGATAAGTTACTTGTCGGCACGGTGAACGGTATCTTTCCATTTGTGAAGAACGATGGTCGGTGGGATCAGCGTGAGACCATGCTGCCCGACCAGCATATCAGCGCCGTTATCTTCGAGCCGTCGAGCCAAACGCTTTTCGCCGGCAGTTATAACGGCAAGATTTTCGCCAGCGGCGACTCGGGAAAAAGCTGGGAACAAAGAAACCAAGGCATCGTCGATAAGGAAATCTATTCACTCGCCAGCCAATTGGTCGATGGGCGCCCGAGAGTTTATGCCGGGACTCAACCAGCGCACTTGTTCTACAGTGACGATCTTGGAAAAAGCTGGACGGAACTTCCCGGCCTACGCCAGGTGCCGGGAGTTGAAAAGTGGACCTTCCCCGGCCCGCCCCATCAGGCGCATGCGAAGAGCATTACCTTTCACCCGAATGATCCGAACATCATTCACGTCGCGGTGGAAGTCGGTGGTTTTCTCAGGAGCACGGATGGCGGCAAAACTTGGACGACCATCGACAGCATAAACCCCGACGCGCACCGGGTATTGGTTCCCACCAATGATCCCGGCAAACTTTACGGCACCGCGCCGACCACCAATTGTGGCCCGGAAGTCCCCGCCGGGTTTTGCGTGAGCACGGACGGCGGCGCAAGTTGGAAGAGCATGACGCCGAGGGATTTTAGAATCGGCTACGTCGATCCGTTCTTCGTCCATCCCAAAGATTCCAATCTACTGTTCGTCGCCGGCGCCAAGACCGGACCCGGCACCTGGAGAAAACTGCATACGGCGGATGCGCGCATCGCGCGCAGCCGCGACGGCGGTAAGACTTGGGACATGCTGAGCGGCGGTTTGCCCGATCATATTCGCGCTAATATTGAAGGTATGGCGATGGATGTGTGGAACGGCGGCTACGCAATCTTCGCCGGAACCACCGACGGCGATGTTTTTTACAGCCAGGATGAAGGCGAGAACTGGCAGACGATTATTAAAGGCATCGGGCCGGTCTCCAAGTCGCACCATCACGTCAACCTGTCGCTGGACGAACAGACTGCGCATCATTAGTCATCGGCTCGAACCGTTCCCGTGATCCGTGTAGGGGCGCGGCATGCTGCGCCCCTACTTTTACGTTTCTCACCTTGGCGTTCCCTTCGACGTCGCTCAGGACATGCTTTGCGCCTTTGCGCGGGACATAGATTTTCGGATTTAATTCATAATCGCGCCAAGACGCCAAGCTCGCAAAGAATTTTGATTCTGCAGGTTCTTGAGTGGGTGGAGGATCTGACAGCGCTACACTCCGTTCGCCCTGAGCCCGGCCGAAGGGCTCCCTACAGATGCGGGGATTGGGCTGAGGTGTCTCCGTTACCGAGGTCACCCGGTTCGATAATCTCACCATAGGTTTCGAGGCCTCGGGGTGACCGGGAAACCCCGGTTACCACACTAGGCCGGAAGAAGCAGAATTTTTTTGTCTCATGCTCTCTCTACTTGGCGCCCTTTGCGACTTTGCGCGAGGTTTTGCTTTCCTTGACGCCCGCAACTAACTGGCATAAAAGACACCTCAGCCGCCCGGCGAGCCAGTAAGTTCTAATCAATCTCGCCACGCCTTTCATTTTCCCTGCGGTGGGTCTTTCCGTACTGGGCATTGGTTTTATGGCGACCTCCACACAAAAAACCTCCAAGAAAACAAAGGCAAAACCGCCCGGCGCCTTATCGAAAAAGTCTCAGCCCAAGCAAGCGCAAGTAATTGAGGAGCTAAAGCGGGAGCGCGACGAAGCGTTGGAACAACTTACTGCGGCGAGCGACATCCTGCGGCTGATCGCCCGTGCGCCAACAGAGCTTCAGCCGGTGCTCGATGCGATTGCCGAGAGTGCGGCGACGCTGTGTGACGCGGCGGACGCTGTAGTATGGCGCGTAGACGGCGACGTCTTTGGCCTCGCCTCACACTTTGGTCCGATCTCGACTCGAGTGGGTCGAGGGCAAGGTCATGCCATTACCCGTGACATGCCGGCTAGCCGAGCAATCGTGGATCGAGAGACGATCCACATCCATGACTTGGCAGCAGCCGAAACCGATTTTCCTGAAGCCAAGAGCGCCGGAATAGCTGTGGGAGTCCGAACTACGCTCGTGGCGCCGTTGCTTCGCGAAGGCAAAGCCATCGGCTCCATTCATATTCGGAGACGGGAAGTTCGTCGTTTCTCAGAGAGACAAATCAAGCTGCTCGAAACCTTCGCCGATCAAGCGGTGATCGCCATAGAAAATGTCCGGCTATTCCAAGGGCTAACCGAGGCTCTGGAGCAGCAGAGTGCGACGAGCGAGATTCTGCGTGTCATCAGCAGCTCGCCAACGGATTTGCAGCCCGTGCTGAATGCAGTCGCGACTAACGCCGCACGGTTATGTGACGCCGCGGACGCGGTGGTCTACCGCGTGGACGGTCACACGATGCATCCGGTCGCGATCCACGGAACGTTGGGAGCAAGCGCTTTGCCACTCAATCGCGGCTCGGTGACCGGGCGAGCCATAACCGACAGGCAGGAAATTCATGTTTATGAAGAAGTCACAGACTTGGATACGGAGTTTCCGGAGTCCACAACCCGGGAACGTCAGCGTGGGTTGCTGACCAGAACTAGGCTGGCCGTCCCGTTGCTCCGGGAGGGTGCACCGCTGGGTGCGATCCTCATTCGACGAGTGGAGTCTAGGCCGTTCTCAGACAACCAAGTCGCTCTTCTTAAAACCTTCGCAGACCAGGCTGTGATCGCCATTGAGAATGTGCGCTTGTTTCAAGAACTGCAAGCACGGAACCGTGATCTGACTGAAGCTTTGGAGCAGCAGACCGCGACAAGTGAAGTGCTGCGGGTGATTAGCAGTTCACCCACGGACGTGCAGCCGGTCTTTGACGCGATCGTGCAGAGCGCTACAAGGCTCTGTGAAGCATCGTTTGGTACAGCGCACCGCTTCGATGGTCAGCTTATAACGCTCGATGCGCAAGAAAGTATGACGCACGAGGAGCTCGAAGGAACGGAACGGCGATTTCCAGCTCCGGCGATGCGGGCTACAGCCGTTGGCCGAGCAATTCTTGAATGCGAAGTCCTCCACATCGAGGACGTTCGCGACGATCCCGAGATATCCGTGGGTGCTCAAAGGACGCTCGGCTTTCGAACCGTCCTTGCGGTGCCCTTGTTGCGGGAAGGCACCCCGATTGGGGCGCTGGGGATGTGGAGGCGTGAGGTGAAACCCTTCACAGAAAACCAGATCAACCTCGTTAAAACCTTCGCAGACCAGGCTGTGATCGCCATTGAGAATGTGCGCTTGTTTCAAGAACTCAAAGAGGCATTGGAGCAGCAGACCGCGACGAGCGAGATCTTGGGCGTCATCGCCAGCTCGCCGACCGATATCCAGCCGGTGCTGGATGTAGTGGCAGCGAACGCCGCCCGACTATGCGAGGCAAATGACGCTCAAATTAGTCTCGTTGATGGTGACGTGATTCAGCTGCAAGCTTCGCATGGATCAACTCCGGCGCCCGGTCGTGAAGAGAGAATACCCATTAGCCGTGCCCGGGTAACCACTCGATCTCTGATCGATCGAGAAACGATTCATGTGCACGATCTGGCTTTAGAGGTTGAAACTGAGTTTCCCGAAAGCAAGGACCCTCAAAAACGTTTCGCCACTCGGACCATCCTTGTCATGCCGTTGCTACGAGAGGGAAACCCGATCGGGTTGATCGCGATCCGTCGCACGGAGGTGCGCCCGTTTAGCGAGAAGCAAATCAAATTACTTGAGACATTCGCGAACCAAGCCGTCATCGCCATCGAGAACGTTCGGCTGTTCAAGGAATTGGAGGATCGGAACCGGCAACTCACCGAGGCATTGGAACAGCAGACGGCGACGAGTGAGATCCTCCGCGTGATCAGCAGCTCGCCGACAGATGTGCAGCCCGTGTTCGAGACTATCCTCGCAGATGCCGTGCGCCTATGCGAGTCGCACAACGGGGCGATCTTCAAATTTGATGGCGAGGCGCTTCACCTGGCCGCAGACTACAACACTACGCCGGAGTTCCATGCTTACCAGGCATTTGAACCGTTCCGTCCAGGGCGAGAAAGTGCGGTCAGACGAGTCGGACTGGAGCTGCGGCCAGTGCATATACCCGATGTTCTCGCCGATCCAGAACTTGTTGCTTACCGTTCAGAGCCTTATCGCCAGGAGGGGATGCGGAGTGTCTTAGCTGTCCCGTTGCTAAAAGAGACTAGCTTAATCGGAGCGATCGCGATTTACCGAAAAGAGGTCCGCCCCTTCTCCGAGAAGCAAATAGCTCTTCTTGAGACCTTCGCCGACCAAGCCGTGATCGCCATTGAAAACGTCCGCCTGTTCCAGGAACTCACCGAATCATTGGAACAGCAAACCGCGACGAGTGAAATCTTGGGCGTCATCGCCAGCTCACCGACAGATATTCAACCGGTGCTGGATGTTGTCGCGGAGAATGCCGCGCGGCTGTGCGATGCAACCGACGCCGCGATTTGGCGTGCTGACGGCGATAAGATTTGGCTCGCAGCGTCGCACGGATCGATCGCGATCCGCCGGCCCGAGGAAGCTAGACCGATGACCCGCAGTGGCAATTTAGGTCGGGCAATGATCGACCGAGAGACCATCCACATCCATGATTTGTCTAGCTCCGAGGCCCAAGCCGAATTTCCGGCAGCCTGGGCTTTCAGTCAAACCGTGGGTATTCGCACCGTTCTGGTCACACCGTTGCTTCGTGAAGGGATTGCGATCGGAGCGATTCATATTCGCCGCACTGAGATTCGTCCCTTTACCGACAAGCAGATCACGTTGCTCAAAACTTTCGCCGATCAGGCCGTTATCGCCATTGAAAACGTGCGGTTGTTCAAGGAACTCGAAGTGCGTAACCGCGACCTCACTGAAGCCTTGGAACAGCAGACGGCCACAAGCGAGATTCTTAGAGTTATTAGTAGTTCACCCACCGATCTGCAACCTGTGATGGATGCGATTGCCGAAAATGCCGCGCGGTTGTGCGAGGCAAACGACGCTTTGATTCATCGGATCGATGGAGACTCCTTGAAAGGCGTGGCTAATTACGGACCGCTGCCAGGGCAAGTTGGCGAGGGTCCACCGTCAATCGACCGTACCTCTATACCCGGTCGAGCGGTGATCGACCGTCAAACGATTCACATTCATGACCTGGCGGCAGAGCCAGAGGACGAACTCCGAGCGGGCTTCGCCAGACGTCTTGGCGTTCGCACGGCGCTTGCGACGCCGCTGCTGCGTGAGGGTGTCCCGATCGGAACGATTGTGATCCGTCGGATGGAGGTTCGCCCGTTTACCGAGAAGCAAATCAAGCTACTCGAAACCTTCGCCGACCAAGCCGTGATCGCCATCGAGAATGTGCGGCTGTTCAAGGAACTCGAGGAGCGCAACGCCGAATTGCGCGAGGCCCTGGAGTATCAGACCGCAACAGCCGAGGTGCTCGGCATCATCAGCCGCTCGCCGACGGATGTGCAGCCGGTCCTCGACGCCATTGCCGAGAGCGCCGCCCGAGTTTGTGGCATCGATGACGTGGTGCTGCGACTCCACGAGGGGAACGCGATGGTTCTGCGGGCCCATTTTGGCCCCGTAGCCAGTGGCCGGGTCGAGATCAGTATCGATGAGCCACAGTATCTCTGGATGCGCGAGCATGGCACACTCCACATTCCCGACGTCAGCGCGCAGAACGACTCTCAAATGGTGGGTACCAGCTGGCGCACCATCTTGGTCGCTCCCCTTCGTCAGCAGGGGGAACTCATTGGTACGCTGGGCGCACGTCGCACCGAGGTGCGCCCCTTCACCCCGGCGCAAATCAAGCTCCTTGAGACGTTTGCCGACCAAGCCGTAATCGCCATTGAGAACGTGCGGTTGTTCAACGAACTCACCGAGGCGTTGGAGCAGCAAACTGCCACGAGTGAAATCTTAGGCGTTATCGCCAGCTCTCCGACCGATATCCAACCCGTGTTGGATGCAGTTACAGCTAGCGCCGCGCGGCTGTGCGAGGCGAAGGACGCTTTGATCTATCGTGTCGATGGTGACACCTTTCAGCAAGTGGCGGTATATGGCCCGATGCCAGTTGGACCGCCGCAACCCTTCACTCGCGGCACGCCCACCGGCCGAGCGATACTGGACCGGAAAACGATCCACGTCCATGACATGACGGCAGAGGTTGAAACAGAGTTCTCGGAAGCCAAGGCCCGTCAGCAGGTTACTGGCACTCGCACCATGCTTGCCACTCCGCTGCTGCGCGAGGGCATCGCAATTGGTGCGATTGGGATTCGCCGTTTAGAAGTCCAGCCCTTCACAGACAAGCAGATCGCGCTGCTAGAGACCTTTGCGAACCAAGCGGTGATCGCGATTGAGAACGTGCGCCTGTTTAAAGAGCTTGAGGAGCGCAACGCGGAATTGCGCGAGGCGCTGGAGCATCAGACGGCGACGGCCGAGGTGCTCGGCATCATCAGCCGCTCGCCCACGGACGTGCAGCCGGTCCTTGACGCCATCGTCGAAAGCGCCGCCCGGGTTTGTGGGATCGATGACGTGCTGTTGCGACTCCACGAAGGGAACATTATGGTTCCGCGGGCTCATTTCGGTCCTGTACCAATTGGCCGCGTCGAGATCAGTATAGATGAGCCCCAGTATCGCTGGATGCGCGAGCATGGCGCGCTCCACGTTCCCGACGTCCGAGCGCAGAACGAATTCCAAATGTTGGGTTCCGCCGGCAACACACGCACGTCTTTGCTCGTGCCTCTTCGTCAGCAGAGGGATCTCATTGGTGTAATGAACGCGCGTCGCACTGAGGTGCGCCCCTTCACCCCCGCGCAGATCAAATTGCTTGAAACCTTTGCCGACCAAGCTGTCATCGCAATAGAAAACGTGCGGCTGTTCAACGAACTCGATGCCCGCAACCGTGATCTCACTGAGGCGCTGGAGCAGCAGACGGCCACGAGCGAGATTCTTCGCGTGATCGCTAGCTCGCCCACGGATATACAACCGGTGTTGGATGTGGTTGCGGAAAACGCCGCACGACTTTGCGACGCGTCAGACGCTTTGATCCTTCGCGTCGCTGGCGACACCCTTCAGACGGCGGCGAGATTTGGACCAATTGCAAGTGCTGCTTCCAGGGTAATCAGTCGCGACTCGCCGGTGGGCCGAGCCATAGTTGACAGAAAAACGATTCATGTTCCTGACCTCGCAGCAGAAATCGAAACTGAGTACCCGGAGTCGAAAGCTCGCCAGCAACTTTCCGGCACCCACACCATTCTCGTCACGCCACTGCTCCGAGAAGGTGTTCCGATCGGAGTGATTACTATCCGTCGCACAGAAGTGCGTCCGTTCTCGGAGAAGCAGATTAAGCTTCTTGAAACCTTCGCCGACCAGGCGGTGATCGCGATCGAGAACGTGCGGCTGTTTGACGAGGTGCAGGCGCGCACGCGCGCGCTCACCGAGGCGTTGGAACAGCAGACCGCGACCTCGGAGGTGTTGCGTGTCATCAGTAGCTCGCCGGGTGAGCTGGAGCCAGTGTTCCAGGCGATGCTTGCCAATGCCACTCGCATTTGTGAGGCCAAATT
>Ga0184612_10000488_pt1 | contig 18572 bp, 19 predicted proteins | sample PLM3_60_coex_FD_133163 | JGI IMG/M metagenome (GOLD analysis project Ga0184612, IMG submission 133163) | Groundwater sediment microbial communities from an aquifer in East River, Colorado, USA - PLM3_60_coex | ecosystem: Environmental > Terrestrial > Soil > Riparian zone | place: USA: East... | reverse complement strand
GCGAACAGGTCCACGGCGACGATCACCACGAGCGCCGCGATGGTCCCGGTGGAGAGGGCCAGGGGCGTCACAGCTCGAAGAACACCCCCTGGGCCCACGGCCACACCCAGTTGTACCCGGTGCCGCGGAAGAACGAGCCGATGATCGTGAGCGTCGCGCCGAACATGAACAGCATCGTGAACATCGTGATGGCGATCTTACGGTCGCCCGGCTTCGTGCTCGGGTTGCGGTCGATGAACGGCGCGGCGGCCAGGCCGGTCAGGATGATGATGAACGGGATGGTGACGCCCGCCACGAGCGGGTGGAAGTAGCGCAACAGCTCCTGGAGGCCGAGGAAGTACCAGGGCGCCTTCGACGGGTTCGGCGTGAGGTTGGGGTTGGCCAGCTCGCGGAGCGGCGCGTTGACGAACGTCGAGAAGACCACCAGCCCCGCCGACACGACGAGGAGCGCGATGAACTCCTCGATCAGAAGGTGCGGCCAGACGTTGATGCGGTCGCCCTGCTCTCGCTCGACCCGCTGGATGCCCTCGGGGGGGACCAGCGCCAGCAGCCGGTGCTTCTCCGGCGCGCCCTTCTTGGGCTCGGGGACGTTGCCGGTGGGCGGTGGGGCCTCCCGGACCGGGGTGGGCATCATGGCGGCCGCGACCGGCGCGGCGGCGGGCACGGGAGCTGCTGTGGCGGCTGGCACGGGATCTGCTGTGGCGGCTGGCGCCGGAGCGGTTGCTGTGGCGGCTGGCGCCGGAGCGGTTGCTGTGGCGGCTGGCGCCGGAGCGGCTGCTGCCGGCGTGGCGGATGCGCCATCGGCGTGGGCCGCCCGGTACGCCCGGACGGCGGCCGAGCGGGCACGGCCTTCAGCCACCCGCCGGTCGGTGCCCTTGGCCAGCTCCTCCGCCAGGACCCTCTCGTAGGTCTCCTGGTCGAGCGGCGTTTCCTCTCGTCGCGCCATGTCGTCTCCTAGAGCGGTCCGGAGATCCCGCCGTCCTTGCGGATCCTCCAGAAGTGCACGGACAGGAAGAGCACCAGCACGAACGGCAACGCCAGCACGTGCAGCACGTACCACCGGAGCAGCGTCTGCGGTCCGACCACCACCCCGCCGAGCAGCACGAAGTTGGCCTGCTTGGCCACGAACGGCGAGTAGCCGGCCAGGCTCGTGCCCACCGTGATGGCCCAGATCGCCAGCTGGTCCCACGGCAGGAGGTAGCCGGTGAACGACAGCCCGAGCGTGAGGAAGAGCAGGATCACGCCCACCACCCAGTTGAACTCACGCGGCGGCTTGTAGGCGCCGGTGTAGAACACCCGGGCCATGTGAAGGGTCACGCTGAACACCATGAGGTGGGCGCCCCATCGATGGAGGTTGCGCACCAGGTCGCCGAAGAACACGGCCGTCCGGATGCTCTGCATATCGCCGTAGGCGACGGCCCCGCCGATATCGGCCATGGGACGGTAGAAGAACATCAGGAAGATGCCGGTCACGGTCAGGAGGATGAACAGGAAGAAGGACAGGCCACCCAGGCAGAACGTGTACGTCAGCTTCAGCCCGTGGCGCTTCATCTTCACGGGATGGAGGTGGTAGAGGACGTTGTTCATCGTGGCCAGGGCCCGGTCCCGTGAGGTGTCCTTGTAGCCCCTGCGGAAGATGGATCCGGGCCGGAACATCGACTTCCAGACCTCGGTCTCCCGGACGCGGTCGAGCACCTCTCCGGGCGACGGCGGCTTGAGCTTCACCCCGGCCTTCCCCCTCCTTCTCTGACTACCCGGCCTCCGCCTTCTGCGACATTGGGACGGATGCCATCGTGCGCCTGCCCCCCGTGTCGTCTGGCAGCCGCGCGTAGTAGAGCACGTCCGTGGGGCATCGTTCGACGCACACCGAGCAACGCGTGCAGGCGTTGTCGTCCACGACGAAGACCGCGTTGGCGATCTGGATCTCCGCCTCCACGGCTTCGAGCTCCGCGTCCTGCACGATCTCCGGCGACAGCATGAAGATGCAGTTCCAGGGGCAGACGTCCTCGCACGCCCGGCAAAGGATGCAGTTGTCCGGATCGAGCATCAGGTGCTTCGGGGACCTCACGCCCTGGGAGAGCCACGCCGGGTCGACGGTCTCCACGACGTAGTCGGTGTGGATGTCGACCTCGGTCTTGGTGAACGGCATCGGGCCTGCTCGAGCCTCCTACGTGCCCTCGGTCATCGGTAGCCGCCGGTGGGCCGCTCGGCGGTCAGGCCGCGGAGCCGTTTCCGCCAGTTCTGCATGATCACCGCGGCCACCACGATCGTCAGGAGTGGCCCGGTGCTCAGGCCCAAGGCGACGGCGTCGCGGAGCTGTAGCGCCCAGCTCGGGCCGCCCGAGGGCCCGGCCCAGCCCAGCTTCTGCTCGGCGAAGTACATCCAGAACGATGGGACGACCACGGCGAAGATCAGGATGAAGAACCACAGCCCCACGCAGAACACCACCGCTTTGGTCCAGGTCCACTCGAAGGTCTTGACGGTCGGCTCCACCCGCTGCTTCAGCTCGACCAGCCTCTTCGAAACCCTCATGCACAACCCATCCTCGCGCGCGGCCGGCTGATTATAGCCAGGGCCCTTTCGCGCACCGTTCCGGCCCCGACCATCCTACCGGCCTTGTGAATCCCTTCACAAGGCCCCGGAGGGCTAAGCTGCCGGGCACTCCATGGTGGCCGATCTCATGGTCGCGGATCTCGTGCAACGGGGGCTCGCCTCCTGGTGGGCGCCGGCCCTGGCGTTCCTGGCCGGGATGGTGTCGTTCGCCTCCCCGTGCGTCTTCCCCCTGGTCCCGGGGTACCTGTCGTTCGTCTCCGGCGGCCAGGCCAAGGAGCAACGTGCGGTCGTCCCCATCCTGCTGTTCATCTTGGGGTTCGCCGCGGTCTTCACGGCGCTTGGAGCCTTCGCCGGTGGCGCGGTCACGCGGTTCCTGAAGTCGGAGCTGGTCCTTCGGGTCTCCGGCGTGATCATCGTGGCGTTCGGCCTGCTCATGGTGCTTTACGCCTTCCGGATCGGATGGTCGGGCCTGTACGCGGAGCGCCGGCCGCTGATGTCGAGGGTGAAGCCGGGGCCGGCGTGGGCCTTCCCCCTGGGGGTGGCGTTCGGCACCGGATGGACCCCGTGCATCGGCCCGGTCCTCACCGGCATCTTCCTGGTCGCCGCGGCTCAAGGCGGGGCGGCCCGGGGGGCGTTCCTGCTGTTCGTCTACTCCCTGGGCCTGGGGCTGCCGTTCCTGCTCCTGGGGCTGGGGATCCGCCGGCTCATGGGTGCCCTGGCGTTCGTCCGGCGCAACTACCACTGGTTCGCCGGGATCTCGGGCGTGCTCATGATCGCGATCGGATTGCTCATCGCCACCAACCTGTGGACCAGGATCCTCGCTCCGGTCTTCGACCTCATCGGGCGGTTCAGCCCGGCGATCTGAGCCCGTCCTTGCTCCGACCCTTCCCATAGAATCGGTCCTCCGGCATGTCGTCCACCGCCACCTCCGCTCGTCGGATGACCCTCCGCCAGTCGCTCGCGCTCGTGTGGCGGACCCTCCGATCGATGCGAACCGCGCTCGTGCTGCTCCTGCTGCTGGGGCTCGCCGCGGTGGCCGGCTCCCTCGTGCCGCAGGTGGGAATGTCGAACCCCCGGATCATCGCGATGTTCCGGGATCACCCGCTCCGGGCCGACATCTACGACAAGCTCGGGCTGTTCGACGTGTTCGGCTCGTGGTGGTTCACGCTGATCTACACGCTCCTCCTGATCTCGCTGGCCGCGTGCCTGCTCCCGCGGACCCGGGCCATGGTCCGCAACGTTCGGTCGCGTCCCCAGCCCTCGCGCGAGCTCGACGCGATGCGCCACTACGCGGTGCGGCCGGTGGCCGCCGAGCCGGAACGAGCGATCGCCGATGCCCGTCGCGTGTTGCGACGGCGATTTTTCCGGGTGGCCCAGTCGAACGGCGGCGGCCCGCCCGCCCTGGCCGCGGACAAGGGCCTGGCCCGAGAGGCCGGCAGCCTCCTGTTCCACTGGTCCTTCTTCCTGATCCTGGTGGGGATGGTCTGGGGCAAGGGCACGGGGTTCACCGGGCAGGCGGTGATCGTCGAAGGCCAGACCTGGACCGAGGCCGCCGCGAACTACGACGGAAGGATCCAAGAGGGCCGGTTCTTCGACGACGACGACCACAGCGGCGTGCGCATGCAGGTCGACGACTTCACCGCGACCTACCGGATCCCGTCGGGGATCCCGGAGGACTTCGTGACCCACGCCGGGCTGTACGACGCGAACGGCGCGTACGTGAGGGCCGTGGACATCCGGGTGAACCACCCGGCCGAGATCGATGGCGTGAAGTTCTACCAGTTCGGGTACGGATGGGCGCCGGTTATCGACGTGCGGCAGGACGGGGTGCCCATCGCATCGGGCCCGGTGGTGTGCACGCAGGGCCCCCCGCCCCCGGGCGTGAGCGCGCTCCAGCTGCCGTGGAACTGCGTGGTGAAGCTCCCCACGCTGACGCCGCAGGTCGGCATCCGGTTCGAGCTGTGGCCGGACAGCCGGGCCCTGTACGCGCTGCTCGATACGGGCAGGGCCATGCCCATGCTCACGCAGTTCGCCCCGGTGATGACCTACACGGCCTACCGGGGCGACCTCCGGGCCGAGCTCGTGCAGAACGCGACGGTGCTCGACACCACCGGGATGCGGAGGTGGAGGCAGGGCGTGATCGGGGGAGGCGAGACCAAGGATCTCGGGGACGGGCTGTCGATCTCGTTCTCCGACCTCAGGCAGTACACGGTGCTCCAGGTGAAGCGCGACCGCGGCCTGTGGATCATGTTCCTCGCCGCTCTCCTCATCTTGATAGGGTTGCTCCCGGCCCTGTACAGCTCCCGGCGCAAGATCTGGGTGACGGCCGAGCCCGACGGGCGGGGGAGCGTGCTGAAGGTCGGGGGCTTCGCCCTCCAGCGAAGGAGTCAGTTCGAGGAGGAGTTCGCCAAGCTGGTGGACGAGCTGACGGGGACGTCCCGGGAGAAGGTGAGCGCGCTGTGAGCACCGAGCAGTGGTCCCGGCTGTCCACCGACGCCTTCAACGTCGCGCTGTTCGCCTACATCGCCGGGATGATCGGCTACTTCTACTACCTCGCCTTCCGCCGGCATCTGGCGTGGCGCGCGGCCAGCCTGGCGGCGTTCCTCGGCCTGGGGGCGCACGCCGCTTCGGTCCTGGCACGGGGGGTCGCCGCGGGCCGGGTTCCCTGGGGCAACATGTACGAGTACTCGTCGCTCCTCGCGCTGCTGGTGGTGGCGGGCTATCTGTTCGTGGTGGAGGGCATCTTCAAGGTCCGCGTGCTGGGGGGGTTCGTCCTGGCCTTCTCCGTGCTCACGATGGCCATCGCCGTGATGTTCCTGTACGTGGGGCCGGGACCACTCGTGCCGGCGTTGAACTCCTATTGGATCAAGATCCACGTGGTGGCCGCGATCACGGGTTCGTCACTGTTCGCCCTGGGGTGCATCGTGACCATCCTGTACCTGGCCAAGGACCGCAGGGAACGACGGTCGGCGGTGGCGCCGATCATGGGCGGTTCGGTGGACCTTGACGACGCCCCGCCGCACTTCGAGTCCGGGGCCGACGAGCCGGTGGGCGGGGCGACCCGCAGGGGCATCCTTCCTCCCGCCGCGGTGCTCGACCGGGTGGCCTACCGGACCATCGCCTTCGCGTTCCCCATCTGGACATTCGCCGTCATCGCCGGAGCCATCTGGGCGGAGCAGGCCTGGGGCCGGTACTGGGGATGGGATCCCAAGGAGACGTGGTCGTTCATCACGTGGGTGGTCTTCGCCGGCTACCTGCACGCGCGCGCGACGTCGGGGTGGCGGGGCCGGCGGGCCGCGGTGATCGCGCTCGTCGGGTTCGTCTCGCTGCTCATCACGTATTACGCGGTGAACCTGTGGATCGTCGGCCTGCACTCTTACGCCGGGGTCTGATGCCGCTGCGGAGGCTCTCCCGGACGCTCCTCGGGGCGGTGGCCTTGATCGCGCTGGTGGTCCTGGCGGCGGCCTGTGCCCCCAACGCCACCCAGGACACGCTGAAGCCGGCGGGCCCGTACGCGGAGAAGATCGACAACCTGTTCCGGCCGGTCTTCTGGATCGCCACGGCGGTGTTCGTCGTCGTCGAGGGGCTCCTCGTGTACCTCGCCGTGCGGTATCGGCACCGCAAGGGGCGCCGGGAGATCCCCCCTCAGGTCCACGGGAACCAGCGCCTGGAGCTCGCGTGGACGATCGTGCCGGCCATCCTCCTGGTCGGCGTGGCCATCCCCACGGTGTCGGGGATCTACGATCTCGCCGCTCGGCCCCCCGGCCGGGTGCTCGAGGTGAACGTGATCGGCCATCAGTGGTGGTGGGAGTTCGACTATCCGGGCCTCGGCGTGAACACGGCGAACGTGTTGCACATCCCGGTGGGCGAGCCCGTGTACGCCTCGCTCTGCGCCGCCGGTACGGGCTACAAGGGCGTGACGGCGCCGAACGCGTGCCAGGAGGCCGGAAGCTACGGCAACGTCGGCGACGACGTGATCCACTCGTTCTGGGTGCCGCGGCTGGCCGGAAAGCAAGACGTCGTCCCCGGCCGCACCAACCACCTGGTGCTGCAGGCAGACCGGCCGGGAACGTACACGGGGCAGTGCGCCGAGTTCTGCGGCCTCTCGCATGCCTACATGCGGCTCGAGGTGGTGGCTCAGACCCCGTCCGACTTCGAGGCGTGGGTCCGGGAGCAGCAGGCCGACGCGGTGACGCCGCCGCTGGGATCGCTCGCCGCGACGGGCCTGAACGAGTTCCTGAACGGGGCGTGTATCGGATGCCACGCCATCCAGGGCCCCAAGGTGAACGACCAGCCGCTGACTCAACCGGGCGGGCCGAACCTCACGCACCTGATGAGCCGGGACTGCTTCGCCGGCTGCATCTTCGCCACGAACCGGGCCAACCTGGAGCGATGGATGCGGGACCCCCCGGGCGTGAAGCCGGGGTCGTGGATGCCGGACTACGGCCTCTCCGACCAGCAGGTAAGAGCGCTCGTCGCCTACCTGATGACGCTGAAGTGATGGAGGACGCGCCGCGATGGCGACCGTGAGCGTTCCGGCGGAGGGCGCGAGGGGCGGCCTGCTCCGCCGGCCCACCGCGACCACCGGGTTCTGGAGCTGGATCACGACCGTCGACCACAAGCGGATCGGGATCCTCTACGGCATCACCGCGTTCGCCTTCTTCCTCATCGGGGGGATTGAGGCCCTGTTCATCCGGCTTCAGCTGGCCCAGCCGGACGGGAAGATCCTGTCCGCATCGACGTACAACGAGTTCTTCACCATGCACGGCGTCACGATGATCTTCCTGGTCGTGATGCCGCTGTCGGCCGCCTTCTTCAACTACTTCATCCCGCTCCAGATCGGCGCCCGCGACGTGGCGTTCCCCCGGCTGAACGCCTTCACGTACTGGGCCTTCCTGGCGGGAGGGCTGTTCATCTACTCCGGGTTCTTCCTGGGCGGGGCGCCGAACGGCGGCTGGTTCGGCTACGCGCCGCTGTCCACCGTGGAGCCCGGGAACAACATGCTGTTCTACGCGCTCGGGCTGCTCATGACGGGCATCGCGTCCACCGCCTCGGCCATGAACCTGGCCGTGACGATCATCAACATGCGGGCCCCCGGCATGACGATGTTCCGGATGCCGGTATTCATGTGGATGGCCCTGGTCGTGCAGCTCCTGCTGGCCTTCGCCCTGCCCATCATCACCGTCGGCCTGTTCCAGATGCTGTTCGACCGGCGGTTCGGGACCCACTTCTTCGACCCGGCGGCCGGGGGAGACCCGGTGCTGTGGCAGCACATGTTCTGGTTGTTCGGCCACCCCGAGGTGTACATCCTGATCCTGCCGGCGATGGGGATCGTGTCGGAGGTGCTCCCGGTCTTCGCCCGCAAGCCTCTGTTCGGCTACCAGTTCGTGGTGTTCTCCGGGATCGCCATCGGGTTCATCGGGTTCGGCGTGTGGGCCCACCACATGTTCGCGGTCGGCCTGGGGCCCGTGGCGAACACGGCCTTCGGCATCTCCACGCTGATCATCGCCGTCCCCACGGGCGTGAAGATCTTCAACTGGATGGGCACGCTGTGGAAGGGCGACATCCGATTCACCACGCCGATGCTGTTCGCCGTAGCGTTCATCGGGCAGTTCGTCGTGGGCGGCCTGTCGGGGGTCACGCACGCCGTCGTCCCGGCCGACTATCAGCAGACCGACACCTATTACATCGTGGCGCACTTCCACTACGTGCTGTTCGGCGGGGCCATCTTCGGGCTGTTCTCGGGGGTGTACTACTGGTGGCCCAAGGTCTTCGGCCGGATGCTGGACGAGCGAATCGGCAAGCTCCATTTCTGGCTGATGGTGATCGGCTTCAACCTGACGTTCGGCCCGATGCACATCCTGGGGCTGCAGGGGATGCCCCGGCGGATCCAGACCTACCCCGCGACGCTCGGGCTCGGCGCGTGGAACATGGTGGCGACCATCGGGGCGTTCGTCATCGCCACGAGCGTGCTGATCTTCGTGCTGAACGCCATCGCCAGCTTCCGCCGGCCGATGGACGCGGGGGCCGACCCCTGGGATGCCCGGACCCTGGAGTGGTCGGTCTCGTCGCCGCCGCCCGCGTACAACTTCGAGGAGATCCCGGTGGTGCATTCGCTCGACGAGCTGTGGCACCGCAAGTACGCCGAGACGGAGGGCGGCGTCGTCGTCCCGGTTCCGGCGGGCGGAGCCGGGACGGACCCCGCCCACGACTCGGGGGGCGCCGGCCCCGAAGGTCACGGGGCCGGCGGCCACGCCATCCACCTGCCGGGACAGTCCTACTTCCCGTTCGTCGCGGCCCTGGGCCTGCCGCTGATCGGGTACGGGGTGATCTTCCACCTGTGGATGGCGGTGGCCGGGTCGGTCGTGCTGCTGGTCGGGGTGTACGGCTGGGCCATGGAGCCCGCGTCGGAGTAGTCGGAGTAGTCGGAGTAGGAGGAGCGGTTGGAGTCGGTCCACACGTTCGAGAGCGAGCACGAGGCCACCAGCACCGGCCTGCCCAACACGAAGCTCGCCATGTGGCTGTTCCTCGCGTCGGACTGCCTGCTGTTCGGCGCGCTGATCTCCACCTACGTGCTGTACCGGGGGGCGAGCCTCGTCGGTCCGTACCCCAGCGAGGTGTTCGACATCCCGTACACCTCGGTGAGCTCGTTCGTTTTGTTGGCCAGCTCGCTCACGATGGTCCTGGCCCTCGCGGCCATCCAGCGGGGCGAGATGGGCAGGATGCGGGTGTGGCTGCTGGCTACGGCCCTGCTCGGCATGACCTTCGTTGGCGGCCAGGTCTACGAGTTCACGACGTTCTACCGGGAGGGCCTGTCGCTGTCCACGAACCTGTTCGGGACCACGTTCTACGTCCTGACCGGGTTCCACGGCACCCACGTGGGCGTCGGCGTCCTCATGCTCCTCTCGCTGGTCGCGATGTCGTTCACCGGAAGGATCACGCCGCGCGACACGATGGCCGTGGAGCTGGTCGGCCTGTACTGGCACTTCGTCGACATCGTGTGGATCGTGATCTTCACGGTCGTGTACCTGATCCCGACGGGAAAGTAGGCAGACGGGTGGAACGAGCCGACGTGCGGGAACCGGCTTCGCCGACGCCACCCCGGGCCCGCGGCCGGACCGTCCGCCACCCCAGTCCCAAGGAGTACGTCCGCATCGCCGTCGTCCTAGCCGTGGTCACGGCGATGGAGGTCGGCATCTACTACGCCAAGATCTCGCGGGCCCTCCTGATCCCGCTGCTGCTGATCTTCGCCGCGGTCAAGTTCGTGCTGGTCGTGCTGTGGTACATGCACCTGCGGTTCGACAGCAGGACCTACGCCCGGTTCTTCATGATCGGGGTGGCGGGAGCGGTGACGCTGTACCTCGTCGTGCTCCTCACGTTCCGGGCCTTCTCGGGTTAGCCGTGGCCCTCCCTCCCTGGCACGCTCACCCGGACGTGTGGGTCTTGTTCGCCGGCATCGAAGCCGCGTACCTCGCGGTGGTCCTGCGGCATCGGCGGGAACGCGGAGGGGAGGACCCGGAGTGGCGGCGGCGAGCCACGTTCTTCTCGTTCGGAGTCCTGGTGCTGTGGGTGGGCGCGGACTGGCCCATCCACGACCTGGCCGAGCGGTACCTGTACTCGGTCCACATGGTGCAGCACCTGCTGTTCAGCCTGGTTGCCCCGCCGCTCCTCCTGGCCGGGATGCCGCCCTGGCTCCTCCGTGGCCTGCTCCGTCCCCGGCCTATCCATCGGGCCTTCCGGTTCTTCACCCGCCCCCTGGTCGCGCTGATCCTGTTCAACGGGATCTTGCTGTTCACGCACTGGCCTGCGGTGGTCGACGTGTCGGTGCGGTCGGAGGGGCTCCACTTCGGGCTGCACGTCGCGCTGGTGTTCTCCGCGCTCGCCATGTGGTGGCCGGTGATGTCGCCGATGCCGGAGATGCCCCCGCTGTCCCCGCCCGGCCAGATGCTGTACCTGTTCCTCCAGTCGCTCGCCCCGACCATCCCGGCGTCGTTCCTGACGCTGGGGTCGACCCTGCTGTACCCGGTCTACGGCACCTTCCCCAGGATCTGGGGCATCTCGGCGCACTCGGACCAGCTCGTCGCGGGGCTCATCATGAAGCTGGCCGGCGGAGCCATCCTGTGGGGGTTCATCACCGTCATCTTCTTCCGGTGGCACGACCGCGAGCTGGAAACCGGGTGGGATCCGCTCCAGCTGCGCCAGGTGGAGCGTGAGGTGACGTCGGAGCTGTCGAAGCGATGAGGACCAGCACGCGCGACCGCCTGGTCCTGCCGATCCTGCTGCCGATCGTCATGCTGCTGGTGATCGCGGCGGTGCTGTTCGGGTTCTCCCGGATCCTGCTCTCGCTGACGAAGGACACCGCCACCGCCATCGCCCTCATCGTGGCCTTCACCATCCTGGTCGTGGCGGCCGTGGTCGCCAGCAGGCCGGTGATCCGGGCCTCCAGCCTGGCCTCGATGATCGGGGCCATCGCCGGCGTGGCCATGCTGGCGGGCGGCCTCGCGCTGATCGCGGTGGGCGCCGGGGGAGGGACGGGGGGAGGCGGCGGCCCGGCGGTCACGATCTCGCTGACGGCGAAGGGGATCGCTTTCGAGGAGACCTCGCTGTCGGTCCCCGCCGGAAAGCCCTTCGCCATCGCCTTCGACAACCAGGATGCCGGGATCCAGCACGATGTCCAGATCTTCGACAACGAGACCTTCACTGGTACCCCGCTCCTTGACGGGGAGATCGTCACGGGGCCGGCCAAGGTCACCTACGAGGCCCCCCCACTCGACCCCGGGACCTACTACTTCCACTGCAGCGTGCATCCGGCGCAGATGCAGGGCACGATCGAGGCCACCCCCGCCGCACCGGGCGGCGGGGGCGCCCGGGTGACCGTGGCGGCCCAGGGCCTCCAGTTCGATACCGGCCGCATCGAGCTCCCGGCCGGTGCACCGTCAACGATCCACTTCGAGAACAACGACCCCGGGATCCAGCACAACATCGCGATCTTCACCGACAGCTCGCTCGCCACGAACCTGTTCCGAGGGGAGATCGTGACCGGCCCCGCGGCGGTCGACTACCGGATCCCTCCGCTCGAGCCGGGGACCTATTACTTCCACTGCGACGTTCACCCCACGATGAGCGGCATCGTGGGGGCAGTGAAGGCAGCGGGTGGCGGTGGGCCGCCCCCGACCGCCACGCCGGGCACGGGCGGTGGCGGGGGCGGGGGTGGCACGGCGACCCCGTCGGCGGTCGCGGCGCAGGGCATCGCGTTCAGCACCGACCGGATCGCGCTTCCCGCCGATGCCCCCTCGACGATCCACTTCGAGAACAAGGACGCCGGCGTGTCACACGACATCGCCATCTACACCGACAGCTCGCTCGGGACGAACCTGTTCCGGGGCAAGATCATCACCGGGCCGGCGTCGATCGACTACTCGATCCCGGCGCTCAAGCCCGGCACGTATTACTTCCACTGCGACGTCCATCCCACAATGCACGGCTCGGTCACCGTCGGCTGAGCCGGCGGTCCGACGACGGTCGCCGTGGCAGGATGAGACGACCATGAAGCGACTGCTCATCCTGGCCCTCGTGTTCCTCGCCGCCTGTACCAGCGCGACACGCCAGGAGCCGGGGGTGCGGGAGATGTCAAAACCGCTCCCGGCCCTCCGCGGCGAGACCCTCCAGGGGGGCTCGGTATCCGCGGCCGACTACCGGGGGAAGGTGATGGTCGTGAACTTCTGGGCCACCTGGTGTGGGCCGTGCCGCAGGGAGCAGCCCGGTCTGGAGCGGGTGTGGAGGGAGTTCCGGGACCGCGGCGTGTACTTCCTCGGCGTGAACTACCGGGACGATCCGGTCAGGGCCCGGGCCTACCTGAAGCAGTTCGCCGTGACCTACCCCAGCATCGAGGACCAGGCGGGAGCGCTGGCGTTCGACTTCGCGTTCGTGGGCTTGCCCGACACCTACGTCGTCGACCGGTCGGGAAGGATCAGGTACTGGGGCTTCGGGGCCATGGACGAGTCAGAGCTCAGGTCGCTCGTGACGAAGCTGCTCGCCGAGGGCTCCTGACCGGCTCTACCGAACCGGCCCAACCGCACCGGCTCTACCGAACCGGCTCTACCGAACCGGCAGGACCGCGTCGGCCGCCACCGCCGCGAACAACAACGCCAGGTACGCGATGGAGAACTTGAACAGGCTCACGGCCAGCGCCGGGGTCCGCTCCCGCCACAGCCGCAAGGCGCGGAACACGAACAGCCCGCCCAGGACCACGGCGGTGGCCAGGTAGACCGGCCCCATGTGCCCCACCGGGTACAGCACCAGCGTCGTGGCGAACAGGACCAGCGAGTACAGGAGGATCTGCCGGCGCGTCTCCTCCTCTCCCCGCACCACCGGCAACATCGGGATGCCCGCCGCGGCGTAGTCGGTCCGGTACCGCAGGGCCAGGGCCCAGAAGTGCGGGGGGGTCCACACGAACACGATGGCGAACAGGACCCATGCGGGGAGCCCCACCGAGCCCGTCACGGCGGCCCACCCCACGAGTGCGGGCACGGCGCCTGCGGCGCCGCCGATCACGATGTTCTGCGTGGTCGTTCGCTTCAGCCACAGCGTGTAGACGAAGACGTAGAACGCGATGGCCGACAGCGCGAGGGATGCCGCCAGCACGTTCACCGCGATCGACAGGAACAGGAACGACGCCGCGCCGAGGAAATAACCGAACCGGAGCGCGCTCTCGGGCGAGACCTGATGCGCAGGGAGCGGCCGGCGGCGGGTCCGCCGCATCACCTGGTCGACGTCGCGGTCCAGGTAGCAGTTGATCGCGTTGGCCGAGCCGGCGGCGATGGTCCCGCCGCCGAGCGTCGCGAGCACCAGCCACGGCGACGGCATGCCGCGTGCCGCGAGGACCATCGCCGGGACGGTGGTGACGAGCAGCAGCAGGATGATCCGGGGCTTGGTCAGGCGGACGTACGTCACCAGGGTCTCGCTGAGCGACTTCGGGCCGGCCATCGCATCCTCGCCGGCCCCTTCGCGCTCGGTTTCGGGAGCCGCCGCACCCTTGCGGGCCAGGGTAGCCAGGGCCACCAGCGCGGCCCAGATGAGCACGGACAGGGCCACGTGCAGCACGACCGCCCAGGGACGGAGCCTGGTCCACACGTTCGCCGCCCCCACCATCACTTGCGCGACGAAGAGCGCCAGGGCGAGGGTCGAGAGCGCCGTGAGGTCCCGAGAGCGGCGGGGAAGGGTCCGAGCCCGGATGGCCAGCCACAGCACCAGCAGGAGCGACGCGGCCGCCAGCACCCGGTGCAGGAACATCGCCGTCGCGGCCCCCCCGAGCGTCGGGACCAGTCGCCCGTCCATCAGCGGCCAGTCGGTGAACACGAGCTGCGATCCCGAGGCCCGCACGTACGTCCCCACCAGGAGGAGGCATGCGGTGAACGCCGCGGTGAACAGCGCCAGGCGGGCGAAGCGCGATCGCGACGGCTCGGGCCGGACCCGCGGAGCCGTGGCGACGACCGCGAGGATCACGACGTCGGCCACCAGGGCGAGGGCCAGGGCGAAGTGGGCCGTGACCCACCAGGGGTCCAGGTCGGTCCTCACCACGATCCCGCCCACGACGGCCTGGCCCAGCACAAGTGGGACGGCGGCGAACGCCGACCACAGGATCGCGCGGTCGCTTCGGTGCCGCAGCCAGGCCATCAGCGCCGTCGCGCTCGCCAGCAGGATGACGGCGACGGCCAGGAGTCGGTGCGAGAACTCGATCAACGAGTGGATGGTCCCCGTGGGGAAGAGCCGCCCGGGCTCGCAGGCCGGCCACGTGGAGCACCCGAGCCCCGATCCCGTTCCCCGGACCAGCCCGCCCACGCTGAACAGCGCGACGGTGGTGGCTGCGGTGGCGAGGGCGAGTTTCTGGAACCGAGTCATCGCGGCGAACGTCGGCCCGGGGGCCGCGGCCCCACTATAGCCCGGGGTCCCCACACGCGCCGCCTTGCCATACTTTGTGCCGATGGATCCAGAGACCCTCGTCGCTCCTCCGGCGCTCGAGTCGGTGCGACGCCGCGTCGACCGATCGCTCGCATCGTTCCTCCTCGAGCGAAGGGAGGAGATGGCGACGATCGCGCCCGAGGCGGCGGAGATGGTGGACGAGCTCCGGCGGCTGGTCGCGGCGGGGGGGAAGCGCATCCGGCCGGCCTTCTGCTACTGGGGACACCGAGCGGCGGGAGGAGAAGACGGCGAGCCGATCTTCCGGGCCGCGGCGGCCCTCGAGCTGTTCCACACGTTCGCCCTGATCCACGACGACGTCATGGACGAGAGCGAGACTCGGCGGGGCGCGCCCTCGACGTACGCCAGGTTCGCCGCTCTTCGCGCCGGCGAACCGGGCGCCCTGCGGTACGGTCGCTCGGTCGCCGTACTGGCCGGCGACCTCGCCGCCGTCCTGGCCGACGAGGCGCTCCTGGGCTCGGGCTTCCCGCCGGAGCGGCTCCTCCCCGCGCTCCGCCGCTACGCGCGGATGCGCGAGGAGGTTGCCGCCGGCCAGTTCCTCGACGTGCAGGGCGCGGCGGCGACGGGGACGGCGTCGGCCGGTCGGGTGGCCTCGCTGAAGACGGGCGCCTACACGGTGGAGGGACCCCTCCACATCGGCGCGCTGCTCGCTGGGGGCTCGCCCGAGCTCCTTGCCGCGCTGTCCCGGTTCGCCCGACCCCTGGGGCTGGCCTTCCAGTTCCGCGACGACGTCCTCGACCACGGCGAGGGTGCCGTTTCGGGCGCCACCGCATCGGAGGTCAACCGCCTGATCGATGAGGCCCGGTCGGCGCTGGCCGATCCGGCGATCGTCGAGGAGGCGGCGGACGCGCTCGGTTCGCTGGCCGGGGCCCTGGTCCTTCCGGACGGCTGATGGAGCTCACGGCGGCGCACAAGCTGTTCGCCCCCCTGCCGGTCGCCAGCGTGGCCACGGTGGGCCCCGACGGCGCGCCCCACGTCGTGCCGCTGTGGTTCGTGTGGCCGGAGGACGCGCTCTACGTCTCCGCCCGACGTCCCGGCCGCACATGGGCCAACGCTATGTCCGAGCCCCGGGTCTCGATCGCCATCGACGTCGGGAGGAGCTGGGTGGAGGTGGCGGGCATCGTCGTGCACGGCCGGGCCGAGCCACTCGCCCCCGAGCACCCATCGATGAGGAAGCCCATGTCCGCATGGCACGAGAAGTACCGCTCGCTCCTGGCCGGTGACGGGTTCGCCCGGTTCACCGAGGAGATCCACGAGATGGGGTTCCTCCGGGTGGTGCCCGAGCGCGTCCTGACGTGGGATCACGCCCGGGCGTGACCCTCGTTGCCCAGTCAGCCGACCGGGTCTAGGCTCTCGTGAACGTCTTCACAAGGGTGCTAGGCTTGTGAAGAATTTCACAAGCGGCCCTGGGGGAAGCGGCGTGACCAGCCCGGCGGACGGCAGACGAGAGGTCGACGTGCTGGTGGTGGGCGCCGGCCCCGGAGGCTCCGCCACCGCGTACCACCTGGCCCGCCACGGCGTCGACGTCCTGCTCGCCGAGCGCTCCGCGTTCCCTCGGGAGAAGGTGTGCGGTGACGGCCTGCCCCCTCGCGGCGTGAAGGCCATCGGGGGCATGGGGGTCGATCCCAACGATCCCGGCTTCGAGCGCGTCGACGGCCTTCGTATCCGCTCCCGGAAGGTCACGATGGAGCTCCCCTGGCCCCGCCTCTCGGCGTATCCGGACTACGGGCTGGTCCGAACCCGGCTGGACTTCGACGAGCTCCTGGCGCGCCGGGCGGAGAAGGCGGGGGCGACGCTGCTCGAGCGGACCGAGGCCGTCTCGCCCGCCTTCGACGACGGCTGGGTTGCGGGGGCCAAAGTCCGAAGCGTCGAGGACGTCCGGGCCGAGCCGGTCGAGGTCCGGGCCCGGTTCGTGGTCGCCGCCGACGGCGCCGCCTCCCGATTCGCCGCTCAGGCGGGGGTGCGCAGGGACCCGTCCCGGCCGATCGGCATCGCCGCCCGCCGCTATTACCGCATCGACCGCCGGCCCGGGCCGTGGCTCGAGGTGTGGTTCGACCTGTGGGACGGCGAGGCACTGATGCCGGGCTACGGCTGGCTGTTCCCCCTGTCCGACGGCCGGGTGAACCTAGGGGCCGGCCTGCTGAACACCTTCCAGAACTTCCAGAACGTCTCGGCCCAGCGGGTCTTCGACTCCTTCGCCCGCATGCTCCCGGAGGACTGGAACGTCCGCGAGGAGACAGCCGAGGGCCGGGTCCTGTCCGGTCCCATCCCCATGGGCCTGAACCGGGTCCCCCAGGCGGTGCCGGGCATGGTGGTGGTGGGCGATGCGGCCGGCGCGGTGAACCCGTTCAATGGCGAGGGCATCGCCTACGCCATCGAGTCCGGCGAGATCGCCGCCGAGCTGATCCACGATGCGCTTACCTCGAACCGTCCGGGGATCGCGCACATGTATCCCACGGTGCTGCGGGAACGGTACGGACGGTACTTCCACGTGGGACGGAGCTTCGTCCGCATGATCGGGAACCCCCGGGTGATGGGGGCGTTCACCGACTACGGCCTTCCCCAGGGGTGGCTGATGCGGTTCGCCCTGCGCTTCATGGGCAACCTCACCGACGGTCGTGACGGCGACGCCCAGGACAGGCTGATGGACGCCATGGTGCGGCTGGCGCCGGCGTCGTAGGGGGGACGGAGGATGCTCTCCGAGTACCTGCCGATCGTGATCCTGGCAGCGCTCGCGGTCCTGTTCGGCGTGGCGTCGCTCGGGCTCTCGGCCCTCCTTCGGCCGCACCACCCGACACCGGCCAAACTGGCGCCGTACGAGTGCGGGATCGAGCCGGCCCGGCTCCCAGCCGGTGAGCGGTTCCCCGTGAAGTTCTACGTCGTGGCGATGCTGTTCATCATCTTCGACATCGAGACCATCTTCCTGTTCCCGTGGGCCGTGGGCTTCCGCCAGCTCGGCCTGTTCGGGCTGGCCGAGATGGCGGTGTTCATCGCGCTCGTGTTCGTTGCCTACGTCTACGTCTGGAAGAGCGGCGGGCTGGACTGGCGGGAGCAGGCGCCGCGGCGCGCCGCCGCGGCGCCGCCCGCGGCCGAGGAACGGGAAGCCCGGGAGGCCCGGGAGGTGGTCCGTGCCGGTTGAGCGGCTCGAGGGCCTCCAGACCGGCCGGGGCCAGGGGGGCGCGGAGGAACAGGAGGACGAGGTCCGCCGCGGCATCCTGTTGACCAGCATGGACAAGGCCGTGCGGTGGGCCCGCAAGCAGTCCATGTGGCCGGTGACCTTCGGCCTGGCCTGCTGCGCAATCGAGATGATGGCCGCGGGGGCCGGCGACTACGACCTCTCACGGTGGGGGATGGAGCTGTTCCGGGCGTCCCCCCGGCAGGCCGACCTCATGATCGTGGCCGGCCGGGTCTCGCAGAAGATGGCGCCGGTGCTCCGGACGGTCTACGACCAGATGCCCGAGCCGAAGTGGGTCATCTCCATGGGCGTGTGCGCCTCCGCCGGCGGCATGTTCACCAACTACGCCGTGGTGCAAGGGGTGGACACGATCGTCCCGGTCGACATCTACGTCCCCGGATGTCCTCCGAAGCCCGAGATGCTGATGTTCGGCATCCTCCGTCTCCACGAGAAGGTGCGGACGGAGGGGCACTTCAAGTGAGGGCCCAGTGAGGGCCGAGGAGCTCGCCGGCCGGGTGGGCGCTCGGTACCCCGATGTCGTGGCGGCCCGAGGGGAGGCCACGGCCGTGGTCGATCGCTCCGAGCTCGAGGACGCGCTCGCCTACTTCCGCGACGAGCCCGACCTGTCGCTCGACTCGCTCTCTGGCGTGACGGCGACCGACTGGCCGGGCCGAGCCCCTCGGTACTGGCTGGCCTACGACCTGTACTCCATGGCCCACAAGCACCGCCTGCGTTTGAAGGTGGGCCTCCCCGAGGACGATCCGCACGTGCCCTCGGTCGTGGCCATGTATCCCACCGCGAACTGGCACGAGCGCGAGGTCTACGACTTCTACGGGATCGTGTTCGACGGCCATCCCGACCTGCG
>Ga0184612_10000487_pt1 | contig 18586 bp, 17 predicted proteins | sample PLM3_60_coex_FD_133163 | JGI IMG/M metagenome (GOLD analysis project Ga0184612, IMG submission 133163) | Groundwater sediment microbial communities from an aquifer in East River, Colorado, USA - PLM3_60_coex | ecosystem: Environmental > Terrestrial > Soil > Riparian zone | place: USA: East... | reverse complement strand
TCATACGGCACGGGAATTGGTTGAGCGAGGCGATGAGGTCACGTTCTTCGACATCGCGCCTCGACCGGACTACATCCGGCATGTAACCGGCAAAGACTTGCCCATGATCCGCGGCGACATCCGCGATGTGGCGGTGCTGGTCGACGCATTTCAACAAGCCCGTCCCGAGTGCGTGATTCACCTGGCGGCCTCAGTCGGCGAAGCAAACATCAACAACGTCTACGCGGGATTTCAAGTGAACCTGGTCGCCACCATCAACGTTGCTGAAGCGGCGCGGCTCGCCGGTGTGCCCAAGCTGGTCCATGCCAGCACCCAGGCGCTCTACGTGGGCGAAGATCCCAAGGAGTTGCTCTACGAGGACTCGCCCCTCGACAGTCGGGGCCGCGTTTATAATGCTTCGAAGCTCGGCTGCGAGCATGTGCTGAAGACCTATGCGGCGAAACACAAGTTTGAGTTGGCCTTACTGCGGTTCGCTGGGGTTTATGGTTATTATTCGGTTGCTGGCGGGCCAGGGGTCGCCGTGCAAGCGGCGGTGTGGGACGCGATGGCAGGCAAGCCCGTGGAGCTCAATGTCTATGAGAGTGTCGATTTCATCTACGCCAAGGATCTCGCCAACGGTATCGCCCTCGCCGTACATACGTCGCCTCTACCGCACCAGGTATACAATCTTGGCAGCGGCATGCTCACCACGGTCGAAGACGTCGAAGAAGCGCTCAGAAAAATATTCCCGGGGGTTCAGATGAGCCGGGGGAAACTGACTCCCGCGCGTCCGCGGATGGACATTACGCGGGCACGGTCGGAGCTGGGATTCAATCCGGAGTACAAGCTCGAAGCGGGATTGCGCGACTATGTTGCCGAATTGAAAAAGAGTTAGGAAATTCAGAACAAGCCGCGAAGAACGCAAAGTGCACAAAACAACTATTAACGACAAGCAACACGAAAGAAATTTGAGAAGGAGAAAAGATTTATGAAGATCGTAGTCATCGATGATTATCAAAACGCATTCAAAACGCTTAAGAGCTATCCCAAACTGAGCGGCCATGAGGTTGTCGTTTACACGGATACCGAAAAGGACGTAGCGAAGCTCGCTGAGCGACTGAAAGACGCCGAGGTTGTTGTGCTCACTCAGCAGCGCTCGGCTTTTCCTCGCGGCGTGATCGAGCGGTTGCCCAAGCTCAAGCTCATTGGCCAAACCGGGCGGGCGGCGACGCACGTGGACTTGGAGGCTTGCACGGAAAACGGAATCGTCGTGTCGGCGGGCGGCTCCGGCAATTCGAGCGCTACGGCTGAGCTAACTTGGGGGCTTATCCTTTCGGCGTTGCGGAACCTGCCGTACGAAGTCAGGCGGCTCAAAGAAGGAAAATGGCAGTCCACCCTCGGCATCGGCATCAACGGTAAAACGCTCGGCATTTATGCCTACGGAAAAATCGGCAGCATCGTCGCCGGCGTCGGCAGAGCGTTCGGCGCGCGGGTCGTCTGTTGGGGACGCGAAGGTTCCACTGGCCGCGCCAGAGCCGCCGGCTTTGAAGTTGCCAAAAGCCGGGAGGAGTTTTTCGCCGAGGCGGATGTCCTGAGCCTGCATTTGCCGCTCAAGAAAGATACCCGTGGCATCGTCACGCGTGACGATCTGGCGCGCATGAAACCAACCGCGTTGATCGTGAATCCCAGCCGGGCGGGGCTGATCACGAAAGATGCGCTAGCCGATGCGCTCAGAGCTGGCCGACCGGGCATGGCCGCGGTAGATGTTTACGAAGAAGAACCGGTAATCGGCGCCGCTCATGCGCTGGTCAAGATGGATAATGTCACCTGCACGCCTCATCTCGGCTACGTTACCCGCGAAAGCTATGAAGAATACTATGCCGTAGTGGTCGAGGATATTCTCGCTTACTCCGCCGGCAAGCCTAACCATGTGCTCAATCCCGCGGCGCTAGCAGGCCGCTGAAAAAGACTCATAGGCTTCGTTAAACTGTGTCAAAACTTTGTAGGAGCCCTTCGACAAAGCTCAGGGCGAACGGTTAAAACGAAATCTACTATTTGACCCGTTCATGGTGAGCTTGTCGAACCATCGACCGACTCGCTCCGACGTACCGCAAAGAGTACGCTCGCGCCTGGCCTGTCCTGAGCGAAAGCCGAAGGATCGATTCTTCGCGGGCCTCGCCTTTGAGATCTTTTTGAGCACACTGCTGGGAGAGAAATAATTTTATTTAAACGCGCCCTCTCGCTCCAACTCTCTTAAGGCTCGTAGATCGACGAAATCTTCGAACTTGCTGGACTTGGCCTTCGGCTCTTTATCGAACTCGTCCAACACCGTCTGGATTCCCGCGGCCGTGGGAAAGGGGCGGCGCGAGAGCACTTGTATGCTGCGCATCGTGGCGTAGTCGACAGTTTCAACATCCTCGGTTCTGAGAACGGTTCGCACGACCGCTTTCGCCGCCGGCTGATCGGTCTGCAGCGCACGGATCGATTCTGACATGCTCTTGATGAGCGCTTTCACCATCTTCGGATTTCGCTCGATGTAATTGCCCATCATGTTCAAAGAAAGAAATGGGTAATCGATCTTGGAGTCGGCGAGGTCCGCTACCACGTTAAATCCTTCTTTCTTCGCCCGGGGAACGAAGTCAGCGGCCATGATTGTACCGTCCACGGTCCCACTGAGGATGGCAGCCATGCGTGCGCCAGAGTTACCGATTTGCAGAACCGTCACATCCTTGTCCGGGTCCAAGCCTCCCTCCTTGAGTGCGAGGTTGCTTTGGAAGTGGGAACCGGAGCCGAAGCGGCTGACCGCAACTTTCTTGCCCTTCAGTTGCCTGATCGAAGTGATCGCCGGCGCCGTTAGATAGACATGGTTAAATCGATTCGCGACCACTGCGGTAATGCGCATGTCGGCGCCGCGGAGTTTCGCTAACATCGCCTCGGAGCCCTGAGAAAAAGAGACGTCGAAGGTGCCGGCGATGAGCGCCTGGTTGAGCAACGATCCGCTGTTAACGTAGACGACTTCGAGGTCGAGGCCGTTCTTGCGAAATATGCCCCCACGGCGGCCCATCTCTAGAACGTAATTGTTGAGGCCCGTACCGCTATAACCGAGGCGCATTTTGTCCAGCGTCTGGGAGTAAGCGGGGCTAAATGAAGCGGCAACCGCCAATAGAAAGACCGCAAGCGAAGCTGCCACGCGAATGGCGACGTTATGCATCATGACCTCCCGTCTATCTAGTCCAGTACATCATGAAACCTACTAAGAAAAGGGTTAGTCTTGAGCCCTGGCACAGAGTATATGCCTTACCGGAGAAAAATTCTGCCGTATTCCTTTTTCTTTTCTTCAAAAGCCTTCGCATCGAGATTTTCCATCTGCACGTACTGGATTCGGTCCGCACCGGGTAGAGGCGGATAAATTCCTTTTCGGTTCACAAATTCGCCGTTCTGCGCGAGTATCTTCATGCTTTCATCATCTAGGTAATAGTCGAGAAAGGCTTTCCCGGCGTTGGGGTGGGGCGCTTTATTGTTGAGCACCGCAAAGTGGCAGTCGCCCAGCATGCGCTCCAGTCTTACGTAATCCAAGGGCGCTCCCTGGCGGCCATTGGTGAATACATACTTTACAAAAGTGATCGCGATCGGCATCTCCCCGGTGGTAACGCGCTCGCCGGCGGGCAACATGGATTCCACCAGAATAGGTTTCATGGCCGCCAGCTCAACAATAAACTTCTCCGCTTTCTCCTTTCCCATGATCTTGTGCAGGCTGCTCAGCCACTGGATGGTCGTAACATGAAGCGTCGGATCCGCCATCACGAGCAAGCCACGGTATTTTGGTTGCACCAGATCTTCGAGTGTTCTGGGCGCATTCTCGGGCCGAACTAAGTTCTTGTTGTAAACGATGCCGACGATACCGAGCCGGCTGATCGGGCCGAGGTATGGGTCAATTTGATCGTTTGGGTATTTCTTTGCGGTCGCGGCGAATCGTATTTGGCCACCATGCCTTCTTTGGCCATGATGTAAAGTGGATCCGTGTTGTTCAGCACCACGTCGTAAAGCGCGTTTCCCGCGCGATATTCGCTCATGGCCCGATTCATCACGCTCATAGCGGAAGCTCGCCAATAGTCCGCGCCGAGTCCGGTTTTCTTTTGAAAAGCTTGGATCACCGCGTCCACGACGGGTGTTTCCGGTGAGCCGTAGATGATCACCTTGCCGCCTTCTTTTTTTGCGGCGTCGATGAGTCTTGGGTCCTGGGCTATGGCTTTGGAGGTGAACGATAGGAGGACGAGAAATATCAACATTTTTATAAATTTCATTTTGGCCTCGCTCTTTGGCTTCACACAATTTCAATCTATGCGACCTTTTCCTAACACAGCAAGGTTTTTAGGGTCAATTCCTATGCTTGACAGGCGCGGAAAGCGCTTGTTATAGCGCTTTCAGAAACTCGCTCGAAAGGAAGAAAAATCATGCAGATCATCGATGCGGATGGACATGTGAATGACCGGCCTTGTATGGATGAAATTTCAAAATACATGCCGCCGGGAAATCGCACACAAGTGTTTCCAGCTTTCGACCATATTCACTTTCACTTTCTCGAAGGGGGCGAGCGGCGATCAAGAACGGGAACAGTGGGGCCGAAAGAGTGGACGGAATTTATGGACGATACGGGCATTGATTGGACGGTCGTCTATCCGACCGCGGGGCTGGCTGTCGGCCGCATCATCTCCGAAGACTGGGCGGTGGCTGCCTGCCGGGCGTACAACAACTGGTTGTACGAGAAATTTACCCATGTGAGCTCGAGAATCAAAGAAATGGCTTTGATTCCTATTCAAGATCCGCAAGCAGCGGTCAATGAGCTGCGCCGGGCGATCAAAGAGCTCGGTATGGTTGGAGCGATGCTGCCATCTAACGGCGAGGGTATTAAAGGCCACTTGGGATCGAAGATTTATTGGCCCATCTATGAAGAGGCTGAGAAGCTCGGGTGTCCGTTGGCGGTGCATGTGGGCTGCCTCCATCATTTGGGTATGGATACCATCGGGGTTTATTATCCTGTCCACGCCTTGGGTCATCCGTTCGGCATTATGGCGCAGGCGCCCGGTATGTTGTCTTACGGAGTATTCGATCGCTTTCCCAAGCTCCGTGTCGGTTTTCTCGAAGGAGGGGCGACGTGGGTTCCGTTCTTCATGGACCGGTTGGATCGTTCCTATCCGCACCACTTGCAAGTGGATGTCGATGGCGAGTTTCTGCCGAGTTCGAAGCCCGACGTCACCGCCAGCGAATATTTTAGAAGACACGTCAAAGCCGGCCGGATTTTTGTCGGCTTCGATTGCGACGACAGGGGCCTCGGCTTCGCGGTGAAAGAAGCGGGCAACGAGCCGTTTCTGTTTGCCACCGACTTCCCGCATGAAAGCTTTAGCGCGGAATCATGTAGGAAGGAGATTAATGAGCTGCTGGCGCGCGAGGACCTGACGCAGGCCGACAAGGAAGCGATTTTGGCGACCAATGCGAAGCGGTTTTACGGAATCGGTATTTAACCCGGCAGATTTTGCGCAAGAGGAAAGCAACCTCTTCTTAAGCCGTCTTCGCCGCACCCCCATGGACTAAGGAAAGCTCAATGTCGATGTTTTCTTCTCTCTGGATGCCGGCGAAACGTTCCCGCAAAGAATTGATGTTGGTCTTCGTCGGAACCGAAATATCGGCCTCCAGGCGAAAGATCGGTGTGCCGCTCACCGGCGCAGCGTAGGTTTTTGTTTCCATGGATTCGATGTTGATGGCGAAGCTGCTCAAAATACCGGTTATGAGATAGACGATGCCGGGATGGTCCATGCAGGATGCAGTGAGTGTGTAGGGAAGAAATGATTCCGCGGGCTTTCGAGATGTGGGCGTCTTGATTGAAATCGCCAAGCCAGTCTCAATCTCCAGCTCGCGGTAGTGGTTGGCGATCTTGTGGAGGTTCCCGCTCTCGCCGCTGATCAGTATGATCAGTGCGAACTCACCGCAGAAGACAGCCATCTTGCTGTCCTCGATGTTGCAACCGTGACGGGCAATAAATTCGGAAATTTTTTCGACCAGTCCGACTTGGTCCGGTCCGACGGCGGTGAGGATCAGATGATTTCTGTCTACCATATTGTCGTCCTCTGAAGCGGATACTAGCTGGACTAGTGCGTAATGTTAAGAGCTCTCGAAGAGAATCCGGTCCGACGCAAGAACTAGCGGCGGGGAAGATTTAACCACAAAGAACGCCAAGATCGCAGAGGAAGGAACTGCGTATGTCAATGTGGCTCGGAGAAGGCTTCGTATAGTACGCGCCCGGTCGCGTCTTTAGGAATGGGTACTCTCAAAAGCTCAGCGAGGGTGGGTGCAAAATCGAGGATTCGCACGCCGCGCAGCTGGTGTCCTACCTGGACCCCTGGCCCGTTCAGTACCATGAGGGTGCGCATTGAAGGCCTGAGCGGATTGAAGCCGTGCATGCCGTGCGGTTCACGTTTGGCGACGAGCTCCGTAGCGCCGAGTTTTGGATCCGGCTCATAGCCCGGCAATAAGTCTATGTAAATATCTCCCCCGGATTCGCCGCCAATGCCCTTGGCATCGCCGTCGGTTTGGGCATTGTAAACACCCGTTACGACTTGGCGCTCGCCATCGCGAATCTCGAAAAGCAGCTCACGAATACGCTGTATCAAATCGTCGCGCTCTTCGGGGCTAACGATGCCCCCTTTTCGATCCGTGGAGTTGATCAGCAGGTAACCGTTGTTGATTGCCGGATAGATTGCTTTGCTTCTGGCAAGATCAACGCGCCCGCGCTCGTCCGTCGCCAAGATCCCTTTTTCTTGCAGGAGCTTGTTGATGGCAACGAGTCGATGGGTTCCCTCCATGCCGTGGTCAGAGATCAGCGCGACTATCGTGTTTTCCGTTCGATGGGTCATTAGGAGGCCGAGCAATTCGTCCGATAGGCGGTAAACCTGTTGCAGAAGGGGACGCAGCCGGTCGGCAATATCTTGGCGAAAACCGGCAAGGCCCGGGTCAAGGAAGCCCCGCCACATGTGCTCCGCTTCATCGGGGAAAGGCGTGTAAGCAACAAAGAATTCCCAGGGAAGCTGTTCAAGCGCCCATCGGTTGGTTTCAGCGAGTTGGTGTTGTGCGAAAGAAACTGTCTCAAGATAACGCGCTTCGGCGGTTCCATCACCTCCATTTGGCAGAGTGGGGCCGAGGGCTCCTTGACTATATAGCGGATTCGCTCCGTTCCCGATGAAGGCTCTAGTCGTGCTGTTTGCGCTGTCCACCAAATCAGGACGAGATATTATTTCACGCGTTGGTCGCGTGAAGAAAAAAAGAAAATCACTCCCGTCGGGTTTCAGGTCGAATAACCTGAGATAAGTAGTCGCATCGCGACCGTCATTTGTTTTGACATTGATCGGTTTGCTCCAAAAAAGTTCGCCTCCTGGCCCCGCAGGTTCGCTCTTTAGCTTCGCCTTGACTTCTTTTCCATCTCGAGCACCGGCCAAGAGCAGCGTGTCGTAGCCTTTCTGTGGATCTGACGGGTCGTCGATAAGCAGGCCGTAGAATGTCGAAGCGCCGATGGTAAAATTGATTTCCAAGGGAGGAATGACACTGGAAGGGAGGTTCTCCCACGACTTGGCCGGTTGTGGCTTGGAGGTGCGGCCGTTGATTACCCCGTCGCGTCCGGCGATGCCACGGTAACCTTGAAAATGCACTCCTCGATCCGATTTGTCGCCGCCGAAGGGAACGTGTGTAACAACGACCCTCCGCCCAGCGCGCTCAACTGATGCCCAGAGGGGCTCCGCTTGCAGAAGGGCGTTGTTAAACCCGGCACTGCTCTCCAGGATGGTAAACTGGCTGCGTGGTAGTCGCGGCACGCGATTGCCGCTGATGCCCGTGATTCGCGGCGGCGCCCCGGTCCACAGCGATGCAAACCCTGAGGCCGTGAGGGATGGAAAACAGGGTATCACGTCATCGGCAAAAACTCCTCCTTCGATGAGCTTCGCCAGGTTAGGAAGTTGCCCCGAGCGCAACATCTCATGAACGAAAGCCGGTACCGCGCCGTCCCAGGCGAGGACGATGGCCTTGGTCGGCGTTTGCGCAGGAACGTGGGTTGGAAAAGCACACGCAATAAGCAGAAGCAGAGACACCCACGCGGTAACTCGGCCATATCGAAGTTTCATTGCGGTGCCCCCGGATCTGGAGACCCAGCGTGACGGATAAGTTGTGGTTCTTTTGCCGGGATTAGTAAACGGTTTGTCGTGTCTCATCAAGGAAGCTTTGATCGATGCACTCGTTTTTTGTGGTACGAGCGGTTTCAGCCTGCCGTTTTCACGATCCGTTTCCTGAGCACATTCTGATCGCAAGTTGAATGAGATTGAGAGTAGCCGATGATGAACGACAGTGTCAACGAACGGATTTTACGGAGTTTATCCGGTGGCCTATTTTTTCGAGGACAGATTGGGCCACTGGAGAACACGCGGGAAATTATCTAAGATTTGGGCTCTTGGCGCCTAGATTGCCGTGTCTGATATGGAGGCTTTCCGAATGGTTAAAAAAATTCCGACCCGTCTTGAAAAACACGGCCACGTGCGGATCGACGACTACTACTGGTTAAGAGAGCGTGAGAATCCGGAGGTCATCGCTTATCTCAACGCCGAGAATGAATACGCGGAAAAGGAGATGGCACATACCCAGCCGTCGGAAGATAAGCTTTTCAACGAGATCAAGGCCAGGTTCAAGCAGACGGACATGTCCGTGCCGTACCAAAGGGACGGATATTTTTACTACACGCGCTATGAGGAGGGGAGAGAGTATCCGATCTTCGCGCGCAAGAGAGGCTCGTTAGACGAAGGTGAGGAGGTCATGCTCGACGCCAACATTTTGGCCGAGGGGCACGAGTTCTTCGCCATCGGTGGCCTGGCGGTGAGCGCGGAGCGAGACCTGCTTGCTTACGCAGTAGATACGCAGGGACGACGGGTCTACACGACATATTTCAAAAACCTCGCGACGGGCGAAATGCTGCTGGATGTCATACCCGAAGTAAGCGAAAATCTTACCTGGGCCAATGACAACCGGACACTTTTCTATGCAAAACAGGAGCCGACGACACTCCGAGCACATCAGATCTACCGCCATGTGCTCGGAAGCGATCCGGCCGAGGATCAACTCGTTTTTGAAGAAACCGACGAGACCTTTGCGGCCTATGTTTTCAAGACCAAGTCGAAGAAGTATCTGATGATCGTTTCGTCTCATACGTTGAGCCAGGAGTATCGGTATTTGGAAGCGGATAATCCCACCGGGACTTTTAACGTTTTTTTGCCCCGGGAACAGGAACACGAATATCACCTGGATCATTACCAGGATCGATTCCTCATACGCACCAATGATCATGCCAAAAATTTTCGCCTGATGGCCACGGCCGTCGATAAAACTTCAAAAGAGCACTGGCAGGAGATTATCCCGCATCGGGAAGACGTCTTCCTCGGCGACTTCGAAATTTTCAAAGACCACCTTGTCCTCGAAGAGCGGAAACGTGGTTTGGTTCAACTTCGAGTCGTGCCCTGGGCAGGCGACGGCGAGCACTACCTGGAGTTCGACGAGCCGGCGTACCGGGTGAATGTGGGCACTAATCTCGAATTCGACACGACGACTTTACGTTTCGACTACACGTCCATGAGGACGCCACTATCGGTTTACGACTACAATATGGTAACGCGAGCGAAGACCCTGCTGAAGCAGGAAGAAGTTCTCGGCGGCTTCAATTTGGATAACTACGTGACCGAACGTCTCTACGCTTCGGCGGCCGATGGAACGGAGATCCCATTGTCGATTGTCTATCGCAAGGGGATCGAGAGGGATGGGCAAAATCCCTTGTTGCTTTATGGCTACGGTGCCTATGGTCTCAGCATAGATCCGGCGTTTGCTTCGCCGCGTCTGAGCTTGATCGATCGCGGCTTCGTGTACGCCATCGCGCATGTCCGCGGCGGCCAAGAGCTCGGGCGCCAGTGGTATGAAGACGGTAGGCTTTTGAAGAAGAAAAACACCTTCAACGACTTCATCGCCTGCGCGGAATACTTGATTCGCGAACGATTTACGAACCCCGGCCAGTTGTTCGTCATGGGGCGCAGCGCCGGCGGTTTGCTCATGGGGGCGGTTACCAACATGCGGCCAGACTTGTTCAAGGGTGTGGTTGCCGAGGTGCCCTTCGTCGACGTGATTACGACCATGCTCGATCCGTCGATTCCTCTAACAACCGGAGAGTATGACGAGTGGGGGGACCCCAATCAGAAAGAGTATTACGACTACATGTTGTCTTATTCGCCCTACGATAACGTTGAGGCCAAGGAGTACCCAAACCTGTTGATCACCGGGGGACTCCACGATTCACTAGTCCAATACTGGGAGCCTGCCAAGTGGGCGGCCAGGCTGCGGGCGCTTAAGACGGACAAGAACCGGCTTCTTTTGAAAACGAACATGGACGCGGGCCACGGCGGTGCTTCGGGCCGCTTCAAGAGACATCATGAGACGGCCTTCTCCTATGCCTTTTTGTTGGATCTGGCGGGAATCAAGGAGTCATGAAAGTTTTGTGCGCGGTTATTGACGTCACGACCCATCTCGGTTGTTAGGATTTTTCTTTTTCTCTTCCCAGTTTTTGAGTTGCTCTTTGATGTGACTCTCGTAGCCGGAATCTGAAGGCATATAGTATTTTTTGTCTTTTAATTCTTTCGGCAAATGTTCCTGCGCGACAACGTGGCCCGGATAATTGTGGGCATATTTGTAGCTCTTTCCGTAGCCGAGTTTTTGCATCAATGGCGTAGGGGCATTGCGCAGATGCAGCGGCACGGGTAAGGCCCCATGCTCCTGCACATCTTCTGTCGCCGCGAGCATCGCTTTGTAGGAAGCATTGGATTTGGGTGCGGTTGCCAGATAGGTCACAGCCTGCGCCAGTGGAATTTTGCCTTCCGGCAGACCAACAAAGTGAAAGGCATCCTTGGCTGCCACGGCGACTTGGAGCGCTTGCGGATCGGCGTTGCCGATATCTTCCGCTGCAAAGATAATCATGCGACGGGCAATGAAAAGGGGATCTTCCCCGGCCTCAATCATGCGCATCATCCAGTAGAGGGCGGCATCCGGATCACTGCCGCGAAGACTTTTGATAAAGGCCGAGATGACGTTGTAGTGTTCATCGCCGGCCTTGTCGTATTGAAGCGGCTTGCGCTGCAAGGCTTCTTGTAAGTGGCTCACTTCGATTTTGTTTTTTCTATCTTTGCGGGCCAAGGTCGCCGCGTTTTCCAGTGCGTTTAACGCCACGCGGCAATCTCCCTGAGAGTGTTGAATGACAAACTCACGGGCCTCAGCGGCAATCTCAAGCTGCCATGTTCCCAGTCCGTGTTGTTTGTCCCGCAGCGCGCGATCGACGATTTTTCCAGTGTCATCGGCGGTAAGCGGATTCAGCACCAAAACCTGACAGCGCGAAAGCAGCGGCGAGATCACTTCGAACGAAGGATTCTCCGTGGTGGCGCCGATCAAAATCAAGGTTCCGCGTTCCACGTGGGGCAGGAAGTTATCCTGTTGGGATTTGTTGAAGTGGTGAATCTCGTCGACAAAAAGAACGGTGCGTTTGCCGAGACGCTGAAACTCCTCTGCCTCTTGAATAATCTTCTTGAGATCTTTGACCCCGGAGGTGACGGCTGAGAAATGAACGCAGACTGCGCCGGCGGAGCGCGCCAGGATCTGGGCCAACGTGGTCTTACCGCTTCCCGGTGGCCCCCACAAGATGAGCGATCGAAGCGCGCCAGCCTCGGTCAGTTCGCGAAGCAGCTTGCCGGCGCCGAGCAGATGCTCTTGGCCGACAAATTCATCCAACGTTTTCGGTCGCATGCGTTCGGCTAATGGCTGCAAGGGACTGGCTTGGGTGGATGAATTTAATTCGAATAGATCCATGATTTCATGCTATCATATTGAAACGGCTAGGGTACAACAGCCTCAGGGGCTCTCGTGGAGAGGCTATCTGGGTCCTATCCCACCAGCTGTTTTCAGGTTTAAGGCATGACGGAAAAACCAGACAACGGCAAGCCGCCTTTAACGCAAGGCGCCCCGAGGACTGTGCTATTTCCCGACTCCTCAATATCAGGAAAACTCAGTTACAATTTGCCGGTAAAGATCGATAGCCGCTTCACTGGTGAAATCAAGGCCAGTGATCTCTTAGTGGTGGGGGCGAACGCGCAGGTCGATGCCCATATCTCCGCGCGCCAACTTCAAGTCGAAGGGAAGTTGGTGGGCAACGTACAGGTGATCGGCTGCTTCGAAATTATGCCGGGCGGCCAATTCCAGGGTGAGTTCAAAGTCGGAGAGCTCAAGGTTCACCCTGGAGCCGTATGCGAAGGAAAAGGCAAAGTCTTGGGTCTAGGCGACGGAATTGCTCAGTTCCCCGCGGGCCCCTCCTCGCCATAGAGACGCGCTGCCTTACCGGACCGTCCACGCAGATAATAGAGTTTGGCGCGGCGCACCTTGCCGCGCGATACAACGTCGACCTTCTCAATGCGAGGCGAGTGCAGGGGGAAGATTCGTTCCACGCCGGTGCCGTAGGAGATTTTCCTGACAGTAAAGGTCGCGCGGTTGCCTTTGCCGGAAAGCGCGATGACGATTCCTTCGAAGATCTGAGTTCTCTCTTTTTCGCCCTCTACCACTTTCACGTGAACCCGAACGGTCTCACCCGGCCGCAATGAGGGAATCTCCTTCTTGGATTGTTCCGCTTCAATTTGACTTAAGATATTCATGGCTGACTCCTATGCAATTTTACTGACCGCCCAGCAGGCGGTCGAACACGATCGCCGCGGCCGATCTCACCGAAAGATGATTATAGTCGGTCGACCCCTCAATTGCTTCGAGAATGTAGTCTGACCGTGAGAAAATGGCTTCTGTGAGTCCCCATCCCGTGCCCAGAATTAGCAGGAACGGCTGAGTTAACATTATTAACATGTCTCGGAGGTCTGCGAAAGAGGTGCGGTTGCCGCCTGGTCTGGCGGAAGTGACGACCAATAAAGGTTTCTCCCTACATTCCTGTTCGATGTCAATGAGCACGTCGTCCAGGGTATTTTTGATGCGAACCAGAGCCAGCGCCTCCTTGCGAGTGACGTTGTACTGACTGCCATAGCCCTGCTCCCAATGGTCGATTATTTTGTGGGCGAGCTTTTGCAGAGCCTTGACCGGTGTAACTACATAGAAGCCATGAATCCCGTAGGTCCTTCCCGAGCGGGCAATGTCATGAATGTCCATGTTGGTCACGGCTGTGGTTACTACCTGGCCATTCTTGTCGTAGACAGGGTGATGGAGCAGCGCGACATAGATGGGCGCCTTGATTCCACTCGCGTTGACTTTTTCTTCCAGAGTCAGCGTCGCTTTGGAAAGAAGATCGGGACGCCGGTCCACGGTTAGCCGGACACTCGCCTCCCGTCGCCACTGCCTTATGCGTTCATGATCACCAGAAAGAAGTACTTCTGGAACCTTCATACCGCGAAATTCTTCGGGGCGAGTGTATTGCGGGTATTCCAACAGCCCGTTGCTGAAAGACTCGTCGCCGGCAGATTTTTCATTTCCCAAAACTCCAGGGATCAAACGGGCTACGGCGTCGATTACAATAATGGCGGCGGGTTCACCTCCGCTCAAGGTAAAGTCGCCCACAGAAAGTTCTTCGTCGACAAATGATTTAACCCGTTCATCGACACCTTCATAGCGGCCGCAAACCAAAACCAAATCGTTTTTTTGTGCTAATTCAGCGGCCGTTTCTTGCGTGAAAACTGCTCCTTGGGGTGAAAGCAATACCACTCTTGCCTTGGGATTTTGCGCGCGAATATCTTCGATGGCCGATACTAGCGGTTCTGGCTTCATTACCATCCCCTGGCCTCCACCGTAGGGATAATCATCGGTGACGTGATGTCGGTCGGTGGTAAAGTCGCGCGGATCCACCAGTCGAATGGAGATCAGACCCTTCTCCTGGGCCTTTTTGAGGATACTGTGGCCAAGCGGGGATTCAAACATTTGCGGGAATAGGGTGACAACCGTAAAGTTAAGCATCGGTTTAGGTATGGGCGCATCGAATGTGAGGACTAAAGATCCAGCAGCCCTTTAGGGGGATTGATGACCATCTTCCCGGCGGCGAAATCGACCTTCTCGATGATTTCTTTGACCGCAGGAATAAGATGCTCTTTAAAAGCGCCATTTACGACATACAGTTCTCCGCCTGGCGTGGACCACGTTCGAGCGACTACCCCGATTCGCTCTCCCTTGGTGTCGAAAACCTCCAAGCCAATCACCTGATAGTGGTAGTATTCACCCGATGGCAGAGAATCAAGATCCCGTTCGGCGACATAGAGGATGGAACCCACCCATGGTTCGGCGTCATCAATCCGATCCACGCCCGATAACTTTACTAAAAATTGACTCTTGTAAGGCCGGCTCTTTTCGATTTCATGCCTCGACCGCGTCCGGTCTTTCTCTAACCAAATCTCCCGGGCTGGGTTAAGAACGGTTGTCTGACGGTTGTACGGGTTGAATTTCAGCCAGCCACCGATACCATGGGTGGTGACTATCTTTCCAAGAGGAACGAGCCGCTCGGACACGGGTCTAACGTGGAAAGGTTAATTCTCTTCGACAATTTCCAGGACCACCTTGCGGTTGGTTCTCGACGCTGCGGCGTTGAGAATCGTGCGGATGGATTTTGCCGTTCTACCTTGCTTGCCGATGATCCGTCCCAGATCCTCTTTTGCCACTCTTAATTCCAATACCGAGGCGGTTTCTCCTTCGGTCTCTTTGACCTCGACGGCGTCGGGATTGTTCACCAAGCACTTTGCCAGGTATTGAACGAGCTCCTTCATGAAGGAGGTGACCTCCTGTCCGGGGGATTAGCTTGCTTTCTTCTGGCGCGCCATCAGCTCCGAAACGGTTTGTGTGGGTTTGGCGCCACGCTTGATCCAGGTGTCGACCTTTTCTTGGTTCAGTCTGATCGCTCCGGTGGTGGCATTGGGATCGTAAGTCCCAACCTGTTCGATGTATCGGCCGTCACGCGGAAAGCGCTGGTCGCAGACGACGATACGATAAAAGGGCTTTTTCTTTGCCCCGTGCCTGCTGAGACGAATTCTTACGCTCATATCTATCGTTCCTTCTCCTCTAGTGGAAAGGGTTGGGCATTCCACTGAACAGTGATCGCACTCCCAGCTTGCTCACCCTTTGCATCATCTTTTTCATCTCCATGAACTGTTTCATTAACCGATTGACATCCGTGACCGTGGTGCCGCTCCCCTGGGCAATACGCAAGCGGCGGCGGCCGTTGAGAATTGCTGGATTGCGTCGCTCTTCAAGGGTCATTGAGTTGATGATGGCTTCCACGCGTTTCATCTCTTGCTCGGCCTTTTCTGTGTCAACCTGCGACGCAAGTTTCTTGGCTCCGGGAATGAGTTCAAGCAGGCTACCGACCGAGCCCATTTTTTTGATCTGTTGGAGCTGAAGCTGGAACTCTTCCAAAGTGAATTGCTGTTTTTGAAAAGCCTGCTGTAGACGGACCGCTTCTTTCTGCTCGATGTTCTGTTGAACCTTGTCGATGAGCGAAAGTACATCCCCCATGCCGAGGATTCTGGACGCCAGACGATCGGGATAGAAGGGCTCGAGAGCATCAAGCTTCTCGCCCACACCGGAAAAGAGAATCGGCTTGCCAACCATCTGTCGAATCGAAAGAGCGGCACCGCCGCGGGCATCGCCGTCCAACTTAGTGAGAATAATTCCTGTGAGACCAAGTTTACCGTCGAATCCGATGGCCTGGTTCACAGCATCTTGACCGGTCATGGCGTCGGCCACGAAAAGAATTTGATGAGGACTGACGGTGTTCTTTATCGAAGACAACTCTTGCATGAGTTCTTCGTCAATGTGCAAACGGCCCGCGGTGTCGATCAAGAGGATATCGCAAAACCGTCTCTTTGCCTCATCCAAAGCCTGTTGGCAGAGGACCACGGGGGAGACCGCTGGATCGGAATCATGGACTGGGAGCTCCAACTCTCGACCCAGGATTTTGAGCTGATCGATGGCAGCTGGCCGATAGATGTCCGCTGGGACCAAATAAGGGCTTCTTTTCTTATCTTTCTTTAGATGCTGGGCGAGCTTTGCCAAAGTTGTCGTTTTGCCTGAACCTTGTAAGCCAACAAGCATGATGACCGCTGGGGGAGCAGTTTTGAGGTCAAGCTCGCGGTATTCGCCGCCCAGAAGGTTAATAAGCTCATCCCGAACGATTTTTATGAATTGCTGCTCGGGGGTAAGGCTTTGCAAAACTTCCTGCCCCAGAGATTTCGTCTTGACCGATTCAAGAAAGTTTTTGACGACCCCGATATGAACGTCAGCCTCAAGAAGCGCAAGGCGCACTTCACGGAGGGCGTCATCGATGTTTTTTTCTGTAATCTTTCCCTGACCCCTAAGCTTTTTAAAGGTCAGCTCGAGTTTGTCGGTTAAGGATTCAAACATACTCTAGGCGGCTAAGCTATTATATTTTCAGGGGAAAAAGCACGCTGCAGACTAATATGAAAATGCTCTAGTGTCAAGCCGAAGGCAAAAAAGAAAGGCCCGTTATGCCTGCAAGATATACCGGCATAACGGGCCTGGCGTAGTCCAGAGGCTGGCCTTACATCATACCACCCATACCACCCATTCCGCCCATACCACCCATTCCACCTCCAGGAGGCATAGGAGGCATGGCGGGCCGGTCTTCCGGCTTTTCCGCGACCATGGCTTCCGTGGTCAGAAGCATGCCCGCTACGGAAGCGGCGTTTTGCAAAGCAGTACGGACGACCTTAGCAGGGTCGATAATGCCTGCCTTAAGCAGATCTTCGTATTCTTCTGACGCGGCATTAAAACCGAAAGCTCCCTTGCCCTCTTTAACCTTCTGCAGAGCGATCGATCCTTCTACGCCGGCATTAATCGCGATCCGCCGCAGAGGTTCTTCTAGTGCTCTCTTAATGATGTTGACTCCCGACTTCTCCTCCTCAGGGACTCTGAGCTTCTCTAATACTGCCGATGCCCTGAGTAAAGCGACCCCTCCACCCGGAACGATGCCTTCTTCCACGGCCGCTCTGGTCGCATGGAGCGCGTCTTCTACGCGGGCCTTTTTCTCTTTCATCTCGATTTCAGTGGCGGCCCCAACATTGATCACCGCGACACCACCGATCAGCTTGGCGAGACGCTCTTGCAATTTCTCACGATCGTAGTCCGAGGTCGTTTCCTCGATCTGAGCGCGTATCTGTTTGATGCGCCCTTCGAGATCGGACTTTTTGCCGGCGCCATCGACAATCGTCGTGTTATCCTTATCAACCACGATTCGCTTGGCGCGGCCGAGATCTTGGAGAGTAATATTTTCTAATTTAATTCCTAATTCTTCGGCGATGAGCTTGCCACCGGTGAGGATGGCGATATCCTCGAGCATCGCTTTGCGGCGGTCGCCGAACCCCGGAGCTTTGACCGCAACGCAGTGGAGCGTGCCACGGATCTTGTTGACCACGAGTGTTGCTAGGGCTTCGCCTTCGATGTCTTCGGCAATAATGATAAACGGCTTACTCGATTTGGCGATCTGTTCCAGGATCGGCAGCAGCTCTTTCATGTTGCTGATCTTCTTTTCGTTAATCAGCAGATAGGGATCCTGGAGGATACACTCCATTCTCTCCGGATCGGTCACGAAATAAGGCGAGAGATAACCACGATCAAACTGCATACCTTCTACGACATCCAACGTGGTTTCGAGCCCCTTCGCTTCTTCAACGGTAATTACCCCTTCTTTGCCGACTTTGTTCATCGCCTCAGCGATGACGTCGCCGATGGTTGAGTCGTTGTTCGCGGCGATGGTGCCAACCTGGGCGATTTCTTTGGGGTCTTTGGTGGCCTTGGACAGATTTTTCAGTTCGCTGGTTATCGCCTCGACCGCTTTGTCGATGCCCCGTTTGAGCGACATGGGGTCATGACCGGCGGCGACGAGTTTCACTCCTTCGGCGTAGATCTGTCGCGCCAACACTGTGGCGGTGGTGGTGCCGTCGCCAGCGACATCAGAGGTCTTACTTGCAACCTCCTTCACCATCTGAGCGCCCATATTTTCAAACTTATCTTCGAGCTCCACTTCCTTGGCCACGGTGACGCCATCCTTAGTTACATTGGGCGCGCCAAAGGACTTGTCCAACACGACGTTTCTTCCTTTAGGTCCTAAGGTGACGGTCACTGCGTCAGCGAGTATATTGACTCCTTTAAGAATCGCGTCTCGCGCATCGCGATTAAACTTTACCATCTTGGCTGCCATTGAGATTCCTCCTCAGTTCGCTTGAAAAATTTACTTCTCGATAATGCCCAGGATATCTTCCTCGCGCATGATCAGATGCTCTTCGCCATCAATATTTATTTCCGTTCCAGCGTATTTGCCGAAAAGCACGCGGTCGTTGACTTTAACGTCGAGTGGGGTGATCTTGCCGTCGTCATTCAGCTTGCCTTTCCCGACAGCGACAATCTTTCCTTCTTGTGGTTTTTCTTTCGCGGTATCGGGAATAATGAGTCCCCCCTTAGTTTTTTCCTCTTCTTCGATTCGCTGAACTATGAC
>Ga0184612_10000486_pt1 | contig 18607 bp, 18 predicted proteins | sample PLM3_60_coex_FD_133163 | JGI IMG/M metagenome (GOLD analysis project Ga0184612, IMG submission 133163) | Groundwater sediment microbial communities from an aquifer in East River, Colorado, USA - PLM3_60_coex | ecosystem: Environmental > Terrestrial > Soil > Riparian zone | place: USA: East... | reverse complement strand
TGGCTCGGGCTCGGGAAGAAGTCCTAGCCCCACCGGGAGCATTTTCCGTCGTTGCAAGCGGTCGCGACTGCGCCATGGCGCGAGTCGCGGCGCAGGTTCATTGGCCGGGCGGAGCCGGCGCTGGTGTCGCGGAAGGGGTCATCATTGGACTGACGCACGGGACGCACCAGTGTTTTGTATGCGCGCGCGTGAGCCTTGTACGTAGCGCTGGCGAGCTGCTGGTTCGTTAGCGGGTCGTTGTCGTGGCCCTTAGCGAACGCCAGGGGTCAGGTCGGCCGACCTGTCGTGGCCAAACCGGCGGTCGAGGCGGCAACGGGTAGGCCGTAACGCCCAGGGAGAACGAGTAGTCTCTTTGCCGGTGTTGCAGTCCGCGGACTCCGGGCTCGCCGTCGCGGAGCGGGAGATCGAACGCGTACAAGACGCACGGTTTCTCGGCGCTGGGTTTTGGGCGGGAGACGGTCGTCCCGAGGCCCGGGAACTGCAGCGACTGGTCGTGGAAGGCGTGGAGAAGGGGTTTCTGACCTTTGACGAGATCGCCGCGGCGCTCGAGGACGTCGAGCTGACGAGGGAGCAGGTCGACGACTTCTACGCCCACCTGGTCGACCGTTCGATCGAGCTGGTCGAAGGCGAGCAGCACAAGTGTCCGCCGCACGAGCAGCCGGCGCTGGCCGAGGACGAGACGAAGGCGGCGCCGAGGCTCGATCTGAGCGTGGAGCCGTCGCTCGACTCGCTGCGCCTCTACCTGCGGGAGATCGGGAAGGTGCCGCTGCTGACGGCCGACCAGGAGGTTTGCTTGGCGAAGCGGGTCGAGCGTGGGGACCTGGCGGCGAAGGCGCAGATGATCGAGGCGAATCTCCGGCTCGTCGTGTCGATCGCGAAGCCGCACGTCGGCCGCGGGCTTTCCTTCCTCGACCTGATCCAGGAAGGCTCGTTGGGGTTGATTCGCGCGGTCGAGAAGTTCGACTATCGCCGCGGCTTCAAGTTCTCGACCTACGCAACCTGGTGGATCCGGCAAGCGGTTGCGCGCGCGGTCGCCGACAGGGGGCGGACGATCCGCATCCCCGTTCATATGGTCGAGAGGTTGAACAAGGTGGTGCGCATCGAGCGCCAGCTCGTCCAGCAACTGGCGCGGCAGCCACGAGCGGAGGAGATCGCCGCTGAGCTCGCGCTGACGAGCGAGGAGGTGCGGGAGGTCCTGCGGATGGCGAAGCTTCCGCTCTCGCTCGAGAAGCCGCTCGGGGAAGAGGGCGATGCGAAGCTCGGTGACCTCGTCGAAGACGAGGTGTCCGAGTCCCCCTTCGACGTGGCCTCGGTCTCGCTGCGACGCGAGGACATCGGGCACGCGCTCTCCGCGCTGCCCGAGCGCGAGCGACGCGTCATCGAGCTGCGCTTCGGCCTAGATGGCGGTCAGCCGCGGACGCTAGGTGAGGTCGGCCGAGCCTTCGGCCTCACCCGCGAACGGATTCGGCAGATCGAGAACGCCACGCTCAAGACGCTCGCCTCGCTACCGGAAGCACGGCGCCTGAACGACTGCCTTTAAGACACCCTCGCTCGTCGGGGGCATGGGAGCGGTTAAGCCTTCTTGCCGATCCCCAACCACTTGCGAATCCTTGCGATGAGGCTCCCCATGGGACGAGTCTACGCCGTTTCGCCAATCGGTTCGCCAAGCCGTTCGGAAGATCAGTCGTAGAGCCTCGGATGCAGGCGACGATCCATCTCCGCCGCCGCCTGCTGCTCGCGCGCCTTCAGTTCGAGCGCCGCCGCCTCGCCCGACCGCGATACCTGCGAGATCGCCAGGCTCAGGCTGTCGCTGCGCCGGGGCAGTCAGCGGCTTGCGGTACCTTCGAGGACAGCGGTCGCAAGCTTCTCCCTCGCGGCAAGGTACGGGCACGAGCACAAAAGCCCTCTGGAGGCGGGCAGGGTCGTCGAGGCCCCGAGACACACGCCGCTGTCGCGCGCAAGGTCTGACGCCCATTGTGAGTTCGAGTGCCCGAGCGGTGGCGCTACTGCATCAAGGGTCGATGGTCTTGACGGCCGAGGAGCAGCGCGCCGGGCCCGCTCGCTCTTCGCACCGTCGGGCCTACAAGCTCACGCAACCAGCCCGATCGTGTAGTCCATGTACCAGGGATCCACGTACACCTTCCGCATACCGAGCGTCCTGCCGCTGCCGGCGGACGTGACCCAGCACCAGTCGAAAGCCGCCCACGGCAGGAACGTGAAGTAGGGCCCGGACCGGACGGGGCTGAAGTCGTTGGCCTCGGCGTAGAAGAACCACTTCTGGCCGCCGACCCAGCCGGAGCGCACCTTCACCGTCATCCCGGGGGGAATCTGCCACCAGCCCTTCTTAGCCCAGTTGACACCTCCCGCGCAGCCTGGTGCGTAGTAGCCGTAGGCGACCCACACGAACTCGTTGGTCTTGTTCTTGAAGTAGAGGCCCATCACTCCGCTCCTTCGGACTGCTCGTACTTCCGGGGCGGATCCTCTTGCTCCGGAACCTTCTCGCGCTCGCGGTCGTCTTCCGCCTCTTCCTCTTCTCCGGCCCGGTGCTCACTCGCTCACCCGCCGCCGAACTTCGTGTCGCGATCGTGGATCAGAAGCCGGAACGGCTGCTCATCGCCGAGTTGCATCATCAGGTTGCGCGCCTGCTGCGCTGTCCAGCCCGCCGTCGGGGTTCGAGGTACAGGCGACCTACTCGATCCGTCGCGTCGCCAGCGAAATGAAGAACAGCACGTAGATCCGCTGCAAGAAGGCGGTCTCAACGGTGAGGAAGTCGCAGGCCAATGTGGTTGCCGCTTGCTGGCGCAGGAACGCTCGCCACGACAGCCGCGCCCGCTCGGGTGCCGGCGGTAGGCGACCCTCGATCAGCACCTTGCGCACCGTCGTCGGCGAGACGACGACACCGAGACCCTTGAGCTCGCCGACGATCCGCCGGTACCCCCAGTGCGGATTCTCGCTGGCGAGACGAAGGATCAACGCTCCCACCGACGGCTCGAGCGGAGGCCTTCCCGGCCTCACATTCGAATAGGTCCATCGCCGGGCAACCAGCTGGCGGTGCCAACGCAGAATCGTCTGCGGCCTGACCGGGAAGCTCGCCCAGGCCGGGCGCGGCAGCGAGCGGCTCAGCGCCGCCAGAAACGCTCGATCAGCCCGCGTCAGCCTCGGCCGAGCCGACTGCCGCCGCAGAACAGCCAACTCGTGGCGCAGCGCAAGAAGCTCCAACTCCTTCGACCGACGCGACCGTCCCAACAGCCACACCAGCGCGAACAGGTTCCGCACGACGAGATACACGAGCGACCAGACCAATCAGCCCTCCCTCGGCCACGACAAGAGCGCCGAACCTACCGAGCCCCACGCCCGGAGAGCCGCGGACGCGTTGCGAACCCTACGCGCCGGGACGCTATCCGCACAGCAGGCGCGATCCGCTCCCCCGGCTGATCAGCCAGCTCGCGTGAGTTGCTCGTCGATCCAGGCGTTCGCTTCCGCCGGCTCGACGCCGCGCGCCAGGGCAATCTCATTCGAGAGAAGCTCGCGTGCTTTCACGAAAAGCGCCCTTTCGCCCGGAGAGAGCTGCGACTTGGTGCCTGTCGCGGGCAGCGTCCACTCGCGACGTCCGCTGTCACGGATGATCTCTGCGAGTTCGATGGGATCGCCACCTGTCAGCTTCGCCTGCGAGTCCCTCCGCCGCTTGAGCCAGGGATCCCTGCTGACGGCGTGATCTGCGCCCAGCGTCTTCTGCACCCGGGAGATGTCCGCTTCGCTGGCCAGCGGCCGCAGCAGCTCGTGTGCGCGCTCCATCGGCAGCTCCACCGAGAGCCCGCCCGCGAGCGCAAGCACGATGACCTCTTGCCGCTTGCCGAGGACGACTCTTCTCTCCCTGGCTGCCACATGCCCCGCCCCGTGCGAGCCGTAGACGACCATGTCCCCGACTGCCAGTCTCACAACGGCAGCGTAGTACGCGCGCCGCTTCTCGCCCCAACCGGCTTCGGAGGGAGGGCGCTCACCGCGCGATATTAGACCGCAGTTGGGATGCTCTCCCCTACTCTCAGCTGCAGTGCGCGCGGGGCCATCCTGTCTCGGATAACGACTCGAGTCAATAGGTCCCGTGGCCCCTGGAACCAGCGTGGCAGGCGAGCGCGACGCAAGAACCCGCGCCGCGACAGCTGACCCCTCAGTCGTGTTCGCAGCTGTAGGCCGCGGCGCCTCGACGAAGTAAGCGGGCGCGACAGTTCGACGTTGGTCGCGCCGGTCGTATTGAGCGGTGCGTTCCGCTCGTCTGCGCAACCAGCGACTGCGTCGACTCCCGTGTCGGGCCGATGTCTCTGTTGCACTTCCGCCAGAAGGCGACATGCGTCGTTTCCGGCCGGCGCGCGTGTTCCCCTTCCAGACCTGTCGGCAGTTCGAATCCGCACTCCGGGCTTGGCCGCCGGCTTTGGCGCGCGGGGGACGAGCATCTCGACCGCCGAGCGCTCAAGCCCCGCGATTGCCGGCCGGGGAGAATGTAGCCGCGCGCGAGTTAGGTCACGGCACGAGTGACCCGGACCCGGCCGACTTTCACTCCCGGCTGAGCTTCCTCAAGGATCTCCACGACTTTGACCATGCGCCCAGCCCCGAGCTCAAGGAGTTCGTCTTTGTGGAGGGGGTTCGGACTTGGGTGGTGGTGCGTTTCCTCGCGCTCTCCGGGTAACCCCACCACGACTTTGTACTCCCATATCGATGACGCTGGAGGCGCCTCCGCTTGCGCGGGTTGCGCGCTCCGGAGTGGTGTGACCTCACCTCGGCTGCGCCAGGACAGCCGAGCGAACATCCGTTGCAGCCATCGCCTCATCTGGACCAGTCGAGTCTACGCCTAAACCGCGCGCCAGTTGCGCGCCAGTCGTCCTTCTGCGCCCGGCGCGACGAACTACCGCCGGCGGGGGAGTGCGTGACCCGCGATCGAGACCAGGCCGCTGAGGACGAGCGCGCCAGTCCCGGTGACCGCAAGCTGCTTAGCCGCGTCGCGCAAGACCTGCGCGCCGAGGTAGCTGGCGACCACGGCGAGGGGTAAGGAGGCCGAGGCCCTTCGGGTGATGTTTGGCTTCTGCACGCCCGGTTGGGACCCTGGGCCGTCGCGCTCGACCATCTCGGCGCGGCGCATGCGGCCTTGATTCGGAGGTCCGGTCGCGCAACACTTAAGAGGGCGGACCCTGCGGTTCCGCGTCGTGCCTTGACCCCCTCGGCTCGACAAGGTCTCTGCGGTTAAGACGAGAGGCTTCGTCTAACCCTCACTTCCAGTGAAGACTCTCCGGTCCGCCCTCGTCAACGGCCGGGCCGGACGCGGAGCTCAGCACAAGAGCCGAGACGTGGGCTGGCGCGCACCGCCTGTCCCCGGAGCTGCGCCCCCTTCGCCTTCAGACCCCGGAGGCGCGCCAGCCGCTAGCTTCAATGCACACTTTGAAGAACGGCTAAACCCGAAGGGGCCGACTCGAAAGCTTCAGCCCGAAGCGGGCTTCTCGCGGATGAAGATCGCGTAGCCTTCGGCGACGGCGCGCGCGCTCGCTGTACGGCGACGAGCTCAGGCGCGCACAGGAGCGCGGCGACTATCTCGGCGTTCCGGAACTCTTGCTGTGTCTGGTTCGTGTCGAGTACGACGCGGGAGATTTCCGCGCAGCCGCCGATCAGCCGCGAGGGCAGCGGAGCGAGCGTCTTCAGCCCGTTCACCAGCACGTTCGAGATCCTCTACGGAAACGACGGCTTTGAGACGCTTCACGGCCACGGCCCCTTCGACGGCCCCGTCTGCCTCGCCTGCGACACGCCCATGGATGCGACCGGTGACGAGGAGGAGTAGCCAGGGTCGCACCTGGCGAGGCGGCTACGATCGCGTCGGCCTTCGAGATCACGAGGAGTCGGCGTCTCCGATTCGATCCAGCGATGGCTCCTGGGTTGGAGTGATGGGACGGTTGGGCGCCCTCAGTGGGCCGACCGGCCCATTGAGGAATCGGCTCGTTTCACCGATCCTGAAGCTCTATGGACGAGCCCGAGCACGATCGGGTTGCCGCCGATGACCGGTCCGCCGAGCAGCTCAACCTCCGCCGTTGGCGCCTCGACCAATTCATCAGTCTCGGCTTTGACACTCTGCGGGCGGCCGCACTGGCTGACGCAGCGGTTGACCTCGCGCAAGCACGCAGACTGGTCGGATTGGGCTGCCCGCCCGAGACCGCCAGCCGAATCCTGATCTGAATCGCCGCCACGGGACCAATCGCCGCCTCCCATAGAGGCAGCCTGTCGTCGAACGAGCCGTTGTGATGCTCGCGCGCGTGTAGTTTGAAACCTCAAACTCGACTCCGCGCGCAGCTCGAACCTCAACTCGACTCCGCGCGCAGCTGTCGTCGTTTGTTAGAAAGGCGACATCGCGAGCCTCATCTCTTCACCGCCCGGAGCCGCTGCGGTCCTCGCCCCGATTCGATCTGGTCGAGGAGTAGCTGCCCCGAAGTTCGGGGCAGCTACTCGGTCGATCGGCTAAGTGCTGCCGGCGAAGCGACATCGGCGTCCTGGCTGTTGCCCAGACGGGCGGAGGGGAGGCGCTGCAACTCGTGGAGGGCGCGGAAGCGGAAGCCAAGCACAAGTCGACCGGCCTCACGAAGCTCGCAGACCAAGCTGGCACCATGCGCCGCGTTCGTGCGCGAGCCGCTCCCGGAGCCGGCTTACGCTCGCGCACTGAGGGAATGAGCGGTGCGAGGGTCGCCCCTCACAACGAGGACGCTCCCCGGGGCCTCCGCCCGGTAGGATCGCCCGGTCCGAGAAGCACGGCGGGCTGGCGAGGCCGCTTGGAGATCACGGGTCGCATCGGAGAGGCCTTGTATGCAGTCCCACGAACGTTTTATTGCTCTGGCGCGCCATTGTCTTTGGGCGGTCCCGTCATGAAGTGCCTGCTGCTCGCCGGTGGGGCAGGATCCCGGCTCGCGGCGCGAGGTGGTTTGAAGCCCCTGGCTGCGGTCGCTGGCCTTTCGCTCGTGGAGCGGGCCATCGTCACGGCTCATGCGGCCGGCGCGGACGAGTTCTACCTCGTTTGTGGTCACAACTGCCGCAAGCTCGTTGCTCATCTCGAGGACGTAGCCCGGCGCCGGTCGCTAGTGATCCATCCGGTCTTCAACGCTGACTACCGGAAGGGCAACGGGCTCTCGGTGTTGTGCGCTCGCGAGTTTCTCGCGGCCGAGCCGCGGTTCGTGTTGCTCATGGCGGACCATGTGTTCGAGCCGGAGCTGCTCTCCGGCCTGTTCAGAGAGGATCCGGGGCCCGACGAGGTGGTGTTGGCGGTCGATCGCGACCTGTCGAACCCGCTTGTCGAACTCGACGACGTCACACTGGTCGAGGCGTCAGGGGGCCGGGTTCGAGCGATCGGCAAAGGCCTGGATCGGTATGACGGTTTCGACACCGGGGCGTTCGTGTGTACGCCGGCGGTGTTCGAGGCACTCGAGGAGAGCGTGGCCAGTGGAGACACGTCGCTGTCGGGAGGGATGAGGCTGCTGGCGGCGGCCGATCGGCTGCGAGCTCGAGATGTCACTGGTCACATGTGGATCGATGTTGACACTCGCGGCGACCAGCGCCGAGCCAGGAACTGGCTCCACGCGGAGCTGCGCAAGCCGGACGACGGGTTCGTCTCGAGGCGGCTGAACCGGCCGCTGTCTCTTGGGGTACTCACACCGGGCTTGTTGCATGTCTGGGGGGGCGTCACGGCCAACCAGGCGTCAGTGCTGGCGTTCTTGGTCGGCGCGACGGCCGGCGCCGTGTTCGCAGTCGGTTGGCCTCTCGCGGCCGGGTTGCTGGTGCATCTGTCGAGCGTCCTGGACGGAAGCGATGGGGAGATCGCCCGGCTCAAGCGGCTGGAGTCGGGGTTCGGCGGGTACCTCGATGCAGTGCTCGACCGGTTCGCCGACAGCCTGATGTTGCTCGGCGTCCTCGTCTACCTGGTCGAGTCGTCATCGCTGCGAAGCGTCTTGGGCGACAGCTGGCACCCCCTCGGCGTGGTCGTGCCGACCGTCGCGGCGATCATCGGGACGCTCATGGTCAGCTACACGTCGACCAAGGCCATGGCCGATATGGGCCACCGCTACCTCGGACCGGTGGTGGGTGCCGGTCGCGGTCGCGACCTCCGACTGTTGATCCTGTCCGTCGCTGCCCTGCTCGCCGTGGTACATCCGCTTTTCCTGTTGGGCGGAGTGGTCGTGATCGCGGTGCTGACCCTTCTTGTCGTCGCGCGGCGTCTGGTGTGGTCCCGAGCCGCCACATGGGTTGGTCGGTCCATCGACCTCGGGTCGGTTCAGGCCGTCGTCTTCGACTTCGACGGGACGGTGGCCGACACCATGGGGGTGCTGTCTGACGCCGCGGTGGCACTGCTCACCGAGACGTATGGCATGTCGGCGGAGACAGCGTGGCAGGCATACCGTGAGACCACGGGCATGGATTTCGCCGCCCAGCTCGAGCGGATCGCCCCTGGCGGTCGCTGCAATGCCGAGTTGGCCGACCGGTTCGCCGACCGCAAGCCTGACCTTGTGCGTGTCTGCATCCCCTTCCCGCGCACCCTCGACGCACTGGCTCGCCTCAGGAACCTGGGCGTCGCGGTATTCATCTGCAGCAGCACCACCCATGAGATCGTCGAGCGCTTCTGCGCCGACACCGGGATTGACGATCTCGTGGACGACGTGTCCGGACTGCGACCCGAGCATACGAAGCTCGACCAGCTGCAGGCGACGGTGAATGGGACTGGTCTTCGGCCCGATCAGGTCCTGTTCGTGGGTGATTCACTCTACGACGTCGAGCTGGCCAACCAGACGGGTACCCGGTTCACTGGCGCCACCGGACTGTTCACCGCTGAGGAGTTCGCCCGCGCCGGTGTAACCACGATCGTCGACCTGCCCGAGCTGGCCGCCCTGGTGGCCGCAGCGCACGCCCGCCGGCAGCTGCTCGAGCGGCCGGCCCGTGAACCGACCGGCCTCTCGGGGCGCCGACCGCGCGGGGCTACAGTCGCTCATACTGGCGCCGGTCAGACGAGCGACACCGCGGTGCAGCATGTTCGGATGACAACGACATCGGCGCCAGCCCGTGATGATCGAACGACCCTCGACGGCCCGCCGCTGGAAGATCGGCGGTAGTGCACTCCGCACCCAGCCCGCTTGATCACCCGCGTCTCGCTCGCATCGCCGAGCGGCGTCGAGGTGCCGTGCGCGTTGATGTAGTCGATCTCCTCGGGGTTGATCCCGGCGTCCGCGAACGCCATCTTCATCGGCCGCGCCGGGTGCTGGCCGGTCGGGTCCGGCTCGCTGATGTGCTCGGCGTCGGACGAGACGCCGTACCGAGGCGGCAAGACTCCGCGTCCGACCCCATCGCCGCGAAACCTCGAACTTTGTCCGGCAGCGGGGGCACTGGGAGTCTTGTCGCGTTTCCGCCAAAGGGCGACAGTCTCCTCACCTGTGGCAGGAGCTGCGGAGCTTCGGGAGGGTCGTGCTGAGCAGCCGTCGGTTGTGAGCCTGGGACCTCGAACGCGCCATGATGCACGGCGAGACTCCTCGCCGTGCGCGTTCGACTTCCCGATCCAGCCCTCCGCGTCGACCTACGGGACTTCTTCCACCGCTGGGGCTGCGTTACCTACGAGGTCAACGATGACGCGATCGAGGTCATCGTCCCCGACGCTCCTGACGAGCGCCAGGGGCGCCGCGAGCTCCACCTCTACCTCGAGACCTGGCGAGCACATCACCCGGGTCTCGAGCTGGAGCTCCTCGACTGATCCGAGTGAATCGCGCTTGAGTCACTGCACGCCCCCACGCACTTCCCCATCGCCGCGCCTCCCTGTGCGCGCGCAAACTCGGTCTTGCCTGGAGGGGTAGCCGGCCCCGTTGTCGCGGAAGAGCCGAAAGACGACACGGCGGTGCGCCGCGTCCAGGAGACGGGATGAGCGCCAAGCAGAAGGTGACGATTCCGCCGGAGCACACGATCCTGCGGCCGATGGGCTCAGGGGTGGAGACGGAGAGAGCAGAGGATGGCTCGACCGTGTGCCACGACAACTACCTGCTCTCGACGACGCCGCCCGCCCTCAGCTGCTCCGGCGGGTCGGCGGAGAGGTCGGCCGATGCGCGGGCGATGAAGCCCGAAGGCATCGTTACTGCGGGTGCCGGTGGCAGCGGCGGGGCGCCGCGTGAAACTACGACGCCGTGTGGAGCCGGCTGGCTCATTCCGGCGATACCGCCAAGGGCCTGCGTGGTTCCATGATCTCGCGGAGATGGTCGGCCTGAGCGTCCGAGGTGGTGGCGACACCGTGTCCATCCGCGGCGAGGAAGTGGACGCGCCGCGGCGCGGAGGGCGAGGGCGATCGTGTTCGCCGCTGGAATCGTGTGCGGGGGAGTGGTAGCGTCGGCGCGGGGGCAGGGAGGACCGGCAGGAAAGGAGAGGGTTCCGTATGCCAGCAATGCTTCCTCGGCACGTCTGGCTTCTCGCGCTCGCGGTCGTCGCGCTCGCAGCGGCCGTGCCGGGAGCCCTGGCGAGCCATGCGACCGGCGGTGCGGACGTCAAGGTCACGCTCGACAACAACAACGTCGACGGCGGGACGCCGACAGCGAGCTTCGATGCGAAGAACCGCCAGTCGAACGAGACGAGCGTGGCGATCAGCGGCGTCTCGAGCTCGATCGTCGCGGCCGCGGCGAACGACTACCGGATGGTGACGGTCTTCGGCGACGTCTGGTTCGGCCTCTACGTGTCGGGCGACGGCGGCTCGACCTGGTCCAACACGATGGTGCCGGGCTTCCCGTCGGATACATCCGCTGCGGGCACATCGTCGCCGCTCCTGGGGCTCGACGCCTCGGGCGACCCGATCGTGCGCTTCGATGCCGCCGGCAACCTCTACGCCGCCGGCATCGCCTTCAACCGCGACTTCGACCAGCCGGACAGGCCGCTCGACAACGTCGCCTACGTGGCAAAGTACACCTACACACCGGGCTCGCCTGGCGGCACGAGCACCCCGAACAGCGCCGGCAACCCGCCGAACTTCACCTATGCCAGGACGACCATCGTCGACCGCGGCGCCGTTGGCTTCGCCGTCCCCAGCCCCTTCGGCTTCGCCGGCACCTTCACCGACAAGCCGTGGATGGAGATCGACGAGAACCCGCCCTCTGCGAGCCCGTGCTCCGGGAACGTTTACGTCGCGCACACGAACTTCCACGGGTTGGTCGGAAGCTCGCCGATCGTGTTCAGCGGCTCGAGCGACGGCGGAGCGACGTTCGTCGGGCCGCGGACGATCTCGACCGGCGGCCCGGGCGGCACGTCGTTCAACCAGGGAGCGGACATCGCCGTCGCCTCAAACGGGACGATCTACATCGCCTACCAGGCCTTCGAGCGCAGCAACCCACCGAGGGATACGGTCAGCGTCGTAAAGTCGACCGACTGCGGGAACCATTGGAGCCAGCCGGTGCAGCTCGGTCCCGTGATCACGGGGCAGGCGTCCGGCGTCGCGTTCCGGACGCCGACGTTCGCGTTCGTCGCGGTGGACGACACGAACCCGAACCTGGTCTACGTGGCCTACCAAGACCTCGCGTCGGGCGACTACGACGTAGTGGCGCGCCGCTCGACGGACGGCGGCGCCACCTGGGGCGGCCCGGTGCAGGTCAACACCGATCCGGGCGCGCGGCACCAGATCTTCCCGACGATCGAGATCTCGCACCACGCGCTCCACGTCGGCTGGTACGACTTCCGCAACACCGTCACGCCCTCGAACGAGGCGCTCGACGTCTTCTACGCCTGCACGAACTGCGCCGGCGCCAGCTGGCCGACGTTCTCGCACGAGACGCGGGTCACCGACGTCTCGCACAACGGCAACTGCCTCACCTTCGGTGGAGGCACGGCCGCCTTCCACGGGGACTACAACGAGCTCGACGCCCACTGGACGGGCACGAACCATCTGGTCAACATCGCCTGGGCAGACAACCGCAACGTCTCACCTTGCGATCTCGACCCGGCGCCGGGACCGCCGTCGAACAGCACCGGCAACCGAAACCAGAACATCTACGCGGACCGGCTGACGGTCTCGCCGTAGGCGTGACCCCTCGCCCGCGGGGAGCCGTCCCGGCTCCCCGCGGCGCTAAGCGCTCGGCACTCTAGGCGACGGCCGGCCGTGCTGTGGACGGCCACGAGAGGGGGGCCCACGACGCGAGCGGCGAGACGCCGCCGTTGCGGCGTTCAAATTGCGGTAGCCGAGCGCATGCTCCATTATCGGCGCGTCCCGCCGCGACGCGCGCGGTCCGAGTAAGGCGAAAGGGGGCTGGCGGCCTTCCGGACCGTCGCACACGGCGTTGATGTCGCACTTCGGCTCATCTGCGACAACTCGCGGCATCCCGCATTCTTCGAGAACGCCGTCATCAACGACGCGACCGCCAAGGGACGGGCTCATGGAGAAGCGGTACACGCTCTCCTAGAACGAGGGGCAGGTAGAGCTTCTTCCGCGCGCCGACGGAGGATCGCCCTCCGTAAAATTAGCGTGCTAAGGAGACTGCGCCAGCGAGACAAACCTTGAGGCGCGCGCCTCGGAGCCTCTACCTCGTCACGCCCACTTGTATTTCCGAACGCAACGCACGAGAGTGACAGCGGTGGGTCTGCGGCCTCCGCTACGTCGCGGCTCTCTCTCCCCGGGGCCGCCGCGTCAGAGACTGCGGCTTGGAGACCTTAGGGAGAGTCCGGCCCCCTCCGGGCTCTCCCGCCCGCCGTACGTTATGGCTTCGCCGTCACCGGACTCGCACCTCAGCGCACTTAAAAGACGAGCATCTTCCGGCCGGCGGCGATCCAGTGCGCCTGCCATTCTTCGTCTGTACCGATCGTTCGCCGCCGAGGCTAGTCGTGGCACATAGCTTCGACTGCAGCTACGCGGACGAACCTTTTCGCGGGCTCTGCAAGACGCTCGACGACGTGGGGCTTCGCCTCGGGCTCTCGCGCGAGCGAATTCGGCAGATCGAGCGCGACTCGCTCATGCGGCTCGCAACGCTTCGCGAAATGCAAGCCGTCGCTGAGTGACGACCCCGGGGGGCGGCGGCTTGTTTCACCCCCTCGTGGCTTCGACGCCACCGCGGACGGGTCGTCGCGAATGCCTTGACCTTGCAGGCGGGTCTAATGCACGCACCCACAGGTCGGACGGCCGTCTCGGCGCTGCGAGAAACGCACGCTCGAGACCAACCTTAAGTTCGCGCTGAATGCCTCCGCCGCGCTGGCGTAGCGTTGATCCAGGTCGGGCGGCATCCGGCCCTCGCCGCGCAGCCCCGAGCGTGTCCCTCAGGGACAAGCTGCCGGCCGCCTCCGCCGCTTGTTCCAGACCGGGGGCGTACCCTTTCGGGTAGCACCGACGATCTGCGCATGCTCGGCTGTGCGGCCGGCTCGATCGTGTAGCGACGACTCGCCGGACCTGATTCCAGCTGCACGCAGGAGTTGAAGATCGGTGGGAGCAAACGGGGAAAAGCAGGAGCGCGAGCGGCAAGCCGCGCTGAATCAGGCTCTGCGCCGGGAGGTCAACGAACGGAATCCTGTCCCGAGCGACTGTCTCGACGCGGCTAACGTGCTCCCCTGGGCGGGAGATTATCTCGAAGTATTGGCTCGGACTTGCCACCGCAAGCCGCCCGCGAACGCCGCGAGCCTCGAGAGGTCCTTGATCCGCGCTGCTGAGTAATCCGACCGTCATCAGCGCTCGCCGGCCAGGGAGTTCCGTGACAAATGGGCTTCCCGCTTGCGTGCTGATTACTCTGTCGCGCCACCACCGAAGCACGGAATCCGCCGGCACACACCAAGAGCGTCGCGAAGCTGCCGCACGCCGTCACTCATGTCCACTGCCCATGCTTCATGTTCGGCCAGGACCTGAGCCGCCTCGTCGACGCCGTCGAGCGTATCGAGCAACACCGCACGCAGCAGGTCGTCGAAGAACGCGTCGGCGCTCATGGCGATATGCGCTTCCTCGGCACGGTCACCCAGCGATTGGCGCCACGGCTCGCGGAGTTCAGGATCAACGACGTGGACGGAACTGGCGTCAGCTGCCCAAATGGTAGTCACCTCGGCGACCGGTTCGCGGACGTACAGCCCCACCGTGCCGAGGCCGACGAACACTACGACCCCTCCCGTGATTGCGTTCTGCACTTGCGCGACGGCCCATCTCTGCGGTTCGTCCACCTCTGCTTGTGTAAGAGCCAGCGTGCGGGGCTGGGTAGCGCATCCGTGGACTTTGTAGAGCGGGAGCTCCTGCACGAGTTGGAGTCGCTGAGCAGGCGTTGCGACGCCCTGGATCCGGACGTCAGCGCGCATGCCGGCGGTCTCGACGCCGCAGTCCCAGTTGACAGAGATCAGCTGGATGAGACCCTCACGCAAGAGCAAAGCTGCGACCTCGTGGCCGAAGTTCGGCTCCATCGCACGGAAGTCGAAGGCGCGGGCGGCATGTTCGCGCAGCCCGTCCAAGTGCTGTGGAGCTGTCTCTGCGACTCGCTTCGAAAGCTCCTCCAGGCTGCACTCGTGTAACTCACTGACATCGACCCCCAGAATCCGGGCCGCATGTGCGCGCAAACGGTTCGCTACGTCCCAACCGGTCGGGCCGCCTGACGGAGGGGCCTTGCTTAGGCCTGCACCCGCGTACAAGACGAGACGCCGCTGCTTGGCGGCCTGGACCAGCGTCCGGACCCGAGGATCAGGCGGCTCTTGCAGGGGCTTTGACGTGTACGGCTCGGCAGAAGGGGTGGGGGCGGAGGTTTCAGCTGGTTCGGTCATGAGCGCATCTCAGGTTGACGGGTGGCAGCGGAGGTGACAAGCCTAGATCCGCGCATGGCGGCGAAGTCAGCTAGGCGCCGTACGACCAGCTGACCCTCGGGAGTCGATGCCTTGATGCCTGGCTAGACAACAAAATGAAGGCGTTTTTCGTCTGGCTGTTCCAAAACCTGTTCCATACCCGAGCACGCTGGACGAAGCGCAGCGAACTCCGAAAGCAAAAACCCCGCACTTGCGGGGCTTTCGGGAGAGCCCTCTGACGGACTCGAACCGTCGACCCCCTCCTTACCATGGAGGTGCTCTACCAACTGAGCTAAGAGGGCGAGGCCGCTAGGTTAGCCGCTTTCGAGCGCATCAGCACTCGCGCCCCCGGCCATTCGCTTAGTGATTGACGAGTAGCAGTTCTGAACCACCGGGTGCGGCTCAGTGGCGTCTCCACGAGGGCCTTTACGGCACGACGGGTCGTGTCATGTCGGTTTGGATCTCGCTGGGTGTGAGGGCGCGGTTGTAGATGCGGACTTCGTCGATGAGGCCGTGGAACCATTCGGCCCAGACGTTGTTGCCGCCGATGCGGAGGGCGCCGTTGGAGGTGGTGATGTTGCCGGTGGCGGTTTGGCTGGCGATCTCGCTGCCGTCTCGGTAGAGGCGGAGGCGGCTGCCGTCGTAGGTGAGTGCGAGGTTGGTCCAGGTGGCGGCGGGGAGGTAGCTCGGCGTCGGTCGCCGACCAGGACGAGACGGACTCGAGCGCGGCGAGATACGCGTGCTCTGCCGTCATGACCTCGTCGGCACACGCCGTCCGCGTCGTCGCCAGCGGACCGAAGGAGACCGAGCGGCCTACCTCCTCGTAAGCGCCTGTGAATCGGTTGCAGCCGCTCGAGCCGCTGGCCGTCCCTCCCGCGAACGCGACCGTCATCGTGAACTCGATCGGGACCGTGACGCCTTTGCCTTCGGCGAGCGACCACGACGTCCCGTCGAGCGATGCGAGCGCACTGCCGTCGTCGTCGTCTCCGCAGCCAGCAGCGAGGGTGACAGCGATAAGCAAGCCAGCCGACAGGAGTGGCTTCGCCATCAGCCGAGCCACGCTGAGAGCCCATCCACGGCGAGAGAGGCGGAGTGGGGGCGGGAGGATTCGAACCTCCGTAGGCTGAGCCGACGGGTTTACAGCCCGTTCCCTTTGGCCACTCGGGCACACCCCCGTGGAACGATCGATTCTAGCTTCGGTTTCTCGGCTCTTCGCCGCCGTGCCGGGCTTTGCCCGGTGCGGCTTCGGCGCAGTAGCCTTGCCTAATGGAGCGCTTCGACGTCGCCGTCGTGGGTGCGGGGCCCGCCGGATCGACTGCTGCTTATCGCCTCGCGCGCACGCGCGCGCGCGTGTTACTTGTCGACAAGGCGCGCTTCCCGCGCGACAAGCCCTGCGGCGGCGGGCTGACCACCCGTGCGGTGCGGCAGCTGCCGTTCTCCGTCGAGCCCGTGGTCGAGGACCGCATCACCCGAGTGCGTTGCCGCCTTCGCTACGGCCGCGTGATGGAGCGTGAGTCGACGGACGTGCTCTGCGCGATGACGCAACGTCGCAAGCTCGACGCATTCCTCGTCGAGCAGGCGGTCGCGGCCGGCGCCGAGTTCAGGGACGGTGCGCGCGTGAGCATCGAATCCGACACGGAGATCCGGGTCGACGGCGAGCGGGTCGAGGTCGCCGCCGTGATCGGCGCCGACGGGGCGAATGGAATCACCGCCAAGACGCTGGGGCTCGGCGGCGGGATCGTGAACGGCGTCGCGCTCGAGGGAAACCTCCCATACGAGCGACTGCCGCGCGACGCGTGGCGCGGCTTGCTCGTGCTCGAGCTCGCGGTCCTTCCCGGCGGTTACGGGTGGATCTTTCCGAAGGGCGATCACGTCAACGTCGGTGTCGGCGGCTGGGGTGAGGAAGGGCCGAAGCTGCGACAGCACTTGCGCGTGCTCTGCGAGCACTACGGGATCGACCCGGGCGACCTCACCGACCTGCGTGGGCACCGGCTGCCGATGCGCCGTCCGCAGACGCAGCTCGCACGTGGGCGGGCGCTGCTCGTCGGCGATGCCGCCGGCCTCGTCGATCCGGTGTCCGGTGACGGGATGTACGAGGCGTTCGTGTCGTCACGTCTCGCGGCCGGGCACGTGGCTGCGCTGCTGGAGGGCCGCGCTGAGAGTCTCGAGCCGTACCAAGCCGCCCTTCAGGCCGAGCTCAATCCGCTCTCCGCCGCAGGTTGGGGCGCCAAGATCGCGCTCGATCGCTTTCCGCGGGCGGTCTTCGCAGTCATGCGCCTGCCGGTGACCTGGGGCGTCCTGGAGAAGCTCCTCCTGGGTGAGGTCGCGCATCCCGGCGAGGCGAGGGGGGCCGGGCGGAGGGCCATGAGGGTGATCGACGGTCTGGCCCGCGTGGCCAGGCGTCAGGGAGCCCTCGCCGCCTAAAGACAGGGTTTCCGGTTGCCGATGCACTGGTGGCCGCCATGGAACTCAATTTCCTGCTCAGACGAGCTGTAGAGCTCGGCGCCAGCGACATCCACCTCAAGGTCGGCATTCCGCCGATCCTTCGTCGTGACGGCTCGCTCGGGCCGCTCGAAGAGTGCCCGATCGTGACGGACAAGGACACCGAGGGCGTGCTCGACCTGGTCGGCAAGCGTTCCCCCGAGCGCTACGAGGCCTTCAAGACGTCGGGCGATCTGGACATCGCCTACCAGGAAGAGGATCTCCCGCGTTTCCGCGTCAACGCCTTCAGGCAGCGCGGCCACATCTCCATCGCCTTCCGCGTCATCCCGAAGAACGTCCCCAACTTCGAGATGCTCAACCTGCCCAAAGGCGTCCGCCGGCTGGCGGAAGAGCATCGCGGCCTCGTGCTCGTCACCGGCGCGACCGGCTCGGGAAAGACGATGACCCTCGCGGCGATCATCGACCACATCAACCGGACGCGTCAACAGCACATCATCACGATCGAGGACCCGATCGAGGTCCTGCACGGCGACCACTCTTGCATCGTCAACCAGCGCGAGATCGGGCTCGACACGAGTGACTTCATGCAGGCGCTCCGCCGTGCGCTCCGCCAGGACCCGGACGTGATCCTGATCGGGGAGCTCCGTGACGCGGAGACCGCGCAGACAGCGCTGCAGGCAGCCGAGTCGGGACACCTCGTGCTGTCGACACTCCATACCGTCGACGCCGCGGAGACGATCGGCCGAATGGTCGACTTCTTCCCTGAGGGGAAGCAGCAGATGATCCGCTCGGTCATGGCCGGCGTGCTGCGCGGTGTGATCAGCCAGCGGCTGCTCCCCCGCGCCGACGGCGGGCGAGTGGCGGCGGTCGAGGTCATGGTGACGAACACGCGGATCGCCGACCTCATTCGAGAGAACAAGTCCGAGGCGATCACCGACGCAATCGAGGAAGGCAGCTTCTTCGACATGCAGACCTTCACAGGGGCGCTGATCGATCTCGTCGTCGCCGGGCACGTCGACCAGGAGGTCGCCGCCAACGCAGCGACCAACCGCCATGACTTCCTCGTGACACTCGAGCGGGCGCTGAAGCAGAAGAAGGCTGATGTCGCGGGCGAGGAGAAGCAGAAAAAGCAAGAGGAAGAGCGCAAAACCGAGCCCGAGGTCCCGACGCTTCGCCTCGCCAAAGCCGGGGACTAATGCGCTACCTCCTCGTTGCTGTTATCGGGCTCGCGCTGCTCGCAGGCTCCGCGCGTGCGGCGGAGCCGCCCGTGCTCGGCTTCTCGATCTCGTCCGGCCAGGGGAGAGCTCTTCCTGTACGGCTGCCGAGCCATGAGGCCCCGAACGTCCCCGGCTCCCTCTCGTTGCCGGTGGCCTACACGACCCGGGCCTCC
>Ga0184612_10000485_pt1 | contig 18612 bp, 14 predicted proteins | sample PLM3_60_coex_FD_133163 | JGI IMG/M metagenome (GOLD analysis project Ga0184612, IMG submission 133163) | Groundwater sediment microbial communities from an aquifer in East River, Colorado, USA - PLM3_60_coex | ecosystem: Environmental > Terrestrial > Soil > Riparian zone | place: USA: East... | reverse complement strand
GCGGTCAATCGCCAGGCCGGTGCCAACGCCGTGGAAGTTGCTAAAAGCGTTCGAGACCTGCTGCCTATGATCAGCACAGAGCTACCCGGATCGGTGCGGGTCACGCCGATCTATGACCGTTCGCAGACCATTATTCACTCCGTAATCGACGTACAGATGACCCTCGCCATTGCCTTTGTGCTCGTGGTGTTGGTGATCTTCATGTTTCTCGGACGGACGAAAGATACCTTGATTCCGGCGGTGGCTCTGCCCCTTTCTCTGCTCATTACGTTCATAGCGATGGAGTTGCTGGGATACAGTTTGGACAACCTATCGCTCATGGCCCTTACTTTGGCCATCGGCTTCCTGGTGGACGACGCCATCGTCTTTTTGGAGAACACCGTGCGCCGGATGGAGCGCGGCGAAAAAGCGCTGGAGGCGACCATCAACAGCGCTAGGGAGATCAGCTTCACCATTGTGTCCATGACTATTTCTCTCGCGGCGGTCTTCATCCCCTTGGTATTTATGTCCGGCTTGGTGGGCCGCATCTTTCGTGAGTTCGCCATCACCATTGTTATCGCGATCATCGCATCGGGGTTGGTGTCGCTCACGCTGACGCCGCTCATGTGCGCAAGGCTGCTCAAGGAGCGTGGCGAAGGGGCCAAGAAAACCTGGATGGAGCGGGTGATCGGCGGTATAGAGAAGCGCGTTCTCGGCATATACGGCAGATCGCTCTGGTGGTTCCTGCGCTTCCGCTGGGTGTCGGCGTTGATCTGGGTCGTTTGCCTGGCGGGCACGATCTGGCTTTTCATGGTGGTTCCCAAGGCGTTCTTGCCGGTGGGCGATAGCAGCTTTGTCTGGGGCGTCATGATCGGTCGCGAAGGCTCATCGCCTACGGAGATGCGCGATCTCCAGGACCGCGCTGACGAGTTGATCCGGCAGGATCCCGCCGTTGAGGCAACCTTCACGATGACAGGCAACAACGCGTTTCTGTCGTCGAACCAGGGACTGCTCCTCGCCTTTCTTAAGTCGCCCGACAATCGAGCGCCCATTCAAGAGGTGGCAGGCGGTTTAATGGCCAAGTTAGGCGATATTCCGGGAGTGATGCCGTTCATGCGCGCGCGTCCGGTTCTCGAGATCAGCACCGGCGCGACGAATCAAAACCAGGGACAATACGCCTTCACCTTGTCGGGGGTGAACCAAACGCAAGTGTACGACGTAGCCACTAGGCTCATGGAAAGACTGCGGGTATACCCGGGGTTTTTGACGCTCTCCTCCGATTACTTCAACAACACGCCTAATCTCGACATCGAGATCCGGCGCGATCAGGCCAAGATGTATGGCGTATCGGAGACGCGCATACTCACCTTGCTCAGAAACGCCTACTCGCAGAACTATCTCTACTTAATCAAGAAGCCTGAAGATCAGTATCAAGTCATCTTGGAAGCCGAGAGTTCGGCACGCTCCCAGCCCGGGGATCTTTCGCTTCTGTACATCAAATCGGACGACGGAAAACACCTTGTGCCGCTGAATGCTCTGGTCACTTGGAACACGTCGCTCGGGCCGCAGGCGGTGAACCATTTAAACCAGTTCACCAGCGTCACGCTTTTTTTCAATCTCAAGCCCGGCGTGCCGATCGGTGAAGCCACCGACTTTATTACCAAGACCGCGGCGGAGATCGTGCCGCCCACGGTTCGCGCCAGTCTGCAAGGCGAGGCGCTGACGTTCAGCAATACTGTTCGTGATTTGACGATTCTTATGTTCTTGGCCATCTTCGTCATGTACGTGATCCTGGCTGTTCTCTACGAAAGCTACCTCCATCCTTTAACCGTACTCTCGACCTTGCCCACGGCGCTGGTGGGAGGATTGCTGACCCTGTATTTGTTCGGCCAAGAGGCCTCGCTCTACGCTTTTGTCGGCATGTTCATGTTGATGGGCATCGTCAAAAAGAACGGCATCATGATTGTCGATTTCGCTCTTCACCGGGTGGCTGCCGGCGAGTCCGCGGAGAAAGCGATTCACGATGCCAGCATGGACCGCTTCCGCCCGATCCTGATGACGACCCTCGCTGCGGTTTTTGGCGCCCTGCCGATTGCGCTCGGGTTTGGCGCCGACGGCGCCTCGCGGCAACCGCTGGGCTTGGTTATCGTCGGAGGTCTGGTCGTTTCCCAGTTCATTACTCTTTTCATAACCCCGGTGATTTATCTCTACCTCGAGCAGTTCCAAGAGAAAGTCTTAGACCGCACTTCTTTCTTCCGTTCGGAGCGCACCGCTGCGCCAAGCGGAGTTCCGATGGAGAAGGGCATCCGATAGATCGCGGACCCACGCCTCTGCCTCGTTGAACTCACGACGAACGACTCCTTCGAGGGAGATGGAGGAAGAAGAAGTCCATTTGGCTTCAAACCTAGAGTCCTTGCCGTAATAAATGGAAACTGATAATACTTATCGAGTTTCCTAAGTATATGGTTCGATTGGCCAAACAGGAGAAAGCTGCTGCGCCAGAACCGCCGCTAACAAACCCGGCTGCTCACAGAATTGTCACTGCGGCGCGGCGTCATTTTTTTGCTCATGGCTTCCGTAGCGTCACCATGGATGACCTGGCGGAAGAGCTGGGGATGAGCAAGAAAACGCTGTATGCGTCCTTTGCGGGCAAGACGGATCTCTTGCGGGCGGTGCTGCTGGATAAGTTCCGCAGCATCGAGACCGACCTGGAGCGCATTGCCTCTGTTTCCTCAACCGAGGTGCTTGATTCGCTGCATCGATTGCTCGCCTGCGTGCAGCGCCACGCAGAAGAAATCCAACCGCCCTTCGTGCGTGATATCCGCCGGGAGGCGCCGGAAATGTTCCAGCTGGTGCAAAGCCGCCGCCGGGACGTGATTCAACGTTACTTCGGCAAAATTCTTGACGAAGGACGAAGAGCAGGGATTTTTCGTAAAGATATTTCAACCCGATTGATGATCGAAATTCTTCTCGGCGCAACGGAGGCGATTATGAATCCGCCGAAAATGGCGGAGCTCGGTCTAACTCCAAAGACCGGGTTTTTAACTATCATTACCGTTGTCCTCGAGGGCGTGCTGACGGAAAAAAGCAGATTGAGAGACAGACAGGGAGAGAAGGAGATCAGGAGACAAGGATCGGACAGGGAGACAGAAGGACACGGAGACAGGGAGAGAAAGAAAGAACGAGACAAAGAGACCAGGAGACCGGGAGCGAGGGGACAGGGCGCACGGCAGGAGAGGTGACGTGTGAAGCGCACAGTGTGGGTTGTGGGGTTGATTGTCGTGATCGGACTGGTGATCGGCTCGGCTTGGTGGCTCAATCGGCGTGAGAGCGCGCCGGGCGAGCTTGTTGCCTATGGGAATGTCGACCTGCGGCAGGTACAGCTTTCTTTCAATAACAGCGAGCGAATTGCCGCGGTTCTGGTGCAGGAAGGCGATCGCGTGCGACAAGGCCAGCTTGTTGCCCGGCTGGACACCCGACGCTTGGAACCGCAGGTGGCCCAGGCCGAGGCACAAGCCGCGGCTCAACGGCAAGTCGTCCAACGGCTCCGCAGCGGCAGCCGTCCTGAAGAAATCGCCCAGGCGCGCGCCAACGTCGAGTCGGCCAAAGCTGACGCCGTTAATGCTCGCCAGCAGTACGAGCGCATCAAGAGCGCAGCCGAAATGTCTGCTGGACGGGCAGTGCGGCAGCAAGATGTCGATAGTGCCAAGGCCGCTTTGCAAGTGGCTGAGGCAAAACTTGCTGTCAATGAGCGGGCGCTGGAGCTGGCCGTCATCGGGCCGCGCAAAGAAGACATTGCCGAAGCCGAGGCGCGGCTGCGGGCCAACGAGGCGCAGCTGGCTTTGCTGCGGCAGCAATTGGCGGACGCTGAGCTCCTGGCGCCAATCGATGCAGTTGTGCGCACGCGTGTATTGGAGCCCGGCGACATGGCGTCTCCACAAAGACCCGTGTTCTCGCTGGCCATCACCGACCCTAAGTGGGTGCGCGCCTATGTCTCCGAGCCGGATCTGGGCAAAGTTCATGAGGGAATGGCCGCGGCGGTGGCGGTGGATAGTTTTCCCGAGCGCCGTTTCGACGGCTGGGTCGGTTTTATTTCGCCCGTAGCCGAGTTCACGCCGAAGACGGTGCAGACGGAAGAGTTGCGCACGAGCCTGGTCTATGAAGTCCGGGTGTTCGTGAAAGATCCGTCGGACGAGTTGCGTCTCGGCATGCCGGCGACGGTGTATTTATCACTGAAACAGACAAGGAGAGGGGGAGACAAGGAGACCAGGAAACAGCCATGAGCGCCCCCGTGCAGCACACACCCGTTCTATGGGGGCGGGATATCCGTAAGACGTTCCGTCGCCAGAGCGACGAAATCGTGCACGCCTTGGATGCAGTTTCAGTAGAGGCCGCTCATGGCACGCTTACAGCTCTAGTTGGGCCTGACGGCGCGGGCAAAACGACTCTGATCCGTCTAGCGGCAGGGCTGATGCAGCTTGATGACGGCGAGCTGCAGATCCTGGGCGTCGATGTGTCTGCTAATCCGCAGCAAGTTCAGGATCGCATCGGTTACATGCCGCAAAAGTTTGGTTTGTATGAAGACCTGACCGTGCAAGAGAATCTCGATCTCTACGCCGATCTGCATGGCGTCACTGGAGATGATCGGCGCGAGCGATATCGGCGGCTCATGGAAATGACGGCACTGGGTCGATTCACGGGCCGATTGGCCGGGCGTCTGTCCGGCGGAATGAAACAAAAGCTGGGGTTAGCCTGCACCTTGGTTCGCTCGCCGGAGCTGTTGCTGCTTGACGAACCGACCGTGGGTGTCGATCCGCTCTCGCGCCGCGAGCTGTGGCAAATCATTTTGCAACTCGTCAAGGATCAAGGTCTGACGGTGCTTCTCAGCACATCCTATCTGGATGAGGCGGAGCGATGCGACCACGTAATTGTGATGCATCAGGGGAAGGTGCTAGCGCAGGGCCGGCCGAGCGATGTGAGTGGGCAGGCGGCCGGCCGGGTTTTTCTCGCTGAGCCGCCTGCTGGCCAGAAGGCCAGGGAATTCCAGGCGCGCCTGTTGGATCACCCCGACGTATTAGATGCCGTGCCGGAGGGCGGACGCGTGCGGTTCGTGTTGAACGAAAGTATCAATGATCCAAATGGAATGATGAAAGAAGCTCTTTTCACCGGTGCAATCATCAGACCCATGCAGCCAGGATTCGAAGACGGCTTCATGGTGCTATTGCGCCAGACCAGGAGCAAGGGAGACGTCTCCGTGTCTCCCAGTCTCCATGTTTCCTTGTCTTCCGATCACGAACATGTCTCGTTATCTTCCGAACGCGACGCCGTCGTCCAAGTCCGTGACCTGGTCCGCCAGTTTGGAGCTTTTACCGCCGTGGATCACATCAGTTTCGATGTTCAGCGAGGGGAAATCTTCGGTCTGCTCGGACCCAACGGGGCGGGCAAGACCACCACGTTTCGCATGCTCTGCGGTTTGCTTCCGGCCACCAGTGGAACCCTGCGCGTGGCCGACGTGGATTTGCGGTATGCGCGGGCATCGGCGCGGCAACGAATCGGTTACGTGGCCCAGAAATTTTCGCTCTACGGCCAATTGTCAGTAACGGAGAATCTGGAGTTTTTCGCCAGCGCTTACGGCCTGCGCGGCGCAAGAAAGCGCGAGCGGATCAGCTGGGCCTTGCAACAATTCGACCTCGGTCCCCTGGCCGAGTTGTCCAGCGGGCAGCTGCCCGGCGGGTATAAGCAACGACTCGCCATGGCGGCGGCGCTGCTGCACGAGCCGGAGACTCTTTTTCTCGACGAACCGACCAGCGGTGTCGATCCGTTGGCACGCCGTGAGTTCTGGCGGCGAATCACCGCGCTGGCTGAACAGGGAGTCACCGTGATCGTCACCACGCATTTCATGGAAGAGGCGGAGTACTGTGACCGGGTCGTAATCATGGACGCCGGTCGCGTTTTGGCCCAGGGCACGCCGGCCGAGATCCGAGTTCGCGGACGGCCTGAAAGCGGCCGAGAGCCGACGATGGAAGACGCGTTCATCGCCATCGTCGAAGAGGCTCGCGCCCGCGAGTCCGCACGATCAGCCAATGTGCGAGGTGCCGCGTGACGCTCGCCGACGAAATTAACCACGACAGATTGCCGCCCAAGGCTCGGCGAATCTGGTCGCTTGTACGGAAGGAGACCCGACAGATCATCCGAGATCCCAGCAGCATTGCGATCGGTATTGTATTACCGGTGATTTTGATTCTGCTGTTCGGCTACGGGCTGTCACTGGACGTGACGAATGTTCCGGTGGCCGTCGTGTTGGAAGATCCGTCGCCCGCGGCGACGGAGCTGGCCGCCAGCTTCCAGCTTTCTCCCTATTTCGACGTGCACCTCATGACTTCAATGCCGCAGGCGCAACGACTCATGCTCACCCGAAAAGTGGACGGAGTGGTCCGTATCCGTCCGGATTTCGGCAGGCGCCTGAGTCTTGGAGACGCGGAGGTCCAGATACTCGTCCACGGTGTCGACGCCAACCATGCCCGCATCATCCAGGGTTACGCCCAAGGGGCCGTCGGCCAGTGGGCGGCGAGACGAACCGCCCAAGGACAAGAGGTTTTGAGCGGACCAGCGGTCGTGCAAAACCGGCTCTGGTTTAATGAGGTCAATGAGAGCCGCTACTTCCTGGTTCCGGGCCTCATCGTTCTGATCATGACGCTCATCGGTGCGTTCCTCACATCATTGGTGGTGGCGCGCGAGTGGGAACGCGGCACGATGGAGGCCCTGTTTGTAACGCCGGTCCGGCCTGACGAGATTTTGCTCGGCAAAACCATCCCGTACTTCGCGTTGGGTATGATCGGCCTGACGTTGTGCCTTCTCGCCGCGAAGTTTCTCTTCCAAGTTCCGTTCCGCGGCTCGGTGGCCGTGCTTGCGGGAGTATCGATGCTCTACCTGCTGGTGGCGCTGGCCATCGGGCTTTTGATCTCATCTGCGATCAAGAGCCAGTTCGTGGCCAGCCAGATTGCTCTTCTGGTTACGTTTCTGCCTGCGCTGATGCTCTCTGGATTCCTCTTCGATTTGCGCAGCATGCCGGCCGTAGTCCGGCTGATTACCTACGCGCTGCCGGCACGGTACTATGTGACTTTGCTGCAGACGATCTTTCTGGCGGGAGACATCTGGGCCATCATTCTCCCGGATGCGGCAATTTTGGCTGCAATGGGGGTCGTGCTGATGTTTTTGACTCGAAGGGTAACGCAGAAGAGATTGGCTTGAGGCGCGTATGTTCGACGCAATCCTTCGTATTCTCGCTCTCGCTCGCAAAGAGCTGCTGGCGATTTTCAAAGATCCGCGCAGCCGCTTCAGCATGCTGATACCGCCGATACTCCAATGCCTGATCTACGGATACGTGGCGACTTACGACTTGAGCGACGTTCCATACGCGGTGCTCGATCAGGATCGCAGCGCTGCCTCCCAGAAGCTGTTGGCGGGGTTGGACGGGTCGGGTGTATTCCAACGCGTCGCTAATTTGAATCGGGCGGCGGATGTGAGGAAGATGATTAACGAGCGAAGAGCCCTATTGGTGATTCAGATCGATCAGGACTTCGAGCGCCGGCTTCTCTCCGGCCTGCAAGCCAATGTGCAGGTGATCGCCGATGGCCGGAACTCCAACACTGCCGGCACGGCGATGGGCTACGTCAACGCCATCGTGGAGGCGTTCAACGCCGACTGGCGAACGGCCCATGGCCTGGGCAGGCCGCCGATCCGGCTCACCACGCGGGCTTGGTATAACCCGAATCTGGAGACCCGCTGGCATATGATTCCGGCTTTGATCGGCACACTTACATTGTTGCAGACGCTTCTACTAACCGGCCTGTCCGTCGCCCGCGAGCGCGAACAGGGCACCTTCGATCAGTTACTCGTGACGCCCTTTCGCCCTGTCGAGATCATGGCCGGCAAGGCGCTGCCGTCTATGCTCGTCGGGATTGTGCAGGCGACGTTGATCCTGCTGGTGGCACAGCTTTGGTTTCGCATCCCGTTCGCTGGATCGTTCTTTACGCTCTATGCGGGGCTTAGTGTATTCGTGCTCGCGTCGACCGGGATTGGATTGCTGGTATCGTCGGTAGCGGCGACGATGCAGCAGGCGATGCTCTACTCATTTGTGATAATGATGCCCTTCGCGCTCTTGTCGGGGCTGACCACACCGGTCAGCAGCATGCCGGTTTTTCTACAGTACTTCACACTTATTAATCCCCTGCGATACGCGATCGACATAGCTCATCGGGTCTATCTCGAGGGAGCGGGGCTTGGTTTGCTGTTTCCCGAGTTGTGGCCTTTGGCAATTATCGCCGCCCTTACGCTATCGGCGGCCTCGTGGATGTTTCGCCATCGGCTCACGTAGTCAGAAATTCTTAGGGTCGAAAAGAAAGAGGAAAAAATGGAACGCAAAGAATTAATATACAGATTACGTACCGCGACCATGGGTCTTGTCCTGCTGGTTGGCGGTTGCGCCGTGGGGCCCAACTATCACAAGCCCGATCTTCCGGCTCCCGCCGACTGGAAGGAGGCGCAGCAGAAGGGCGTCGATGCGCGCTCTGCCGAGCTTGCCCGGTGGTGGAGCACGTTTAACGATCCGTTGCTCAACTCGTTAGTCGACCGCGCGGTCCGCTCGAACTTGGATCTGCGTTTGGCCGAAGCCCGTATCCGCGAAGCCCGCGCATCGAGAGTGGTGACCGCGTCAGCGGCGTGGCCGACGGTGGGCGTGTCAGGGGCTTACACGCGCAATCGCGCCAGCGAGAGTGCCTTCGGAGCGCCCGGTCAGGGCGCCGTGGTAGTGCCGTCTGGCGGCGCCAATCTGGATCAGAACCTTTATCAGACCGGTTTCGACGCCAATTGGGAGATCGATGTGTTTGGCGGGGTGCGCCGGAGCGTCGAGGCCGCGGATGCCACCGTCGAAGCGACAGTGGAAGACCGGCGCGACGTTCTCGTAACGTTGCTCGGTGAAGTGGCCAGGAACTATATCGATCTGCGTGGCTTTCAGCGCCGGCTCGCCGTGTCGCGCGCTAATCTGAAGACGCAGGAAGACACCTTGGAATTGACGCAGGTACGTTTTCAGGCTGGACTTGCCAGTGACTTGGACGTGGCGCAGCAGGAGACTCAATTGAATGCCACCGCGGCGCAAGTTCCTACCCTGGAAAGCGCTCTTAAGCAGGCGGCCTACGGGCTTGATGTTCTTCTCGGATTGCAGCCCGGTGTGCTTTGGAACGAGCTGGCAAAGGAAACGGAGATTCCCGGCCTGCCGGCGGAGGTGCTCGTCGGATTACCCTCCGATCTTCTGAGACGGCGTCCGGACATTCGTCGCGCCGAGCGACAGCTCGCTGCCGCCACGGCCCTGGTAGGTGCCGCAACGGCTGACCTGTTCCCGAAATTTTCTCTTACGGGGGTCGCGGGATTGCAAAGCGTTAGTGCCAGCGATTGGTTTACCAAGGGGAGCAGATTCTGGTCCATCGGTCCCACGATCAGCTGGCCTGTTTTTGACGCCGGCAGAATTCGTGCAAACATCGAGATCCGCAATGCTCAGCAGGAGCAGGCTCTAACCCAATACGAGAAATCGGTTCTGAGCGCTTTTGGGGACGTGGAAACTGCCCTGGTGAGCTACGCCAATGAGCAGGCTCGCTATCGTTCCCTCGCCAACGCGGTGGCCGCGAGTCGCCGCGCGGTGGCGATGGCAAACGAGCTTTACGTCCGGGGGCTAAATGATTTTCTCAACGTACTCGACACCCAGCGCTCGCTTTATCTAACGGAGAGCGACCTCGCTCAGAGCCAGGCGACCATGGCGACAAATCTCGTTGCTTTGTATAAAGCCCTCGGCGGCGGCTGGGAATCGCCGTAAAAGTGTCGTTAGAGTCGCTTGGGTGCACGACGTTGCGTTTGCGACCCAGAAATGGTCCATAATAAGGGCCTAAGAGGAGGTTTGTTATGGATCTGAGTCGTCGAGATTTCATCAGGACGGGCATCGGCATGGGAGCGGTGATACTTCTTCCATCGAGCGAATCGCTCGCGCAGGCAGCACCCCTGCTGCAAAAGAAAATTCCATCGAGCGGTGAAAGCATCCCGATCATCGGCCTCGGGACGGCGCGGCGCTACGAAGAAGTTAAAACCGACGCCGAGAAAGTGCCGCTGCGCGAAACCATCGCTAAATTCAAAGAGCTGGGATTGAAAGTCATCGATTCTTCTTCGTCCTACGGCACCGCGGAAGCGGTGGTCGGTGAAATTGTCGAAGGCCTCAAGATTCGCGATTCATTGTTCCTCGCAACTAAAGTCAGCTTGCGCAAGGGTGTCGGCCGCGACCCCGGCCTCGCACTAATCGAGCAGTCGTTCAAAAGATACCGCACCAACAAGATCGATCTGATCGCCGTGCATAATTTGCTCGACACACAAGCGCAGTTGGCGACGCTGCGCGAGATGAAGCAGGCCGGACGCATTCGCTACGTCGGCATCACAACGTCCTTCGACAACCAGTACGGCGAATTCGAGCAGACCATGAAGAAAGAGACCCTCGACTTCATCCAAGTCGATTACGCTCTCGATAACCGCGATGCCGGCGAACGGATCATTCCGCTGGGGGGAGATCGTGGCATGGCGGTAATGATCAATTTGCCCTTTGGCCGGGGGCGGTTGTTCAAAGCCGTAGAAGGCAAAAAATTGCCGGACTGGGCGGCCGAATTCGACTGCACGTCGTGGCCACAGTTTTTCCTGAAATACATCGTCTCTCACCCCGCGGTCACCTGCGCCGTGCCCGGCATGGCCAAGCCCGAATACGTCGTTGATAACCTCGGCGCGGCGCGTGGGCGCTTGCCCGACGCCGCTATGCGCAGACGCATGGAGCAGTTCATCGACGGCGTCTGAGCGGCGCACGCAAGCGTGGTTCCAAACGTTCCAGTGGTTCCAAACGTTCCAGCGCCCTTCGGGCAGCGCGGTTCAAAGTTCAGGTTCAAGGTTCGAAGATTATTTAAACTGACATCATCGAATGATTTTCGAAACGACGGACCGACTGACGACTAAAAAAAATTCATGAGCGAATCTGAAGCCGCGCAAGTGGAAGCCGGATCGGTTTACCGGCTGCTGAAACGTCTCGTCGATGTGCGCCCCGCCGAGATGCGAGCGCTGGGATGGTCTTGGCTGTACATCTTTTGCGTCCTTTCTTCCTACTATATTCTGCGTCCCATCCGCGACGAGATGGGAGTCGCCGGGGGGGTCGAGAACCTCCAGTGGCTTTTTACCGGCACCCTCATCGGGATGATCCTGGTCAATCCGCCTTTTGCGGCGCTGGTGGCCAAGCTGCCACGCGTACGCTTTATCGCTGTTGCGTACAGATTCTTCATGGTGAATCTGCTGATCTTTATCCTGCTTCTCCACGTGGCGACCGCCGAGCAGCACATCTGGGTCGGTCGGCTCTTCTTCATCTGGACGTCGGTTTTCAATCTCTTTGTCGTCTCCGTGTTCTGGGCGCTCATGGTGGATGTCTTTGACTCCGAGCAGGGCAAGCGTCTATTTGGATTTATCGCCGCCGGTGCCACCCTAGGGGGCATCGCGGGGTCGAGCATCACGGCGTCACTGGCCAAAGATGTGCCGGCGACTTATCTCCTCTTGGGGTCGGTCGTACTCCTGGAAGCGGCGGTATTCAGCGTGCGACGTTTGTCGCACTTGTCCGATGTTTTACACCGGCGGCCCGCAGCGGAGAGCGGAGAGCCGCTCATCGGCGGCAACGTACTTTCCGGTCTGACTCATGCCTTCAAGTCGCCGTATTTGATCAACGTGAGTGTTTACATCTTGCTTTTCGCGATCACCTCGACATTTCTTTATTTCCAACAGGCGGAGATCGCCCGTCAAAGCTTTGCCGATCGCGGCGCGCGCACCGCTTTCTTCGCCCGCGTCGACCTATGGGTTAACGTTCTCACCTTGGGCGCGCAGCTTTTTCTTACTGGCCGCGTCCTTCGGGCGGTCGGTGTCGGCCTTACGTTGGCGATGCTGCCGGCCTTGAGCATCTTGGGTTTCGGTACACTTGCCATGACGCCGACCATCGCCGTTCTCGTGGTCTATCAGGTGTTGCGCCGCGCCGGCAATTTTGCCTTCGCCCGGCCGACCCGCGAACTTCTTTTCACTGTCGTGCCGCGGGAAGACAAGTACAAAGCCAAGAGCTTTATCGACACCGTTATCTATCGAACCGGCGATCAAGTGGGTGCCTGGTCCTATGCGGTTCTGGGCTTTCTGGGGCTGGCCATGACCGGCATCTCCATCGTCGCCGTTCCGATCTCTATCGCATGGCTGCTCAACGGCTTGTGGCTCGGGCAAAAGCAAGAGGGGATGGCGGCAGCGGAGACGAGAGTTTCGCCGCTGCCCACCGCGTAAAAATGGTCTCTCGGGGTGGTGTGCTTGAAGCTGATATTGACTTCCGCTCAGGCCAATTCTAGCGTTTAGTGATGGGACCAAAAGGTTGGCTCTTCTTGATCTTTGTTCTTACAGGATGTGCCGCCTATCAAGCGGCGGGACAGGTGCAATCCGGGCGACAGGCTTTGTTGATCAACAAACCGGAAGACGCCTTGGGTTATTTCCAACAGGTGGCGCAGAGTAATCCCAACTATATCTTCCAGTCCGGATTGTATCGGGAAGGAATTTGGACCTACGTTGGACGGTCCCAATACATTCTCGGCAGGCTGCCGGAGGCTCGCCAGTCTCTCGAAAAAGCCCTGTCGGTTTACCCAGACGATTATTTGGCGAGAATCTACCTGGGGTTAACCCTGCTGCGCAGCGGCGAAGATTCCAGCGGTTTGAAAGATCTCGACAGCGGTATGAAGGGCCTCTATGACTGGCTCGAATACATGAATCGCACCATGCCCTATACTGCGTTCTGGGATCCGCGTCGGGAAATTCGCTCCGAACTCGAGAAAGATATTAATATCCTTTCCCGCAAGGATGTGGACCGGCCGCAGCTCATTTCCAGTGCTGAATGGATAGGGCAAAGGATGGAAGAAGAGATCGACCTGGTCCGGCGGGATGAACAGCGGTTGATGGACCAGGAGCTAGAATGGTCCCGTGGAAGAGGGGTAGGGATTGGTATAGGCATAGGCTTTTAAGAACTATATGGAACGACACTGGAGGGACATGACGCCGTGAGCTGGCAACCTACAACCGAACCTGAATGCATCGTTGACCCAACGCGCGTGCCCATCGATAGCGTGATCGTGCCGCGCCGCCGCGATGTCGGCGGCTTCGACGTGATGCGGGCACTGCCATCGGCCGAGCGCAGAGCGGTGGGTCCCTTTGTCTTCTTTGATCAGTTCGGCCCGCTCAAGCTTGTTCAAGGCCGATCCCTTGAGGTGCGTCCTCACCCTCATATCGGTCTTGCAACGGTGACCTATCTGTTCGCCGGCAAAATCATGCATCGCGACAGCCTCGGCACGGTGCAGCCGATCCAGCCGGGCGAAGTCAATTGGATGACCGCGGGACGCGGCATCGTTCACTCGGAGCGCACGTCGGATGCCGGCAATCCGCCTGGAGCTGAGTTGTTCGGCATTCAGACCTGGGTGGCCCTGCCGAAAACCCATGAGGAGATTGAGCCCGCCTTTGCTCATCATGCACGTACTGAGCTACCGGAGGTGCAGGGGGACGGGTTGTGGAGCCGGATCATTTTGGGAAGCTGTTTTGGTTGCTCCTCTCCGGTCGTGACCTACGCCGATCCGGTGTACGTCGATTGCCGGCTCGATGCAGGGGCCTGATTTTCGTTGCCGGCGGAAATCGAAGAGCGCGCAGTATCAATCGTCTCCGGAGAGCTTCAAGTCGGCAAGCAACGCTTCGCTCCAAGCACCCTTGCAGTCTTCACGCCCAAGGCCGAAGTTGTCTTGACCGCGGATGTCGCCACACACTTCATTCTCATCGGTGGACCCAGGCTAGACGGCCCGCGAATTGTCTGGTGGAATTTTGTCTCCTCTTCGCAGGAACGGATCGAAGCGGCAAAAGCTGACTGGTGCGCAGGACGCTTTGCGCCGGTGCCGGGCGACGATGAGTTCATTCCCTTGCCGGAGTGAACGAAGTCGCCGCAATTCGTTTTAGTAGTTTTGCTTCCGCTAAATTCCCAGAAGGCCAAACTGCAACCGCACTAAGAAAAAGGAGCTGCGGTTGCCGTTGGACATTGAATAATGCTACGTCCTAGGGACCGTGTACCTCAGGAGCCAAAGACAAAATTCTAAGGAGATCTCGCACCCGTGAAATTTGGTTACTACTTTCTCAACACTTATGTTCCGGAGCTCGATGGCGACAGTCCCGAACTCTATGCCCATTGGCTTGAGCAAATCGACGCGGCCGAAGCGCTAGGCTTCGACTCCTTGTGGGCTACAGAGCATCACTTTCGCAATTTCGGCGGCATGCTGCCGAACCCGCAGCTTCTTCTCACTGCAGCTGCGCAGCGAACCAAGCGCATGAGGCTCGGTGCGGCCGTATGTTTGCTTCCCATGCACCATCCGCTGCAAGTCGCGGAGGACTTTGCGATGCTGGATCTCCTTTCGAACGGCCGTGTGAACTTTGGCGCCGGGCGCGGCATGCATCCGCTGGAATACGCAACTTTCAATGCCGACTGGAACACAGCGCAACTAAGGCTTCCCGAAGCCCTCGATATTGTCGTGCGCGCCTGGACGGGCGCTGAGTTTGAATGGAACGGCGAGCACTACCGCTATCCCAAACTTAGCGTCTATCCCAAACCGCACCAGAAGCCTCACCCGCCGATTTACATTACGGCTAACCGTGATCCAGAAAGTTTCCAAATGATCGGGCGGCGCGGCTATAACTTGATGACCTTGCCGTGGATAGCCACCAACGAATTGCAGCGCACGCGCATGCAGACTTATTTCGACGCACTACGTGAGGGCGGCCACGCAGTGGAATCGAAGGATATCTTCGTCATGTATCCGGCCTACGTCGGCGACAGTGACACGCAGGCGCGGGCCGAAGTTCTCGAACACTGGTATCGTTGGCGGGTATTTGCGCTCGAAGCGATGAATCTCGATCCGAGCAAAGGAGAAGCTTACGAACGAGTCGTTAACCACTTGGACTACGACGCGATGGTGGCCGACAATCGAGGGGTCTTCGGCGGCCCCGAGACTTGCGCGCGTATTCTCAAACGAATCATCGAAGTCGTCGGCACCACACACATCGGTTTGACATTTCACTTCGGCGGCCTAAGTCAAGCCAAAGTCCTCAAATCCATAGAGCGCTTCGCGCGCTTGGTGATGCCGCAATTTCGATAGAATCTGCGCAGAGAAGTGCCGCTTTGCTTTATCTTTTCTCCAGCGCCCCTCACCCTAACCCTCACCCGCGACGGGAGAGGGGACTCTCGCTCGAAGCTTCGTTCAAATAGCAGAATGGTTTGTCGGATCAGGGCTAACAATTACTTCGCGGCCGGTCCCCAAAGCACTTCGAGGCGCTGATCGCGGCCGCAATTGTAACGATAGTATTTATAGCGGAGCGGGTTTTTTATGTAATAGTCTTGGTGATAGTCCTCCGCCGGATAGAACTCGGAAGCGGCAACAATTTCCGTTACGATGGGCTCTTTGAAACGCTTGGCGAGAGCTTTTTTGGATTCTTCCGCCAATCGTTTTTGAGTTTCATCGTGGTAAAAGATCGCCGTCCGATATTGGCTGCCCACGTCGCAAAACTGCCGGTTAGGCGTGAGCGGATCGACATTGCGCCAGAACACCTCGAGCAACTTCTCATAAGTTATCTTGTTCGGATCATAAGTGATCTGGACCACTTCGGTGTGCCCGGTCGTGCCTCGCGACACTTCTTCATAGGTTGGATTCTTCGTTTTGCCGCCGGCGTAACCCGAAATGGTTGAGATAACCCCGTCGAGCTTATCGTACGGCGGTTCCATACACCAGAAGCACCCGCCGGCAAAAGTGGCTTTCGCAGTTGCCGCGGGTCCGCCCGTTTGACTTGCGGCGTAAGCTGCCCCTCCCGGCAACAGTAAGATCACGCCAATGGACAATGCTAAGTTAAGGAATTTTCTAAGCTTCATTAGCTTTCTCCCTCTACCGTGACATTGAACGATAATAATAACAGCCGCGGGTATCTAAGAGTTCCCGACTAAGCCGTGGCCTACTTCCTTCGCGATACACGGAGATGTTCGTGATTTGCGGCTTCGGCTATGATTGACTCATTATTTTTTAGTTGCCATGCGCTCCACGTCTGCGATCGTGGGGCCGTTCAGCCGAAAGGCGCGGTGGGCGTTCCATTCCAACACTTCCATTGTTCGAATGCCTCTCACATGATGCGGGTCTTGAGCCGCGATGCGCTCCGCTTCGCTCTTGTTCGACGCGAGCATAATATAGATTCCATAGGCCCGATCGGAAGTCGGTCCGGAAAAGAGCAGCCGTCCCGCCTGGTGCTGATCGTCCAGCCATTGCCGGTGTTCTTCGTAATTCTGCTGTTTGCTTTCCTCTTTCTCCGGCAGCGAGCGTGAAAGTATGATATACCACATCCTGATTTCTCCTCCCGTGAATGTTCTAACATCTTGCAATCTGAGTTCCTTTACCAAGATCGGCTCATTATAGGGAGGGGTGCATACAGGAGCAACAGACGGACGGTGGATTCGATGAGCGTTATCCGGTATAAGAAAAACCCCAGTTTCCACGTCACACACCTCGCGATACCCGATTTATAATGCGCGAACTGAATCTCCATGGCGAAAACGCTGCTGGTTTTTCTCATGTTCATGACATTCACGACGAGCGACGCGAGGGCGGTCTTGGAAGAGGAAGTCAACGTAGAAACCGCAGTTTGCGGTTCCGTCCGGGAGCCGTTCATGTTCTGGTTGTGGAGCAGTATGGCCGGATCTCCGAACCCGAAGCGCGTCTCGCATATAAAGAACCTGGAACAAATCCGCTTCAAAACCCGCGACGGTATGGAGTTGGGGGGTTATAAGCTCGCCGCCATGAACCCCAAGGGTTACCTTCTCGTGGTTCAGGGCAATGCCATGCTCGCCGATCAACTGGTTGCTGATCTTCAAGTATTCCGCGACTTAGGATTGGATGTATACATTTTTGATTACCGGGGTTACGGAATATCCAAAGGGAAAAGCCGGCTCGCCGCCATCGCTGGTGATTATGCGGAAATCGTTTCGTATTTGAATACGCTCGGGTACGCTAAACGCTTGCTCTATGGGATATCCATGGGAGGGATCGTCTTGCTCAACGCGGTGGGGCGAAGCCAGACGTACACGCGGTTGGTTGTGGATTCCTCGCCGAGCCGAATTTCGGACTTCGGATGCCCCGAGCGCTATGACCCCGTGGTCCATTTGCCGGAGGACAGCTCGCGGCTCATGATCATTTCCGGCGCAAAGGACCAGGTTGTCGCACCATCGCAAATGGACGAACTGGTCCGAGTAGGGGGATCACGTAGAGGTCGTGTCTTACTAGACAATGAATTCGCCCACCCTTATCAGGATTTCTCCGACGCCATTCATCGGCGCAGGCAAAACGAGGTGGCAGCTTTTCTCCTCCAGGACTGACAGGTTTTCGATTAAATTATCTTCGCCGTAGTCTTCCAACGTATTTTTTCTTTAAGCTTTTGCAAAAGAACTTTGGCCCAGGCGAACTCGGTGGCGAGAATCGCTAGCCCGACAGGTATGACTACGATCGCGGGTCCGGGCAAAAAAATCATCGCGGCTCCTATCAAAATTACGCTGACACCAACGATCGCAATAAGTATTTTGCGGACGATTTTGTATGGCTTGTTTTCGAAGATTCTATTTAACACGGCTTTCTCCACCAATAAGGCGGGTTAGGCCGATCGGAGAAAGCTACGTTGGAAAGTACCATTAAGCAACGTTAGCGCAATGAAGGCCGGCGTTAAAGATTGGCGAATAATAAAAAGACGATCGCCTCTACTGCGACTGAACAAGTAAAGGCTCGGGTGATGCGCTGCTCATTTTCCCCAGAGGGACGCGAAAAAACCCTCTTTGATGAGTTCCTGCACCAAGCTGTTGTCATAGAATTGCTCGGGCTTCGCTTGCTTCGCCTTGGGATTTTTCCTGCCGGTCTCGTCCAAAGTCACCTGAATGGCTTCGCGCTTGACTAGGGGGACTTTTTCCACGAAGTCGTAGGCGTACTGCATGGTGCCTTCGAGCATGGCCGGATCCGTGACCTTGGTGTAGCGGGAAACAATAGCCTTCGACTCCTCTTTGCGAGTATGCATGAAATGAACTGCTTTTCCGTAAGCGCGCACGAAGGCCTTAGCCTGAGCCCTGCGCTCGCGCATGAATCTACCCGTGGTCGTGAGGCCCTGATGCAAAAAGGGGATCTCCTCCTTGGCTAGATTCGCCAGCACCTTCATCCCGGCTTGTTGGGCCACCAGCCCCATAGGATAAGACATCGCCGCGGCGTAGATGGATTTATTCGACAGGGCTGCAGCTAACTCCGGCAGTCCGCCGATCTGGATGATCGGGACATCCCGGACCGGCTCGAGACCATATTTTTTGAGAAACATTTGCATCGCAAAGTCCGTAGTGGCGCCAAAGCGACTCACTCCCACGGGCTTGCCCCTGAGGTCTTGAACGCTCTTGATCTCCGGCGCTGCTATAACATAAAGGGCGACGAAATTGACGAT
>Ga0184612_10000483_pt1 | contig 18624 bp, 11 predicted proteins | sample PLM3_60_coex_FD_133163 | JGI IMG/M metagenome (GOLD analysis project Ga0184612, IMG submission 133163) | Groundwater sediment microbial communities from an aquifer in East River, Colorado, USA - PLM3_60_coex | ecosystem: Environmental > Terrestrial > Soil > Riparian zone | place: USA: East... | reverse complement strand
CTTCCCCGCCCTGGCGGCCGACGTGGACGGCCTGGACAAGGGCACGGTCAAGCCCAAGACGGTGGCGACCGACGCGACGTCGGCCCGGAAGTCGGCCAAGGCTGTGTGGCAGGTCGTGGACCAGATCGACGTGCTGTCTCTCACGGCGAACAAGGGCTTCGATGCCGCGTTCGTGAACTACTTCTTCAACGCCAAGGAGAAGATGGGGGACGCGCTCAAGCTGTACGAGCACGCGGCCATCCTGGTCCAGCGGGCCGCGGCCGCAACCGGCGGCCAGCGCACCCAGCTCCTGGACAGCGCGAAGGGGATCCTGGGCGTCGCGGCCGAGCTGATGAACAGCGGCTACAGCGACTTCATCCAGGTCCAGCAGGGGGCCGGCATCTTCCAGCCGTCGCTCCCGCCGGTCCCGGCCGGCTCGTGACCGACGGTCTCCTGCTGCTCCACGCCTTCCCGCTCGACGCGAGGATGTGGGAGCCGCAGCTCTCGGCCTTCTCCGGCGTGCTTCCGGTGATCGCGCCGCACCTGCCGGGCTTCGGTGGTACCGAGCCCGCGGGGGAAGTCATGACGATGGGCGCCGCCGCCGACCGGGTGCTCGCCGAGCTTGATCGGGCCGGCGTGGACCGGGCCGTGGTCTGCGGGCTGTCGATGGGCGGCTACGTCGCGTTCGAGCTGTGGCGGCGGGCCCGCCAGCGCTTCGCCGGCCTCGTCCTGGCGAACACCCGGGCGGAGCCGGACACCGAGGAAGGGGCAGCGAACCGCCGAGCCCTGGCGGAGCGGCTTCGGAGCGAGGGGAACGGCTTCCTGGTGGAGAAGCCACCGCCGCTGCTGTCCGAGGGAGCGCCCGAGGAGCTTTGGGGGTACGTCCGCCGGCTGATCGCCGATCAGCCGGCGGAGGCCATCGCCGCCGCGTCGCTCGGCATGGCCGAGCGACCCGACTCCCGCCCCGACCTCCCCGGCATCGACGTCCCCACCCTGGTGATCACCTCGACGGACGACATGCTGATCCCGCCGGAGGTGTCCACACCGATGGCCGAGGCCATCCCGGGAGCCGACCTGCTCGTGATCCAGGGCGCAGGCCACCTGTCCAACCTGGAGCAAGCCGACACGTTCAGCGGCGCCCTTGAGCTGCACGTGGAGCGGGCCGGCCTTCAAGGGTAGGGCGGCCCCGCCCGTAGACTTGGCGGTGTGACCGATCCCAAGCGTTTCGCCGCCCGATACCCGTTCGCGCTGGACGACTTCCAGGTCGAGGCCATCGAGGCGCTCGACGCCGGCGAATCGGTGCTGGTCGCGGCCCCCACCGGCTCGGGCAAGACCGTGGTCGCCGAGTTCGCCGTGGAGCGGGCCCTCGACCAGGGGAGCAAGGCCTTCTACACCACGCCGCTCAAAGCCCTGTCGAACCAGAAGTTCGGCGACCTGGTGGCCCGGTACGGCGCCGCGAAGGTGGGGCTGCTCACCGGGGACAACTCGATCAACTCCGAGGCCCCGGTGGTCGTGATGACCACCGAAGTGCTGCGCAACATGCTCTATGAGAAGAGCCCGACGCTCCTCGGCCTGTCCTCCGTGGTCCTGGATGAGGTCCACTACCTTCAGGACCCGTACCGGGGAGCCGTGTGGGAGGAGATCCTGATCCACCTTCCACTGTCGGTCCCGGTCGTGTGCCTGTCGGCGACCATCTCCAACGCCGAGGAGTTCGGCGAGTGGATCGGCACCCTCCGAGGCCCCACCCGGGTGGTGATCGAGGAGCGCCGGCCGGTGCCGCTCGAGCACCACTACCTGATCGGCCGCGAGCTGCACCCCATGCACGTGCAGCAGGACGGTGAGCTGACCCCGAACCCGTACATCGTCTCGCTGGACCAGGAGGAGGTCCGGTTCCGCACGTACTACCGGCGAGAGTCGAGGCAGGCGCAGCACCAACGCATCCCGCGGCCTCGCGAGGGCCACCGGCGGGTGTACGTGCCCCGCCGCGAGGAGGTCGTGGAGGTCCTGGCTCAGAACGAGATGCTGCCGGCCATCTACTTCGTGTTCAGCCGGGCGGGCTGCGACCGAAGCGTGGAGTGGCTGATGGACTCGGGGATCCGCCTGACCACGCGGGAGGAGGCCGAACGGATCCGCGAGTTCGCCGACATGCGCGTGGCCTGGATGGCCGAGGAGGACCTGGAGACGCTGGGGTTCTACGAGTTCCGGGAGGCCCTGTCGGCCGGGATCGCGGCCCACCACGCCGGGATGCTGCCGGTGTTCAAGGAGACCGTGGAGGAGCTGTTCAAGGCCGGTCTGGTGAAGGTGGTCTTCGCCACGGAGACCCTCTCGCTCGGGATCAACATGCCGGCGAAGACCGTGGTCATCGAGGACCTGTGGAAGTTCTCGGGGGAGCGGCACGAGCTGCTCACCCCGGGGGAGTACACGCAGCTCACCGGGCGGGCCGGCCGGAGGGGCATCGACGAGATCGGCCATGCGGTCGTGGTGTTCCAGCGGCAGGTGCCGTTCGAGCGGGTGGCCTCGCTCGCGACGACGCGGACGTACGAGCTGTCGTCGTCGTTCCGGCCCTCGTACAACATGGCCGTGAACCTGGTCCGCAACTACACGAGGGACCAGGCTCATCACCTGTTGAACTCCTCCTTCGCGCAGTTCCTGGCCGATCGGGGAGTGGTGGCCCTGGAGCGCGAGATCGAGCGAGACACCGCCCACCTGGCCGGCTACCGCCAGCAGATGCACTGCCACCTGGGCGACTTCGCCGAGTACTGGCGGCTCCGGGAGAAGGCCGAGCAGATCCGGGAGGAGGCCCGCAAGGGCCGGACCAGGGTCCGGGCGGAAGCCGTCCGCGATGCCCTGGCGTCGCTCCGGCCGGGCGACGTGATCTTCGTCCCTCGGGCCCGGCGCCGGGGGTTGGCCGTCGTGCTGTCGTCGCGCGAGGGCCGGCCCACGGTGCTGGCCCAGGACCGGAAGTTCTTCCGGCTCTCGGTCCGAGACTTCGAGGAGCCGCCGATCGTCCTGACGAAGGTCCCGCTGCCCCGCTCGGGAAGCGCGCGGAGCGCCCGGTTCCGCCGCGACCTGGCGGCCCGGCTCGTGGCCCTGGACGTCCGGCCACCCAAGCAGGCCAGGGACCGGCTGGACGCGAGGGCGGAGCGCGAGGCGGCCGGGCTGGAGGAGCTGGCGGCCCGGCACCCCTGCCATGCCTGCCCCGACCGGCCCACCCACGAACGATGGGCCGTGCGGGCCAGCCAGGTGGAGCAGCGGCTGCGGGGGATCGAACGGCGCATCAGGACGCGGACCGAGACGCTCGCGCGGCAGTTCGAGCGAGTGCTCGGGGTCCTCGAGGAGCTGGGGTACGTGAGGGAGTTCACCATCCTTCCCAAGGGTGACGTCCTGTCTCGCATCTACGGCGAGGGCGACATCCTCGTCGCGGAGGCGCTCGACGACGGGTTGGTGACCGGCCTGTCTCCGGCGGAGACGGCCGCCCTGGTCTCCACGGTGGTGTACGAGTCGCGGGAACGCGTGCCGCGGCAGTCGGACATGCCGACCGCGGAGACGGCGCAGCGCTACGAGCGGCTGGCCCGACTGTGGCAACGGATCCGGCGGTCGGAGGACTCGCACCACGTCGAGCTGTGCCGGGAGCTCGAGGCCGGCTTCGCCACACCGGTGTTCCAGTGGGCGGAGGGAAAACCGCTCCAGGACGTGCTGGCGGAGACCGGCATGGCTCCGGGCGACTTCGTGCGCAACTGCAAGCAGCTGCTCGACCTCCTCCGCCAGATCGAGGGGGTTGCCTCGGGCCAGACGGCGGAGCTGGCCCACCGGGCCGTCGAATCGGTGAATCGCGGCGTGGTCTCGTACACCGGCGTGTGATGGGGAGCCCCTTCGGAGAGCTGACGGTCATCGTCAACCCCCACGCCGGCCGGCGGCGCGTGGGACAGGAGATCCCCGAGCTGGAGCGCACGCTCCAGGCCCGGCGACTTCCGTACCGGCTCCTGCGCACTGAGGGGCCGGGCGATGCCACCCGGTTCGCACGGGAGGCCCTGTCGAACGGTGGACGATTCGTCGTGGCGGTGGGAGGCGACGGAACCGTCCACGAGGTCGTGAACGGGATGTTCGACGGCGACGGCACGACCATCGTGCCGCAGCCGGTCCTCGGCGTGGTTGCGGCCGGGTCGGGGTGCGACTTCGTGCGGACGTTCGGCCTTCCGGGCGACGTCACCCGGTCGTGCCAGCACCTGTTGGGGGAGAACACCTATCCGCTCGACGTGGGGAAGATCACGTACACGGGTTCGAACGGCGAGCGGGAGGTCCGGTACTTCCCCAACGTGGCGGAGGCCGGGCTGGGTGCCGCGGTGGCCGCCCGGGCCGACCGGCTTCCCGCCTCCCTCGGCCAGTCGAAGTACTTCATCGGGTTCTGGCTGACGCTGCCTCGGTTCAAGCTGGCCAGGCTGAAGGTCCGGGCCGACCGCAAGGAGTACGAGGGGCCGGGGCTGATGGTGATCGTGGGCAACTGCCAGTACTACGGGGGAGGGATGAAGATCTCCCCCCGCTCGTACCCCGGCGACGGCGTCCTGGACGTGCTGATCTTCAAGGGGCCGAAGTCGGACTCGTTCACCCTCCTGCCGAAGGTGTACCGGGGCGAGCACCTGCCGCACCCTCGGGTCGCTGAGTTCCGGGTGAAGCAGGCTCTGGAGGTCGACGCGGACCGGCCGCTTCCCATCGAGGCGGACGGGGAGGTGCTGGGATTCACCCCGGCCACCTTCGAGGTCGTGCCGCAGGCCGTCCTGATGAAGCTGTGACGGGCGGCGCCGACCCCGGTCGCCACGCCGAGCGGTTGGAGCGTGCGGCGCGGGTCGCCGGGGAGGCCGGCCTGAGCGCGCTCCTGGCCACGCCCGGCCCGGACCTGTTCTACCTGACCGGCCACGCGCCGCCACCCCTGGAGCGGCTCACGCTCCTGGTGGTGGCCCCGGATCGCCGCCCCATGATGGTGGTGCCGCTCCTGGAGCGGCCGGCGGCGCTGGCGTCGCCGGCTGCGGACCGGATCGAGGTGGTGGGGTGGGCCGATGGCGACGACCCGTACGCGGTGGCGGCGGGCCTCCTCCCGCCGGGCCGGCTGGCCGTCACCGACCAGACGTGGGCCTCGCACGTCCTGGGGCTCCAGGAGGCCGCGAAGGACCGCACCTTCGTCCCCGCCGGTCGGGCCATGCCACCGCTCCGGGCGGTGAAGGACGAAGAGGAGCTGGCGGCACTGGCGAAGGCGGCGTCGGCGGCCGACGCCGCCTTCGCCGACATCCTCGGCGTCGCGTTCGCCGGCCGCCGCGAGGCACACGTGGCCGCAGACCTGGCCGATGCGCTTCGACGGCACGGCCACCGGACCGCGGACTTCACCATCGTGGGCTCAGGTCCGAACGGCGCGTCGCCGCATCACGAGGCGGGGGAGCGGGTCATGGCCGACGGAGACGCGGTGGTCCTGGACTTCGGGGGTCATCTCGACGGCTACTGCTCGGACATCACGCGGACGGTGTTCGTCCGCGAACCGCCGGAGGACTTCGAGCGGGTCCACGACATCGTCCGACGGGCGCAGCAGGCGGCGTTCCAGGCCGTGCGGCCGGGCGTCCCGGCCGAGGACGTCGACCGGGCCGCCCGCGACGTGATCGACGACGCCGGGTACGGCGGGTCCTTCATCCACCGGACCGGCCACGGGATCGGCCTGGAGGCGCACGAGCCGCCCTACATCGTGGCCGGAAACACGACGAGCCTCGAGGCCGGCATGACCTTCTCGATCGAGCCGGGCATCTACCTCCCTGGCCGGTTCGGCGTGCGGATCGAGGACATCGTCGCGGTCACCGAGGACGGTGCGACAAGACTGAACGAGGCCCCACGCGACCCGCAGGCGGTGCGGTAGCCGGCGCGGCTAGATCCGGGGACGGACCCTCGTCCCCCCAGGGGTGTCCATGACCTCCAGGCCCAGCTCTTGGAGCCGGTCGCGCACCTGGTCGGCCGTGGCGAAGTCCTTGTTCGCCCTCGCCGCATCGCGTTCGCCGACGAGCGCCGCGACCTCCTCGCTCGGCTGCCACCCCCCGAGGGCATCCCGCTCCACATCGAGGCCCAGGACCTGGTCCCACGACGAGACCAGCGAGTACTTCTCGCGGTCGGGGACGGCGCGTGACGACGACAGCTCGTTCAGGATCACCAGGGCCTGCGGCATGTCCAGGTCGTCGGCCACGGCCTCCCGGAACCGCTTGTCGAAGGCCTTCGCCTCCTGGCCCAGGCCCTCGGCTCGCCCGCCCCATTCCGCCATCCGCTGCCGCAGGCGCTTGACCGCCGTGTCGGCGGCCCGGAGCGCGTCCTCGGAGAAGTCCATCTCCTTGCGGTACCGGGTCTCGAACGTGAGGTAGCGGAAGGACAGCGGATCGATCCGGAGCGCCGCGAGGTCTCCGATCCGGATGATGTTGCCCGAGGACTTGGCCATCTTCTGTTCCTTCAGGCGGAGGAACCCGCCGTGGACCCACTTCGAGATGACCTCGTGCCCCACGGAGCCCTCGGACTGGGCGATCTCGTCCTCGTGGTGGGGGAAGATGAGATCGACGCCGCCGGTGTGGAGGTCGAACCGCTCGCCCAGGTACTTCATCGACATGGCCGAGCACTCGATGTGCCATCCGGGGAACCCCTCGCCCCACGGGCTGTCCCATTTCATCAGGCGGTTGGGCCCGGCCTTCTTCCACAGGGCGAAGTCCTCGGGGTGGCGCTTGTTGAGGTCGACCTCCAGGTCCTGGCGATGGCCTGCCCGGAGCTTGTCGAGCGTGTTGCCGGAGAGCTTGCCGTACTCGGGGAACGAGCGGACGTCGTAGTAGACCGTCCCGTCGACCTCGTAGGCGTGGCCGTTCGCCACGAGGCGCTCGGTGAGCTCGAGCATCTCGGGGATGTGGTCGGTGGCCTTCGGGTAAACGCGGGACCGCTTGATGCCGATGGCCTCGGTGTCGTCCAGGAACGCCTGCGTGTACTTCTGGGCGATCTCCTTGGGGGAAAGGCCTTCGTCGGCGACGGCGAGGTCCATCTTGTCGCGCCCGGCGTCGGAGGCCTCGTCGGTCATATGCCCGACGTCGGTGATGTTCATCACCTGCGTGACCTCGTAGCCCTCGAGCTCCAGGGCCCGGCGGAGCAGGTCGGACAGCAGGAACGTCCGGAGGTTCCCGATGTGCACGTACCGATAGACCGTGGGGCCGCACGAGTACATGCCGATCTTGCGGTCGTCCACCGGGACGACCTCCTCGACGCGGCGGCTCAGCGTGTTGTTCAGGCGCACGGACGCATCAGCATAACCGTGGCGTCCGGCGGGCTGTTCCGCTACGGCAGGTCGGGACGAGGCGGCGCCTGGCCGGTGGGCCCGTTGCCGGACGGCCCCGCGTCCTGGCCGTCGCCGTCGCCAGCCCTTCCCAGCCCGAGCCCCAGAGGCTGCCCTTGCTGGCCGTTTCCGGTCAAGACGTCCACGGGGACCTCGAAAGGCTCCCGCTCGCCGAGCTCGGCCATGAGGGCCTCGATCTCGTCGCCGATCAGCTCCTCGCGATCGATGAGCGCGTCGCGAACGCCCTCCACCGCATGCCTCTTCTGGAGGAGCACCTTCTTGACCCGACCCCGGCAGTCGTCGAGGAGCGCGTCCATCTCCTTCCTGCGCTCGGGATCGGACAGGATGGCGCGGATGGGATCCCCGTCCATCATGGTGGGAGGCATCGCGGCCACCGAGATGAGGCTCTTGCCCATGCCATACACCCCGACGTACGCGGCCGCGTTCCGGGTCGCGTTCGCCAGGTCCGAGCTGGGTCCCGTCGTGGTCTGACCGATCCAGATCTCCTCGGCGACCAGGCCGGCCAGGGAAACCTGGATGTCGGCCAGAATCTGGCGCTGGGTCTTGCTGTAGAGCTCCTCGATCTCTTGCCCGTGCACCAAGCCCAAGGCGTGTTCACGCTTCTGGATCGTGATGACCTGGATCTGGAATTCGCCCTTCTCCAGCGTGTACGAGGCCACCGCGTGCCCCGCCTCGTGAACGGCCGTCATCTCCTTCTCCCGGGGGGTGAGCTTCACGGGTTGCTTGAGGCCGATCTCCTCGACGAGCTTGGCCTGCCACAGATCGTCCCACCGCAATGCATCGCGACCGTCCTGGAGGGCGAAGATCAGGGCCTCGTTCACGATGTTCTGGATCATGGCCGGTGAGTAGCCCTTGGTCATCCGCCCTAGCTTCTTGACGTCGGTGGGCTCGTGACGGACCTTCGCCAGGTAGTACTCGGCGATGTCCTCGCGACCTTCGCCGTCGGGAAGACCGACGTGGATCTTCCGGTCGAACCGCCCGGGGCGCAGCAATGCGGGGTCGAGCGAGAGGGCGCGGTTCGTGGCCCCGATGACGAGGATGTTGTAGAAGGGGATCTTCGGCCGGGCCAGCCCCAGGATGCGGCGGACGTGCCGCCACAGACCTCTCGGCGCCACGAAGCCATCCATGTTGACCAGGAGCTCGTTCACGATACCCATGCCCCCGCCGCCCATGCCCATGCCCGCGATCACCTTGTGCGGCCCCGACGGCCGCTCATACTCGACGGACTGCTGTGAGATGCCTCCCCGGGTGCCGCCGAGAGCATCGAGCTCGTCGATGAAGATCACGCAGCCGCCGTACTTGTCGGACATGGCCCGGCCTCGCGAGAACATCCGGCGGACCTTCATGTTGCCGATGCCGAAGAACATCGCTTGAAACCGGCTCCCGTCGGCGACCAGGATGGGCACGCTCGAGGCACCGGCGATGGCCTTGGCCATCAGCGTCTTGCCTGTGCCCGGCGGCCCTTCGAACAGGATGCCGTGGGGCGGGTAGCCACCCATCTGCTTGAAGTCCTTGAACCCCCGGAACAGGCGCAGGACCTCCCGGGAGGAATGGACGGCCGCCGGCTGGCCCCGGACGTCGTCGAAGCTCTTGTCGTACTCGCCCGGGTACACCGTGTAGTAGGTCCCCCGCATGAGGAACCAGAACATGGCCGCGAACTGCACCACTAGGAACAGCGAGATGAAGAGGAGTTGGACCACGAACATCCGGTACGTCGCGAGGGTCGCGCCAGGGTGGAGGAGCGAGTCGGACGGCTGGACGCCCAGGAACAGGTACCCCACCACCACGTAGATGAAGAGGAAGATGGAGGCGCGCTTGATCCAGCGCACGTATCGCCGGTACTTTTCCATGCGTTCGACCCCCAGAGGGTGAGGCCGGGCTTCGCCCGGGAACGTTTGCACGAGTGTACGCCCTGGAGCAGCGGATTTGGAGGGACGGGGAGCGGGACCTACGGGCTCAGGGGCCGGTCCTCGAAGGGCGTCGAGAGCACCACCGTCGTCCGTGTCTGGACCTGGCCCTTCTCCCGGAGGCGACGGATGAGCTCCTCCAGGTGCCCGGTGGTCCGGGTCCGGACCTTCAGCACGTAGTTGGACTCGCCTGCCACGCTGAAGCAGTCCTCCACCTCGGGGAAGTCCTCCACCCGCACCGGCAGGTCGTCCGGCTGGGTGGGGTCGAGCGGCGTCACCGCGACGAGCGCGGTCACGTACAGGCCCAGGGCCTCGGGATCGACCACCGCGCGGTAGCTCCGGATGACGCCCGTTTCCTCCAGCTTGCGCACCCGGTCGTGGACCGAGGAGGGGGACAACCCGACCCTCCGCCCCACGTCCGCATAGGTCGCCCTGGCGTCCTCCTGGAGCGCCGCGATGATCTCGAGGTCCCGATGGTCGAGCACGTCCGCATCATACGAACCAGCACCCCCGGGTGAGCGGAATATCCCCGGCCGGCCCATTGCGGCGGAGAGCCCGCCCCGGGTACAAACCGTTCCACACCGACGCGGCCGCACCTCTCCCGGGCCCAGGGGAGGGGAGAGGTGTCGCCGAACCGAACGCTCGCTCCGCGACCACGGCTCGTCCCGTCGCCGAAGCGAGGAGGCGGCGTCCGGTGGCTTTCGATCCTCGCCCGTCCCACCGCCGCTCGGTATGCCGCGCTCGTCGCCTCGGTCGCGCCGACGATCGAGGCTGTTCTTGGCGAGGAGGTCGTGGCCAACCGCGCCGTCGCCGGCATGTCGCGCAGCACCGTGCGACTCCGACCGTGGGGGCCGGCGCGGGAAGGCTTCCTGCGGTCGGGGCACCGCTTGGCCCTCACCGCCGGCTCGTTCGTCGCCGCGGACGTCCACCGGTGCTATCCGTCGATCGGCCCCGACCTCGTCGGGCGGACCCTCCGCCGGATGGGATGCGCGAGCAGCGACGTATTGGGCGTTACCGCCCTGCTCGAAGCGTTCGATGAAGCTGGCGTTCCCGGGCTTCCAATCGGGCCGGACCCATCCGCCGTCCTGGCGAACGTCGTGCTGGCCGGGGCCGACGAGGTCCTACGGGGGACCGGCGTGCGGCACCTTCGGTGGGTGGACGACTTCTGGATCTTCGCCGCCGGCCGCCGGGAGGCCGTCACGGCGCTCACGTCCTTGGAGGGATGGCTCGCGGCGCGGGGCCTGGCGCTCGCACCGGAGAAGACCCGGATGCTCGACCGGCCCGGGGAGATCGCCGCGGTGGTCGGCGGGGGGACGGTTTCGCTGGCGACCCCGCGCTATCATCGGCCCTCCGATGCGCACGCTCTACCGGGCGTCCATGGTCCACACCCTGTCGCACCCGCCGAGAGGGGAGTGGGTCCTGATCGACGGGCGCCACGTGCAGCGGGTCGGATCGGGTGAGCCGCCGAAGGCCGACCGGGTGGTCGAGCTTCCCGGGACCACCATCATCCCCGGCTTCGTGGACGCCCACGTCCACCTGACCGGCACCGGCGTCCATCACCAGGCTCCCGAGGTGGCGGCAGCCCGGTCCGTGCAGGAGTTGCTCGAGATCCTGCGGAAGGTCGTCAAGGACAAGGACGGTCCGGTCTTGGTCCACGGGTACGACGAGTCCAAGTGGGACCGGACGGAGCTCCCCACGATCGACGAGCTCGACGGGGTGACCGAGCAGCCCCTCGCGGTCGTCCGCGTGGACGGCCACCTGACGCTGGCCAACCGCCGGGGGCTACAGGATTCCGGCGCCCTCGACGTCGACGGCGCCGAGCGCGATGCGGAAGGCCGCCCAACCGGGAAGGTCACGAGCGAGGCCAACGTACGCCTTCGTCACTGGTTCCAGGAGCACCTGGCCGACCGCGACGTCGAGGAGCTTCAGCTCGACGCAGCGAGCCTGGCGGTCGCGCACGGGGTAACGTGCATCCACGAGATGTCCATGCCGAAGGAGCGGGGCATGCGCGATCTGGAGATCCTCCTTCGGCACCGGGCTCGCTTGCCGCTCGACGTGGTGCCGTACGTGGCGACCACCGATGTCGGCCGGGTCCTTGACCTCGGCCTGCGCCGGATCGGGGGCGACCTCCCGGTCGACGGCTCGATCGGGGCCAGGACGGCCTGGCTGTTCGAGCCGTTCGCCGACCGCGAGGGGAGCGGGGCCGGCTACTTCGGGGACGACGAGCTCGCAGAGTTCTTCCACGGCGCGCACCTGGCCGGGCTCCAGGTCGGCGTCCACGCCATCGGCGACGCCGCCATCGAGCAGGTCGCCCGGACCTGGGAGCGCGTCTACCAGGCCCTGGACAGCAGGGAGCGGCGCCACTTCCGGGCCCGCCGCCACCGGGTCGAGCACTTCGAGATGGCCGACGGTGGCCTGGTAGAGCGGGCCGCGGCGCTGGGGCTGGCCATCTCGGTGCAGCCCTCGTTCGACGCCGAGTGGGGCCACCCCGGGGGCCTGTACGAGCAAGGGCTGGGGTGGGGGAGGGCCGGGCGGATGAACCCCTTCCGCACCCTCATTGACCGAGGGCTCGAGGTGGGGGCGGGCTCGGACTCGCCGATCACGATCATCGACCCCCTGGAGGGCATCGCCGCCTTCGAAGCCCACCACGACCCGGCCCAGCGGCTGCACCGTGAAGAAGCAGTCCGGGCGTACACGGTTGGGAGCGCCCGCCTGGCCCACCAGGAGGACAAGAAGGGGAGCCTGGCTCCCGGGATGCACGCGGACTTCGCCGCGTACGAGGTGGATCCCATGGTGGCCGACTCGCTCCGAGGGGTTCGCCCCCTCCTCACCGTGTCGCTGGGCCGCGACGTGTACGCGGCGTGACTCGAGCGACAGACCCCGGCGGCCAGCACGTTTGACACCTGTCCACCGCCCGACCTACAGTACCGCCGCGTCGCCGCGAAGTGGCGACGCGGCGAGGACCCAAGAGGCTGAGTAGAGAACGCGGCGCCCCGGCGCTGTGGCCCCAAAGGTCTCTTGGGTCCTCGTTCCTTTTCTTCCTTCTCCGGCGTCCAGTCGGCCCTTTTCCTGTTACCTCCTTGCCCCCTGTGGGAACAAGCAGTGGGCCGCCCGCGTTTACGCGGCGGAAGGGGCTTGCCGGGCAGTTCTCCGGCAGTACAATCCCCCGGCCGAAAGAGGGAACATGGAAGACATCGAAGAGAGCCTCGAGGTCGAAGAGGTCGAGGAGGAGGCCGAGGACTCCGACGGCTCGTCCGAGGAGGTCCCCGCCCCGGCGGCAGCAGCCGACGGGCAGGACGTCGAGTCGATCGAGGACCTCCTGGTGAAGAAGGAGGCCAGGGAAGGGGAGGAAGAGGAGGACGAGAGCCTCCTCAGCCTGACCCGAGAGGAGCGCCTGGAACCGCTCGCGGTCAAGGTGGTCCCCCCTCAGCCCACCGAGTTCATATGCAAGAAGTGCTACCTGGTGAAGCACCGAAGCCAACTCAAGGACAAGGCCAAGATGCTCTGCCGCGACTGCGCCTGAGCCCCTCGGCGGTCCGCCTCTTTCTCGCCCTCCCGATCTGCGCCCTCTCTGGGCTCATGCTCTCGCTGGCGCTTCCGCCGGCGGACCTGGGCGTGCTGGCCTTCCTGGCGCCCGTACCATTCCTGTGGCTCGTCCGGGAATCCCGTCCCCGGCGAGGGGCGCTGCTCGGGCTGGCGTTCGGGGTGGCCTACTTCGGGGCGGTCCTGTACTGGATCCCCGTTTTCCTCCAGGGGATCGTGGGCCGGCCGGCCGCCGTCCTGGCCTGGGGGGTGCTGACCGTGGTCCTGGCCCTGTACGTGGCCGCGTTCGGGCTGCTGGCCCCGGTGCTGTGGAGAGGGGAGCGGCCCGTCCGTTCGGTGATCGGGCTCGCGGCGCTGTGGACGGTCATGGAGTGGGTCCGTGGGATGTGGCCGGTGGGCGGCTTCACGTGGGGCGAGCTGGCGTCGACCCAGACCGGGAACACGTTCCTGCTTCGCCTGGCCTCGGTCACCGGGGCGTGGGGCATCTCGTTCGTCGTGATCCTGGTGGCTGGGTTGCTGCTACTCGCGCTCGAGCGGATCCGCGCCCGACCCGTCCTCACCGTGGCATTGGTCGCGGTATCGCTCGGGGTCGTGTTCGCGCCGGGCCTCATCCGCCTCCCGCAGCCGGACGGGCGAACCGTGGATGTGGCCGCGTTGCAGGTCGACGTTCGACAAGCGGACGGCCTGGCCTCCATCGCCAAGGACCAGAAGGTGGCGGAGCTGAACATGGCCCTGCACGAGCGGCTCGCCGCGAACCCGCCGGACCTCGCCGTGTGGGGGGAGAGCGCGCTCGATCCCGGGGCGAACCAGCCTCGATTCCGAGCCGGAGTGGTCCGGGCCGTGCGAGACGTGGGGGTCCCAACCCTGGCCGGTGCGGTGGTGGAGACGCCTGAGGGCCGCTTCTACAACGAAGGGATCCTGTTCAACGGGGACGGCGGGATCGTGGGGGAGTACCGCAAGGTGCACCTCGTACCGTTCGGCGAGTACGTGCCGTTCCGCGACCAACTCTCGTGGATCTCTGCGCTGCAACAGATCCCATACGATGAGACCCCGGGGGACCGGGTCCACCCGCTGACGTTCGACGGCGTCACGTTCGGCGACGTGATCTGCTTCGAGAACAGCTTTCCCTCGATCGACCGCGCCCTCGTGGCCCAGGGTGCCGGGTTCCTGGTCGTGGAGACCAACAACGCGTCCTACGGGTTCACCGCCGCGTCCCGGCAGCACCTGCTGATGAGCCAGCTTCGAGCGGTGGAGAACGGCCGGTGGGTGGTGCACGCGGCCGTCTCGGGGATCAGCGCGTTCATCGACCCCCAAGGCCACGTGGTGTCCGAGACCGGGCTCTTTCAGCCGGCGATCCTCCGCCACCGGATCCAGGTCTCGACCGGGCGGACCCTGTACACGCGGTTCGGCGACTGGGTGCCCTGGGCGGCGCTCCTGCTGTCTGCGGGGCTGATGCTCGCGCCGCGCCGGAGGAGGGGACGGGCCCGTTCGGTCGAGCCGCTGCCGGAGCGACCGAAGACGCTCGTGATCCTTCCCACCTATGACGAGCGGGCCACGATCGAAACGGTGATCCGAGGGCTGCTGATTCTTCCGGACGCCGTGGACATGCTGGTGGTCGACGACTCGTCTCCCGACGGCACGGCCGAGGTGGTCCGGGCCATCGCGGCGGGGGAGTCCCGAGTCCGCCTGGTGGAGCGCCCGGCCAAGGCCGGGCTGGCAGGGGCATACCGGGAGGGGTTCGCCAGGGCCCTGGACGATGGATACGACCTCATCGTGGAGATGGACGCCGACCTGTCCCACGACCCCGGGGAGCTCCCGAGGCTCCTCTCGGCGGCCCATCGCTTCGACCTCGTGGTGGGCAGCCGGTACGTCCCCGGCGGCTCCGTCACCAACTGGAGCCGGACCCGCCTCGCACTCTCGCGTGCCGGCAACGCCTACGCCCGGCTCTGGCTCGGGCTCCCCCTGCACGACGCCACGAGCGGGTTCCGGGTCTTCCGTCGCGATCCCCTGGCCCGACTGACCGCCCAGCCCATCCGGTCCGAGGGTTACGGGTTCCAGATCGAGCTGGTCCTTCGGGCTCGGGACGCCGGTTACGCGCTCGGCGAGGTTCCCATCACGTTCCGCGAACGCGAGCACGGCCAGTCCAAGATCTCCCGGCGGATCGTGTTCGAGGCGCTGTGGCTGGTGACCGTGTGGGGGGTCAGGATGCGCCTGGGCCGGGCACCGCTGCCTGCTCCCCCTGAACGCCCATAACGTACATTATGGAAACCTGAGGTTGGCGAGTTGTCGCGTCCTTCTTCCACTTCACCTGGACATGCCTCGCTCAGATCTGCTGCGTCAGGGTCAGCATCGATCTGTGGGGTCTCCATGAAGAACCAACCTGCTCCTCAACCTTAGGTTGACCTGCCAAGCCGCCAGGGCGGGAGAACCCTAGACCTCGGCCGCCGTTTCATCAGTCGGCGTAGTGCGAAGGGCCTACCGATCCAACTGACCTTCGGCTGATGGCGTAGGAAGGGGCCCCACGTACCATCGGCGACGGGGGGGACACCCTGTCAGCGTTTCGACCTACGAGATCGCGCCGACGGAAGGAAAACACGAGGTGAGGGGGACGGAAGGCATCGGGGGGCGCAGGCGCCCTCGTCGCGGCTTCAGACTGGCCGTGCTGTCCTTTTCCGTGGCGCTGGTCGTGGGGCAGGCTCTCGGAGTTGTCTGGGCCGGCGCCGCCGCCGCCACCGCCACCCCCGGCAAGGGCCACGGCAAGGGGAAGGGCGCCGCCGCCGATGCGACCCCCATCGCCAGCACGCAGGTGGACGCCTTCCAGGGGCTCCTGGCCGGGAAGGACCCGTCCGCGGATCCCAGCTGGACCAGCGGCAACCTCTGTGGCAACACCACCGACTGCTACCACGAGCTCGACGACGTCCCCCACCGCATCCTGTTCAAGAACCTCCAGGCCGGGGAGCAGTACGAGATCACCGTCCTCGTCGACGCCCGGGACAACGCCGGATATCCCGGCTACGACGGCATCAACTCCGTCGTGGGGTTCGCGAACGTCTCGGGCGTGGCCGTGGTCCAGAACGCGGACACGACGGACGGGTGCGGCACGTCGACGACCTGCCAGAGCTTCACGCTCACGTTCTCTCCCTCCGACCCAAACGCCCAGATCCGGTTCAACGCGCACCTGGGTCTGGATGCCCACCTGTTCGGGGGGTCCAGCCTGAGCGCCAGGCTGCTGGACGTCGGGGCGAGGAACGTTCCGCTCCCCGTGAAGGGAATCCTCTTTCAGGCTCCCCTCGGACACGTTGGGATCCACATCGACAAGGGCGGACCTGCACTGATCCACGTGGGCGACACGATCACGTACACGCTGGCCGTGACGCTCACGTCGTCGGAGCCGCTCACGAACATCGCCGTCACCGACCCCGCCTGCGACATGGGGCCGACCCTCGTGTCGAAGCAGGGAGGCGACCAGGACGACATGCTCGAGCCCGGCGAGATCTGGAACTTCCGATGCAACCACGTGGTGACCGGCACGGAGCCCGATCCAGTGCCGAACACCGCGACCGTCACGGGGACCTCCTCCGACGGACGTCAGGCCACCGACAAGGACAGCCACGTGGTGGACCTCATCCACCCGGCCATCCACATCGTGAAGACGCCGACCCCGACGTTCGTCACGCCGGGCCAGACGATCACCTACACGTACGTGACGAGGAACACCGGGGACACAACCCTGTACGACGTCGACGTGACCGACGACAAGCTCGGCCACATCTGCACGGTCCCCCACCCGCTCGAACCGAGCGAGTCCTTCACGTGCACGGCCACCTTCCACGTGCCCCTGCGGACCGGCCCGGTCGACAACGTCGGGACGTCCGTGGGCCACGACGTGCTCGGGCGCTCCGTCAGGGACCGGGACAAGGTATCGGTCACCGTGATCCTGGGCGCGACGGTGACTCCTCCGCCGACCCGGACGCCCCCGAGCGGGCTTGCGTTCACCGGTTCGGCCGGACTGGTCCCCAAGACGGCCCTGTCCCTGGCGCTCCTGCTTTTAGGGACGGGCATCCTGTTCCTCACTCGGCGCCCGAAACCGCAGGTCAGGGGGTTGATCGTGTGGAAGGTGGCTCGGGTGCCAAGCGCTGCAAGGAAGTACGTTATTGCGTTTCGCGAACCGACAACCCTGGGTTTTGCCAACAGCCCTAGTTCCAATGGCCTAGATGCCCAAAAGGGAAACTTTTGTCAGATTAGGTCGTTAGACGGATGAGAGATGGGTAATGACTGGATGAACATACAGCAATCGGCGGACAGCACGTCGTTCATTCGACTTACGAGGATTTCCGGACACACGGAGGAGGGGACATGAGGGGGATACATCGGAGCCGGGGTTGGCATCGCAAGCCCGGCCCCAGGTTCGAGCTCGTCGTACTGGTTGTGTCTTTGGCCCTGGTGATCAGCCAGAGCCTCGGGATGATTGCCGCGAGTGCGCTCGACTCTGGATCGTTCAATGCGTGGGGCTGGCACAGCGGGTCTGGGGGCCAGTCGTCTGATAGCGGCGCGACAAGCACCAGCACGAACAAGGGCGTCAGGATTCCCTCCAAGGACACATCGAACAGCACTAGCGGTGGTGCCACTGCCGCTGACTCCAATAACAACGCAGCCCCGTTGGCGGCTACTGCGGGGAACCCGAGCGCGGACCTCGACCAGTGCGCGAACGGGGCGGCACCGTCTCCCCACACGGACGGTTGCGACGCCAACGCGAGCGACTGGGTGAACGGGAACCTCGGCTCGAGCAAAGCCGTTTACTTCGAGGGCGACTCGGTCCCGTACCGGATGCTGTTCGACAATCTGGCGACGACCGGGACCCACGAAGTCATTATCGAGTGGGACACGACGAAGAGCAGCAAGCACGCGATCGACTACCTGACGAGCTTCGACCGCACGGTGACCACGGCAAATCCATGTCTGGGGGTGTCCCCGTGCAGCTCGCCCACAACGTTTGCGATCCCTCCGGATCCACAGGTTACCGGCGCTGGCGTGACGCAGATCGCCGGCAACTTCACCCTCTACGGCGGGACCATCACAGCCGTGAGTGCGTACACGTATTTCGACGGTGCGGGGTTCGTTGGCGACAAGTCCGCGCGGATCACGATCACCTTCACTGCCAGCCAGGCCAATCCAGTTCTGGCGTGGGGTGGCCACATCTCCAGCCGATCGGACTGGGGCGCAAATAACTCCGCAGTGGCAATCTCGGGATCGCCGTACCACATGCGGCTCATCGACCTGGATGGCGCTGGCGGCAACCAGGACCGGTCCCTGTCGGAGGATGCCGTCATCTTCCCGGCGTCGATCACGATCATCAAGGACGCTGTCCCGAACGACGCGCAGGACTTCAGCTACACGACGACAGGCGGTCTCTCGCCGGCGACGTTCTCGTTGGACGACGACAGCGATTCGACCCTCTCGAACACGCGGGTGTTCGGCGGAATCACGAACTTCACGACGTACACCGTGACTGAAGGATCTGTCGCGGACTGGACGTTGAGCTTCGGCAACCCCATGTGCACGGTGACGAGCCCGAACGGCGGAGACCAGACGGGCAACGTCGGAACGCGAACGGTGAGCATCAACCTCAAAGAGGGCGAGAACGTCACGTGTACCTATGTGAACACGAAGCTCCCCGCCAACATCCAGATCACCAAGGTGGCCGACGCCGACTCCGTCTCGGCCGGTGACCAGATCGGCTTCGTGATCACGGTCACCAACACCGGGACCGGCACGGCCACCGGGGTGAGCGTCTCCGACACCCTGCCCACCAACACCGGGCTGAGCTGGTCCATCGAT
>Ga0184612_10000482_pt1 | contig 18628 bp, 16 predicted proteins | sample PLM3_60_coex_FD_133163 | JGI IMG/M metagenome (GOLD analysis project Ga0184612, IMG submission 133163) | Groundwater sediment microbial communities from an aquifer in East River, Colorado, USA - PLM3_60_coex | ecosystem: Environmental > Terrestrial > Soil > Riparian zone | place: USA: East... | reverse complement strand
CGCCAAAAGTTTGATTTCTCGAGGATTCCGGCCGGCCTTTAGCGCTGCCTCGCTGATTCGATCGATGACCTTACGGTAATTGGCAGCGACATCGACCATAGGTGATCTTTGCTTACCACATCCCTATCCACAAATCACTCAGCCCACCCGAAGGTTGACTCGCGGTATGCGAGTACAATATTTAGGACTTCATTGCGGCCATGCAACTAAATTTCCATTGAAAAGGATAAGTGACTAATGGCTTTAGAATATCTACCCATTATGGCTCAATCATCGGCCCCTAAGCCGCCGCGGGTTTTGGTCTCGCCATCGAAACCGTCGTGGTGTGCGGTAGAGCAGCCCGTGAACCAGTCACGCGTCGCGCTTTTGACGAGTGCCGCACTGCGACTCAACCGTCAGGAACCTTTTGCACCGGGCGAAGACCTGACCTACCGGCTCATTCCGTCCGATTCCAAGGCAAGCGAGATTGTGATTGATCACCACTCGCGCATTGGCCCGGTGCCACGCCAGAATCCTGAAATCGTTTTTCCCATGGCCGCTTTGGCAAGTCTCGCCGCAAAGCAAATCGTGGGAAGCTTGTCCCGCATTCACGTTTCGTTTATGGGCGGTATTCGGCGCCATGAAGAGGTCGAAAACGAACTCGCCCCAGCGATTGCTCGGGAGCTGAAGCAAGCCGGCGTTGACCTTGCTTTGCTCGTTCCCTACTGACCCTTCTGCCATGAGACCGTCGGTCTCATCGCCCATGTCATCGAAAACCATCACATCCCGACTCTCGTTATTGGAACGGTTTTAGACATCATGGTTAAGGTCCTGCCTCCGCGGGCCGTTTTTGTCGATCATCCGGTCGGCCGCACCTTTGGCCGTCCCGGAGACCAGCGAAAGCAGGAAGAGATTCTGGGCGCGGCTTTGGCGGAGTTACCAAACTTCACTGAACCGGGCCAGATCCGCGATCTTCTTTGCCAATGGGACGCTGGCGGTAACCGTTCATGGGAGGAAGAATTGCGAACGCTTCTGCTGAGCGACCGTTGACAGCCTGTCTTGATTAATAGTCAATGGCGATCTAATAAACACCAACCGAGTTGTTGGAAGGAGAAGTTGCATAGATGTTTGGACGATTGACACAGGCTTATTTTGCTCTGGCTCTGAGCTGGATATTCGTGCCTTCGGTCTATGGCGCCGCCCCGTTTTACGAAGGGAAAACGATCAAGCTCATCGTCGGCTTTTCCGCTGGCGGCGGTTTTGACACCTATTCCCGCGTGATTGCACGCCAATTCGGCAAACATATTCCCGGAAGTCCCACTGTCGTCGTCGAGAACATGACGGGAGCCGCAAGTCTGGTCGCGGCCAATCATGTTTATAAAGTGGCGAAAGCGGACGGCCTTACGTTGCTCAATTTCCACGGTAATCAGGTGGTCAACCAGGTCATCGGCAAATCGGGAATCGAATTCGACGCGCGCAAATTCGAGTACCTCGGCAGTCCGACGCAGGACAACGTGGCCTGCGCATTTACCAAAGCGAGCGGAATTACCAGCTTTGACGCGTTCAAGAATTCCAAGACTCCAGTCAAGCTGGGCGGGGTCGCTCCGGGGGACACCACTTATAATACGGCGAAGATTCTGCCAGCGGCTCTGAATCTGCCGATCCAGCTGGTGGCGGGCTACAAAGGGACCGCCGAGGTCCGCCTCGCCGCCGAAGCAGGTGAAGTCGCGGGTGGCTGCTGGCAGTGGGAGTCCATCAAATCGATCTGGCGCCAGGGACTCGACTCCGGCAACGTAGCGATTGTCCTGCAGGTGAATGCCAAGCCCCATCCAGAATTGGCTAAAGTGCCGAACGCCATCGACCATGCAGTGAACGAAAACGGGCGGCTGCTGCTCAGATTCGGTGCCCATGATCCAGCCGCTGTCACGCGATTGTACGCCCTGGCGCCGGGAACGCCTAAGGATCGGGTGCAGATGTTGCGCACGGCATTCGTGGAAGTTCTCCAGGACAGCGAGTTTATTGCGGACGCAAAAAAATCAAAGCTGGATACGGATCCCTTGACCGGCGAAGAGGTGGAAAAGATCATTGCTTCCCTCTTCAAGATGGAACCGGGTTTGGTGAACCAGCTGAAAGAAATATTGAAATAAAGCTCGCCAACACGGTTGGCTACAGTCTAAAGGAGGAATTATGACCAAAGGCCTCGCTCATCTCGCGACTGCCGCATTAGTTTTGCTTTTGTTCGCAAACCCGGCAAAAGCACAGGACTCCTTTTACAAAGGCAAGACTGTCAGGATAATCGTCGGTGCCTCGGCAGGCGGTGGCTACGACACCTACTCCCGTACGATAGCCCGACACATGGGGAAGCACATCCCGGGAAATCCAACGTTTGTCGTGGACAATATGCCGGGGGCCGGCTTTCTCATTTCAGCCAACTACATGTACAACATAGCCAAACCGGATGGACTGACCATCGGACATTTCATCGGGGGACTCTTCTTACAGCAGCTATTGGAGAAGCCCGGAATCGAGTTCGACGCGCGCAAGTTCGAATACATCGGGGTGCCCGCTCAGGATAACTACATGCTCGGAGTATCCAAAAGCATGGGCATCACCAGCATCGAACAATGGCTCTCGTCTAAAACAGCGGTCAAGCTCGGCGGCGTCGGCGTCGGTTCAGCGACGGACGATATCCCCAAAGTCCTCGCGGCAACGATAGGGCTACCGATCCAACTGGTATCCGGATACAAGGGGACGGCCGATGTTCGGCTGGCCTTCCACAGCGGCGAAGTCCAAGGCGTCTGCAACTCCTGGGAATCATTCAAGGCAACATGGCGCAAGGAGGTGGACGCCGGGGACATCGTGCTCGTCTTGCAGAATGTTGCGAAGCCGCATCCGGACCAACCTAAACTTCCCCTAGCTATCAACTACGCTAAAACCGACGAAGGGCAAAAGCTGATCCGCGCTCTCGTTCACAGCGTCGGACCGACGGCGCGGCCCTATGTGCTGCCGCCCGGCGCGCCAAAAGACCGTGTTCAAATGCTGCGCAAGGCTTTCATCGACACGATGAAGGATCCAGAATTTCTCGCCGACGCCAACAAAGCGAAACTCGATATCAACCCAGTCGACGGCGCGGATCTCGAACGCAACGTCCGCGAAGTTTTCAATCTGGACAAGGCGCTGATCCCGAAAGCAAAGGAAATATTGAAGTGACGGTCTCAAACACACTGTCATCCTGAACGCAGTGAAGGATCTTTCACTGAAGTTACGTACCGCATTGCGGCCCTAATATCCGCAATCGGCCGGCGTCACATCAACGGTTGCGATATGCTGTTTATCCTTATCGAAATAAGAGTAGCGCAGGGTCACGCCCTTTTTTAGAAAATTATCCCGAGTTTCGGGACGGTTGCAGGTGCCCTCTTTTAATCGTTCTTTCGCCCCCGCCGCGAATTTATTGTGATCCAGTTGCGTCGTTGAATAACTCACCAGACGATAGTTATAGACAAGCATCCCGGGCGCGCCCACCGCGGGCATGAGCTCAGTTTCTTGATCGATCATAACCGGTCCCGAGCGATTAATTTCCGCAGCGATCTTGCCCAAAAACTCCTCAGAACGGGGATCGGATTCCTTTTCGAACCAATAGGGCATTGCTAGATAAATGAAGTAGGCCCCTGTAACAAAGACCATCCCCCACAAAATTACGGACGACACGGAAAATTTTTTCAACGCTGGCATCGACTCCTCATTTATTGGCTCTTGCTTCCCTAACCTTAGATTGACAATTGTTCGTTTCCACAGGCTAACAAGATTCTTTACGCTCTGCGACTGAGCGTGATGGGTTGCGTGGCGCGGGTCATTCAATTGATGATGTCAGATACGCAGTTTCGGATCCAACGCGTCGCGCAACGAGTCGCCGAAAAGATTAAAGGCAAAGACTGATAGACTGATGGCGATGCCCGGGTAGATAGCCATCCAGGGCGCGCGTTCAGCGAACTCAACGGCGGCACCGCGCAGCATGAGACCCCAAGCAGCTTGCGGCTCCGCCACGCCCAGGCCAAGGAAAGAAAGCGACGCTTCCAAGAGGATCGCTTGACCAAGAAAAGCTGTGAGCATAATCAAGAACGGCGCCATGACATTGGGCAGCATGTGACGGAGAATGATATGTAGCGGACCGAAGCCGAGAGCGCGCGCGGCCTCGATAAACGGCATCTCGCGCAAAGCCAAGGCGCTACTACGCACGACGAGGGCGCACCGCGGCACCATGGGAACCGTGATGGCGAAGATGACATTCGTCATTCCCGAACCCAGCAACGAAACAACCACCAGGGCCAAAATGACCAATGGAAACGACAAAAGCAGATCCATGAAACGTTGGAGGACGAGATCGATTTTGCCGCCGAAATAGGCGCTGGTTACGCCGATGAGCGCTCCAAGGGTTGACCCAAGGAAGGAAGACGCGAACCCAATCCATAAAGCAGTCCGCGAGCCGTAGATGATACGGGTGAATACGTCTCGACCGAAAGAGTCCGTTCCGAACCAGTGAAATGAACTCGGTGCCTGTAGCATTTTTGCGTAATCCGTCGCCAACGGATCGTACGGCGAAACAAACCCAGCAAGGAGGGCAGCCACGATCATTATGCCTATGATGGCCGCCCCGACGGCACCTAACGGGCGCTGGCGGGTGAAGCGGAAGGCTGCCTCAAGCCACCGATCAAGGCGAGAGACAACCGGAAGCGTCAAGGTTTGAACGCTAGTTCTTACCATGTCGCAGCTCGTTCAAACGGTTCATACGGTTCAACATGATCTGACGACTTGAACCGCTCGAACGTTTTGAACTATTTGAACACCTTCCATCTTTGTGTTCGTTCATCGATAGCGGATGCGTGGATCCAAACAGGCGTTTATTAAATCAACGAGAAAATTTACGAAGATAAAGACAAATGAAGTGAGTAAAACCAGACTTTGAACCATCGTGTAATCCCGCTGGCTGATGGCTTCGACGAAGAGCTTGCCGATGCCGTTCAAGTTGAACACCTGCTCGGTCACCACCAGACCGCCGACAAGAAACGCAAACTCAATTCCGATTACGGTAATCACCGGCAGCAGCGCGTTTTTGAGCGCATGGCGAATGACAACAGCTCGTTCCCATAACCCTTTCGCCCGCGCGGTGCGGATGTAGTCTTCGCGCAATACCTCTAACATCGCCGAGCGCGTCATACGCGTCGCCACGGCCGAATAACGGTAGCCGACCGCCAGGGCCGGCCAGATTAACTGTGAAAGATTCGCCTTCGGATCGACCCAGAACGGAGTAAAGGTAAGCGGCGGCAGCCAGCGGAAGTAGATGATGAAAGTGAGGATGATGACAATGCCGAGCCAAAATGACGGGATGGAGAGCCCGGCGATCGAGAAAATCCGCACGAAGTAATCGATCCACGTGTCTTGCTTCACCGCCGCAAGCGCCCCGAGGGGAATCGAAATCAGGACCGCGACGAACGTCGCCATCAAGGCGAGTTCAATGCTCAGCTCCAGACGGATTGCGATTTCATGGGTAATGGGTTGCCCGGTCCACATCGAGGTGCCGAAGTCTAGACGAACAATGCCCCACATCCAGCTCACGAATTGTTGCCAGATGGGTTTGTCTAAACCGAGTTGCGCCCGCTCCCGCGCGAGCGCCTCCTTCGGCGCGTAGGATCCGGTACCGGCGTATTTGAGTTCGACGATGTCTCCCGGCACGACGCGCAGGAGAAAAAAAATCAAAACGGCGACCCCGAACAGAGTCGGGATCATTAATAAGAGCCGCTTGAGGATATACTGCCGCATGGCTCACGGCCGACTGGAAGATCGAAGATAGAACATAGAGGATAGCGCAATCCTCGATCCTCCATCCTCTACCCTCGGCATCGATTACTGCGCGACCCAGACATCCCTTAAATCTTGGTTGACGTAGTGACTCGGAGTGATCTTCCAGCCTTTCAGTTTGCTCCAATGCGGAACGATGCGCTGCCACCAGAGGACGTGAAACTGGTAGGCCTTTTCATCAAGCACTCGTTTCTCAAATTGCCTGATGACCTTTGAACGCTCCTTCGGGTCCGTCATGCGGGTTTGCTTCTCGTAAAGGTCGTCCAATACACTGTCATTGTATCTCGAGTAGTTGATCGGGCTCTTCTCACTGCTCACGAACTTAAAGAGTTGGAGATCCGGCTCGTCCATGAAGTCACAGGCGAAGTCGATACCGGCATCGTAGTTGCCCTGGCGGAAATCGTTGAAATAGGGCCCCTCTTCCTGTTGCACGTGGTTGACGTTAAGCCCGATTTGGCGCCATTGGTCGATAACGTAAACCCCCGTGACCTCGTAGGGCTCCCTTACGTTGCGGTTTTTGAGCGTGAAAGAAAAACCCTCCGGCACTCCGGCTTCTTTAAGCAATCGTCTCGCTTCCTTGCGCGACGCTTCTATGTTCTTACCGAAGCCAGCGAGCTTGGTGAGCTCCACCTCAGGAGTTGCCAGCTCATACCCGGGCCGAAGCAGACCGCCAACATATTTCATTAGGGAAATCTGCGACAGCGCCTTGGACGCGCCCCAGCGATCGATGGCGAGGGTCAGCGCGCGCCGCACGCGCACATCGTCAAACGGCTTTTTTTCGTTATTGATCGCAACCGTGAGATTACAGACCCAAGGACTTTCTTGCACGACCACTTGACTGCCCGCGGTCTTGGCAATGTCATCGCGCGCGGCCGGATTGAATCCACGAAACTCGATGAGCGCCTGTCCGCTGCGAACCGCCGCCACCCGTGGCGCCGTGTCGCGGATAATGACGGCCTTGTAACTATCCAGATATGGCCGCCCTTTGATGTAATAGTTGGGATTCTTCTTCCCCACCCAGTGCGAACCGGCGACATATTCGACGAACGTGAATGGGCCGGTCCCCATAATGTTCTTCTCATACCAGCGCGGGTCTTTGGCCAGGATGTCCGCCTTGTAGATGAAGTTCCACGGCGACGCCAGGTTGGCGAGAAAAGCCGCGGACAGATGCTTCATCTGAAAAACGACGGTGTTCTCGTCCGGCGCTTCTATTTTTTTCACCAGGTCATAGGTGGCTTGGCGGGCGCTGACCACACCTTCAGGAGGAAAAACTAGCTTGTCGTAGGTTGCTTTAACATCTCTCGCGGTGAGGTCACTCCCGTCATGGAACTTAATACCCTTGCGGATCTTAAAGGTATAGGTGAGCGCATCCTTAGAGATCGTCCAGCTTTCCGCCACGTCACCGATGATTTTCGGATAATTTTGCGGATCGAATCTCAGCAGCGTGCTGTAGTGCGGTGCGATAGGATGGAGCATGGCAAACGTGGTTTCGCGGTGACCATCGTAAGACGGCGGGGTGCCGCCCACGGCAAAAACCAGCTCACCTCCTGTTCGTGGACTCTCCTGCTGCGCCGCGAACACGTCAGGGGCGAGAAAAATAAGCAGTGCGATAGTCGCGACGATCACTTTTACGCGTATCAAAAGTTTCATGGCAACTCCTTTCGCTTCTAACCCTTCGTAGCCAACTTCATCCGGCTTCTGTACATGGCCGTTTTAGCCACTAGAGCTAAGCCAATTGCCCTTCCGGTGTCAATAGAACGAGGTGAGCAGCTACTATGGCTTGGCCCGACTACCAAGCGCGATCAGGTATCAAGTCCTTTCCTGGCTCCCGCCCCCCAAGACGATTCTTTTCCCGTAACAGGGGTGTTGTGAGATCTAAATGAAAGACGAACGTCATCGAGGAGTGCATTCCAAAAAAAACGGGGAGGGAAACGTTCCCGTCTCCCTCCCCGCCTGCGAAACCGGTCTGCGATTGCGCTAGTACTGATAGAGCATCTGCACGGCCAAAGTTGTCTGGTTAGCGTCGGCGTTACCACTCCCTTTTTGAAAGACCGCTCGATTGGCCCAGTCTTGCCTAAACTCCGCTCGTCCTTGCAGCATTTTGGTAAACTTATAGGCTGCCGTCAACGTCGCTTCGCCTAGGGCAACGTTGAATATGGGTTTGGTGGCTGCAAAACCTAGCGTCCTCGACGCTCCCCCGTCTAAGAATAGCTCCGTTCTGAGCGCCGTGCTGAAGCGGTCAGTCCAGCTCCAGGATCCAACAGCGGCGAAGTTGTACCACTGTGCATTCTTTATGCCCGTCGGCGTCGATGCTTTTTTCTCCGTACCAAACGTGTACTCTAGCAAGAGAGTGAGAGGATCCATTGGCTTGATCGTGGCTACGTTGCTCCAGGTGACACGTGTGCGCCCGGTGTTACGCGTCTGTTCCGGACCAAAGATGATACTGCTTGCCAACCCGAACGTGTCAGACGGTGTGAAGTTAACTCCGCCCAAAAACGATGGCGCGCCATTGTTATCACGAGGATCATCCCAGCCGGTCACTAGTCCACCGGTCACGCTGAGCGTCTTGAGAGCCGGATAGGTAAAAAGACCGCCCAGGTGGCGAAAGGGAATACCAAAGAAAAAGTTGAACGAATTGGAGATGTTGTTGTTGTAAGAGCCTGGCTGCGAAATGATTTCCGCTCCCAATAGCGTCACAAACAAACCACCCTTGAATTGGAGCCCCTCACCGACCGGGATGGTAGTGGTCACATACGACTCGAACAACTCGGCTGACGGTTCCTTATGCAAGGTTTTCCCCCACAATGTGCTTTCCCTCAACAACGCTCCCTCCCGGCCAAACATACCGGACAAATGGAGACCAACGCCCCAATCCTTTTCTGGCTTGTCGAGCGTAAGGTTAAAGTTATTGAATTGGATCTGATTGTAGTCCTTGTTGAAAATCCGACCGCTGATGTTGGCTGGATTATGCGGATGATTAGAACTCCAATTATAGGCCGTGTCGAGAAAACCGCTGATGCCTATCCCTAAAGCGCTTTCGATAGAGGACTTATTAAGTGCGATCCACTTGTCCGCAGCGCCGACACTGCTATCTAAACTTAGCCAACCGGGCTCTAAAGGTTTGTCCGCTGGCTCGGCCGGTTTCTGTTCCGGCGCCGCTGGTTTCTGTTCCGGCTCAGCCGCGTAAACCGGTCTGAACGAGAAGACCAGACTGAAGAACCACAGCAAAATCACCAATACCTTTTTCATCTTCTCAACCTCCTCAAAAATTGTAACTGCAATTAGTTCGTTGTCTTTAACATGAAGAAAAAAATGTGCTAGCTAAGCAACTTAAATGCCACTCAAGAGTCCGCTTGAGAAAAATTATTTCAGACCGCAGGTGTCACAAAATTAAACAAATGCTCAAATATTAGCCACAGCAAAGACTAAGATTCAGGCAATCCGTTATTATCAATTCAGTTGCTGGATTTATCCAATCACAAGTTCCGCTGAGTTTTCCAGCGCTTTCATAATTCCCGACCGATCATTAATTACAGTCTGGCTGAACCAGTGCAATTCTCGACCCAATCGTACCACTTCACCTACGACGATCACCGTTGGCGACCTGAATTTTGCCTCCTCAGCCAGATCGGCAATTGTTTGCACAGTCCCTAAAAGGCTTTTTTGCGACGGTCGTGTAGCGGAGTGAATCAACGCTACCGGACGTTGAGGCTCGCAACCGCTTTCCAGAAGTCGGTTCATGATCTTCTTCAAATTGCGCAGGCCCATGAGGATGACGAGCGTATCGACGCTGCGTGCAACTTCACCCCACTTGATTTGACCACCGCTGCTCGAGGCTTTGTGGCCGGTCACGATGGCAACGCTGGACGCACAGGAACGGTGGGTGACCGGAATACCGGCGTAAGCCGGGGCAGCAATCGCCGAGCTGACGCCAGGGACGATTTCATAGGGGATACCGGCGCGCTTCAGAGCTGCCGCCTCTTCTCCTCCCCGGCCGAACACAAACGGGTCTCCACCCTTGAGCCGGACTACTATCTTGCCTTCGCGCGCTTTGCGGATGAGAAGCTCCTCGATCGCTCTTTGATTGGCGCATTGTTTGCCGGCTTGTTTACCGACGTAAATCAGTTCGGCGCTTTCCGCCGCATGTTCCAGCAGATCGTCGCTCACCAGTTGATCGTAGAGAATAGCATGCGCCTGTTCCAAACATTTCTTGCCCTTCAGGGTGAGAAGATCGGGATCTCCCGGCCCCGCGCCGACCAGATAGACTGTACCTAATCGAGTCGCCATCGCTTATCTTTCTTTCCTGCCTCTCAATTGTCTCCCACAGGAAAATCCAAAACCTTTCTGACCCGAACCGCACAGGCCTTCAGCTCCGGCTGATGCGATACGGGATCCCGTGCCGTAACCGTCAGGTTATTGGCGGCCTTAAAGAAGCCGTGCTCCCGGCCCCAGTGAAAGGGTAGAAAACACGCGCCGCGGGAAATTTCCTCGGTCACCCTGGCTTGCGCCATGACTTTGCCACGGCGCGAGACGACTTCCACGAAGTCCGCGTCCTGGATACCGAATTGCCGCGCATCCGCCCGATGGATCTCCAGGACGGGCTCCGGCGCGCTTCGGCGCAAAGCTTCGTTCTTCCCGGTGCGCGTCATCGTATGCCAATGATGCTTCACGCGGCCGGTCGTTAGCACAAGCGGATATTCGTCATCCGGCATTTCAAACGGCTCCGCGTGATCCACTGGGATCAAGTTGGCCCTGCCGTCTGGCGTGGGAAAATAAGCGTCTTCATAGAGCCTCTCCGTGCCGGCGTGGTCAGCGCTGGGACAGGGCCATTGCAGCGGACCTTCGTTTTTAAGCCGCGTATAGCTCATCCCTGAACAATCGCAAACGGTGTTTTCCGTCAGGGCGACAAACTCAGAGAAAACTTCGTCCGCCGAGCCGTAAGGAAAGGCTTCGCTGAAGCCCATTTCCCGCGCAAAAAGGGTAAGAATCTGCCAATCCGGCAACGCCTCTCCCGGCGGCTGTGCAAGCTTGGGCATATAGGAAACGCGCCGCTCCGAGTTCGTCATCACCCCTTCCTTTTCGCTCCACTGGGCTGCCGGCAGAACCACATGGGCCAATCGGCTGGTGGCCGTGGGATGATAAGCATCTTGCACCACTACCAGCTCTGCTTGTCGAAGCGCCTTCTCGATCAGATCGGTGTCCGGCGCCGACACCGCCGGATTCGTACAAAGAATCCAAATCGCCTTGAGCTTTCGCTCGGCCAATGCTTCAAACTGCTCCAACGCCGATAACCCAGGCTCAGATGAAATCGTTTCCCACGGCACACCCCAAAAGCGGGCGACCTCTTCACGGTGTTTGGGGTCTTGGACGCTCCGGTAGCCCGGCAACAGGTGCGCAAGTCCTCCCACTTCCCTGCCACCCATCGCATTGGGTTGGCCTGTCAAGGAAAACGGCCCGCAGCCCGGCTTACCGATCTTGCCGGTGGCAAGGTGCAGATTGTGAATCGCATTGTTCTTATGCACGCCGACCGTGCTCTGGTTGACGCCCATACTCCAGAGCGACAGGGCTCTCTCCGCCTTGCCAAAAATCAACGCCGCCTCGACGATGAGACATTCGGGGACACCGCAGATTTCCTCGGCAACCTTCGGCGGATATTTCTTGATGACCTTTAATAACCCGGCAAACCCATCGGCGTGTCGCGCAACGAAGTCGCGGTCGATCAAGTTCTCTTCAAGCATGACATAGAGCATGCTGTTGAGCAGCGCGATATCCGTACCGGGCCGGATCGGCAGATGCAGGTCGGCGAAATCCGCGGTTTCCGTGCGGCGTGGATCGACGGCGATGATTATAATCTTATCGGGATTCGCCATCTTTCTTCGCTTGATGCGTTTGAAGATTACCGGGTGACAGTCAGCCGTGTTGGTACCGATGAGGAAAAAGCAATCCGCAACGTCGAGGTCCGCGTAGCAAGCCGGCGGTCCGTCCGAGCCGAAGGACGCTTGATAACCCGCGGCGGCCGAAGCCATGCACAAACGGGAGTTCGTATCGAAGTTATTTGTCCCGAGAAACCCCTTCGCCAGCTTGTTGCCGACATAGTATTCCTCGGTGGTGAGCTGCCCGGAGCCGTAGAAGGCCACTGCATCCCGCCCGTGTTCGCCGATAATGTCACGAAACCGTTGCGCCAAAAATTTGATCGCAGTGTCCCAAGAGACCCTTGTAAAGGGTCCATCCTGGCATCGGCGCATTTGAGGATAGAGTAAACGGTCGGGGGTGGACAGGGTTTCAGGTAAATAGACCGCCTTGAGGCAGAGATCGCCTAAACTGGATGGATGGTCCGGGTCCCCTTTGATCTTGGCGACGTAACCGCTCCTCATGCCAGCCAAAAGACCGCAACCCACGCCGCAGTAGGGACAATAGGTTTTTACCCATTGCTTGATGCTTTCGCGCTGGATTTTTGGCATCGATACACCAATCAGCGCAAAGTAACGCGGCTCACTCCGGTGGCCTCACAAGACGATGTTCCGTCCTGAGTACCGATCTCAACAGGTTCCGCCATCGGCTGCCGCTGGCGGTATCGCGAGCGAAACCGGTTAAACCCAGTGTACTTCTCGATGACCCACAGCTCCTCTGCAGTGATGCTCGTTTGTGCCTCCTCTTTACGTTTTTCTGTTAGCGAGATTTGCCGAGGAGTGGCCCGCTCTTCGAGGAAAGTGATCAGCTGACTTCGTACTCGTTCGTAGAGCGGGTCATCAACAATCTGTAGGCGATCCCGCGGCCTGGCGAAGGGCACGGCGACAATTTCTCCCACCGTCGCCGCCGGCCCATTGGTCATAAGCACGATTCGATCGGCGAGCAGCAAGGCTTCGTCCACATCGTGGGTTACCATCAGGACCGTTTTTCTTTCTGCGTCCCAGAGACGCATGAGTTCGTCTTGTAGCTCCATACGCGTGATGACATCCAAAAGACTGAAAGGCTCATCGAGCAAGAGGACCTTCGGCTCCAAGGCGAATGCCCGGGCAATGCCCACCCGTTGCCGCATACCGGCGGAGAGTTCATCGGGGTAGCAATCGGCGATATCGCTCAGTCCCACCAGGGCAAGAAATTTGTCCGCCAGCTCTTTGCGTTCTCTGCGGCGGCCACGATCGTTAACCTGCTCCACCGCGAGCAGCACGTTCTCTCTGGCCGTCAACCAAGGCAAAAGCGCTGGGGATTGGAACACCACACCGCGATCCAACCCCGGGCCTACTACTTCTTTTCCGCCGACAATGACTCCGCCTTCGGTGGCATCATTGAGACCCATGGCGATGGAGAGCACCGTCGATTTGCCGCAGCCGGAATGGCCGATGACGCAGACGAATTCGCCTTCGCTCACCCGCAGGTTAAAATCCCGGACGATGACGGCGCGGCCTTGTTCGGTGTCGTAGCTTTTTCCTAGCTGGGTGAGTTCCAGAAAAGGGTTCATGGCGTTTTTCTTTCCGCGTCTAATTCATGGCGCGACGGCTTGAGCCACGGCGCTGCGCGTTCCTCGGCCATTTTGTCCGGCGACGAGAATACCAACGGTCTCGCGCCGCGCTCGTTGGTAGCCCGGCTCGCGGCTGAGCTGCGACCGAGAGCGCGGGTGCGGCGCCTCTACGCGCACGGCGGGCCCCAGTGTCGCGCCGGGACTTGCGGTCAGCGTATAGATTGTATCCGCCAGGAGGATCGCTTCATCGATATCATTGGTGATCATCACCACCGTTTTTTTGCTCTCCGTCCAAATGCGCGCCAGCTCTTCTTGGAGCGTGCCGCGCGTCAGTGCATCCAACGCGCTGAAAGGCTCGTCCATCAGCAGCACCTTGGGATCCATCGCCAGCCCGCGGGCCACGGCGACTCGCTGGCGCATTCCGCCGGAAAGCTCTCGGGGCCGCTTACGGGCGGCATCGCCGAGATTGACGAGCTTGATGTAATGCTCCGTCCGCTGGCGCTTCTCTTTTGCCGCAAGATCGGAGGCAACCGCATCCACGGCGAGGTAGACATTCTCGAACACCGTCATCCACGGGAGGAGCGAATAATTCTGAAAGACAATGCCCCGTTCCGGGCCCGGCCCCTGAATCGGTTTGCCCTCAAGAAGAATCTCACCTTGATCCGCTTCGATAAGACCGGCGATCAGAGAGATGAGCGTGGTTTTCCCCGCGCCGGAGCGGCCGACGATGCAGACGAATTCCCGTTCATTGATGGCCAAGTTTATATCCCGGAGCACGGGCAACGCCGATCCGGACCTGGATTTTCCGTTGAGATTGAAGCTTTTGCTGACGGCACGAATTTCAAGAAAAGCCATGGTTATTCCTCAAGCGGTTTTGAACCGTCTCTCCACGACACCCATCAGCCGGTCGAGGCTGAAGCCGATCAAACCGATGGTGATAATCGATAGGAGAATGTGGGAATAGACGAGGCTGTTGTATTCTTGCCACAGAAAACCGCCCACGCCGGGAGCTCCGGTGAGCATTTCCGAAGCCACGATGACCAGCCAGGCAAGGCCGAGGGAGAGGCGATATCCGGTGAAAACATACGGCAGCGAACCGGGTATGATGATGCGCCTCAGTGTTTTCATCCGGGAAAGCTTAAGCACCCGTCCGACATTGAGGTATTCGGGGCTGATACTTCGTACTCCCACCGCTGTGTTGATCACCGTCGGCCACATGGCGCAAATGGCGATGGTAAAGATGGCGGCCGGCTCCGATTGCCTAAAGATAACCAACCCCAGTGGCAGCCAAGCCAAGGGAGAGATCGGCCGCAAAATCTGGATTACCGGATCAAAGGTTCGATAGAAAAAAACAGACAGTCCGAGCAAAAATCCCAGAGGCGTGCCGATGACAATCGCCAGCAAAAATCCCTTCGCCACCCTGACGAGGCTTAAAAAGGCAAATCGGCCGATGCCCTGATTCATCTCCCCGTCCTTGAAAAAGGGGTTAAGGATGTACTGCTTGCTCTCCTCCCAGGTTTTCATCGGTGAAGGCAGATCCCGCGCCACGGTCGTGCTGAGCATCGTCCAGATGAGCAGCATGACTCCGATACCCAAAAGGGGCAGAACCATCGTGGCAAAATCAATTCGTCTGGTCATTGTCTACCTCTACCCGATGTTGTTGATGGGAAACTTTTTAGCGTACGCTTCGGGCTTACCCGGATCGAACTCAACGCCGTCGAATAAAATTTCTTTCTTCATGTCTTCCTTCGGCATTGATATCCCCATTTCTTTGGCGACCTCGCGCTGGATCTCAGGACGAAGCACCTGATTGACCAGACCCTTATAGTCTGGCGCTTCTTTGACCATTCCCCACCGACGGAACTGGGAAAGCCACCACACTCCGTGAGACTTCCACGGGAAATTTGTGTTGCGGACGAAGAAGATCATGTAATTCGGATCCTTTTCCTTCCGCCCGTCGCCGTAATCGTAATCCCCCAGCATCCGTCCAAGGATCACCTCCTTCTGCGTATTGATATACTGCGGGCGGGAAACCACTTCAGCCATATGCGGCCGATTCTCCAATTTGTCGATGTGCTGGCTGGACTCGAACATGGCTCGAAGGATCGCTTTCACCGTCTTGGGATTCTTTTCAGCAAACTCTTCGGTGAAAGCCAGGACTTTTTCCGGATGGTCTTTCCACATCTGCTGCGTCGTGACGGCCGTATAGCCGATCCCATCGGCGATGGCCCGCGCGTTCCATGGCTCGCCGACGCAAAAACCATCCATCTTTCCGACCTTCATATTCGCCACCATTTGCGGCGGCGGAATAGTGATCAGAGTCACGTCCTTGTCCGGGTTGATCCCGCCGGCGCCAAGCCAGTAACGGGTCCACATCGCGTGGGTCCCCGGCGGGAAAGTCATGGCAAATGTCATCGGCGTACCCGCCTTCTTGGCTTCATCGACTAGAGGCTTGATCGCTTGAGGGGTCTTGATTCCCTTTGACGCCAACTCCTTCTTAAGCGTGATCGCCTGTCCGTTGCGGTTCAGGACAAAAGGAATAATCATAGGTTTTTTCGGCGAGCCTAATAGCCCCATTGTTGAGGCGAAGGGCATTCCGAAAAGCATATGAGTCGCCTGGTTTTCTCCCAAGGTGAGCCGGTCACGGATCACCGCCCATGAAGCTTCTTTGGAGATGGTCGACTCAATCCCATACTTCTTGAACAGGCCGAGTTCGTGGGCCATGACGATGGATGAGTTATCGGTCAAAGCAATGATGCCGATGCGGATGTTCGGAGTCTCAGGCCCATCCGCTGCATAGACTCCTCCGACCCAACGCGCCGGTAAGTTGCTCAACAGCAAGCCCAGAGAACTCATCCCTGAGAGCTTCAGAAAATTACGCCGTGTCTGTTTTCCCTTTTTTGCCACGATATTATCCCTCCAAAGTGAACTGATCGCCCTGGCTGACGAGCTTAAGAACTTTGACTTTTAGCTTCGGGTCGGTTGAGCAGGCTCCGGTTCTAAGATTGAACTTGTAGCCGTGCAGCGGGCAGACGACCTCGCCGCCGTCGATCCACCCGTTGCACAACTGTCCGCCTTCGTGCGGGCAGATGTTTTGAATCCCATAGAGTTGTCCATTGGATCTGAATACCGCCATTTCTTCACCTCCTGTACGGACCAGTTTTGCCGAGCCTTCGGCGATATCCTTCGGATCGATCATCGGCCGCGCCGGCTCGCTCGTTTCCGAAGGACGTCCGCCATTGGCACTTGTCGTTTGGAGAATTTTTCGGAGCTGCTGCCGCATCGCTTTAAAAGCGCCGTGGCGAATCAGTCCATGCAGCGTTTCGGCAAGCTCCGCGCACGGAACATCTTCCATAATTTTGATCGGAGGATTTGCGGCCGGGCCGTTAGAGCCCCCAAGGTAAACATCCACCGCTTCTTCCACCTGTCCATTCATCTTTATGTTCTTGCCGATGAGGCCGATGTCCGCTGCCGCTTGGTTACTGCAGCCCGCCGGGCAGCCTGACCAATGAATCGATATGGGCTTGGTTTTTCCAAGTTCCTGCTCGAGAGCCCGCGCGGTCTTGAGCGCCTGCTGCTTGGTTTCGATCAAGGCGAAGTGGCAATAATCCATACCCGTGCAGCTCACCAGTCCGCGCATAATTTCCGAAGGATCGTAGCGCAGCTCTTTGAGAAGCGGCTCAGCCGTCAAGGCGCCGATCAGCGCATCCGAAACGTTGGGGATAATCACATTCTGACCGATGGTCAGACGGATCAATCCGCTGCCATATTTCTCGGCGAGATCGGCGACTTCCAACATCTGCTCCCCGGTGACGCGCCCTACGGGCACGGCAAGCCCGACATAATTGAGCCCCGGCTGTTTCTGTCGATAGACTCCCACGTGATCGACGTGCTTCTCCGCTCTTTCGTCCTTGCCGGCAGTCAGCAACGGACGGTCGGCGCGCCGTTCCAGCTCTTTGCGAAACTGCTCCACACCCCAGTCATCGATCAGAAAGGCGAGACGGGCTTTGGTGCGCAACTCGCGAAATCCATGATCGCGGAAGATGCAGACGACATGGCTGCATATCTCAGCGGCTTCGGCGTGCGTGACGAATAGATCCAAAGGCGAAGCCATCCGGTATCCGCCGGAGCCCATCTTGCCGCCCGCCGCGACATTGAATCCGTTGACGACTTTACCTTCGATTTCTTTGGTCGCGGGAGTTAGAGCCAGATCTTGAGTCTCGGCGTGGGTGCAGTTCTCTTTGCAAGCGGTGATCGTCACGTTGAACTTGCGGGGGAGGTTCGTGTACTCCTTCTTGCCGACGAAGATACCGGTGAACTGCCGGACCACCGGCGACGCGTCAAAAAGCTCGTTGGGTGTGAGCCCCGCGACAGGACAACCGACCACGTTGCGGATGTTGTCCATCCCGGTCTGCAATGAGACTAACCCCACCATGTCGAGCCGCCGCCAGATCTCGGGCACATTTTCGATTTTGAACCAGCGGAGCTGAATCTGTTGGCGCGTGGTGATGTCACAAAACCCCTTGCCAAACTCCTCGCTGATCTCCGCAAGGGTGCGGAACTGCGTCGCGCTGGTGATGCCGTTCGGCATACGAATCCGCATCATGAAGTTGCCCGGCGTCTGCTTGCGAAAAAAAACTCCGGCCCACTTCAGTCTTTCCTTGTCGCCGTCGGTTATCGCTTCCCAGCCTTCCGCAGCGTAGCGCGGAACATCCGGGAGGATATCCAATCCGTCTTTTTCTTTTTTATACTCTTCGATCTTGTTCAATATTAGGCACCTGTCGTGAACCGATAGTGCACAATCAATCAATGCTCCTCAGCCTTTTGATAGAAAATCTCCGGACCGCTTCTTATCGAGCTTTCTAAGAGCTTTTGGGCATTGGCTATTGCAGAATCGATATCTTCGATGGGCGTCATTGAAATTCGACCATGACCAGGGTAGAGGGCCTGCAGGCCAAAACAGCGTAGTCTCGTCAAAGAATCGATATAGTCCCCAATGCTCCCGGATTCGGCGATGTATGACAGCGTACCGCCGGCAAACACGCTGTCGGCTGAAAAAAGTAAGCCCTGAGTGGTTTCGACGATCGAGATGCAGCCCGACGTGTGGCCCGGAGTGTGAAAAATCCGCAGGCTGTAATTGCCGAGATCGATGCGGGTCATGTTTTCGAGCCACAGGTGCACCCGCATTGGGATTTCGTTCAGGTCGTTTCCTTTGTACATCGTGACGTAGTAATCGCCGGAGATCATTTTGGATGCCGCCAGCCGGTAGGCCGCAATCATGGCGGACTCATGAAAGTAACGGTTAGCGCCGATATGATCGCAGTGCTCGTG
>Ga0184612_10000481_pt1 | contig 18638 bp, 18 predicted proteins | sample PLM3_60_coex_FD_133163 | JGI IMG/M metagenome (GOLD analysis project Ga0184612, IMG submission 133163) | Groundwater sediment microbial communities from an aquifer in East River, Colorado, USA - PLM3_60_coex | ecosystem: Environmental > Terrestrial > Soil > Riparian zone | place: USA: East... | reverse complement strand
CTGCACGGACTGACGCCGTCGCTCTGTCTCGTCGACGAGCTCCACGCCCACCCCTCCGACGAGGTCTACATCGCGCTCAGTACCGCAGCGATCAAACGCCCCGGCTCGAAGCTGCTCATCATCTCGACCGCGGGAGCTGGTCCTGACACCCCGTTGGGGAGGCTTCGTGCCCGAGCCTTGGCCGCGCCCGAGGTTCGCCGCACAGGGGCACGCACGGACGCACGCGGCCCCGATATCCGGATGCTCGAATGGTCTGTTGCCGACGACGCCGACATCGACGACATGCGCATCGTTAAGAAAGCGAACCCGGCGTCCTGGTTGACGGTCGAGGCGTTACGGCAGCAGGCCGCGTCGCTGCCCCCACTCGCGTTCGCGCGCTACCACTGCAACCAGTGGGTCGGCCCGGAGGGTGCGTGGCTGCCACCCGGCGCCTGGCAAGCCAACGTCGGACCCACGACGTTCACCCAAGGCGAGGACATCTGGATCGGTGTCGACGTCGGAGGCGAACGCTCTGCCACCGCCGTCGTCTGGATCAATGCGAGCCTGCATGTCGGCTGCTCGATCTACCACGGCGACCAGGGAGTCCTCGACGCCATCGACAAGATCAGAGAGCTCGCCGGCCAATACAACGTGCGCGAGGTCTGCTTCGATCCGTGGCGCTTCTCGCAGGGCGCGCAGGAGCTCGACGCCGAGGGGATCGCTGTGACCGCGTTCCCGCAATCCGACGCGCGCATGATCCCCGCGAGCGACAGGCTCTACCGCGCGGTTGTCGAGCAGCGCCTCACCCTGCCCGATAACCCCGAACTGCGAGCGCACGCCCACGCAGCCATCGCACGCCACAGCAGGCGAGGGTGGCGCCTCGACAAGAGCCAACGCAGCGACAACATCGACGCCATCATCGCCATGTGCATGGCGCTGGAAGCGGCCGAGAACCAGCCCGCCGAGTTCGAACTCCTCGGCTACTTCTAAATGCCAGCCACACGCTGCCTCCGCTGCCAACGACGTACCACCAGCGGTAGCTACTGCGAACGCTGCGGCAAGACCTCCATGCGCGGCTACGGCAGCCAGCATCAGCGGCGGGCGCGTCTGGCGATCGCAGCGCAGCCGTGGTGCTCCAACTGCAGCAGCACAACTGACCTGACGGCCGACCACATCGTCCCGATCATCGACGGCGGCCTTCATGGACCACTGCAGGTGCTTTGCCGAAGCTGCAACTCGAGACGACTCACGACGCGGAGACTCTGACCTCCACCGGGAGAGCGCGTCGTCCGTGGGTTTTACGGCAGCTAGTGGTCGATGGTTCCGCTGAAGGTGCCGGTACTGACGCCCGTAGCCAGGTCCAGCGTTCTTTCCAGCGTAAAGGTGCCGGTTGCGTCAGCGAAGCGTCCCGTTCCACCTGTGATGGTGTAGACCTCGACGATCGACCGCGTAGTGGGGCCTGTCACGGTCCCCTGTCCGACGACGGTGGCGGTCAGGGTGTCGCCGTTCGCCGCAGTGAACGTTGCCGTCCCTGTTGCAGACCCGAACCGAACGTCGACTTGGAACGTTGCGTGCTCCGTGTACTTGCCGAGGTACGTGGCGGTGCCCGTGCCCTCCCGATTCACCGAGAGGATCGGGAAGGCGAGCTGGTCCGTTTCAACCGCGCTAAACGTTCCCTTGAATGGAGTCTCAGCCGCCACGGCGCTGACAGCGGTGCTCGCCAGCAACACTGCGGAAGCAGCCACCAGTGCAAAGTAGAGTGAGTGACGAATCTTCATGCCGTTCCCCCCTTGGAAGCGGTCGGCCGCAGATGACCAACGTCTCCGCTCCACCATAACCACTTGTGGCAAAGAAACAAGTAAGAGACAAGTACGTGTGCCGGAGTTTTTAGATGACGGCGGCGCCTGACCCCGCCATCGCGCCGCGCAAAAACGTCACTGTGAAATGTTCTCCGGCACAGGCCCGAGCTGGTCGACATATTCTGAGACGTCGACCTCGAGGGCGGTGATGATCCGGCTCGAGATGGCGCGCATCTCGTCCTCATTGAGTCGGCCGACTCGTCTGAGGATCGTGGCCTTCCGAATTGACGCGATGCTCAACGCATCGACGTATGCCTCGACCTCGTTCGTCCCATGCCGCTTATCCCTGCCGATCAGGTACTGAGTTGGATGCAGACCCAGGTTTAGCCGGGCGTACCACTTCGGACGGCGCTCTCGCCTCTTTTCATCGATAGACCCAATCCTGGCGACCGCGACGTCCTCGATCGAGGCGTTGGTGCCGTCGTGGAGTAGGAGGACGCGACGGAGCTTGAACGTGACAACGATTTCGGGAGAATCACCGGCCTTGACCACCGCCTGGATCTCCTCGATCGTGTCGTACTTCTCGAGTCCTGCGAGGAGTTCACCCTCGGCGTCGCGTATGACGCGCTCCATCGGAAAGCCGCTATTGAACGGATACAGCGCTAAACAGACAGCGCCGCGTTCAAGATCTTGGAGATCACAGGGCACGCGCTAAGCGTGCCACGACTCCCAGATCCCGGCCGCGAGTGCGTCGCCGTCGGCCTGACGGTCCTCGGCCATGACGGCGAGGTCGTCGTCGTCGAGAAGAGTGTGAAAGGGGATCGGCCGGCCCTGGCGGCGACGCTGGAGCAACGGGCGCACTAGCTCGAAGTCGGCCGGATGCAGAATCACGAAAGCTGTCGAACGGCCGTGCTTGACGACGCGCACAGGATCGTGACGCTCGACTGCCGAGCGCACCTCCTGATCCACCTTGACCTTGCCTGCTGCGACGGTCGTCATGGTCTTCCCTCCTCTGTCGCCCCGGCCACTCGCCGAAGTGTGACGGACAAACTGGACATTTTCAACCCTTTTGAACGAATCGGACGATAAGGGCATTTCCGTCGGCAATGGTCGTTTCGGCCAATTTACCCAATTGTCCCACCCTCCGTCGGGGGATCTCTGCTTCCTCTCCGCCTGGCGGTGGAAGACTGTATTCGCTATTCTTCCTCTCGAATACATCAACGAAGGAGTATGCGATGGCGATGAAGCCAACAACATTCCGATTCGACGAGAGGTTCCTGGCCACACTCGACGGGCTCGCCCGGTCGATGAGCTCCTCACGCGCGGCGGTTATCCGGCAAGCCGTCGGCCGCTACGAGATGGCGTACAGCTTGAAATACAAGGGCGCCCAGCTCTTCATCGAACGCCTGCGCGAGCGCTACGGGGACGACGAGGTCATCACGCTCGTCCCCCAAGGAAAGGGCACGGTCCAAGACCGAATGGAGGTCCTCGTCGCCGGACAACCGACGGACGAAGCGACGGGGTTCGACATCGAAATCTTGAAGGGGCGCGACCAGGAAGGGTTCTGGGTCAGCGAGGAGGCCGCGGTCTATCTGAGTGATTCGAAGGCCGACGACGACTTCGCTCCCCTGAACCTCATCGTCGGGAGGATTCCCATCGGGCCAGAGGGGGAGCGGCGCCAGGGGCTCTCGATCCGGATCAGCGAGCTCAAACCTGAGGACGTCGACTTCCACAACCGGCTCCAACACTTCGACGACGACTCTGTGGTGGAGGATGAGCAGGCGGCGCAGCTCGAGCGGCTCAGGGGCATGTTTTGACCGCCGGCAACGTCCTGATTGCCCTCGACGGCGTGCGCAAGGCGCTGGTCGAGCAGGCCGGAGATGAGGAGTTCGCCCGCGCCGCGGAGACCTTCCTCGCCGTCTTCCGCGCCAACATGGCAGAGCGCGGGCTCGGCGAATGGGACGAGCTCACCCAGCTCGCCACGTTCGAGATGCACTTGCTGGCCGATCGCTCGCTCGACGTCGACTTCGCGGCTGCGGCGAAGACCGTGCGCGAGCTGTTGACGCTGCAGCGTCACGAGAAGGCCAGCCTGAACTAATGAGCGTGCGGCTCAGCACCCGCCGCGACGCGCTGGTCTGGACGGCGATCGACAAGATCTTCGGCGGCGCCGACGTCAAGAGCGTCATTGCCGAGCTCGAGCTCGACCTGCTCCGCGAGCAGGCTGAGCGGCATCTCACCCGGCACGACCGCCTCGTGCAGCTGTTCCGAGAGACCGATCCGGACAGGATCACGGCGAAGAGGGCCGCGGCGTGAACCTCGAGGCGTCCGTACATAGCGTCGCCTCGGTTTCGATGGAGTCCGGCGCCGTCCTGCTCGACGATGTCGTTCGCTTCATCCGCCGCTTTGTCGTCCTGTCACCGGCACAGGCGGACGCAACTGCCCTCTGGGTCGCACACTCGCACGCGATCGAGGCAGCCGACTGCTCGCCCTATCTGTGGATCACCAGTGCCGTACCGCGTTCCGGAAAGACGCGCTTGCTCGACGACGTGCTCGGGCTCCTCGTTCGCGAGCCGATCCCGACAGCCAACATTTCGGACGCCGCGCTCTTCCGCGTGATCGCGGAGAGGAAGCCGACCCTGCTCCTCGACGAGGTCGACGCCATCTTCGGGCCGAAGGCGCGCGACCGCGAGGACTTCCGCGGGATGCTCTGCGCTGGCTATCGCCGCGGTGCGCAGACGCACCGGATGGGCGGCGCGAACATGAGGGAACTCCAGACCTTCCCCGTCTTCTGCTGCAAGGCTCTTGCCGGTGTCGGCGAGGCGCTCCCAGACACGATCAAAGACCGGGCCATCCGGATCCGCCTCGAGCGGCGAACGCGGGAAGAGCGGGTCGACCGCCTCCGCCGACGCGTACTCGCGCCCGAGGGCGAGATGCTTCGCGATCGGCTTGCCGACTGGACCGAGCCGCAGCTCGACGAGCTCCACCACGCCTGGCCGGAGTTGCCGGACGAGCTCGACGACCGGGCGCAGGACATCTGGGAACCCCTCTTCGCGCTTGCTGATCTTGCCGGGGGTGACTGGCCCGAACGTGCACGGACCGCGGCTCTCGTCCTGTCCGGCAACGGCGAGCGTGAGGACGACTCGCTGGGCGCCCGGATGCTGGCTGACATCCGCACGGTGTTCGCGGCGAGCGGCGCCGACCGTTTCCGCACCGCCGACCTGCTCGCTGAGCTCTGCAAGGTCGAAGAAAGCCCGTGGGGTGATTGGTTCGGAAAAACGCTCACGCCGCAGGGGTTGTCGAAGCTGCTGCAGCCGTTCCGGATCAAGACGATGCCGATCTGGGTCGAGGGTGAGAAAGCCCGCGGCTACAAGGTGACCCAGTTCGCGGACGCGTTCTCCCGCGTACTGGGTGGTAGGGACGGTAGGGATGGTAGGAGCGTTTTGGCTCCTGGCGAGGCGCCTACCGGGCCTACCGCTCCTACCACGCTAGAGGACGGGGACGGCACCGATCGGCCGTTCCCGCTGCTCGGCGAGCTCGACTACCTCGACTTCGTCGCCGCCCGTCACCGCGAGGGCCATCTCACCACGGCCGAGGCGCTCCAACAGGAGCGGCTACACCGGCAGATCCGGAGGCAGCCGGCATGATCCCCGGCGAGCCACCTGCGATCGTGATCGAGCTCCGGCTCGAATCCACGCCCCGAGTCCTCATCCACTCCATGAGCGACTCGGAGGAGACCCGCGTCATCGACTGGATCCGATCGCACGACGAGCTCGCCGAGTTGGTCGTTCGCGCGCTCGAGCTCGTCGAGGAAGCGCGGGCAGCGTGAGCGAGCAACTCCTCACGGCCCGCCAGGTTGGCGAGTATCTCGGCCTCTCGACCAGCACGATTTTGGATCGTTGGGAGCGGGGCGACCTGCCCGGCTTTCGGCTGTTCGGCCGGAAGGGCGGTCCGGTGCGGTTCCGGCTTGCGGAGATCGAGGAGACGCTGCAGGCGTGGCGGCTGAACGGGCCGGGCGCGGGAGGAGAAGTGTCACCCACCCCTACCGCTGACCCGACCCGGCGAGTAGTGACGCAGGCGTCACCACCCCTCATAGAGGAGAAAAAGATGCCAGCTAAGCAACGCGGGTTCGCCCGCAAACGCGGCAGCCTGTGGCTTGCCGTCTGGCGCGAGGACGGCCGTGAGCGTTCCCGTGGCGGCTTCGATACGAAGACCTCCGCGCTCGACTACGCGAACACGAAAGCGGATGAGGCGGTCGCACGCGAAACGGCTTTGCGGTTCGGCGACCGTCTCCCCCAGCCCGCGTCAAACATCGCGACGGTCAGCGACTTGGTGGAGGCGTTCCTGCAGCGTCACCGCGTCGACGAGGCGACGAAACGGAAGCTGCGCGCGCAGCTGAAACACGCCAAGGATGCGTTCGGGGACCGCAGGCTGGAGACGTTGCAGCCGATCGAGCTCGACGTCTGGCGTTCCACCCTGCCGGCGTTGTCGGCGCACTACCTGTTTCGTGCGTTCAGACAGGTGCTGGAGTACGCGGTCGCGATGGGGCTGCTGGGCCAGAATCCGACGAGCAGGATCAAGAACACCCGCGCGTCCGTCGACGGCCGCCGGGAGATCCACCCGTTCGAGGATTGGGAGCAGGTCGAGGCGATCAGCGCGGAGATGGACCCGCGTTATGCGGCGATCCCGATCGTGCTCGTCGGCACCGGCCTACGCCCGGAAGAACTGTTCGCCCTGGAGCGGCGCGACCTGGACCTCGATGCTGGCGTTCTCTCCGTGGAGCGTGTCCACTCGCAAGGTCGCTTAAAAGAACCGAAGAAGTCGAGTCGCCAACGGCGCCGCGTCCCGCTGCGTCAGCGCGTCGTCGAGGCGCTGCGGACGATCCCTCCGAGGTTGGACACGCCGCTGTTGTTCCCGGCCGCGCGAGGCGGCTACATCGACGGCGAGAAGTTCCGCTACAGGGAATGGAAACCCGCGTTCAAGGCTGCCGACGTCGACTACCGGCGGGTGTACGACTCCCGGCACACGTTCGCGTCCTGGGCGATCGCCGGAGGCGTCCAGTTGTTCTACCTAGCACGGATCATGGGCACGTCCGTACAGATGATCGACCAGACGTACGGCCATCTGTTGCCGGATTCCGAGGAGTACCTCCGCGGGCTGCTCGATAGCTACGACCTGGGACAGCCGACAGCGACCGCACAATCGGAGTCCTGAGCTTCACCGACTGGATAGGGGTTCTCCAAACGGTCGTCTTGGCTATCGCGGCGTGGGTTGCCTATTCGGCCTTGCGTCTGACTTCAGGGGAGAGTGCCCGGCTGAGAGCGGAGCGGCAGCGGCAGCCGCGGCGCGAGCTCTTGTTAGACGTCGTGCGCGAACTGAAGGAACTCGCGGCGCAGGTAGAGGTCATAGTCCCGGGCGTTGGCTACTTCGACACCAGCGCGCTGGCCGCGCGTAAGCATCGGCTGAGCGTCGCGCTTGACTTCTTCCCGGCCACGGAACTCGCGGCGACGCGAGTCGCCGCCGACCCACGCAACCTGACGCAGGCGACTGCACGGGACGCCATCGCACCGGCCGCTGCCGAACTCGCGGCCGAACTGCGGCGTCTTGAAGCGACGTCTACGGACTGAGCACGGACTAAGCGAAACGGCCTGAGCGGGAATCGCCTGCTCAGGCCGTGGATGCGGATGAGAGGACTTGAACCTCCACGGGGTTTCCCCCACACGGACCTGAACCGTGCGCGTCTACCAATTCCGCCACATCCGCGCGGAGGGACAGTGTAGCCCCAGTCCTGCGTTACCTTCCGCCGCGGAGGGGCTTTGCCCGCCGGAGCCCACTCGCTGGGGATCGACACTCTCCGCTTCGAGTCGAGGCCGAAGGCCGATTCGAAGCGGCTACTTTCCTTACCTTCTGTCCGTACCATTTCCGGCCTGAGACGGGGTCTCCTGATCTGCGGATTGCTGGGCCTTGCACTCGCGCCTGCCGCGCGGGCCGAGCCCGTCGAGGTCGTCGTGACTCTGAAGCAGCCACCGCTCTCGGCCGTCTTCGCTCAGGACCGAACGCTCGCGTTCTCGTCGTTCGCCCGGCCGCATCGGCTCCTGCTCACGAGTACGGCCAGCCAGAGGTATCTCCGCCGCCTGGACGGGATGCAGCGCTCGCTGCAGGCGCGAATCCGAACCAGCATTCCCGGCGCCGACGTGCGCTGGCGCTACGGCGTGGTGCTGAACGGCTTTGCGGTCGTGGTGCCGCGCGAACACCTCTGGCGCCTCTCCCGCGTCGCAGGCGTGGACCGTGTTTGGCCGAGCCGCACCTACCGTCCGCTGCTCGACGTCACGCCTCAGCTGATCGGCGCGACCTCGCTCTGGGGCCCGACCCTCGCGAGCGCAGGCCAGGGCATGAAGATCGGGATCATCGACGACGGGATCGATCAGACGCACCCGATGTTCGCGCCGCGGGCTCTCGCCTACCCGCCCGGCTTTCCCAAGGGGCAGACCGCGTTCACGACGCCGAAGGTCATCGTCGCCCGCGCCTTCCCGCCGCCGAGCCCGCGGTACGCCAACTCGACCCGGCCGTTCGATCCCGAGCTGTCCGAGCACGCGATCCACGTGGCGGGCATCGCCGCGGGCGACGACAACACGGTGACGCGCAACGGCTTCCGGCTCTCCGGGATCGCGCCGCGGGCATATCTCGGGAACTACAAGGCATTGGCCGTGCCGAGCCAGTTCGGTCTCAATGGCAACTCGCCGGAGCTCGCTGCTGCCGTCGAGGCGGCTGTGCGCGACGGGATGGACGTGATCAACCTCTCCCTCGGCGAGCCGGAGATCGAGCCGACGCGCGACCTGGTCGTGCGCGCGGTGAATGCAGCGGCGGACGCCGGGGTGATCTCGGCGGTGGCCGCCGGCAACGAGTTCTCGGAGTTCGGGCTCGGCTCCATCGGCTCGCCCGGCGCCGCTGCGAAGGCGATCACGGCAGGTGCCTCGAGCGGCGGTCACGGCAGCATCGAGACCGACGCCCCGGCCAGCTACTCGTCGGCGGGACCGACGCCGTACACGCTCAAGTTCAAGCCGGACGTAACTGCACCCGGTTCAGACGTCGCGTCCGCGTTTCCGCACGGAGCCTACGGCGAGCTGAGCGGGACGAGCATGGCTGCACCGCACGTCGCCGGGGCCGCGGCGCTGCTCCGCCAGCGTCACCCCACCTGGAGCCCGGCCCAGGTGAAGTCCGCGCTCGTGCTCACGGGCGCGCCGGTCCGCGGCGGCTCGAACGAGGTCAGCCCGCTCCGTGAGGGAGGCGGAAGGATCGATCTCGTGAAAGCGGACAGCCCGCTTGTGTTCGCCAGCCCCACGAGCCTCTCTTTCGGCCTGCTGCGCAGGAGCAGATCTGCGGCGCAGACGGTCAACCTCTCGGACGCTGGCGGCGGAGCAGGGACCTGGAATGTGCAGATCAGTGCGTCGTCGATGTCCGCACCGCCTCAGGTGACCGTTCCCGGGGCTTTGCGGTTGCGAGTCGCCGTCCCAGGCTCTGCTCGGGAGGGTGACGTCAGCGGCTTCATCGTGCTCTCGCGCGGGAGCGACAGGCGACGCATCCCGTTCTGGTTCCGCGTCGTGCGGCCTCAGCTCAGACGCGTGCCGCACGTCACGCTCGCCCGCCAGGGCACCTACCGCGGCAACACGGCGCGCGGGGTGTCGCGTGTCACGTCGTATCGCTACCCGGAGGTGGTGGCTTCAGACTTCCCGGTGCGACTGCCCGGCCGCGAGATCGCCTATCGGATTCGCGTCCGGCGGCCCGCGAACTTCGGTGTCGCCGTGATCGCGCGGGATGCGGGGGTTCGCGTCGAGCCCAGGATCGTGCGCGCGGGGGATGAGAACCGCCTCGCGGGGTACACGGCGCTGCCGCTTGACCTCAATCCGTATCGTCCGAGCTACGGACGGCACCGCCTGATCGCAGGCGTCGTGCTTCCCGCGCCGGGGCCCTACGACATCGTCTTCGACACACCGCGCGACGGCCGCCCCGGCGGCTTCCGCTTCCGCTACTGGGTCGGTGACACCACCCCGCCGTCGGCGCGCGTCCTCGGCGTGCGCGGGCGCTTCCTCGAACTCGCGGTGACCGATCGTGGCTCGGGAGTCGACCCGTTGTCGCTCAGAGCGACGATCGACGGCGAGAACACGCCCGTCTCCTATAGCGGAGGCCTAGCCCGTATCTCGGTGGCGCTCGTCCCGCGCGGAGCACATACGTTGACGTTCAGCGTGGCGGACTACCAGGAGACGAAGAACATGGAGGACGTCCCGGGGATCACGCCGAACACGCGCACCCTGCGAACGTCCTTCACTCGCTAGTGGGCACTAGCGCTTCCGGTCTCGCTCCTCGATCGTCGGCAGCTGGTCGAGGTCACGCGCGACACTCGCTTCGAACTCCTCGGTCTCCGAACGCAGGAGCTTCAGCTGACCTTTGCGGCGCGCTCGGTCACGCCGGCCGCGTGCCTCATTGCCGTAGCGGGCCGAGACTCTCGGCCACTCTGCGCCGACGACGGCCGAGGCCGCGAGGACGAGCAGGGCGATCATCAACCAGCCCACGGGATCCACATTCTACCCGCGCGGATCCAGTGCTAGATTCGTCCAGATGCGCCTGCTCGCGCGCCTATCCATGCTGGCCGGTGTGGCTGTCCTGGTCCTGCCGGGTCAGGCCGGGGCCGGTGTGGAGACGCTGACCTTCACGGCGGCGCCGATCACCGTGACGAAGTACGAGGTCGCCCGAGGCGTCCAGCTCGCGCCCTCCCCGAGGGTAGACGGCTACGTCCTCGGCATGAGCGCGGAGGTGGTCGACGTCCTCGGCAATCCCGTCGCGATCCAGGATGTGATGTTGCACCACGTCGTCTTCGCCAAGCTCGGCGTGCCGGACTACACGTGCCCGAACATCGAGGACTACTCGGGCCAGCCGACCCCGTTCCAGGCGCAGCGCTTCTACGCCGAGGGCGAGGAGAACTTCGCGCTCTCTCTGCCGGACGGCTACGGGTACCCCAACCGCGGCCAGGATGCGTGGGGTCTGCTCTACATGCTGATGAACCACCACCCGCACTCAATGGTCGTGCGCATTCGCTACACCGTCCGGTACGTCTCCGGTGAGGCCCGCACTCCTGTGAAACCCGTGTGGCTCGACGTCAAGAACTGTCGTGCGGACCCTGTCTTCAACGTGTCAGGGACCGGCAAGCTTGGCTCGACGGTGTCGCGGACCGCGGACTTCCGTATGCCCGAGAGCGGCCATTTCGTTGCGGGCGGCGGTCACCTCCACGGTGGTGGCGTCTCCCTCGACGTCAGCAACACCAGGTGCGGGTCGCTCTTCACGTCGTATCCGACCTGGGGTCTCGTCTTCCCGCGTCCGGTGCTGCACGAGCCCGGACCGATGCAGATGACGGGCCTGGCCGATGTCGCAGGCCGGCCGGTTGCCGCGGGCGACACGGTCCGGCTCACCGCTCGCTACGACAACACGAGGCCGCACGTGCGCGTGATGGGAATCATGATCCTCTTCTTCGCGCCGGGCCCGGTGTCCGGCTGCTCATCGTTCCCGTCGACCGTGCCGGCCCCATCCCAGGCGGAGCGCGTGACGATTGACCTGCTCAAGCAACCCTCGGGGCCGCTGCGGCGGAACCTTCGCAGCACGTGGGTCGGCGACTACGCGTTCGGCGCCCAGCGCGTCTCTCTGCGCCGCGGGGCGAAGTTCACGTGGCGCTTCCGCGGCGGCGTCGAGCACGACGTGACGCTGGCCACGGGCCCGGCCGGCTTCGCCTCGCCGAGCATGCGAAGCGGCAACTTCGCCTATCGCTTCACCCGCCCGGGGACGTATCGGCTCTTCTGCTCCCTCCATCCGGCGCGGATGACGCAGATCGTCACCGTCCGCTAAACCTCCCGCGGCTCAGCGCCGATACGGGGAGGGTGAGCAGCCAGTTCTTCGTCCCCTACCTCGTCCTCTGGGCCACGCTGATGCGGACCCTGCTCGTGAGGGCGCGGATCGCGCCGGCTCTGTGCGGCCGCTGCGGGATGAAGCTCGAGCGCTCGCAGCTCGGCGAACAGATCTGCCGCGGCCACTGAGTCTGGCCTAGGGACGCGACTCGCCGGCGGCGTAGATCCGCATCGGCAATCCTGCCATGGGCTCGCCGCCGTCGGCCGTGACGAGCCATGTGTCCTGCATGTAGAGACAGTCCTGACCGTTCTCGGCAATGACGTGCGGGTGCAGCGAGAAGACCATGTTCTGCCTCAACTCGGTCTCGATCCCCTCCCCGATCTTCGGATGCTCGATCATTGTCATCCCGATCGAGTGCCCGGTGACATGGCCCAGGCGATAGCCGCGGTCCGTGAAACCCTTGGAGACGGCGCGATGGACCTCGTGCGCCGTTGCCCCGGGCCGCAGCGCAGACTTCGCCGCCACGAAGTACTCCTCGTAGGCTTCGAGCATTCGCCGCACCTCGGCGTTCGGCTCGCCGATTGCGCGCGACACCTCGACCCAGTGCCCTCCTGGGCCGGCGATCTCGAGCGACGGGATGCAAAAGTCATCGAGAACCGTGCTGTCGCGGGCCATCGCAAACTCTGGCCCGACGACGATCATGTTCATGGTCAGCCGGCCGCACCCCTCCTCGACGAAGAGCCTCTCGGCGGGCGCGAGCACCTCCGCTGCCGTCTTCCCCGGCCGGTACGCCTCGAGAAACGTCCAAAAGCCTTCCGTGTTGATGCGGACCGAGTCCCGCACCGATGCGATCTCCGTCTCGCTCTTCACCGCCCGCGCGAGGTCGAACTCGACGTCGAACGGGATGAGCTCGACGCGGAGGTGCGTCCCCTCGAAGTCCCGAACCGGCATGACGTATTCCAGGCCGTACACGCCGACGCGCTGCGCAGCGAGGCGGTCGCCCAGGTACTGACCCGGGCGGTCGACGAACACCTGGTCTTCGATCCAGGAGGTCCCGTGCTCACCGACGTAGCGAGCCTCGGACGGAAAGACGATCGTGGGGTCGCCGTCCCGTGGCAGAAGGACGTACGCGTAGCGGTGAACGATCACGAACCCGGACATGTACGTGACGGCACCCTCGAACCCGGTGTACTCGGACCCACACACGATGAGGGCGTCGAGGTGCTGTTCGGCCATTGCCTCACGGACGAGCCGGTAGCGGCGCTCGATCTCCTCGCGGCTCACCATGACCGCTCCAACCCTTTCACGAGCGCCCAGATCGCGCGGTTCAGCGGCGTCTCCACGCCGTGCTCGTCGCCGAAGCGCACGATCCCGCCGTTCAGGTAGTCGACCTCAGTCGGCCGGCGCGCCTCCACGTCCTGGAGCATCGACGCCTTGTGGTCATACGCAACCTCGGGCTTCGCGGCGTGGTCGATCAGCTCCTCGGGGTCAGCGTCGAGCTCGATCCCCTGGGCGGCAGCGACAGCCTTTCCCTCGTCCACGAGACCACTGACGAGGCGCCGGAGAGCCGGGTCCTCGCAGACCCGCCCGTGTGTGAGCCCGGTGAGGGCTCCGATGGGATTCGTGGCGGCATTGAAGATCACCTTCCGCCACTGCGGCCCGCGGGCGTCGGGCACCGCCTTGGTCGGCATCCCTGCCCGGTCGATCGCCTCGGCCAGTCGCTCGATCTCCTCCGTTGGCGCCGGCTTCGGCTCGAACGGCCCGAGCGTGGTCTCGCCCTTGACGTCCCACTGGACGTGGCCCGGCTCGAGGAGCTTGCCGGCTGGGAACGTGGTGCCCCGAATGACGCGATCGACATGTTTTGCAATTGCTTCCTCGTTACCCAGGCCGTTCTGGACTGTCGCAACGCAGCCCTGCGCGAACACCTGCGCCGTCGCCTCCACTGCCCCCGCTGTGTGCATGGCCTTCGTCGCCACGATGCCGAAGTCGCAGGGCGGCAGCTCGGATGCGTCGGCGGTCGCACGCGGCCTGCTCAAGAGCTCGCCGGCGCCGCTCAGGCGCAACCCCACCCGGTTGATCGCGTCAACGTGATCTCGCGCAAGGTCGTAGGCCCAGACCTCCACGTCCTCGAGCTGGGCGAGGTGCGCCGCGAAGAGCGACCCCACCGCACCGCAGCCGACCACGCACACTCTCACGAGTACGACGCCTCCCGTGCTTTGACCAGCCGATAGACGGCCGTATGCAGTGGTGCCTCCACGCCCAACCGGGCCGCCTCGCGAACGAGCGCGCCGTTGATCAGCTCCACTTCCGTCGGGCGGCGTGCGTCCACGTCTTCCAGCATCGAGGGGTAGTGCGCGCTCCCGCGCTTGGTCGCGAGGACGTTCATCTCCCACGGGTCGTCGTGCAGCTCGACCCCGGCCGCGGCCGCCACCCGCTTCCCCTCGTCCACCAGCTGATGGACGAGGTGGCCCAGGTCGGAGTCGTCGCCTTCCGCTGCGAAATGGGCGTCGTGGGGAAGGCCGGTCAGCGCCGACACCCCGTTCACGGTTGCGTTGAAGATCAGCTTCGACCACTGCGCCGGCAGCAAGTCGGGTAACGCTTCGGCCTTCAGCCCGGAGTCGACCAGGACCTCCGCGATCTCCTGCACGCGTTCGAACGGCGTGTCACCGTATGGCCCGAGCCACGTCGGCGTATCGAGGATGTACTCCACGTGGGTGTCCGAGTGCTTCGTACCGCTCATGAACGTCACCGCGGAGACGAGCTGCCACTCGCCGTGCCGCCTCATCGCGCCCTCCGCGCCGAGCCCGTTCTGAACGGTCATCATCGTCGCCGTCGCAAAGCGGCCCGCCAAGGACTGCGCTGCTTCCTCCAGGCCCGTCGCTTTCGTGGCGATGATTCCTACATCGAACTCCGGGAGGTCACGCGGATCGGCGGTGGCCGTGACACGCGAGGTGAACTCGTGGCGGCCGCTGACGCGCAGGCCTTCCTCGTTCAGTGCTCGCGCATGGCCGTCACGGCGCGTGAGAACGACGACGTCTCCGACCGTCGCCAGATGTGCGGCGAACAAGCTGCCGATGGCGCCCGCGCCGACGACGCACGCCCTCATGCGAACTTCGTGCGGAGGTACTGCAAATACGGCTCTGGATCGAGGTCCGAGCCGGTGACGCGGCGAAGCAGCTCACGAGGTGGGTACCTGCTGCCGTGTCGGTAGATGTGCTCGCTGAGCCACTCCCGAAGCGGTGCGAACTCTCCGCGCGCAAATTGTTCTTCGAGGTCGCCGAGGTCGGCACGCGCCCGCTCCCAGATCTGAACGGAGATGACGTTACCGAGCTGGTACGTGGGGAAGTAACCGAGCAGGCCGACCGACCAGTGCATGTCCTGCAGCACACCGTGGGCGTCGTCGGGGACGTCGACGCCGAGATACTCCTTCATGCGCGCGTTCCAGATCTGCGGCAAGTCGGGCACGGCGACGGTTCCGGCCAGGAGCTCCTGCTCGAGCTCGAAGCGCAGGATGATGTGCAAGCCGTAGGTGACCTCGTCAGCGTCTCCACGGATCAGGCCCGGCCGAATCGCGCTGACTGCCTGTACGAAAGACGCCTCCTCGATCCCGCCGAGCACGTCGGGAAAGAGGCCCTGAAGCTGCGGGTAGAACCAGCGCCAGAACCCCGTGCTACGGCCGACCAGGTTCTCCCACATCCTGCTCTGTGACTCGTGGATGGCGCTCGAGGTCCCGCCGCCGAGAGGAGTCCGCGCGAAGGCTCGGTCGACGTCGAACTCGTAGACGCCGTGCCCGAATTCGTGCATGGTCGAGAAGAGAGAGGTCAAGTCTTTCTCGTATGTGTGAGTCGTCAGGCGGATATCGCCGGCTCCAGGCTTGGAGGCAAACGGGTGTGGCGTCTCGTCGATCCGCCAGGAGGCAGGGTCGGAGCCGAACGCCTCGAGCACACGGCGCCCGGCTTCCTGCTGGGCTTCGACGGGGAATGGCCCACTGAGCAGCGGATCGCCCGGGGCGCTGCCGCGGTGGCGCTCCACCAGCGGCACCAGGTCTTCCTTCAGTCGCGTGAAGATGTTTTGCACCTCGGCAGTCGTCATGCCCTCCTCGTAGTCCTCGAGCAGGACGTCGTAAGGCGCATCGGTCTCGGGGAAGCATTCGACATAGCGCCGCTTGAGCTCGAGCTGGCGCTCGAGGTGCGGAACGAACGACTCGAAGTCCGAGGCGGCCTTGGCCCGGTCCCAGGCGGCGACCGCGACGCCACTCGCGTGCGCCATCTCACCGGCGAGCTCGGTCGGTACGCGACGCGCCCGGTCGAAAAGACGGTGCGTGACGTGGACGAGTGCGGCTTCCACGGAGTCCTCGTCCCGGTCCGGGGCCAGCTGCTCGAGCAGCGCACCCAACTCATCCGAGACGAACCGCTCGTGCGCAAGCTGGGTCAGTGTCGCGGCCAACTCCGCCCGCGCCTGTGCCCCTGCCGGCGGCATCGACACCCGGGAGTCCCAGTCGAGCACCGCCTCGGCGTGCCTGATGTCGGCGATCTCGGCGAGCATCGCCTTCAGGCGTTCGAGCGGCGGTGACTCGGTGACGACGCCGGTCATTTAAGCCGGCTGTGGCGCGAGCTTCTCGCGCAGGTAACGCACGTAGAGCTTCGCGTCGATCCTGCTCCCGGTCACGCGTTCGATCGTTTCCTGAGGCGTGAACTTCCGGCCCATCCGGTAGAGGTGCTCGGTCAGCCAGTCGCGCAACTCGCCGAACTCGCCCTGCTCGAAGCGCTCGTCCAGGTCGCCCAGATCTTGCTTCGCACGCTCCCAGATCTGCACGGAGATCACGTTGCCGAGCGCGTACGTCGGGAAGTAACCGAGGTTGCCGCCGGCCCAGTGCATGTCTTGCAGGACACCACGCGCGTCGTCGGGCACGTCGATCCCGAGGTACTCCTCCATGCGCGCGTTCCAAGCCGCCGGCAGATCCTCGAGGGCGAGCCGATCGTCGATCAGCTCCTGCTCGAGCTCGAAGCGCAGGATGATGTGCAGGTTGTACGTGACTTCGTCGGCGTCGATCCTGATCAGCGATGGGTGCACCCTGTTGACCGCTCTGTAGAAGTCCTCCTCGTCCACGGAGCCGAGCTGGGCAGGAAACACCTGCTGCAGCCGTGGGTAGAAGAAGCGCCAGAACGAACGGCTACGGCCGACGAGGTTCTCCCAGGTGCGGCTCTGGGACTCGTGTAAGCCGAGCGAGACGCCGCTGCCGAGCGGGGTGCGTGCGAGCGCGCGATCGACTCCCCACTCGTAGACGCCGTGCCCGAACTCGTGCATCGTGGCGAAGAGTGAGCTCAAGTCGTTCGTGCGGATGTTCGAGGTCAGCCGGATGTCGCCCGCGCCCGGACTCGACATGAACGGGTGCGGAGTCTGGTCGAGCCGCCACTCCTCGTCGGTATAGCCGAAGCGCCGGGCGATCTCGAGGCCGAAGTCGCGCTGCCTCGCCGGATCGAACTCGCCCGTGAGGAACGAGTCGTCGATCTCCCCGGCGTCTTCGACCTCCTTGATCAGCGGGACAAGCGCGTCCTTCAGCTCGATGAAGATCTCCCGCACTTCCGCGGTCTTCATGTTCGGCTCGTAGTCGTCGAGCAGGACGTCGTACGTCTCTTCCGCGGGGTCGAAGCATTCGACGTAGCGCTGGCGAAGCGCGAGGTTCTTCTCCAGGAACGGCCGAAGGGCCTCGAAGTTCGACGCCTCCTTCGCCGGCCCCCACGCTGAGAGCGCGAGCGCGCTCGCACGGCGCAGCTCGCCCACCAGCTCGGGAGGAACGCGGCTGGCCTTCTCGAAGTCGTGGCGCGTCACACGGATCAGGCTGGCCTCGAAGGAGTCGTAGTCCGAGCTCTCCTCCAGGCTGCGCAACTCCTCGAGCAGTTGCTCGATCTCCGCCGTGACGAAGCGCTCCTGGGCCAGTCGGCCGATGGTCGCCACGGACTCGGCGCGGGCCTCGGAGCCGCCGGGCGGCATCATCACGCGCTGATCCCAGAAGAGCAGCATTCCTGCTCTCGAGAGGTCGCTGACCTCGGCGAGGCGTTCCAGGAGTCGGTCGAGTGCAGGGACTTTCATGGAGCGAACTTTGTCAGAAGGCGACGTACCCCGGGCCCGGGGAACGACAGCTCGCGCCCGCCGGTCAGCCCGGCCGGCCTGACGATCAGGACGAGGGCCATGAGCGCTCCGACGACCACGATTCGCGTCCCGGCCGGGAAGTCGAGCGTCTGCCCGAGCAGGTGCACGCCGTTCTCGGCCTCTGCGAGGAACGAATCGACGGCGCTGACCGCAACTGCACCGACGACTGCACCCCACAGGCTGGTTGCCCCGCCGATCACGAGCATGGCCAGCGTGATGAACGTCAGGTCCAGGTACACCGACTCTGCATTGATCGGGAGGAAGTGCACATAGAGCCCGCCGGCGAGCCCTGCGACCGCTCCCGAGAGAGTGAACGCGACGAGCCTCTGGCCGTACACCGAGACTCCGACCGCGCGTGCGGCGGCCGCGTCCTCCCGGGTGGCGCGAAGCAGCCGCCCGTACCGGCTGCGTTGGTAGACAAAGGCGGCGGCAACGGCGATCAGCGCGCAGATCGCCGCCTGGAAGAGCCCGGTCGTCTCCGGCACGGCGGAGAAGGTGTTGAGCCCCGGTCCGATCTTCTCCCAGTAGCGGAGCACATTGTGCGTGATCTCGAGGACGCCGAACGTCGCGATCCCGGCGGCCAGGCCCGAGAGCCGCATCAACGGCAAGCCGACGATGAGCGCGTAGACCGCGCCTACTCCTGCGGCGATCGCGAGCGACGAGACGTTACCGACGGTCGTGTCGCCCAGAAACCCGGCCAGGTTCGGCATGATCGCCGGCTTCTCCTCGACCGGCATCGACAGGATTCCGGCCGCCCACGCGCCGACGGCGACGAAGCTGACGTGGCCGAAGGACAGGACCCCTGAGTTCCCGATG
>Ga0184612_10000480_pt1 | contig 18666 bp, 14 predicted proteins | sample PLM3_60_coex_FD_133163 | JGI IMG/M metagenome (GOLD analysis project Ga0184612, IMG submission 133163) | Groundwater sediment microbial communities from an aquifer in East River, Colorado, USA - PLM3_60_coex | ecosystem: Environmental > Terrestrial > Soil > Riparian zone | place: USA: East... | reverse complement strand
TCGCTGCGCGATTGGCCTGCGGCCAACCCTTGACCCAGCCCACCAGGCGCAGAACAACGCAGCCACCCGGGGATTGTGCAAACAAGGACCACAGGTAAGGCGCAAGGGCAGACCTTCCCCCCGAGCCGGCGACGGGGCCCTTTCCGCCGGTTCCGGCGTCATGCATGCTTACTGAGTCGTGAGTCAGTAGGCAGAGGGCGGTCAAAGTGGTGCAGCGATATGACGTCGTCGTCGTCGGTGGAGGGCATAACGGCCTGGTCGCAGCCGGCTATCTCGCGAAGGCGGGGCTGAAGGTCGTCGTCTGCGAGCGGCGCCCGATCGTCGGCGGTGCGGCCGTGAGCGAGCATCCGTTCGGAGCCAACTACACCGTCACGTCCCTGTCGTACGTCGTGAGCCTGCTCCCGCCGAGCATGGTCCGCGACCTGCAGCTGGAGCGGCACGGCTACCACGTCTACCCGCAGGGACCGTACTTCGCGCCACGCCGCGACGGCGGGTACCTCGCGATGCCCGACGACCCCCGGCAGCGCTTCGAGGAGATCAAGAAGTTCTCGGCCCGGGACGCCGAGGCGTTTCCCCGCTGGGACGCCTGGCTCGGGGATCTCGGCAAGACCGTCGGTCCGCTGCTCGACGAGATCCCGCCCAAGGTCGGCTCGCATCGACTCACCGACCTCGCCAAGCAGGCCCGGCTGCTGCGCAGACTCCGTACGGTCGACGTCCGGGGGGCCTTCGACCTCACCAAGTTCATGACGGCGAGCATCGCCGACCTCGTCGAGGACCACTTCGAGTCCGACGCGGTGCGCGGCGTCCTCTCCGTATCGGGCGTGATCGGCACCTGGGCGGGGCCGCGGAGCGCCGGCACGGCGTACGTCATGCTCCACCACCATGTCGGCGATCTCGGCGACGGGCACGCGGGAGCATGGGGGTTCCCACGCGGCGGCATGGGTGGCGTCACCAGTGCGATGGCCGCGGCGGCTCGGCGTTTCGGTGCAGAGATCCGGACGGACGCCAGCGTGGCGCGGATCGACGTCGCGGACGGTCGCACGACCGGCGTCACGCTCGAGAACGGCGAGGAGATCACGGCCGCCACGGTCGTCACGACGGCTCACCCGGCGATCTCCTTCCTCCGCCTGGTCGACCGCAGCGCCCTGCCGCCCGACTTCGTCGCCGACATCGAGTCGTGGAAGACCCGATCCGGGACCGTGAAGATCAACATGGCGGTGGACCGGCTGCCCAGGTTCGCCAGCCACCCCGACGTGCACCGCGACGTGCACGGCGGAACGATTGTGCTGTCGGAGTCGCTTGACGATGTCGAGCGGGCGTTTCAGGACGCCGTCGACGGCCGGCCTGCCGAGCTGCCGTTCGCCGACGTCTGCATTCCCAGCGTGTTCGACGACTCGCTGGCCCCTGAGGGCCAGCACATCGTCTCGATGTTCACGCAGTGGGTGCCGCACACGTACAGCGGCTCGCCACACCGTGCAGACCTCGAGGCCTACGCGGACCGCGTCGTCGCACGCATGGAGGCGGTGGCTCCGGGTTTCACCGACTCGATCCTGCACCGCCAGGTCATCGGCCCGTACGACATGGAGCACGAGTACGGGCTGGTGGGCGGCAACATCTTCCATGGCGAGCTCACGCCGGGGCAGATGTTCCACTGCCGACCGGCCGCCGGCTATGCAGACCTCCGGACACCGATCCGCGGGCTCTACCAGGCCGGCTCTGCGACCCATGGCGGTGGCGGTGTGACCGGCATCCCGGGGCGCAACGTCGTCCGTCAGGTCCTGCGGGACCGGCGCCTGCGCCGATGACTGCTGGCTGGTCGCAGCGGCGTTCAGGCGAGAGCGCCGGGGTCGAGGTCGAGCTCACGCTCGGCCTGACCGCGCACCCAGCTCTCCATCTGCGTCCTGGTGAGGACGCCACGGTGAACGGTGACTTGGATCGCGAGCCCGTCCAGGAGGGCCGTGATCCGCCACGCGGCGCCGTGCGGGTCGAAGCACCGGAACGCGCCGGTCGCCACGCCGTCGACGATCACCGACTCGACCGCCTCCTTCCATTTCAGGTCGAGCCGGCGCGAGACGTTGCGGAGCTCGGCCGTGCGCAGCGCGGCCGCCCACGCGTCGATCCACAGCGTCCACCCCGGCGAGGACGATCCGCTCGGCGAGTAGAGATCGAGCACGGCGCGCAGCCGCTGACCCGCCGAGCGGCCACTGCGCAGCGCCTGCTCCAGACGGCCGAGGTCGCGCTCGGCCGCGTACTCGAACGCGTCCGCGAGAAGGCGGCCCTTGCTGGCGAAGTGGTAGAAGACCAGCGCCGGGCTGATGCCGAGCACATCGGCCACGTCGGCGACCCGGGTGTTCTCGAAGCCCCTCCGCTCGATCTCGGTGATGGCGGCCTGCAGGATCTCGTCGCGACGGGTGGCCGCGTCCTGACGTCGTACCCGGTTCGCCACGGGCCGACCCTACGGCGTGGAGGTGCTTGATGACCCTGGTGGATTCTGCCGCTGCGCCGATCGCGGCCGACGCTCTCGAACCGGCACTGCGCCCCTTTGGTCAGGCCACGATGCTGCCGGCGCTCGCATACACGTCCGAGGACGTGCTGGCCTGGGAGCGCCGGCATCTCTTCGCCGGCTCGTGGACATGCGTCGGCAGATTGGCGGAGCTGCGCGACGACGGGTCGGGACAGCCGGTCACGCAGCGTGGGCTCGTCGTCGGCGACATCCCGGTCCTGGTCACCTTCCCTGCCGACGGTTCCGTACGTGCCCTCGCCAACACCTGCCGTCACCGCGGGCACGAGATCCTGCGCGACGGGTATACAGACACGCGGCATGCCCTGATGTGCCCGTACCACGCCTGGAACTACTCCCTCTCCGGCACGCTCGTGGGAGCGCCGGGCTTCCGCGACCTGGACGGATTCGATCCGAACGAGTTCGGCCTCGTCCCTCTGCCGGTCGTGGCGTGGCACGGGTGGGTGTTCGTGAATGCCACCGCCGATGCCGCGCCTTTCTCCGACCACGTCGGCGCGCTGGAGTCGCTGGTCTCCCCGTACCGGCCGGGGTCGCTCGTACATCTCGCCCGGCACGAGTACGAGGTCGCTGCAAACTGGAAGGTGGTGGTCGAGAACTACCACGAGTGCTACCACTGCCCGCTGATCCACCCGGAGTTGTGCCAGGTCTCACCGCCGTCGAGTGGTTCCAATTACGAGCTGCCAGGGGCTTGGATCGGGGGCTCGATGGATCTGCGCGACGGGGCCACGACGATGTCGTTGGACGGCCGGTCTGGTGCGTTACCGATCGACGGCGTAGACCCGCGGGTCGTGCTCTATCTCGGCCTCTTCCCGAACCTGTTGATCTCGCTGCATCCCGACTATGTGATGACGCACCGCCTGATGCCGGCGACGCCTGGCCGGACCCAGGTCGAGTGCTCCTGGTACTTCGCCTCCGACGACGTCGACCCGTCGTATGCCGTGGATTTCTGGGACCTAACGAACCGGCAGGACTGGTCGGCGTGCGAGTCCGTCCAGCGAGGGCTGTCCTCACCACATTTCGCGCCTGGGCCGTTCGCACCTAACGAGGACGCTGTGCACCGGTGGGTGACGATGGTCGCGCGCGCCTACCAGGGCGTTGCGCCCCACCATCGTTGATTTCGGGCCGGATGGGCGCTCCAGGTACACTCGTCAGCCGGACGGGAGCGGCCTGCGGTCGGCTCCCGGCCTGCGCCCGTAGCTCAACGGATAGAGCATCTGACTACGGATCAGAAGGTTGGGGGTTCGAATCCCTTCGGGCGCGCTCCATCTACCTGCGGCGATACATGATCGCGACTCCTTTCCGATCCGTGGTGGGCTTCGCTCGTTGACATCTCGTAGGCATTTGCTCGCGACCCGTCTCCGAGGAGGCCAGCGATGCGCTTCGCTGCGTCTCGACCAAGGGACGGGACGACGTGGGTGTCGAGGTCCGCCGTGACGGCCATCGTTGAGTGGCCCAGGCACTCGGAGTCCACTTACGGCTTGTGCCAATGAGCCAGAGGACTCAACACGCCGGGCCCGGAGGAGACGCAGTGGTCTGGTGAATGGGTTGACGCGTACCGCGCCGGTGCGCTAGGACGGGCCTTCGATCTTCGGAGGAACGCGATGGACAGTTACGATGGCCCCAATTCCGACGCTGCCATCCTGGGGCAGATCCGCGAGCTTGCTGCGGGGATCTCCGATGAGCGAACCCGTATCGTTCTGCACAATGTAAGCGGCGCGCTTGAGCTGAATCCGCAGCCGATCCCACCGGGCATCCTGCGTATCGTGGTAGAGGCGATCGCGCTCAACCCGCAACCGCTTCCGCCGGCTGAGGAAGTTACCTCCAGCTCGGTTGAGCGAGAGGAGGTCGCACTCAATCCGCAGCCAATCCCACCGGGCGTCCTGCGTACGGTGCTGGAGGCGATCGCGCTCAACCCGCAACCGCTTCCGCCGGCTGAGGAAGCTGCCTCCAGCTCGGCCGAACGAGAGGATGTCGCACTCAATCCGCAGCCGTTACCCCCAGATCGGGACGTGTAGGCGCGAACTCGGCGCCTCCCCGACGGGCACCCGATCCACTGTCCGGGCGCGGTGTGGTGAGCTTAAGCCGTTCGGAAGAAGCACTCGTGGACTAGACCGTCGGTGCCGACGTATCCGATGTGCTGGACGCTGTCTTGTGTGGTGTACCAGCTGGTCGGGCTAGTCCCCGGCCTCACCGCGACCTGCCCGGCGCTCGGACGGCTGTGATGCCAGGTGTGATCCCCGTCGACTCGCACGAAGAAGAAGCACTCGATGACTTGACCGTCCGTGCCGACGTACGCGACGTGCTGGACGTTCTCCGGGGTGGAGTACCAGCTGGTCGGGCTCGTCCCGGGCGCCGCCGGGAACTCACCGGCGCTCGTCACTTCGTGCTGCCAGCCGCCAAACCCGCCGATGAAGAAGAAGCACTGGTGGACTTGACCGTCGGTGCCGACGTACGCGACGTGCTGGACATTCTCCGGCGTGGTGAACCAGCTCGTCGGGCTCGTGCTTGGCGCCACCTTGACCTGACCCTTGCTGGGCAGGTTGTGCTCCCAGCCGGTCGTGCCGCCGATGCGGAAGAAGCACTCGTGCAGCTGACCGTCGGTGCCGACGTACGCGACGTGCTGAACGTTCTCCGGCGGCGTGAACCAGCTCGTCGGACTCGTCCCCGGCGCCACCGCGACCTCGTCCGCGCTCGGCAGATTGTGCTCCCAGCCGGCCGTGCCACCGATGCGGAAGAAGCACTCGTGCAGCTGATTGTCGGTCCCGACGTACGCGACGTGCTGAACGTTCTCCGTGGGGGTGTACCAACTCGTCGGACTCGTCCCCGGCGCCACCGCGACCTCGCCCTTGCTGGGCAGGTTGTGCTCCCAACCGGCCGTGCCACCGATTCGGAAGAAGCACTCGTGGATCTGACCGTCGGTGCCGACGTAGGCGACGTGCTGGACGTTGTCCTGGCTGGTGAACCAGCTGGTCGGGCTCGTCCCAGGCGCCACCGCGACCTCGCCCGCGCTCGGCAGGTTGTGCTCCCAACCGGCCGTGCCCCCGATTCGGAAGAAGCACTCGTGCAGCTGACCGTCGGTGCCGACGTAGGCGACGTGCTGGACGTTCTCCGTGGGGGTGTACCAACTCGTCGGGCTCGTCCCGGGCGCCACCGCGACCTCGCCCGCGCTCGGCACGTTGTGCTCCCAGCCCCGGAACCTGATGCGAACGACAAGCTCGTACTCGGCGTCAGCATTGGCGATGACCACGGTCCTGTCCTTGTGGCCGCCGGTCAGAAGGTCGGGCCGGTTGAGGACGAACTGCTGCGTACCGATGTGGTCGTCGTCGAACGAGAAGGGTATCGGGACATCGATCGCGTTGAGCACATTCGCAATGTCGGTTGTCAGTCGGGTTGCTCGGGAGCGGGGACTCGGATCGCCCGAAGACGCACCTAGCGACACCAAGGCCTTGGCATTCACGAGCTCCACGTATTGAGCCGGCGTGCCGTTGTCTTGCTCCATAACCGACAAGATGACGGCGACGTCGCCTGGATCCAGGATGTCCCGCGGGGTTCCGTCAGGCCCCCAGAATGGGCGTCCGTTGACGATGACCGGGCCGGCATCGTCGTCGTCCATATCCCTGAAGATCCCGAAGCTGACCACCTGCAAGTCCGGCAGCGAAGGAACAGGAACTCCGGCCAAGGGCGGGCGCAGGGCTGCCACCGTCGCGAGCACGTACGCCTCGTCTGACGCCGAAGGCTCGCTGCTCTCGTTGCGGCACCTGATGCTCATGAGTTCCATCAGCAGGCCCATTCGAGTCGCCCCCCAGCGAAGGTATTGTTGTCGGCCGATAGCACCGGGAATGATACGAGCAGAACGTTCGGACTCTACGTTCCGCGCAAGTCCGGCACTTGTGCGTCCGCTCAGACGCAACGCGACCCTACTGCCGGGGCGAGCGGCAGGTCAACGAAGACCAACGGTGCCGGTAGGCCCTGGCGTCAGCACATTCCCCCTTTGGGTGTGAACGCCTTGCGGCAACAGTCGAGGGCTGCGCACACCAGGAGGAGTCGCCGGACGAATCAATCGACTCGCGAAAGGCGTCTCAGGCAGGAGGTACGGATGGATCTGCGATTCGAACGCCGCCGGTGCGAGTCGACCCTCCGAGATCTCCCCGTACCCCGGCCATTCGACGTGCGTCAGTTCGCGGACACGGTCAGCGCGCGCCGCGGGCGGCCGACCCATCTGTTGCCCAAGTCAGCACCGGTCGGCCCGTGCGGCGTGTGGCTGTCGACGCCGGCTGCGGAGTACGTGTTCTGCGAGAACGCGACGAGCCCGCTGCATCGAGAGCACATCATCCTGCATGAGCTCGGACACCTGCTGAGGAACCACGCGCCGACCCAGGTGATTGAGACAGTGCGCGTTCCCCGCGACGGCACGAGGTCGAGGAGCGGCTTCCCGAAGAAGTCGGGACGACGTAAGGCGGTCTTGCCGACGTCGTCGAGCTCGGTCGCTATCAGGCGGGTCAGGCCGACGACCGCGCGTTGGATGCGCCGCCTGCCAGAGGAGTAGGTCTGCAGCCGCATCTACGTCTCGATGTCCAGCAGCGCCAGCCCCGCTCGCAGCCGCTCCATCCCGGCTCCCAGCGCAGCGGCAGCCGTTAGCTCGAAGATCGCGTCGTCACCGTGGCCGGCCGCGCGTAGAGCGGCCACGTCGCCGTCGGTGATCCGGTAGGCATGCCGCCGGACCAGGTCGACGTACCGGCCGATCAGGGGGTCGGCGGGTGTGCCGTCGAACGCCTCACGCCTCGACTTCAGCGTGGTGACACCATCGCCGTCGAGGATCGCGCGGGTGAGGCCTTCTGTCCGCGCCCGCAACTGTCCCAGCGCATCCGACCTGGGATCCCAGCCCGCCACGACGCTCAGCCTCACCGACACCCTCGAGCCGGTCAACGGCGTCGGATCCACCGGACTCAACGCTCCGCTTGTTCGAGAGGCACGATCCGGATGCGGTGTCTCATCACCAGCGAGCCGACGGTCACGATCCGCCCGATCCGGAACCCCGAGACACTGGACCGGAAGAGCTGACAGGCAGGGCGACCGACGGGAGATCAGCGTCTGCATTTTCAGATCGGTGGCAGGATCTCGACTTGCTTGCCGTAGAGCGGAATCTCCTTGGCGTCCTTCAGCAAGATCCGCTTGGCTTCGGTCGGTGTCACGCCTTCGTCGATTGCGATCCTGGCGATCGCGCCGGTGACCTGCGGGGCCGCAAACGACGTTCCGCTCCACAAGGCCCACGCATTCTGCGGAAACTCTTCGAAGCGGTAGTCGGTGACTGGAGACTCTGTTCCCGGGACGAACGTCGAACGCACGCCCTCGCCGATGGTGCTGACGTCGACCCACGCCCCTCGGCTCGACCACTCCGCGGGCAGTATCCCTTGCGTCAGAGCCGCCACAGCCGTGACGGTCGGAAACGCGGCCGGATAGCACGGTCGGTCGTGACCGAAGTTGCCTGCCGCTGCTACGACGACGGTTTCGAGCTCGGCCTTCCGAGACTCTTCGTCGATTATCTCCAGCGCGACGCTCAGGGCGACTGGTCGCTCGTCATCTGCTGTCTCGGTTCCGAAGGACAGATTCACGATCACGTGCTGGCCTGCCTTGAGACCTTCCCGAACCTGGCCAACCAGCTCTCTGGCGACCCGGAGCTCATGGGCGAACCCATCGCTGTCAAGTTTCTTGCTCACGACGATGTTTGCATCGGGCACAATCTGCTGGACGATACCGGCGCAGAAGGAGCCGTGCCCAGCGGCGAGGTCGAGGAATCTGTCCTGCGGAAAGTCGTCGAGATCCTCACGGTTGTTCTCTGTGTCCAGAGCCACCAGCCAGCCGTCATCGCGGACGCCATAAACGCCGGTGTCGATGATGACGACACGAACCGGCGAGCTCTCCTTCTTCTCCTGATCGTTCTCGGCCATCGGCCAAGCTGGGGCAGCACCAGCCGTCAGCTCGGGACTTCCAACGCTCTTGACGCGGCCGCCCATAGGCGTCATGTAGTTGGCGGAGATTCGCACTCCTTGTCGCCGAAGATTGGTGGCAAGGTCGGCAAGCTCGATCGGATCGAGCCGCCCAGCGGGTAACCGAACCACCTTCTTGTCCAACTCATCGACAGGTTCCCCAAGCTGGTCGTTGGGCGGATCAACTAGCTCATATAATGCGAGCAGCCCGTGCACATCCCGCAGGTCATCCGCCCGGATCAACAGCTCGCCCGGCCGACCGGGCTGAGATCCACGGCGATGGGTAACCGCCGCCAGAGTGTTGCCTCCGTGCCTGTCCGGGATCAGCTCGAACCGGGTCCGATCGTCGCGGTGTGCGCGGCGCTCACGTACACGGGCGATGAACCGCTCCTCAAAGGCAGGATCATCGCGGGTCGTGAGAATGGACATGACCTGCCGCTGAACACTGCGAAGATCTTCCAGACGGTCGGTATCGGTCCTTTGATCGGGCTGTCCATACTCGCGCGGCCGATTTTGCATTTGTGCGTCCCCCTCCAGTCGGCGAGACTACTCTGACGCGACGGGGGGCGGCCACTTAAATGACAGATCTGGATGAAGACCTGCTGATACGCGTGAAGGCGGCGTATCGGGGCGCGATCAATGATCCGGAAGCTTTCCGGCCAGAGGCAGTTGGCCTCGTCCGGGAGGCACGTCGGAGCGGCGACCCCGAGGCCCTCTGCCTCGCGCTTCGCGCGTCGGGCTGGGCCGAGCGCTACGCCTTGGAGCACCGACGAGCACTCCGGTTGCTCAACGAAGCCGTCCGGATCGCCCGGCGTAACCGACTGAGCCAGGTTCTCGGGGAGGTACTCGTCACCCGTGGCGCTGTCCAGCACGAGCTGGGCCGCTTGTCAGCAGCCCACCGCGACTTTGACGCTGCCGAGCAGCTGATTCCTCCCGACGCTGCCCCAGAGCTGACGATCCAACGTGCCACGCTCTTCGACAACCAGGGTGATCGCGTCTTGGCCGCAAGTCTCTACGCCCGGTTGCTGAAGGACCCGACCCTTACTGCGGAGGTCAGCTTCAAGGCGGCAACGAACTTCGGAATCCTCCAGACCGAACGCGGCCGCTTCCAGGAAGCCCTCGCCCTATTCGACGTGGCGAGCTCCGCTGCCGAACAGGTGAGTCCGCTCTACGTCGCCCTCGTTGCCGAGAACCGAGCCTGGGTATCCGTACAGGCCGGATTTCTGGCCGACGGTGTCGCGCAGTTCGACACTGCCCGAGCGATGTTCCGGGAACTCGGGCTGCCCCCCGGCGAGCTGTTCATGGAGTACTCCGACGCGCTCAAGCAGCTTCGGCTCCTTCCAGAGGCGCTCGAGCACGCCCGTGAGGCTGCCGCGATCCTGGAGTCACACGGGGTCGAGCTGATGGCCGCCGAGGCAAGACTGAACGTGGCCTCGCTCGCGCTGCTGTCGAACCGGCCGGACGAGGCGGTGGTGGATGCAGAGGCGGCACGGGCGAGTTTTCGCCGTCAGCGCCGTGCCTGGGGGGTCGCATGGGCCACGTTGGTCGAACTGGAGGCGCGACTTCGCCTCGGCGCGATAGAGCCGCGTGACGTTTCGCGCGCCCGCCGGTCGGCGCTTGCTCTCGAACGCGCGGGAATGCAGGCCTACGCAGTCAATGCTCACCTCATCGCCGGCCGTGCGGCGGTCGCGTCGGGTCGGGTGGCCGAAGCTGTGCAGTTCTGGACGCGAGCGCATGTGATCAGCCGTAACCTCCCGCTGCTCCTCCGCCTCAAGGGCACGCTCGCGGCCGCGCTCGGTGCGCAGCACCAGGGCCGCCCGGGCCGCGTCCGGTCACTGACCCGGTCAGGTCTCGACGACCTGGCGAAACACCGGGCCGCGCTCCCTTCCACCGAGCTGCGGGCACTCGCCTCCGGGCATGGCGAGGAGCTCGGCCGACTCGGGCTTGCCGCCCGCGTCGGCAGCCAGTCGGCCGTACGCGTCTTCGAATGGATGGAGCGCACGCGCGCAGCCGCCCTATCAGTCGTCGACTCGGAACCGAAGCAGGACATCGGCGACGACCTCGGTGAGCTTCGCTCGGTCTACGCCGAGCTGGTTGCTGCCCGTCAGGAGACTGGGACCGAGCCGGCCGGCCTGAGGGCGCGGCAGGCGCGGATCGAGCAGCGCATCCGCAGCGCGACGTGGGGTACGCGTTCACGGGACGCGCACACGGGTGCGGCCTCTTCGGCACCCGAACTCCGGCGCGCTCTCGATGGTCGGGTGCTGATCGAATTCGACGTTCTCAACGGCGATCTCGTTGCGGCCGTTCTCGAGCCGCGACGAACCCGAATCGTCCCACTCGGACCGATCAAGGACGTGCAAAGCGACGCGGAGTCGCTGGCCTTTTTTCTGCGCTATTTCACCGGAACTCGCGCCCCGGCAATGGCAGTCCACGCAATCATGGCGAGCGCCCGCGAGACAATCGACCGGCTCGGCAATGCCCTGATCCAGCCTCTCGGGCTTTCCCCCGATGCCGAGCTGGTCGTCGTTCCGGTAACGGGCCTGCACTCGCTTCCGTGGGCCGCCCTTCACACCGCCCCTGTCGCGTTGGCCCCGTCGGGCTCGATGTGGGCTCGCAGCCGGGACGTACAGCCGTCACAGACGGGCCGAATCGTTCTCGCCGCGGGGCCTGAGCTGCCAGGTGCGCAGCGCGAGATCGAGCAACTTGCCGGCCTGCATGACGACCCGGTCGTCATTGGACCGCCCGAAAGCACGATGGCGGCCGTCGCAAAGGCATTGGACGATGCGACGCTCGCGCACCTCGCCTGCCACTGTTACATCCGCTCGGACAACCCGACGTTCTCCCAGCTCCTCCTCAGCGACGGGTTCCTCACCGTGCACGAGCTCGACCAGCGCGCGGATGTGCCGTACCGGGTGATCCTCGCGGCGTGCGAGTCGGGCAACGATGTGTCGTACGAAGGCAACGAGGTGCTCGGGTTCGTCGGCACGCTGATGGCGAAGGGAACCGCTGGCGTGGTGGCCAGTTCGGTCGTCGTCCCCGATCGGGACATCTTGTCGCTCATGACTGCGCTCCACCATGCGATCGGGGAGGGCCAGCCGCTCGCGAACGCGCTGCACGTTGCTCGGACGAACATCGACCCCGCCGACCCGAAGCAGCTTGTTGCATGGTGCGCCTTCAACGCGTTCGGCGCCGCCTAGCGATTGGTCGCGTGCATGCGGTTACCGGTCGGCGGCGGCCGCCCGTTGTGACCGAGCCACGCGGGAGCCCAGGTCCTGCACTACGTCCACGAGCAGGTCAAGGTCGTCGGCGGTGGTCCGCCAGTTGCTGATGGCAGGCCGCAGCGCGACGTGTCCGTCGTACACGGTGGTGCCGGCGTAGACGCGTCCGTCGTCGAGGAGCGCCTCGCCGAGCTGCCGGTTGACCGAATCCAGCTCGTGTTCGGCCATACCGACCGGGCGGTAGCGGAAGCAGACGACGTTCAGCGGTACGTCCGCGAGCCTCTCCAGGTCGGGCGCGGCGTCCACCCGGGCGGCCAGGTGTGCGGCGAGGTCGCAGTGGCGCTCCACGAGTGCGCGATAGCCGGTTCGGCCGTAGGCCGCGAGGGTGGCCCAGATCGGCAGTGCCCGGGCCCTGCGGGAGGACTCCGGGCCGAGGAATCCGTAGCCGCCGCGCGGGTCGTCCGGGCCGGGCAGGTAGGCCGCACCCGGCATGCCGAACGCCCTTCCTAACCGCTCGGGCTGGCGCACCAGCGCGAATCCGCTCTCGTACGGCACGTTGAGCCACTTGTGCGCGTCCGCCGCGATCGAGTCGGCCCGTTCCAGCCCGGCGGTGAGGTGCGCGGTGCGCGGGGAAAGGGCGGCGAAGATCCCGAATGCGGCGTCAACGTGCAGCCAGGCGGCGTGCTGTTCGGCCAGCTCGGCGAGATCGGCGAGCGGGTCGAAGTCGCCCGTGTTGGGCTCTCCGGCGGTGCCGATGATCACCGCCGGCGCGCCGTCGAGGTCGCGCAGCCGACGCCCCAAGGCCTCCACGTCCAACCGGCCGACGTCGTCGCGGCTGAAGACCTCGACGGTGTCCCTGCCGTGCCCGAGCAATTGCAGAGCCTTCCGCGCACTCGGGTGGACGTATCCGCCGCCGAGTACCGGCATCCGCGGAAGTCCGGCCAGGCCGTTGGCGGTGGCGTCGACGCCGTGCCGCTCGGCCCACCAGTGCGTGGCCAGTGCCAGCCCGGTGACGTTGGCGAAGGTGGCGCTCGCGGTCAGCGCACCTCCCCACTGCGCCGGCAGCCCGACCAGGTCCCGCAGCCAGTCCAGCGCCACGGTCTCCGTCGCGTCGGCAAGACGGGACGACGCGCGCACGAAAGCGTTCTGGTCGAGCAGCGAGACCGTCCAGTCCGCGGCCAACGCCGCCGGCGTCGAACCGCCGATGACAAAGTGGAAGAAACGCGGCCCCGCCGAGGCGGTCGCGGTCGCGGTGCCGACCCGCAGCAGCGTCTCCACCGCGGCGAGCGTGCCGGCGCCCTGCTCCGGTAGGGCGCCGGCCAGATCGCGCAGTTGCGGCTCGGCGGCGCTGTCCCAGACCAGGCGGTCGGGCAGCGCGTCGAGGTAGGGCCCGGCAGCGTCGAGCACCCGCTGCAGCGCCGCGAGAGTCATGTCCTGCTCATGCAATGGATCGCCCATGACATCCCCTCCGGCGGCCACCCCCGTGACCTTCGACGAAGCCACAATGATGCACAGCCGCCCGTTACTCGGCCTTCGCCTGCTTCATATTGGAGCGTAGGTGCCAGACCGCTTGCCCGTGGCAAATGAAGGCGTGCGCACAGATAGCCGGGGCACTCCCAAGATCCTGACGGCCCATTCCGGCCGGAATGGATCCACCGGTCATCGTCGCGACCTGCAGGCGGGCTTCATCGACAGCTGCCCGCGAACGTTGATCCCACGGCATCAAGGCGTTCGCGCCGCGCGCGCCCTGCCCGTGGAGCGCGGCTTCGTGGAGCGCATGGGTTCGCTCTCAATCCTCAGCGGGCGGCGTCAGCGGGAGCCGTACTGTGAACACCGTCTCGCCCGGCTGCGAGGTCACGCGGAGATCGCCGCGGTGCCGGTTGACGACAATCCGCCACGAGATGTCGAGGCCGAGCCCGGTGCCCTCACCGACAGGCTTCGTCGTGAAGAACGGCTCGAAGACACGGCCGACCAAATCGGGCGGGATGCCGGGTCCGGTGTCGGCGATGTCGACGGTGACGCAGTCGTCGTCGAGGCGGGTCCGTATGGTCAATGTGCCTTCACCCGCCATGGCGGCCGCAGCGTTGTCGATGATGTTGGTCCACACCTGGTTGAGCTCACCTGGATAGGCCGGGACCGTCGGAAGCGTCCGGTCGAAGTCCTTGACGACCTGCAGACCCTTGAGCTTGCCGGACAGCATGACGAGCGTGGACTTGATGCCGTCGTGGATGTCGATCAGCTGGAAGGGTGCCCGGTCCATCTGGCTGTACTGCCTCGCGGCTCCCACGAGCCCGGAGATGCGATGGACAGAGTCCTCGATCTCGCGCATGAGGTTCTCGGTCTCGACCGTGTAGGCGAGCCACCGCATGGCGCCTTCGAGTAGCCCCGCGGGCACGCGCTCAGACGCCTCGTCTGCCCAGGCCGGGTCGAGTCCTCCGGCCACGAGTACGGGCGCCAACTCGTAGCCGCCCCTGACATCGTGGTCGTCCAGCCAGTCGGCCATGGCGTCCTCGCGGTCGCTGGTCTCCATCGGTGAGAGCTCTCCGGTGCTCTTGGCGGTGCGCTCGGCCGCCTCCTCCTGCAGCTCGACGAGCTCACGCATGGACTCCGATGGCAGATGTCCGTCAGCGAGCAGCGCCAGCTTGTGCCGCATCCCTGCGACGCGCTCGCGAAGGGCGGCCGTCGCGCGTACGGCCGCGGCGGCCGGGTTGTTGAGCTCGTGCGTCAGTCCAGCAGTCAGCGAGCCGAGCGCGACGAGCCGCTCCCGCTGTCCCACGACGGCCTGTGAGCTGCGCATCCCGAGGAAGAGACCCTCGAGCAGGTGCACCGCCATCGGGAACCATTCGCGGATCATGGTCGCGAACGTGTCCGCGGGGAGGACCAGGAACGTCGACGGAACCAGCGCACGCATGGAGGTCGTGTAGCGCTGTTCGGCCTCGTCGACGTAGGCCTGCGTGGCCCCCGCGTAGACGCCTCGTTGAGTCGTACGAGTGGTCTCGACGTCGTCCGGCCCGACGCGCCGCAGCAGTGCGACCTCGCCCTCGAGCAGCACGTAGAAGCACTCCGCCGGCTCACCCTCGACATACACCCGGCCGGCGTCGATGTGCTCGATCCGGCTGTTGTCGGACAGCCACTGCAGCTGATCGTCGGTCAGGCGCTCGAACAGGAACAGCGTGCGCAGCTCCTTGGTCGCCAGCCCACGGGGGGCGGTGTCGGGTGTGCCGTCTACGGTCACAACTTCTCCAGGTAGCGGTGGACGAGGGTGACAGCCATCGCGCCCTCGCCGACTGCGGACGCGACACGCTTGACCGAGTCCGCGCGAACATCTCCTGCAACAAAAACCCCGGGCACGCTTGTTTCCAAATGCCACGGGTCGCGGTCGACATCCCAGCCCGGGGGCCGGGTGCTTTCCACGAGCAGGTCCGGTCCGGCGAGCACGAAGCCACGTTCGTCGCGGCGGACAACGCCGTCCAGCCAGTCCGTCCGCGGCGCTGCACCGATGAACACGAAGAGGAACTCGGTGGGCGCCCTTTCCTTCGTACCCGCCTTGGAGTCGAGCACCTCGATCCACTCGAGGTGCTCGTCGCCGCCCCCGTCGATAACCTGCGCGCACGTGCGGATCCGCACGTTGGGCAGCGCGGCGAGCTCCTCGATCAGGTAGTGCGACATCGACTGTTCGATCCGCTCACTACGCACCAGCAGGGTCACCGAGCGGGCGTAGCGGGAGATGAAGACGGCCGCCTGGCCCGCGGAGTTGGCGCCACCAACGAGGTAGACATCACGGTCGGCGCACGCCGGCGCCTCGAAGGCAGCGGCTCCGTAATACACGCCGCGCCCGGTGAGGTCCGCGAGCCCGACGGAGTCGAGCAGCCGGTAGGTGACACCGGTGGCGAGGACAACGGTGTGCGCGGCTATCTCCGACCCGTCGTCGAAGACCACGACGCGGGCCGGACCACGGGGCTCGAGCCGGACAACTTCCCGCGCAGTGAGCAGCTCGGCACCGAAGCGCAGCGCCTGCCGGCGAGCACGCTCGGTGAGCTGCGCTCCCGACACCCCGTCGGGAAACCCGAGGTAGTTCTCGATGCGGGCGCTCTGCCCGGCCTGGCCACCGGTCGCCTCCCGTTCGACGAGGACGGTCCGCAGACCTTCGGTCGCCGCGTACACCGCGGCACCTAGTCCTGCCGGGCCGGCGCCGATCACCACGAGGTCGTAGAAGTCGGTGGCTGGTTCGGTGGAGAGCCCCACGGCCGCGGCGACGTCGGCGTTGGTCGGCGACTGGAGGGCCTGGCCCGCTGCGGTGACGAGCACGGGAACGGCCGACTCGTCGAGCCCGGCCGCCTCGAGGGTTCGCTGGCCTTCCGGCTCGTCGGACGGCAGATACCGATACGGCACCGCGTTGCGGCCCAGAAAGTCGCGGACGTCGTGCGTACGGGATGACCACCGGTGCCCGATCAGCCTGGTCGATACGTCGGATCCGGTAGTTGCGGCGGTGGCTGCCCACAGCTCGAGAAGCGTGTCGACGACCGGGTAGAGGTGCTCCTCCGGAGGATCCCAGGGCTTGAGCAGGTAGTGGTCGAGATCAACGACGTTGATGGCCTGGATCGCGGCGTCGGTGTCTGCGTACGCGGTGAGCAGCGCCCGCCGGGCCCGTGGGTGGATGTCCATGGCCTGCTCAAGGAACTGCAGACCACTCATCTCGGGCATCCGGTAGTCGGCGAGGAGCACGGCCACCGGCTCGTCGCGGACCCGGAGCTCACGCAGGGCATCGAGGGCGGACTCGCCGGACTCGGCCCGCACGATCCGGTGCTCCTCCCCGTACCGGCGGCGCAGGTCGCGGGCCACGGCCCGGGAAACGCTGACGTCGTCGTCCACAGTGAGGATGACTGGCTTCGACGGCACGCGTCCATGCGATCACGCCGCACGGCGCTCTGTCATCTCGCGGCCGTGCGCCCAGGCCAACCGACGCCTGGCGGCCCCCCGCCGTTGCGAAGATACTCGGCAAGATGCGCAAGACCATCCCGGTCGACGGTTTCCGTCTCGCGTATGAGCGGATCGGTTGCGGTCCCGCCGTGGTGCTGTTGCACGGGTGGCCTGGCGACCGGACCGACTATCGCGACGTCGTCCCGCTGGTGTCGCCGGCGACGGATGTCGTGGTGCCCGACCTGCGGGGCTTCGGCGAGTCCCCTGATCCCGTTCCTGCTCGCGGCCGCGTACGCGCTCAAGCTCGTCCTGACCCGCGAGACGTACACCGAGAGGCCCGACGGCCGGGGTCGCGAGCTGGTGGTCGGAGCACTCGCCACGATCTACACCGCGTTCCTGCTGTTCGCCGCCGGGCCGAAGTTCCTCCTTGTGTCACTGATCATCTACGCGCCGGCCAGCATCCTGTTCGTGATGACACGCCGCGAACAGGGCCGGCGGCTGTTCTCGCCTGGCGAGCTCGTCATCCTGGCCGTCTCCGTCATCGGGGCGATAATCGGCGTCGTCGCGCTCGCCACCGGCTCGATCACGATCTTAAATTAAACGCTCCCCCCGCCGACCACGAGGAATGTCACGCTCCACCGAGAGGAACGCCATGACAGCTCAGGACAACGTCAGCTCGACCTACGGCGTGCACTCCGAGGTCGGCAGGCTGCGCAAGGTCCTGGTGTGCGCACCGGGCCTTGCGCACCGCCGGCTGACCCCCACCAACGCCGACGACCTGCTCTTCGACGACGTCATGTGGGTGGAGAACGCTCAACGCGACCACGCCGACTTCGTCAACAAGCTGCGCACGCGCGGGGTCGATGTCGTGGAACTGCACGACCTGCTCGCCCAGACGATGGCGATCCCCGATGCCCGGGCATGGCTGCTCGACCGCAAGATCGTCGCCAACCGGGTCGGTCTCGGCCTGATCGACGACACCCGCGCCTTCCTCGAGTCGCTCGAGCCGCGCCGACTCGCCGAGTACCTGATCGGCGGACTCGCCACGTCCGACCTGCCCGACGACTACAGGTCCGGATACGTCACGCTCGCCCGCGAGGCGACCGGCGCGCGCGAATACCTCATGCCGCCGCTGCCGAACACCCTCTACACCCGCGACACGACCTGCTGGCTTTACGGCGGCGTGACGCTGAATCCGCTGTACTGGCCGGCCCGGCACGACGAGACGCTGCTGATGAAGGCGATCTACGAGTACCACCCGGACTTCGTCGGCTCCACCGTGTGGTGGGGTGACCCGGAGCAGGACTGGGGCCAGGCGACGTTCGAGGGCGGCGACATCATGCCCGTGGGCAACGGCGTCGTGCTGATGGGCATGAGCGAGCGTACGTCTCGGCAGGCGATCACCCAGGTCGCGAAATCGCTGTTCGACCAGGGTGCGGCTGAGCGCGTCGTCGTCGCCGGCATGCCGAAGCTGCGGGCTGCGATGCACCTCGACACGGTGTTCACCTTCGCCGACCGGGACGTCGTCACGCTGTACCCGACCATCGTCGACGGCGTCCACGCCTTCTCTCTCCGGCCCACCGACACATCGTTCGGCCTCGAGGTGGCCGACGAGGGTTCGACGAAGTTCGTTGATGTCGTCGCCAACGCGCTCGGCCTGCCCGGGCTGCAGGTCATCGAGACCGGGGGTGACGTGTACGCCTCCGAACGGCAGCAGTGGGACAGCGGCAACAACGCCGTGGCCCTCGAGCCCGGCGTGGTCTTCACCTACGACCGCAACACCCAGACCAACACGCTTCTCCGTAAGGCGGGAGTCGAGGTCATCACGATCGTCGGTGCCGAGCTCGGGCGTGGACGTGGGGGTGGCCACTGCATGACCTGCCCGATCATCCGCGAGGCTGTGGCGTACTGAGCGCGTCCGGATGATCGCCGACGAGCTGGCTGTGACCTCCGCCGAAGCCTCCGAGTCGCCTACCTCTCACGGCCGCGGGTCAACGTCCCAGCCCAGTAGCACATCGTC
>Ga0184612_10000478_pt1 | contig 18685 bp, 20 predicted proteins | sample PLM3_60_coex_FD_133163 | JGI IMG/M metagenome (GOLD analysis project Ga0184612, IMG submission 133163) | Groundwater sediment microbial communities from an aquifer in East River, Colorado, USA - PLM3_60_coex | ecosystem: Environmental > Terrestrial > Soil > Riparian zone | place: USA: East... | reverse complement strand
TTCCCGGTCAACCCGGCGTCCGAATGAGCACATGAGGCTCCGTTCGCTGCTCGTCGCGCCGCTCCTCCTCGCGCTCGCCCTGGTGGCGTGCTCGTCCGGGTCGCAACCCGGGCCCAGTCCCACGGCGACCGGCTCGCCCTCGCCCACGACCTCGGCCTCACCCACCCCGGAGCCCGCCATCGTGGTCACGAGCCCCCGGCCGGGCGACCAGGTCTCGAGCCCGGTCAGGATCCGGGGGAACGCCAACGTGTTCGAGGCCACGGTCAGCATCAGCATCCTGGACGCGGCCGGCGACGAGATCGTCAAGACCTTCACCACCGCGACCTGCGGAACGGGGTGCCGGGGGACCTTCTCCAAGTCCGTGCGGTTCGCCGTGGACACGACCCAGCCCGGGATCGTTCGGGTGTATGAGTCCAGCGCGAAGGACGGCAAGCCCATCAACGTGGTCGACATCCCGGTCACCCTGGTCGCCTAGGCGACGAGGTAGGCGATGGGAAGGGCGGTCATCAATACCAACGCCACGCCGACCAGCGCGTTGGACCATCGCCTGCCGGTCCACTTGCCGCACGTCGGCTGGTGGTTCGACAGGATCAACATGAGCAGGATCAGCGGAGGAGCGGCGACGCCGTTCAGGATGGCCGCGAAGTACAGGGCCCGGATGGGGTCGATGCCGACGAAGTTGAGGGCCAGGCCGACGAGCATGGCCGCGGCGATCACCAGGTAGAACTTCCTCGCCCCACTGAACTTCTTGCCCAGGCCCTCATCCCACCCGAAGGCCTCGGACAGGGCATAGGCCGTGGAACCGGCCAGGACGGGGACGGCCAACGCGCCGGTCCCCACGATCCCCAGCGTGAACAGCAGGCTGGCCAGCCTCCCCGCGATGGGCCGGAGCGCCTCCGCCGCCTGTTGGGCGGTCTGGACGGTGGTCACCCCGTGCTTCCCCAGGGTCGCGGCCGAGGCCACCATGATGGCGAACATCACCAGCACCGCCGAGGCCATCCCGGCCAGCACGTCGCCCCGCATCAGGGAGAGGTGCTCACGATCGACGGCGTGCTTCTTCTCGAGCCGCTTCTCCTCCAGCTCCTTCTCCTCGACCTCCTCACTCGCCTGCCAGAAGAACAGATAGGGAGAGATCGTCGTACCGAGGATGGCGATGAGCATGGCGATCTCGGAGCGGGTCCAGGAGATCCTCGGGATGAGTGTCTGGCGCAAGACGCTTGCCCAGTTCACGTCGATCACGAAGAGCACCCCGATGTACGCCACGAGCGAGAGCGTGAGCCACCGAAGGACCTTCGCGTACCGCTCGTAGGGAAGGAAGATCTCCAGTCCGACCATCAGGCCGGCCATCGCGACCAGCAGGAGCGCCTGGGGGACCGGGACCAGCAGCCGGACCGACGCCGCCATGGATCCCAGGTCGGCGCCGATGTTGAAGCCGTTGGCCACGGCGACCAGCGCGACGGCCCCGAACAGCACCCATCGAGGGAACCGCTTCTTGATGAGCGCCGCGAGTCCCTGCCCGCTGACCAGTCCCAGGCGGCCGGCCGTCTCCTGGACGGCGGCGGCGAGCGGGAGCGTGATCCAGGCCGTCCACAGCAGTCCGAAGCCGAAGGCCGCTCCGGCCTGGGAATAGGTGCCGATGCCGGACGGATCGTCGTCGGAGGCGCCCGTCACCAGCCCGGGCCCCAGCCGGCTGAAGTACCCGAACCCCCGGAGCCTGCGCCGGTGCGGGTGGTGGCCGGTCCGGGTTGCCACGGCTCGCATGGTACGTCGGTGTCCGGGCATGTGCGCCGGTCCCCCCTGCTACCCTGCGCACCAATGTCCGACCCGATGCCGTTGTGGGAGAGGCGCCTCCGGGCCCCGTACCTGCAGTTCCCGGCATGGTCGCGGCACGCTCCCGACCGGCTGGTGGTCATCTCGAACGAGAGCGGCTCGGACCAGGCCTACGCGTGGGACCGCGCCGCCGGGACCCGGCGGCGCGTGACCGGCGAGCCGATCGGGGTGATCCTCGCCACCGTGACCGGGGACGGCGGTCGTGTCGCGTGGTTCCGCGACACGACCGGCGACGAGTCAGGTGAGTGGATGGCGGCGCCGTTCGAGGGCGGGGAGCCGCGCCCGCTCCTCGCGGGCGCGGCTCCCGGCTGGCCCGACGGCATCGCCATGGGACGGAACCTGGTGGCGGCGGTGCTGGCCGACCGCGAGGGCTTCGGCCTGTTCGTCTCCGAAGGCGTCGGTCCCGCGAAGGAGATCCTCCGCGGGACCGACCGCCTGTCGATCGCCTCGTCGGACGACCTCGAGCTCGAGGGGTTCGATCGATCCGGGCTGTCGGCCGACGAGGATCTCCTCTGCCTGCTCGTCTCGCAGGACGGCGACGACATCCATCACGCCCTACGGGTCGTCGACCCCCGGACCGGTGAGGTCGTGGGGGAGCAGGCCGACGGACCCGGCCTGGGGCTGTCGGCCGGCGCCTGGTCGCCCGTCCCGGGCGACCGGCGCCTGGCGATCGCGCACGATCGCCTCGATCTGCATCGGCCCGCGATCTGGGACCTGGCCACGGGTGAGCGCACGGATATCGAGCTCGATCTGCCGGGCGAGGTCTTCCCCGTGGACTGGTGGCCCGACGGGACGTCGCTCCTTCTGCTCCATGTCCATGACGGCCGCGACCGGGCACTCCGCTTCGACCTGGCCTCGGGCCGGCAGACGGAGATCCCACATCCTTCTGGCGAGATCCATGGAGCGGGCGTGCGGCCGGACGGCGCGGTCTGGTTCCGCATCTCGAGCGGCGACACTGCTTCCAAGCTGCTCGACGGCACCGGCCGGGAGGTGCTGGCTCCCGAGGGCCATCGCGCTCCGGGCGGGCGACCATATCGATCCTTCCACGTCGCCGATCGAAACGGCGATCGGGTCCACGGCTTCGTCGTGACCCCTGAGGGGACGGGACCGTTCCCCATCCTGCTGGACGTGCACGGCGGGCCGAACTGGCTGTACATGGACACCTGGATGCCGGACGTCCAGGCCTTCGTGGACCACGGCATCGCCGTGGCCATGGTGAACTACCGGGGCTCCACCGGGTACGGCCGCACGTGGCGGGACGCCATCATCGGCAACATCGGCTTCCCGGAGGTGAAGGACACGGTGGCCGGCCTCGACCACCTGATCGAGGAGGGGATCGCCGACCCCGAGCGGGCCGCGATCGGCGGGTGGTCCTGGGGCGGCTACATCACGCTGCTGGCGCTCGGCCTGCACCCCGGTCGGTGGGCGTGCGGCGTCGCCGGGGTACCGGTCGGCGACTACGCGGCCTCCTACGACGACTCCGCCCCCTCGCTCCAGGCTTACGACCGCTCCCTGGTCGGCGGCACCGTGTACGAGGTCCCCGACCTGGTCCGGGAGCGCTCACCGATTACGTACGTTGACCGGGTGAAGGCCCCGACAATCGTGATGATCGGCGAGCACGACACCCGATGCCCGCCCGAGCAGGCCATGCACTGGGTCGATGCGGTCCGCTCCCGCGGAGGCGACGTGGAGACCTACCGGTTCGACGCCGGCCACGTGTCGTACGTGCTCGACGAGGAGGTCAGACAGGTCGGCGCGAAGCTCGAGTTCCTGCTCCGCCACCTCAAGCCGTAGCCGCGGCCCCGGCCCTCGCCGGCCTACCAACCGCCGCGCAGCCGCTCGGCCTCCGCCACCCGGTCGACCGCGATCTCGTATGCCCCCTCGCGATGGGTGACTCCCTTCTCGTGGGCCCGTCCGAGCACGGCGTCGGTGGCCGCGTACATCAGCTCGGCCAGACGCCCGTTCACCTGGTCCTCGCTCCACCGCTCTCGCTCCAGGTTCTGGACCCACTCGATGTACGAGACCACCACGCCCCCCGCGCTGGCCAGGATGTCGGGGATCACCGTCACGCCCTTCGCCTTGAGGATCTCGTCCGCTTTCGGCGTGGTCGGATAGTTGGCGACCTCCAGGATCAGGGTCGCCTGGACCGCGTCGGCGTTGTCGTCGCGGATGTGCTCCTCCATGGCCGCCGGCACCAGCACCTCGCAGTCGAGCGCGAACAGGTCCTCGCCGGTGATCGTGTCGGCCTGCTTGAAGTCGATCACGCTCGACGTGGCCTTCTTGTGCTCCAGGACGGCCTTGGGATCGAGTCCTTCGGGATTGTGGATGGCGCCCTTGCTGTCGGACACGGCGACGATCCGGTAGCCGGCGGCGCTGGCGAAGATCGAGAACCAGGACGCCGCGTTGCCGTAGCCCTCGACCGCCACGCGGATCTTCTCCCGGGTCCACCCCCGGTGGTGGGCGATGCGGTCGAGGCACAGGAACCCGCCGCGGCCGGTGGCCTGCTCGCGCCCCAGCGAGCCGCCGAGGGCGATGGGCTTGCCGGTCAGGATGGCCGGCGTGTCCCCGTACATCCGGCTGTACTCGTCGTACATCCACCCCATCTCGCGGGCCCCGGTGTTCACGTCTGGAGCGGGGATGTCGGTGTACGGACCGATCACGGGGGCGATCTCTCGGATGAACGAGCGCGAGAGCCGCTCGAGCTCTCCCCCCGACAGCTTCTTGGGGTCGACAGCCACGCCCCCCTTGCCGCCGCCGAACGGGATGTCGAGGAGCGCGCACTTCCACGTCATGAGGGCCGAGAAGCACTTGATCTCGTCCAGGGCCACGGTCTGGTGGTAGCGAAGGCCGCCCTTGTACGGGCCCCGCGCGTTGTTGTGCTGGATCCGGTACCCCTCGAACGTGGCCAGCGCGCCGTCGTCCATCGGAACGCGTACCTGCACGGTCGTTGACCGGCGATGGGTATCGAGCAGGGCTCGCATCGAGGCATCGAGCCCCAGCCTGTCTGCGGCGGCCTCGAAGAACCCTTGCACCGCCTCGTACGCGCCCACACCGCCTCCTGTCGTCGGATCCCGACCGATTGTGGCACGGAGGCCGGCGGTTGGGATCGACCCGCCGTGCGTAGACTCGGAGCGGTGCGACCTGAGGAGGCGCCCGTGCGCGAGGCAGTCATCGTCGAGGCCATCCGGACCCCCGTGGGCAGGCGAGGCGGCGCCTATGCGGGTGTCCATCCCGTGGACCTCCTCTCGGCAGTCCTTCGAGACCTGGTGGACCGGACGGGCATCGATCCTGCGCTCGTGGACGACCACATCGCCGGGTGCGTGTCGCAGGTCGGCGATCAATCGCTCAACGTGGCTCGCAACGCCTGGCTCGCGGCCGGGCTGCCGGAGGGCGTTCCCGCCACCACCGTCGACCGGCAGTGTGGGTCCTCGCAGCAAGCCATCCACTTCGCCGCGCAGGGGGTCGTGGCCGGGGCTTACGACCTCGTCGTGGCCTCGGGCCTGGAGCACATGACCCGCGTACCGCTCGGCTCCTCGGTCGCGGGCGGCAACCCGTTCCCGCCATCGCTGTCCCTTCGGTACGAGGGCAAGCTCGTCCCCCAGGGCATCTCCGCCGAGCTGATCGCCTCGAGATGGCAGATCTCCCGCGAGGAGCAGGACGACCTTGGCTATCGCTCGCACGAGCGCGCCGCCCGAGCCACCCGCGAGGGATGGTTCAAAGAGCACCTCGTGCTGGTGAAGCCCGACGGCAATGGGGAGCTGCTGGACCGGGACGAGGGCGTCCGGATGGAGCCCGACCGGGATCGGATGCGGACTCTGGAACCGGCGTTCCGATCCCCGGACTTCGAGGAGATGTTCCCCGGCCGCCTGGGTTGGACCGTCACGGCTGGGAACTCCTCGCAGATCTCCGACGGCGCCGCCGCCGTGCTGGTGGCCTCCCGGGAGAAGGCCCAGGAGCTCGGGCTTCGGCCACGCGCCCGGCTGGTGTCCTTCGCCGTGGTCGGCGACGACCCGGTGCTCATGCTGACCGGCCCCATCCCCGCCACCCGCATGGTGCTCGACCGGGCCGGCCTGACGCTCGAGGACGTCGACGTGGTGGAGATCAACGAGGCCTTCGCCTCGGTCGTGCTGGCGTGGAAGCGGGAGCTCGACATCAGGGCCGCCTGGTTCGACGAGCACGTGAATCCGAACGGCGGCGCCATCGCCATGGGCCACCCGGTGGGGGCGAGCGGCGCCCGGCTGATGGCCGACCTGGTCGCCGAGCTCGAGCGGCGCGGTGGCCGGTACGGGCTCCAGGTCATGTGCGAGGGCGGTGGGATGGCGAACGCCACGGTCGTGGAGCGCGTCGCGTGAGCTGGTGGGTCGTGCTCACGGCGGTCCTGATGGGGGTGGCCATCGCCTGGGTGGGGCTCGTCGCGCTCCGGGCCGCCTCCGGGCCGGGCCCCAGGAAGAGCCCCGACGTCGAGGACGTCGAGGAGTTGGAGGTCTTCCTGGTGTGCCGGGAATGCGGCACGGAGTTCCGCGTGACCAGGCTGGGGGAGCTTCAGATCCCCAGGCACTGTGGGGAGCCGATGGAGGTCGTTCGGCGCCCTGCCGCCGGCGACCTGACCCCCGGCTGAGTTATCCACACGAGAGCGGCGGTTTTCCCCACCCGATCCTCAATCGCGAAGCGAGGGGATGACAGGCCTGTCATTTCCCCCACCTGTGGACGACGCTGTGGAAAATCACACAACTGTGATTCGACCTATCGGCCCGATCGCGTCAGCGCCACTGGGTGGCGCCGGCGAACCCCAGGGCGATGAGGCCCAGGCCGAGCCACAGATAGAGGTTCCGGGCCCCGAACTCCGTGCCCGGCAGCAACCCCATGTAGTTCAGGACGATCATGGCCACGCCAACGCCCATCAGGCCCAGGATCAACACGCCGAACCACCGGGGGCTGGGCTTGCGCTTCTTCTTCTGGGGCGCCGGCACGTACGGCCGGCGCCGCTGCTTCTGTCGTCCTCGTGACTCCGGCATCGTTCGGCTAGGTTACCGCGGCACCAGGGTGAGAGTGGCCTCGGCGTGGTCCTCCACGGCCTGCCTGGTGAACGCCAGCGGGTGGTGCTCGCCCTTTGCCCACAGCGGGACGAGGTCGTTCCAGTGTCCCGACGCCGGGTGGCCCGACTGTCCCGTCGTGTGGACCCCCACCGCGGCGTCCGGGTCGGAGAGATCCACGATCTGACGCCAGGAGGGCAACACCGCGACGTCGTAGGAGTGGTCGGGCTCGAACCCGCCCTGGCAGATGGTCTGCTCGTCCCCGCCGGCCTCGACGACCCCACCGGTGAAGAGCTCCGCGAGGTCGGGGATCAGGGCGAGCGGCCCGGCGAACACGACCCGGTGCACAACCCCCCACCGCCAGGCGTCCATGTCGTCGCCCAGCCGGCCGGCGAGCTCCTCGATCGCGTCGTCCAATGCGCGGCGGAGGACATCGTCGCGAGCCTCGCGCCCGTTCGCCCCGAACCACCGGGCCGTCGGGTTGGCCAGCAGGTTGGGGAGCACCTGGAACTGGAAGCCGTTGGACCCGTCGCGCCGTCCGTAGTAGTGGGTGTACAGCTCCGGTCCCAGACGAGGCAGGAGCACCTGCCGGGCGACGTGCTTCGACCACACCTGGTAGACGCACCCGGCCACCGACCCGGCGGCCAGGTCGCCGTCCCAGTCTTGGAGGTGGGAGAGGGCCTCCTTCTGCCGGTCGTTCGCCGGCTCGACCTCGACGAGGTGTCGGGCGATGTCCCGAGCCGGGATCGAGACCGTGTCGAGCTGGATCGCCGAGAACGTCGCTCGCGTATGGTGTTCCGTCGCGGTCAGGAGCTCGACGATGCGCCTGGCTCGGAACGGCGGCAGGAAGTCCCGGCCGATCAGGTGCGGGTACGCGTCGCCGTGCACCTTGTTATTGGCCGTGGCCAGGAAGCCCTCGTCGGGATCCACGTTCCACGGGAGCTCCTCGAACGGGATGAACCCCTCCCACTCGTACTCACTGGTCCAGCCGGGGACGGGGAGCGTGCCGTCGCCCTTGCGCCGCACGGGGTACAGGCCGGTGCACTGGTAGCCGATCGTTCCCTCCACGTCGCCGTAGACGACGTTCTGGCCGGGGCACTCCCAGGTCCGCACGGCCTCGCGGAACTCCTCGAAGCTCGCCGCACCGGCCATGCGGAGCACCGAGGACGGCATGACTGCGTGCTCGTGACCGGTCCACCGGAGCGCGTACGTCTCGGGGACCCCTCCCTCGACGACCACCGGATTCGTCCTTCCTACCAGGTAGGAGTCGAGGATCGGGCCGTGGCGGGTCTCTCGAACCTCCAGCACCTCCGGCTCGTCGCGGCCGCGGACCAGGATCTCCTCGCGATGGACGGTGAGCTGCTCCCACTCCCCCTCGTACAGGGCCGCCCGCCCGTCCTCGGAGCGCCGCTCGACGTAGAGGTCCTGGGTGTCCCCGCCCACGTTGGTGAACCCCCATGCGTGGTGGGCGGTGCGCCCGATCAGGACGCCGGGCGAGAACGGGAGGGCCACCCCGGATGCCTCGTACCCGGGCGCGGACAGGTGCACCTCGAACCAGATCGAGGGCATCTGGGTGGCCAGGTGCGGGTCGTTGGCCAGGAGCGGCTTGCCCGTGGCCGTGCGCGAGCCGGCCACGACCCAGTTGTTCGAGCCCTGGCCGACCGGCTTCCGAGGTGAGGTCCTCAACAGTTCGAGGGCCGACGGGTACGGTCGAGTGCCGGCGATCACGGATGGCGCCTCGGAGGGAAGATCCGGGAACAGGTCGAGCATCGCGTCCCATCCCAGGCGCTCGGCGATCTCGGCACGAAGCAGCTCGTTGTCCCAGTTGCCGGAGAGGCCCCATGCCATCAGAACCGCCGCCGAGGTCCAGTAGGCGTCGTCGTTCGGGACGTCGGGCTCGAGGTCCAGCACCACGTACTCGGCCGGCTTGGCCGGCATCGCGTCGAGCCAGGCCCGCACACCGGCCCGGTAGGCCGACGTGATCCGCCGTGACGGGTCGTCGTGGTCGGAGGCGATCCTTGCGCCGGCCCGATTCCAGCCGACGGTCCGGGCGAACCGGTCCATGGACACCACGAGCTCGCCGAACATCGTGGCCAGGCGCCCGTTCGCCAGGCGGAGCGCCGCGTCGAGCTGGAACAGCCGCTCGGAGGCCACCACGAATCCCTGCGCCAGGAAGAGGTCATCGAGGTCCTCGGCGTAGATGTGGGGCACGCCCCAACGGTCCCGGATCACCTCGACCGGCTCGCGGAGGCCGGGCACCCGGATCTCGCCCTCGATCTTCGGCAGCGCTCGCCTCGCCGCCTCCCGTACCTCATCCACCCAGCCGGCCACGGCGGCGAGCGTATCGAACGAGGGCCCACCTGGCCCGGCGCGTTGAGCGGGGCCGGTCCGTTCTGGAATGATGCGGCGGTGACCGACCATCGCCCGTGGTTCAAGAGCTACCCGGCCGCCGTTCCCCGCACGCTCGAGCCCTATCCGGAGGCCTCGGTGTTCTCCATGCTCGAGGGCTCGGCCAGGAGGTTCCCCGACCGACCGTCGATGGCGTGGTTCGGCCGGCACATGTCCTACCGATTCCTCCTGGACGAGGTGGAGCGGTTCTCGGCCGTGCTCGCGTCGCTCGGCGTGACGAGAGGGGACCGGGTCGGCCTGATCCTGCCGAACTCTCCGCAATACGTGATCGCCTACTACGCGATCGCCCGGATCGGCGCGGTCGTCGTGGGCAACAACCCGCTCTACACCCAGCGGGAGATGGAGCACCAGCTGAAGGACGCCGGGATCCAGGTCGTCGTGGTCCTGGACCAGCTGTACCCGAACTTCGCACCGGTCTTCGCCGCGACCGGCATCCGCGACGTGATCGCCACCAAGATCACCGACTTCATGCGGTTCCCGCTGAAGCAGCTCGCGCCCCTCAAGTTCCGGCGGGAGGCCAGGCACGAGGGCAAGCCCTGGCCCCCGGTGCCGAAGAACGCCAAGGTGACGTGGTGGACCGCGCTGGTGAAGCAGGCCGGGCCGATCCCGCCGGTGGCCACGGTCGATCCCAAGCGCGACCCTGCCGGCTTCATCTACACGGGCGGGACCACCGGGCTGTCCAAGGGGGCGATGCTCTCGCACTTCAACCTGGTGGCGAACGCGACGCAGGCCACCGCGTGGTTCCCCACCATCGTCCAGGGCGAGGACGCGGTCATGTGCGTCCTCCCGTTCTTCCACTCCTACGGGATGACGACGGAGCTCAACCTCAGCGTCTTGAATGCGGCGAAGCTCGTGCTGGTCCCCCGGTTCGAGCTCCACATGGTGCTGAAGCAGCTGGCCAAGGAGAAGCCCTCGCTGTTCCCTGGCGTCCCCCGGCTGTACATGCAGCTGAACGAGGCGCCGGAGACCCGCAAGTACGACCTCCGGTCGATCAAGGCGTGCGTCTCCGGGGCGGCGCCGCTCCCGCAGGCCGTGGCGGAGAAGTTCCACGAGGTGACCGGGGGCGCGAACCTGGTCGAGGGCTACGGCCTGACGGAGGCATCGCCCGTGACGCATGCGAACCCGGTCGTCGGCGGGGCCCGCCCGGGAACGATCGGGCTCCCCGTCCCCGATACGGAGTGCAAGATCGTGGACCTGGGCGACCCCGATCGGGAGGTCGGACCAGGGGAGCGCGGCGAGCTGTGCGTCCGCGGGCCCCAGGTCATGTTGGGCTACTGGAACCGGCCGGAGGAGACCGCGCTCATGATCCGGAACGGGTGGCTGCACACCGGTGACGTCGCAATCATGGATCCGGACGGGTACTTCCGGATCGTGGACCGGATCAAGGAGATGATCAACGTCTCCGGGTTCAACGTGTACCCCACCGAGGTCGAGGACGTGCTGTACCGCCACCCCAAGATCCTGAAGGTGAGCGTGGTCGGCGTCCCCGACCCCGAGACGGGTGAAGCCGTCAAGGCGTTCGTGGTCCTTCGTCCCGGGGAGCAGGCCACGGCGGAGGAGATCATCCAGTGGGCCCGAGACCCCTCGCAGGGCCTGACCGGCTACCGGGTCCCCAAGCAGATCGAGTTCCGCGACTCGCTCCCCGAGACCCTCATCGGCAAGGTCCTTCGCCGGGTCCTCCAGGAAGAGGAGCGAGCGAAGCAGGAGGCCGCGGCCCGGCAGTCCTCCTAGCCGGCTCCCGTCGATCAGGCCGCCGGTGGCGTCTCCGGAAGCTCCTGCGTCGTGGCCGGTTCGGTCACCGGCGTGTACGCCTGCACGATCAGCCAGCTGGTGACCCCCAGCCACACGACGAACAGACCGAACAGGATCAGGTCGTACACGCCCCCCGGCGCGAACAACCCCGTGTCGATGAGCAGCGACAGCGCTGCGCCAAGCGACAGGAGGGCGAGCCCGTAGCTCGCGTTCATGTGCCATCGGGGGAACGCCCCCGACCGAGCCGAGACGACGGCGGTCGCCGTAAGGAGCGGGACCACCGCGAACCACGTGAGCGCGTACGAGAGCAGCCGCATGTCGTGGAGCGGCCCTACGGCCCCCAGCCCGGCAAACTGAGGCACCTGCTGGTACACGGCACCCGCGACGGCGATGCCGCCCGCGAGGTGCGCCGCCGTTACGGTGGCGAGTGCTCCGACGGCGAGTGGCCCGACCGCCGCGATCCCGGAGCCGAACGCGACGGCGGAGATCCTGCCGGTGTCTCCCTCGGACCGGCGAAGGTGGGCACGCAGACTCCCTAGGAACCACAGGAACAGAACCCCTGCCAGACCCGTGAACAGGATCTGCACCCGGATCGCAGCGTCGTTCGTGTGGTAGTACCGGAGGGCATCCAGGGGCGGATCCCCGAAGGCTGGATAGAGCGGAGCCAGGAAGGACTGGACCGCCAGGAGCACGGCCGCCCCAAGGCCGGTCGCCGCTCCGTATCGCTCCCAGTTCGGATCGGCCATGTCGATCCCCTTCTCGGCGCGTCCCACGGGGGATTATCGCCCGGGAGGGACCTCCGCTGCCGCCCGGGCTGAGGGCGCCGGGGCGAGCTCGTGGGCGAGCGCAGCGACGGCCCCGACCACCAGCGTGGCCGGGGGGCCCATCGAAGCCGCTGCCGCCAGAACGGGCAGGTCCGACAGGGTCCCGGCGACCGTCTTCTGCTCCTCCGTCGCCGCCCACTGGATGATCGCGGCCGGCTCCTCCTTCGGACGGCCGGCCGCGATCAACTCGCGGCACGTCTCCTCCAGCCTCCCGGCGGCCATCAGCACCACGAGGGTGTCGACGGCGGTCGCGATGCGCGCTAGGTTCACCCCGAAGCCACTCGCAGGGGCTCACCCTCTCGGGCTACGGCCTCAGGGCCTTCGCGATCACGCTGATCGCCACACGATCCTGCCGCTCGGGTGGGATCAGCTCGCGCATGAGATCGATGATCTCCGGCGTGAACAGCGGGTACAGGGCCGCTCCGTCGATCCCGAAGGGAGTCCGCTCTCCGATCCAGACTTCGCGGAACCCCACCTTCTCCATCTTCCGGGCGAAGACACGCTCCGCCATGGCGCCGGACACTCACCCGGCCCACGCTGAATCGCTCGTCAGGATCTCCGGGGGCAGGTCTTCCTCGACCGTGAGGTCGGCCACGCACATGCGGCCCCCCGGTTTCAGCACTCGGAAGACCTCCGCGAGCACCCGGGACTTCCGGGGCGAGAGGTTGATGACGCCGTTCGAGATGATCACGTCCACGCTCTCGTCTGGGAGCGGGAGGTCCTCCATCTCGCCCCGGCGGAACTCGGTCCACCCGTCAACGCCTGCCTCGCGGGCGTTGGCCCAGGAGCGATCGACCATCTCGTCCAGGAGGTCGATGCCGATGGCCCGCCCGGCGGGACCGACCCGCCTGGCTGCGAGGATCGTGTCGATGCCCCCGCCGCACCCAAGGTCGAGCACGGTTTCGGCGGGTCCCAGGGCTGCGTGGCGGACCGGGTTCCCCACGCCGAGCGCCCAGGCGATCGCCCCCGACGGGACCTCCGCGAGCTCCTCTTCGGAGTACAGGTGCCGGGCGACCGGCTCGCCCCCGCCGGCCGTGATCTGCTCGTAGACCGACCGGACGACGTCCTTGATCTCCTTCTGGAACAACATGTCCTGGGACACGGCCGACCTCCTTACAGGCCCTCGACGAATCGCTCGAGGCGCTTGCGGACGTCCGGCGGGATCTCCTCCACGTCGTTCGAGGCGAGGAACGTCCGCAACTCCTTGGCGAACTCCAGCTCTCCGCAACACCGCCGGCAGAACGCCAGATGCTGCTCGACCTTGGCCTGGTCCTCCGGGGAGAGGGCCTGATCCAGGTACTCCCACAGCTGCCGGACCGCGTCCGAGCAGGGGATCATGCGCTCGCCCTGGCTCATGGGGTGACCTCCTTCTCTAGCAAGCCGGTCTCGGACGCGTAGGCCCACAGCTCCCGCTCGAACAGCTTCCTGCCCCGGTGGAGCCGGGCCAGGATCGTGCCGAGTGGCTAATCCAGCATCCTGGCGATCTCCTTCGTGGCGAACCCCTGCATGTACCGGAGCACCAGGGGGGCTCGGTAGATGTCGGGCAGCCGCATCAGCACCGCTCGCACGTCCTCCTTCCCGAAGGCCCGCAGGAAATCCACGTGCAGGCTGTCCGAATACGGGAAGGGGTCCTCCTCGGCGATGGTCCGGTACAGCGAGAAGTCATCGACCTCCTCCACCGCCACCTCCTTTACGGTCCTCGACTCCTTCCGGAGCCGATCCCGGAACGCGTTCACCAGGATCGCCTGCATCCACGCTCCGCCCGCCTCCGGAGCCGAAAGCGTGCCGAAGGCACGGTACGCGCGGAGCAGGCACTCCTGCACTAGGTCCTCGGCGCCCTCGTCCGTGAGCCGGCGGGCCACGGAGTACAGCCGGGGGAGTTGCTCGCGGGCCAACCGTTCGAAGGCCTCCTTCGAGGCCCGTTGGACCGTTCTCAGCTCCTCGGCTTCCGGATTCCCGTCCGTCGCGATCCTCCTTGAAGACGATGACGGAGGCGAAGTTATTGCATCGGCCGGGAAACGCAATACGGGGCTGCGGGTGGGCGTCCTGTCAAGCGTTGGGAGCCGAATCCGAGCGAACGGAGGCGGGGATGATGGGCGAGACGGCGACCCTGGTGGGGTCCTATGAGATCGGGGAGTTGGTTCCGGACTTCGGGCTCCCAACCCTGGACGGCGGCACGGCCCGGCTGTCTGACTTCCGGGGAAGGCCGGTGTTGCTCTTCTTCACCGCGACGTGGTGTCCGTACTGCGGTGCCGAGGCTCCCTACCTCGAGCAGGAGATCTGGCAGCGGTACCGGGACCGCGACCTCCAGGTGATCTGCATCGACGTGAAGGAGAACGCCCGCATCATGGGGCCCTTCGTCGAGCGCTACGCGTGGACCTTCCCCGTGCTCCTCGACGACGGCGAGGTGTCGATGCGGTTCGCCCCCGTGAAGGAGGGGCTTCCTCCCGAGGTCGCCATCATCAACGCCCACTTCTTCATCGACGGGAACGGAGTGGTCCGGTACCGCGACTTCCTCAACATGGAGCGGTTCGACGCGAAGGCCTCCCACGTGCGGGAGTTCCTCGACGGGTTCCTGGGGGTGGAGCCGTGATCGGTCCGGCGCTGGACCTAGCGACCTGGCTCTCCGTGTCGGCCAGGGTGGAGCCGGTGAGGCTCCGGCCCGGCGAGCGGGGGCGGCTGGTGGTCGAGGTGACCGTGCCCGAGGGGTGCCACGTTGAGTCCCACGACCCAAGTGAGCCATGGCTGATCCCCACCGTGCTGGGAGTGGAGGCCCCGGAGGGGATCGCCGTGGGTGAGGTGGCCTACCCCGAGGGCGTGGAACGGACCTTCGACTGGAGCCCTGCCGTGCTTCGCGTCTACCGGGGGACCTTCGAGCTGTCGGCACCGGTGAAGGTGGGACCCGGGGCTTCACCGGGATCGGTTGCGGTCCTCGCGAGATTGAGCTACCAGGGATGCACCGAGTCGCTCTGCCTCATGCCGTCGGAGCAGGTGGCGGAGGCGAGGTTGGAGATTGCCACGGAATAGGAAAGGAGGTGGGGATCGTGGCGACGGTTGCGGTCGGACGGGCCCGCGGCGAGGGCGCCGGGGTGCTCAGGGCCGGGAGCTGGCTGATGGGCCTGGCGGCGGTGGGGTTCATCGGCTATGCGGTGATCTTCTTCATCCGCAACTTCACGAGCAGTTTCCTGGAGCTCGGGATCGGGCCGAACGAGGTGAACGTGGGGAAGACCCAGATCCAGGAGTTCAGCCCTTCGCTTTTCGAGTACATCAGCCACCTGCACATCGCCGTATCCGGGTTCATCGCGGCGACGGGCGTGGCCGTGCTGTTCCTAGTGGCGTTCGGCGTGCGGCGCGGGGAGCTGTGGGCGTGGGTCGGCGCAGTGGCGGCCCCGGTGCTGGGCCTCGCGGTGGCGCTGCCCGCCCACTACCCGAACCACTTCGACACGCTCGGGCACCTCGGCCTGATCTACCTGGCGACGGCGATCTTCGTCGTGGGGGCGCTGCTGTCCCTGCGAGGGATCCTGGCCCGGCGTTCTACCGGCTGAGCGGCGCCGCGGCGAGCAGGCGGAGGGCCTCGCTTCGCTCCTCTCGGGTGAGCGAACGGAGCGGAGCCCTGACGTCGGCGCGCACCGGTACGCCGCGCTCGGAAAGGATGGCCTTCAGCGCCGCGTGGAACGGGATCCGGTCTAGGACCTCGCGGATCCGGACCGCTGCGCGGTGAGCCTCCGGGCTCCGCTCGTGGACGAGCGCCGCGATCAGCTCCGGGAAGGCCGCGGCCAGGCCGGAGACGGCACCCGCCGCGCCACGCTCCAGGCCCTGCAGGACGAGCGGCTCGGACCCGATGAACACGTCGAGGCCTTCGAGCAGGTACGGCTCCACGCGCCGAAACGGCGCGTCGGACACCTTCAGTCCGGCCAGGTTCGGCGCCTCGTCACGGAGGCGCTCGATCACCGTGACCGGGATGGCGTACCCGCTACGCGCCGCGAACTCGTAGACGTAGAACGGCAGCGGCGCGCACGCGTCCGCGGCCACGCGGAAGTGCTCGACCAGGCTCCGCACGTCGAGCTCGAAGTACGGTGGCGCGATGACCGCCACCGCGTCGGCCCCGGCTGCGGCCGCGTGGCCCGCCAGCGCGACCGTGTCGGAGGTGGTCTGCGCCCCGCAGTGCGCCGCCACGGCGAACCCGGGTGGGCGCGCTGCGAGGAACGACTCCGTGGCGCGCCTACGTTCGTCGAGCGACAGCAGGATGCCCTCCCCGGTGGTGCCGCAGGCCAGGATCCCGTCGACCCCACCGGCGGCCAGGAACTCCACGAGAGGGCCGAAGGCGTCCTCGTCGAGCGATGCACCGCCGTTCGCGAGCGGCGTCACCGACGCGGCGATGGCTCCCCGCAGCATGGGCGGAACCCTACAGCCTGGGTGGTTCGCGCTCCTCGAAGCTTCGATCCAAAGCGAATGGGTTCGCCCCCGCCTTGCCGGTGAGCAGGTCCACGAGGTGCCGGCTACCTGCCGGGCCCAGCATGATGCCGTGGCCGCTGTAGCCCGTATTCACCCACAGCCCCGCGACCTTGGTGGAGCCGATCAGCGGGCGGTGATCGGGCGTGACGGCGTACTGCCCCGCCTGGAGCAGCCAATGGACGGACCCTCGGTTCCACACGTCGCGCCAGAACGGCACGACCCTCGCCACGGAGACGGGGCTGGAGGGGTCGAGGAGCTGGAACGCGAACGCCGGGTCGGTCGGCACGGCGTCGGTGGGCGGGCTCTGCGGGGTGGTGGAGTCGGTGAACAGGAGCCACGCGCCGGCGAGCGCGGGCCGCCAGTGGACTCCGGTGTCCTCGTCGATCGTCATCGGGGCACCGGGCGGCACCTCGGGCACGTCGGGCAGGATCAGCTTCTGCCTTCGAACGGTGACGATCGGCAGCGTCACGCCCGCCGCCTGGGCGGTAGTTCCCGAGAGCGGTCCGGCCGCGATGACGGCGGCGTCGGTCTCGACGGTCCCTTTCGTCGTCTCGACCGCAGTGAGCCGTCCCACAGAGGTCACGAGCCCGGTCGCGTCGCAATCCAGGACGACGTCCGCGCCCGACGCGTGGGCCAGCCCGAAGGTCAGCTCCTTCGTGTCGAGGAACCCGTCGCCCCCCCGCCATCGGGCCTGCAGCACGTCGGGGCTAACGAAGGGGAACCGATCGCGAGCCTCGTCTCCGGACAGCAGCTCCACGTCGGCCTGTCCCCACTCGTGGAGCTGCGTGACCAGCTCGCGCTGGCGTTGGGCGTTGCGCTCGTCGGTCGTGAGCCAGAGATAGCCCTGCTGGCGGACCCGGAGGTCGTACTCTTCCTGCCCGGTGCTCTCCTGGAAGTTCAGGAACAGCTCCGCCGACTCTCGGACGAGTGTCAACTCCTCCAGGTTTTCGAACTGGAGGCGGAACGCCCCGGCGGCGACCGGCGTCGTGAGCGTGCACAGCGCCGGCCGCGCCTCAAGCAGGAGGGGCTTCAGGCCAGCCCGGGCGGCGAAGAAGGCCGTGGCGGCGCCGATCACCCCGCCGCCGATGATGACGAGCTCCGCCGACGCCGGCGGCTCGCTCAGGTACTTCACGAAGTCCGTTCTTCGATGGCGGCGACCAGCTCGCGGCAGAACGCCGGGATGTCCTCCACCACCCGGCCCCACACGATGGTGCCGTCTCTGAAGGCAGGCTCGTCCACCCAGGTCGCGCCGGCGTTTACCAGGTCGTCCTTGATGCCGAGGCTCCCGGTGGCCCGGTGCCCGCTCACGATGCCGGCGGAGATGCCGACCAGGCCGGCGTGGCAGATCAGCCCGACGATCTTGCCCTGGCCGTACGCCTTGGCCACCAGGCTGGTGACCTCCTCATAGCGGCGTAGCTTGTCGGGGGCCCATCCGCCGGGGACGACCACCGAGTCGAAGTCGTCGGCGGACACGTCCTTCGCCGCGACGTCGCTGGTTGCCTCCAGGGCGTGCTTCCCGCGGACCGTCTGGCCGGCGGCGATCCCGACCACCGTGACGTCCGCGCCATCCTCGCGAAGGCGCATGACCGTCACCCAGAACTCGAGGTCCTCGAACCCCTCCGCCAGGAACACCGCGACCTTGCGACCCGACAACCGCTGAACGTCCGGCATGATCGCCTCACCTCCGCCATCCGAGACTACCGCCCGGGGGCTTCGACGTGGGCGGGAGTCAGCTGCGGACCTGGGCGAACCGGTACCCGACGCTTCGAATCGTCTGGATCAGCGATGCGTGGTCGGGCCCGAACTTGGCGCGGAGTCGGCGGATGTGGACGTCGACGGTCCGCATGCCGCCGAAGTAGTCGTAGCCCCACACGCGGGCCAGGATGTCCTCCCGTGTGAACACGCGGCCCGGGCTGGACGCGAGGAGCTTGAGGAGCTCGTACTCCATGTACGTGAGGTCCATGCTGCGCCCGTCCATCATCACGAGATGCGTCGAGGTGTTCAGGCGGAGCGGCCCGCGACGGATCACGTCGGGACCGTCGCGGCCGGTCTTCAGGCTGAGCAGCCGAAGCCGGGCGGCCAGCTCCTCGGCCACGTACGGCAGGCGAACGAACTCGTCGCACAGGTGCTCCCGCCCCGCCAGGACCCACAGGTCCATCGGGTCGACCAGCCAGACCAGCGGCAGGTGGCGAAACCCCTCGGCCGAACGGAGCTCCTCGGACATCCGGATGGTCTCCTTGGGGCCGGTGGCCGCCGCCACGAGGGCGACCGGAGGGGTCGGAGGAGGCGGTTCACGGGTGCCGGCCAGCACGGGCCGGTAGCCGAGGACCGTGAGGTCGGCGGCCAGGCGGACCCGGAGGTCCTCGTCGTCGCCGACGACGA
>Ga0184612_10000477_pt1 | contig 18693 bp, 13 predicted proteins | sample PLM3_60_coex_FD_133163 | JGI IMG/M metagenome (GOLD analysis project Ga0184612, IMG submission 133163) | Groundwater sediment microbial communities from an aquifer in East River, Colorado, USA - PLM3_60_coex | ecosystem: Environmental > Terrestrial > Soil > Riparian zone | place: USA: East... | reverse complement strand
GCCCGCTGCGCGCCGCCCTGGACCAACTCGAGGCTCAGATCCGACAGATCCACAAGGAGGCCGCTCTTGCCGCATGAAAAACTTGCTTCAACCGTTACGATGTCATCCTTAGAAAGTGTCTAGGGTGCGAGAGGGCCTGGTGCCTGAGTGCTGAGAGTGCACGGTGCCAACGTGCCACAGTACCTGAGTGCGCCGATCGCCTGGCACCAAGCACTTTTGCACCGTAGCACCCTAAGCACCCAGGCACTTGGCACCCTCGCACCCTGGCACTCTAAGCACTCAGGCGCCAGGCCCTCTCGCACCCTGGCCCCCTAAGCACCAGGCACTCGGGCCCCCCCGTGCACCTTCGCACCCTGTTAGTGTCCAACCTTGCGTCGCCGCTCGCGCCGGTCGAGCACGAATCCCACCACGAGGACGAGCAGTCCCGAGACAATCACCACGGTCGCCCAGAGCGGCTGGTCGAACCAGCGCCGGTGATCCGCAATCAGGTACAGGGCGCCGCCGGTGTTCAGCACGCCGGCGTAGTAGAACGCCCGGCGCTGGCGCGTCTGGCTGAGGAGCGCGATCGTGAGCGCGAGCGCCAGGTAGATCCAGTCGTAACGCGGTGAGTACTCGCCCGCTCTGACCAGGTACCCGAGCGGCTGCAGGATCGCGAACGGCGAGAGCGTGAAGAGCAGCCGGGCCGCCGTCGCCTGCAGTTCGGTGCCGTGGCGGTCGAGCGCCGAGGCGAGCGCGTAGAAACCGATTCCGTTGAGCGTCATCGCCGCGAGCGTGTCGATGAGCAGACGGTCGCTGACGCCGGCTGACTGCATTGCCTGCAAAGAGAACCCGAGGTAGTGAAACGTCCGTCCGTTCAAAGCCACGAGCTCGAGCACCGCGATGAGCAGGAGCGCACCTGCCACATACGCCGGCCTCGCGAACCACGGCCGCTGTCCGCGCTCTGCGACGACGCCAAGTCCCGCGTAGCCGATGACCATCGGGAGCGTGTGGAGCGCCAGCAGATCCCATCGGCCGTCCTCGAGCCAGTATCGCAGGCCCAGATCCGAGAGCACCGACAGACCGAAGAAGAAAACGAGTACCGCGCAGACCGTACTGAGCGCCGCGGTGCGCGTGCGGAGCGCCAGCGCGCCGCACCACAGGCAGGCGAGGAACGTCGTGACCTGCAGCTGCCGGTTGGAGATCGAGCCGTCGAGAAAGAGTTGGCCGGGCGTGTCGGGAGCGACCACGAACAACCCGGTTTCGTGAAACAGGATGATGAGCAGCAGTGGCAGCAAGCCGACGGCCGCCAGAAAAAACGCGACGGCAACGGCCTTGTGATCGCGCCGGTAGAGGTGGTGCGCGGCGGCGTTCAATCCGGCAAACGGCAGCCCGAGGACGAGGAGCGGCTGTCCTACGCCACGTACGGCGTCGTACCATCGGTGGGCCGCGAAGTAGAAGAGGCTGCCGCACACGAGGAGAAACGCGCCCAGGTAGAGGGCGATCTGCGAATAAGAGAGCGCGCGGCCCTCCACGATCCAGTCGTCTTCGCGGGCGTCGAGGGCCTGATACGCCGAGCGCAGGCGCTCGGCCTCGTGCGGGTGAATCAGTCGCAGGCGGAGCCACTCGCCGACCTGCTGCACGTGCGGCGCGACGCGGACGCCGAGCGTGGAGGCGTAGACCGACGGCCGGGCCAAGACCGTCCGTCCGTCGAGATAACGCTGGAGGTCGGCCCCCAGATCGAGGGCTGACTGATACCGAAGCACCGGGTCGAGCTCCATCGCCTTGAGCGCGATGGCCTGCAGCGGTTCTGGCACTCGCGGATCGATCTCGACCGGAAGCCTCGGTTGACCTTCCCTGATGGCGGCAATCAACCCTTCATCTGTCGACCCGGCGTACGGCGGACGGCCGCAGAGCAACTCGTACAGCACCACTCCGAGCGCGTACACATCCGTGCGCCGATCGATCGGCTGCGACGGATCGAGCTGTTCGGGCGCGACGTAGTGCAGCGTGCCTTTCAGATGGCCGCGATAGGGATGGCCTGAACTGAGGCCGAAGTCGAGGATCCGCGGCGCGAGCTGGGCGTCGACCATGATGTTCGACGGCTTCAGGTCGCGATGCTGCAGCCCGAGCGCGTGGGCGTGCTCGAGGGCGCCGCAGATGTCGGCGAGCACGCGGGCGCGCTGCGCGAACTCGAGCGACGGCCCGATCCGTCCGAGCTCGAACCCGTCGACGTGCTCCATGATGATGACCGGCGGATCGGCGTCGGGCCGGAACTCGAAGATGCGAACGATCCGGCGATCGGCAAAGAGCGCCATCGATCGCGCTTCGCGCAGGAACTCCCCGATGCTTGCGGGCGCGCCGGGATCGCGCCGGATCACCTTGCCTGCAACGATCCGGTTGAGCGTCAGATCCCGCAGCTTGAAGACCTCGCCCATGCCCCCCGCGCCGAGCCGTTCGATGGTCTGGAACCCGTCGAACTGCGGCAGCGCATCCCCCGATGGTGTGGCCTCGGCCTGAAGGTCACCTGGCGCGCCAAGCCCGGCGTCGAGGGCGGATGTGATCGACTGATAGCGCTCGATGAGCCGATCGAGTGGTGCGATGAGGTGGATGCGAGGACCGCAGAGCTCGGCCGCCGCGAGGACGCGGCCGTGGAGCACGTGCTCTTCCACGAAGCGCGCGAACAGCGGCTCGAGCTCTGAGGCGAGATCGCTCATGTGCGGTCGTGCCCTGCCAGCTTGAGCGTGAGGGTCGTCATGGCGCGCGCCAGCAGCATCCGGCAGGCGTCTTCAGACTTTCCGAGTCGCTGCGCGATCTCTCGAAACGACAGGTCCTCGAACTTGCGAAGCAGGATGATCTGGCGATGCGCGTCGCTGAGCGAGTCGAGCGCCGCCTCCAGCTCGCCGGCTCGTTCGTCCAGGATGACTTGCGACAAGACGGATCGCACGCGCGCCGTCAGCTCCGGATGGTCGTCGATCGGAGACTCGCGTCCTGCATCTCTCCGCTGGCGGTGGTGGTGGTCCGCGCGATCGACGATCTCGCGGTCCGCGATCCGCGCCAGCCATGCCATGAGCGACTGGCCGTCAGACCCGCGGAACTCGTCCAGATGCTGGAACGACTTGAGGAGCGCGGCCTGGAGGATGTCGCGCGACTCGAGACGCTCCCGCAGGCCGCGGCCCAGCTTCAGCCGGATGTAGGAGAGCAGCCTCGGCGTGCACCGCTCGTACAGCCGATCGAGCGCCTGATCCGAGGCCGGATGCGTCGTCCGGCCTGCCAGAGCCGCTCGAACAACATCGGTCGTGTCCGGGCCGTCCATCGGCCGACACCTTACCATTGCCCGCTTCGGCCCGGCAACGCCGCAAGGCTTGGTTTCGAAGGCGCGTTCGGTTCGGTGACCCGATGCCGTCTCTTCATACAAGGGCGAAGACGCCCGTTTGTGACTGAAGGGGGAAGGCATGAATCGCTACCTGTCGACGCTGGCTGTTCTGGCTCTCACATTCGGATCGACCGCCTGCCTGGTCAAAGAAACGACGCACCGCGTGTATCTTTCACCGTCGGGTTCTGTCGCCTGGATGGTGCTGGAGCAGGGCGTGCGGTCCGATGAAGAAGACTCCACGAAACAGCGGCGTGAGGAACGGGAATGGCTCGACGCCGTCGTCCGCGACGCGCATCCAGTCACCCAGGGGCTGCGACGCCTCGGCGCTGAGCGGCTCTCGACGCACCTCCTGCGATCGGAGCGCCCGTACATGGTCCTGACAGACGCACGTTTTGCGCGGGTTGATGAAGTGATCCAACGGCTGCTCGAGGAGTGTGGTCTTCGCGGAACGGCCACGCTACAGACCGAGGGTCAGGCGACGACGCTCGCGGTGTCCGTGGATCTTTCCAGCCTCGACGACCCCGAGCCGGAGACCGAGTCGCCCGTCGTCGCGTTGCTGGAGGATCTCGATCGGTATCGCTTCGCGCTGACCGAGGGCCGCTTCGTCGGCGCGACCGGCTTCGACATTATCGAGAACGGCGCGGCCGCAACTCTGCAGGAGATTCCGGCAGAGACCGTCGAGACCGGCGGCATCATGAAACTGCGGTTGGCGTGGCGGGTGCGCTGAAACAGCACGGGCGCGGTGCCCCGCGCCCGTGACTGCCGACTCAGACTATCGACTCGAACCGTCGACTCAGACTGTCGACTGCGACTGAAGACGAACGACCCTTCGACGCGCTCAGGGTCGCCCTGAGCCCTGTCGAAGGGCGACTGCCGACCGTCGACTGCTACGCCGCCGTCGCGACCTTCTTCCCCAGCACGTCGCCGAACACCGCCACGGCCTTCTTCATCTCGTCCATCGTGCCGAACGAGAGGCGGCAGTGGGTTTTCTCGAACGGCGGGAAATCGCGGGCGACGAGCACGCCCTTCGCGCGACAGGCGTCGCGGAATTCCTTCACCGGCCGCCCGATGTTGACGAACATGAAGTTCGCCTGCGAGTCGGTGGGCTTCATCCCGCGATCCGAGAACCACTTCATCGTGAAGTCGCGCGCGGCGGTGTTGCGCGCGCGCTCGGCGGTGATGAACGACGCGTCCTGTTCGATCGCCGCAATCCCGGCGTGCAGGGCGAGCACGTTGAGCGAGCTCGTGCCGGAGCCCGCATCCCAGTCCCGCATCTTCTTGATCGTGTCGGCGTGACCGATGGCATAGCCCAGGCGCAGGCCAGCCATGCCATACGCCTTCGAGAAGGTCCGCGCCACGACGATGCGTGGGTTGTCGACGGCGAGCGCGATGTGGGTGTCGTGATCCGCGTCGGTGACGTAGTCGAAATACGCTTCATCGACGAGTATGGTGGTGTCGGGCGACTCGCGGTTGACCTTCGCGAGGAAGTCGCGCGTGGCCTTCGCGCCGACGTAGGTCGCCGTCGGGTTGTTCGGATTGCAGTAGAAGACCAGGCCGGCGCCCTTCGCGGCGTCGGCGATCTTGCCGAGGTCCATCTTGAAGTCGGCATCGAGCGCCACGGCGCGCACCGGATGTCCCATCATCTCGGCGTAGCCTGCGCACTCTTCGTAGGTGGGGATCGTGCCCACGAGCGCCTTGTCCTTCGCGGTGAAAAGGTGCGTGGCCGTCCGCAGGATCTGCGTGGAGCCGCACCCGAGCACGATGTTCTCGGGCTTGACGCCGAGCTTCTTGACAGTCGCGTCGATGAGGTCACCGCCGCTCGAGGAGTAGCGGCCCGGCGTGCGTCCGCCCTCGCCGAACGCGGCGCGCACGGCCTTCATCACGGTCTTGCCCGGCCCCAGCGGATTCTCGTTGCTGCTGAGGCAGATCAAGCCGGGAGCGACGGCTTCGAGCGCCGGCTCGAACGCCGACCAGATACCGTTTTCGCGGCCGCGTGCGCCGATCCATGCCCCGGTGAGTGCGGTGGCCGACCCGATGCCGACCGCCTGGACGAACCCTCGTCGCGAGAGCGCCATACTCTGCCTCCTACAAATTCCGTGTTGTCCGTGTCATCTGTGGCGCTACTTCCTGCCGGCGGTCGTCGTCACTGGCCGGAGCACGTTGCGGAACACTGCCGTGGCTTTCTTCATTTCTTCCATGGTGCCGAGCGAGATGCGGGCGTGGGATTTCTCGAAGGGCGGGAAATCCCGGCCCACCATGATCCCCTGTTTGGCGCAGGCGTCGCGGAAGTCGGCCGCCGGCCGGCCCACATCCACGAAGAGGAAATTGCCCTGCGAGTCGCTGGATTTGGACCCCAGGTCTTCGAGCGCTCTGACCGTGAACGCGCGCACCTCGGTGTTGCGCGCGCGCTCTTCGTCGATGTGCTTCGTGTCGGCGAACGCTGCGAGCGCCGCCGCCACGCCGAAGACGCTGACGTTGTAGGGCATCTTGAGCTGCGCCATCGGTTTCATGGTGCTCGCCTGACCGATGCCGTAGCCGATGCGCAGCCCGGCCATGCCATACGCCTTCGAGAACGTGCGCGCGACAAAGACGTTGGGCGTCTGCAACGCCAGCGGAATGGCGCTCTCGTACGACGGATCCGTCACGTAGTCGTGATACGCCTCGTCGATGAGAATCACCGTGTCCGGCGACGCGGAGCGTACGCGCTGCACGAAGTCGCTGACGGCTTTGCTGCCATGAACCGTCGCCGTTGGATTGTTGGGGTTGTTCAGGAACACGAGCCCGGCGCCTTTGGCCGCGGCCGCCATGCCGTCGAGGTCGAGGCGGAACGCCGAGTCGACTTTGATTTCCGTCACCGGATGCCCGAGCTTCTTTGCAAGCTGCGGACAGTTCTCGAACGACGGGGACGCGGTGACCAGGCTGCGGGTCGGCGAGGTGAACGCGCGGACGGCGCTCTTGAGAATCTCCTGGGAACCGGCGCCGAGCACGACGTTCTCGGGCTTGGTGCCGAACTTCGTCGCGAGCGCGTTGACGAGCTCTCTGTCGGCCGGCGTGCTGTTGAAGGGATACCGTCCCGCCTCCGGGAACTTGCGCATGATGGCGTCGAGCGCCGCCTTGCCGGGGCCGAGCGGATTCTCGTTGCTGCTGATGCGGATGGCCTTGACGCCCGGCGGTAGTACCGGCCGCGGGCGCCGCCCTTCTGGAGCCTGGGCCGCCTGGGCCTGATACTCCTCGTGCCCGCGGGCCGCAAGCCATTCACCTGGGTCAAATCCCGCACGCCCTCCGGACAGGACGTCAAAAAAACTGCGGCGCGATTGGCGCATTCGACCCTCCTCCCAGCTGCAGAGCAGTGGTATCGCGTCGAATTCTACGCCCCGGACTGGAGGGCGTCAAACGGATGAGCGGAGATCCGCCCGCGGCAGGCTCGTTCGACGCGCAGTTTCAGATACAATTCCCGCCAAAACACCCGTTGAGGTTGGTGAGCGACAATGATCCGCAAATGATTCTCCGCGTCCCTTCACGGCCAGCGAATCATGACGATGCGGAGGTTCGCGGGAGGCAACGGAGGAGAGCCGAGCTGAGTGATGGTGACGATCTGGCCCGCGACGGTGAGGGTGCCCGTACGCGGCGTGGTGGTTGCCGCGACCGTGTGGCTGACCGAACCAAGTCCGGACATGCCGCCGCTGGTGACCGTGATCCACGCCACTGAGCTGGTGGCCGTCCACGCGCAGGAACTTCCGGTGATCACGGAGATGCTGCCGAGGAATCCCGTCGACGGCGCGGACACGCTCGTCGGCGACACGCTGTAGCTGCAGCTCCCGGTTGCCTGTGTGACGGTGACGGTCTGGCCGGCGACGGCCAGCGTACCGGTGCGCGGACTGCCCGTGGCGTTCGCCGCGACGCTGTAGTTGGCCGAGCCAAGCCCGGACATGCTCGCGCCGCTCGTGATCGTGATCCAGGTGACCGAGCTGGTGGCCGTCCACGCGCAGAGACTCCCGGTGATCACGGAGATGCTGCCGAGGAATCCCGTCGACAGCGCGGACACGCTCGTTGGCGACACGCTGTAGCTGCAGCTCCCGGTTGCCTGGGTGATGGTGACGATCTGGCCGGCCACGGTGAGCGTTCCGGTGCGCGGCGTGCCGGTGCCGTTCGCCGCGACGCTGTAGCTGACCGAACCCAGTCCGGACATGCCGCCGCTCGTGACCGTGATCCAAGCCACCGAGCTCGTGGCCGTCCACGCGCAGGAACTTCCGGTGATCACGGAGATACTGCTGTTGAGTCCCGTCGACAGCGCGGAGACGCTCGTCGGCGACACACTGTACGTGCACTGCGCCTCGGCGGCGCGGACGTCGAGCCCACACCAGGAGACGAAGAGCAGCGCGAAGAGGACAGCCGAGCGTCGTAGCGTCATCCACCGCCCTTTTGTTGAACGCGGAGGAACACCAGTCCCCGTGCGAGGATGCGCGGATAGTTGCATACCGCGCGCCGCACTCATCAGCCCGCAAGCGACGGCGGCACAGTGGCTTAGCAGAAACGTCGAACGAGCGCGGCTGCCGGATTTGTAGGCCGGGAGACGAGATTGTAGGGGGCCCTCCGAACCGCACACCCGGCGGCCGGTCGATTGGAAGGGAATTCAAGCCAATGAATCGAGTCAGCGCGGAGACGCGCCGGCCGGCTCGGCGAAGATCCGGGTCAGCACAATCTCGAGGTCCGGAAGGATCGGAGTGGTCAGCACGTCGCCTCGCTCGCTCGTGAGCTCGACGGCACGATCGAATCGATCGCCCTCTCGACGGTACACCCGAATCGCGTCGAGCTCCGGATCCACCACCCAGTATTCCGACACGCCATCGCGCTCGTAGAGACGTCGCTTGATCGTCTCGTCACGTTTCCTGGTACTCCTCGACGCGATCTCTATCACCAGTTCCGGCGCACCTCGCGCGTTCTGCGGAGTAAGCACCTTGGCCGCGCGTTCGTGCGAGATGTAGAACAGATCGGGCTCGACAACGTCGTGCTCCGACAAAACGATGTCGAGCGGCGCGCAGAAGACCTCGCCAACTGGATGTGCTTCCAGGTAGGACACGACTGCCCCGAGCAGCTTGACCAGGACTCGCTGATGCTTCGTGTTCGGCGACGGCGTCACATAGTGCTCCCCGTCGATCAACTCGTGCCGCTTCCCATCGTCGGGGAAGAGCAGGAAGTCGTCGTAGGTGAGCTTCACGCCGTGCCCCGTTTGGGCGGAGTTGGCGGGCCTCACGTCATCACCCTGATGGCCGCCGGGCATGCGCTCATTGTAGCGTGACGTGGCCAGGAGCATGCCATCGCCTCGAAGCGCGAATTAGCCTCGAATTCGCGGGTGCTCGGTTCTTCACGTCGCAGAAACTGCAAGCCGCGCCGCACGGGGAAGTCGCAGTATCTGATTGTCGTCACCCTTTGGGCGTCATAGAATCCGTCGGCAAGGGAGCCCATCATGCGCCGTTCGTTTCTATTCATGTTGTTCGCCGTCTTTCTGGCGTTGCCGGCGACGCACAGGTCAGTCGGCGCGAGACAGGCGCCTGCGCATCCGCAGCCACAGACTGGCCAGACGCAGACCCCACAGCAGTTCTTCGGCTTCCGCATCGGCACCGACGGCGAGCTCGCGCGCTATCCGAAGGTCCTCGAGTACTTCCAGCACCTCTCGAAGACGACGAATAGGATCAAGTATCAGGAGTTGGGAAAGACGACGATGGGGAACCCGTATGTGCTGGCGGCGGTCAGCGCACCGGAGAACCTGGGGAGGCTCGACAAGCTCATCGCGATCAACCGGCGTCTGGCCGATCCGCGCGGGCTGTCCGAGGCCGAAGCGAAAAAGCTCGCGCAGGAAGGCCGCGCTTTCTACCTGGTCTACGCGACGATTCACTCGACGGAGGTGGGCAACACGCAGGCGCTCACCGAGGTCGTGCACCGGTTGGCGACCGACGGCAGCGCCGAGATCCGGCAGATGCTCGACAACGTCGTGCTGCTCGTCGTGCCGTCGCAGAACCCCGACGGACAGGTCCTGGTCATCGACCATTGGTACAAAACGAAGGGCACCCCGTTTGCGCGAGTGTACCCGGACCTCTATCACAAGTACGTCGGACACGACGACAACCGCGACTGGTTCATGTTCACGCAGGTCGAGACGCGACTCGCCGTGGAGAAGGTCCACAGCACGTACAAACCAATCATCACGCATGACATGCATCAGCAGGGCACGACCGGGTCACGAATGTTCGTGCCGCCATTCGACGATCCGTACGACCCGAACGTGCATCCGATTCTCGTGCAGGGCCTCACGAGCGTGGGCAACGCCATCGCCGCGGCGCTCGTTGCGGAAGGAAAGACGGGGATTGAGTATCTGTCCCGGTACGACCTCTGGGCGCCGGCGCGACAGTACATGGTCTATCACGGCCAGCCGCGCATCTTGACCGAGGTTGCGAGCGTCGAGCTCGCAGATCCATTCGTCAACCCCGCAGGAAAGGACGTTCCTCTCGGACCGCAGGACGCCCGGTGGAATTATCCGGTCCCGTACAAGAGCGGGGAGTGGCGCCTGCGGCAGATCGTCGACTACGCCGTCACGGCGACGATTGCCGGCATCAGTCACGTCGCGAAGAACCGCGTCACATGGCTCGAGAACTTCTACAGAGTCCACGCCGACTGGGTCAACCGCAAGACCGCCCCGTACGCGTTCGTGCTGCCGGCCGCCCAACGCGATCCGTACGAGACCTACGAGCTGCTCGACATTCTCCGGACCGGAGAGGTCGAGATCCATCAGGCCAAGGCTGCGTTCACTGCAAACAGCCGTCAGTATGCCGCGGAATCGTGGGTCATCAAGCTCGCCCAGCCCTATGGCGCTTTCGCAAAGACGATGTTGGAGCGCCAACAGTACCCCGACCTGAGGCTATTTCCGGGTGGTCCGCCGAAGCCGCCCTACGACGTCACGGGGCACACGCTCGGTCTGCTGATGGGCGTGGAGGTCGACCAGATCGAACAGCCGTTCGAGGCAAGCCTCGAGCCGGTGCGGGCGCTGCGTCCGGCGCTGACGCCGATGCCCGCGCAACCCAGGTGGGCGTATCTCGTCGGGCCCGAGTCGAACGCCGCGTTCATCGCCGTGGCGCGCCTCCAGGCGGCAGGCATCGCCACGTATCGGGCGGCGCGGGAGTTCGATAGCGCCGGTCGCGCGTTCGCGCCGGGAACGTGGATCGTTCCGCCCTCACCCGAGGCGACGCGCATCCTGGCCGATGTGTCCATCTCTGCGGGCCTGCCCGTCGCGGCCGCCGACAAGCCGGTGCCGGTCGACGCCTACCGTCTCAAGCCCGCGACTCGCATCGGCCTGTGGCGTGGCGCCAACAACATGCCGGGCGGCTGGATGAAGTGGCTGTTCGAGCAATACGGCTTCAACCACCGCACGATTGCGTCCACGGATTTCACCGGCGATCTCGCCGCCCAGTACGACGCGATCGTGCTGCCCGATGGCATCAGCCGCGCCTCCATTGTCTTTGGTCTCGACTCCAAGCGGCACGACAAGGAGTGGGCCTGGGCGTACGGTGTCGGCGACGCCGGGTGGAAGAAGCTCGCCGACTGGGTGCGCGGCGGCGGCACGCTGGTGGCGATTGGATCGGCGGTCGACACAGCTCGCGCGCTGCTCGACCTGCCCATCGAGCCCGCCCTCCCCATGGCTTCGGGCGGCCGACGCGGCGGCGGACCCGATCCCGCCGCGGGTGCCAGTGGCGACGCAACTCGCGTGATGCGCGAAGCCTTCTCCAGCCCCGCGCGCCTGAGCGCGGCGCTGCGCGAGCGCGTCATCGATCCCGCGTCGGTCTTTTATTGTCCCGGCTCGCTCCTGCAGAACGAGTTCAACGCGTCGCACCCTGTGGCGTTCGGGATGCCCGCAGTGTGGCCGGTGTTCTTCGAATCCGATCAGGCCTACCGGCTGAAACCTGGCTTCGCGATCCAAAGCGAGGTCGTTTCCCGGTATCCCGCCCAGGGTCCCATCCTTCAGAGTGGCTGGCTGCTCGGCGAGGATCTTCTCCGCGACCAGGCCAACATCGTGGCCTTCCGCGTCGGCAATGGCTACGTCGTGACGATGGGAAGCCAGGTGGATTTCCGAGCGCAGCCGCGCGCGACGTTCAAGCTGGTGTTCAACGCGCTCTTCCACGGACCATCGACTCGCGTGGCCGCCGCCGAGATCGCGCGTCTGACCAATCCATAATCCCGAATTCGCGCGCCTTATTTGTATCCCTGATTGAAGAACACCCAGAGTCCCTGCTTGCTGGGTGCGGTCAGATCAAGTCGGCCGTCGCGATTCAGATCGACGACGTCGTACTGTCGGCCCAGCGCGATGCCCTCACCGATGGCGGCGATGGTGTGCCGCGTGAACGTAGAGCCGGCCCGGTTCCACTTGTAGTAGTAGATGGCTGGGGGATCGGCGGCGCCGGGATCGCCGCCATTGTGCGCCCAGATGCATTTGCCGGCGACGAGCTCTTCTTCTTTATCGCCGTCGAGATCGGCAAGCGCCAGAGCGTGGGCCTGAGACCAGGATTCGTCGATCGCATGGGGCTTCCACACGGTGGTGCCATCCGGCTTGGGCGCCTGTTGCTCCCACCAGTACAAGCCGACATCGTGACCGCGGCCGAAGATGATGTCGAGCCGGCCATCGTGGTTCAGATCCTTCACAACAAACGGGCAGCTCGGGTGCGGCAAGGCGGTCTCCGAGTGCAGCCTCCAGGCACGCGCGAATGGATCGCCTGCCGGCCGTTCGTACCAGCCAATCTCCGTCAGTACATCCTCGCGCCCGTCGCCGTTGACATCGCCGAAGGCGAACCCGTGCCCGCCGCCCTCCGCGCCGAGGACGAAGGGTGCCAGCGCCGGCGACCCGTCCGTGTTCTTCGTCCAGCGCCAGACCTCGAGCGGCTCGTTCTTGCGGTAGTTGGCTGAGTGCAGCTCCGGAACGCCGTCGCCGTCGTAGTCGTGCAGCGCGAACATCTCCATCGTCCCGCGCGTTTTTGCCAGCAGCTGCGCCGCCCATGGCAGGTGCATGTCCCACGGGGCACCGCGCTCGGCCGCGCTCTTGCCGGGGTTGCGGAACCACCAGATCCCATCCTCGGTCCAGCCACCGGCGATGATGTCCGGCCAGCCATCCTTGTCGACGTCGTACACGTGATCGCTGTTCGCACGCAGGTAGTCTTTGGACACGTGGTTCGGCCGGAACGTGTGCGGAACAAAGTCCGGCCCGGCGAGCCAATAGGCGCCGTACACGATGTCGACGTGGCCGTCGCGGTTGAGATCGGCAACGGCGGTGCTCTCGTAAGGATTCACGAACAACTGCCGTTTCGTGAAGCGGAGATCCTTTTCGGCCGCCCCACCGGACACGAGACCGAGCAGGACGATCGCAGCGATTCGAGTCGGGACTCTCATAGGCTGGACCTCAGCCCTTTGGGTCTCCAGGGGTCCCGATACGTGCCGATCGCAAGTTGATTGGCTTCCGAATCGCCGACGACCTGTTCCTTTGTGGCATCCCACTGCAGCGTGCGGCCCACGCGGTAGGAGATGTTCCCCAGTCGAAGCGCGGTGTTCGTGTAGTGCGCATCCTCGATGTCGGCGATCGGCCGGTTGCGGCTCTTCACGCAATCGAGAAAGTTGCGCACGTGCGGCCCGTGCTGCTGCGAGCTGTCCGATACCTCGGGCGGGATCTCTGTTGTGTAGTAGAACCCAGTCGCGCGGCTGTCGGGTGTCGGCAGCGGCGGCGGTTGATTCGCTTCCTCCCGACGCGTCGTCTGCGGCGTTAGCCGGAAGCCGCTGCGGTCGACGAACAACGTGCCGTTGGTCCCGTGAGACTGGATTCCGTAGCTCCCGAACCGTGCCGCGCCGAGGTCGCCGTTCAACCCGTAGCTGTTGTGGTGCAGGATCGAGTAGTGAAAGAGGAAGGTCGGATAGGTGACTGTCACCTGAAGCGTGTCCGGCAACTCGCCTTGCTTGCGCTGAAACTGTCCGCCGAGCGCCGCGACCCGCTGCGGCCCCTGAACCTTCATTGCCCAGAGCACGATGTCGGCCAGATGGGATCCCCACTCGGTGAGGTTTCCGCCCCAGAACTCCCAGGACCCGCGCCTGCCGACGTTCCACACTTCGTCATACGGGAGCTTGGGCGCCGGTCCGAGCCAGAGGTCCCAGTCCAGTCCGGGCGGCGGGCCACCCGTCACTGGTGCCGTGGGCGCCGACAGAGGAGAGTGATGCCAGCACGTCGCGTAGTAGACGTCCCCAATCCTGCCTTCCCGCACGTACTTGACGACGCGCTGGAAGTGGGCGCCTGAGCGCTGCTGCGTGCCGACCTGGACCACGCGGTTGTGGCGCCGCGCGGCCTCGACGATCGCCCGGCCGTCGCGGATGTGATGCGCGCAGGGCTTCTCGACATACACATCCTTTCCTGCATCGCACGCGTCGATAGCCATGATCGCGTGCCAGTGCTCTGGGGTGGTGATGACGACGGCATCGATCTCACGATCGTCGAGCAGGCGCCGATAGTCGCGATAGCGTTTCGCCTTTCCCCCGGCGAGTTCGACCGCCCGTTCCAGGTTTGACTCGTAGACGTCGCAGATCGCGACGACCTCCACGTCCGGATTCTTCAAGAAGTCCGGAAGGTTGGTCCCGAAACCGAAACCTCCTACTCCGATCATCCCGATCCTGATCCGATGGCTGGCAGGCGTTTTCGTGACCTGGTTTTGCTGGCGTGCCTTGCCGAGCGCCAGGTCTTTGCCGACAAAGCCACCCAGGGCGGCGGCCTTGAGCAGGTCTCTGCGTTTCACGGTGTCGCTCCTTCGCTCTATGAAGGCTGCGAGAAAAGTGCCAGGGTGCCCGAGTGCCAGAGTCCGTGGAGGCGCGGCGCTTCGATGGCGCGCAACATTCTCTAATGCTGCGGCCCAGCGAAGTCTGTCCGCCACCGCGGACCCTGGCACCCAGGCACTCTGGCACTCTCTCAGAAAACGAGCTTCAACCCGAGCTGGATTTGACGCGAGTCCATCCGCGTGCTGTTGATGACGCCGAAGTTGGGCGTTCTCAGTTGCGTTCCCGGCTGACTCCAGATGGGGTGGTTCGGGAGGTTGAAGACCTCGACCCGCAGCTCGACGTACGAATCCTTGTATTGAAATCGCTTGTTGGCCGAGGCGTCCACGCTGACGATGCCCGGCCCGGTGAGCGAGTTGCGCGCAACGGTGCCGTAACGGAACGGCCCGGTCGCGGGGATGCGATCGACGAACGCGTCGGGGTTGAACCATCGGGTGCGGGACCGCTCGTCGCCTGACAGGCGCCAGTCGACGCCCGTGGCATCCGGATAGCAGATGCCGCCGCCATTCTGGATGTTGCCCGGCCCGCAGCTCACGGTGAAGGGGAAGCCGTCCTGCAGCGTCAGGATGCCGCCAAGCTGCCAGCCGCCGAGCACGAGATCGGCGACGCTGCTGGTGTTCATCCATCGTCTGTCCTTGCCGAAAGGCAACTCCCACAGCCAGGACGTCGTCCAGCGGCGACGGAAGTCGAACGCCGACAGCCCGCGCTCGAGCTCGAGATTGTAGTTGTTCGACGGCGTCAGCGAGTCGCCGTCAGAGGTGCGGATGCCGCTGCCGTTGTCGATCGACTTGCCCCACGCAAAGGAGCTGAGGAAGCTCAGGCCGCCCGAGAATCGCCGCTGCACTTTCAGATACAGCGCGTGGTAGTTTGAATGACTCGGCGCGCTCATCACCTGAATGCTGCCGAACTTCGGGAATGGACGCGCATTATTCGAATTCGGCAGCTGGCTCGGCTCCGGATTGTTGTAGCTCATCAACCGGCGCAGGTGAACACCCGCCGATCCGAAATACGTCGCTTCGGCGGACATGTTGCCGGTCACCTCGCGCTGGAAACCAAACGACCACTGCGCGACGTACGACGAGGGCTCGTCGTACTGGTTGGCCAGGATGAAGGTTGGGGCGCCCGTGCGGGCGAACGGCTGCTGGAAGCTCAGATTTGGCCGGAAGCTCTCCGCCGGTTCATCGCGACGGATCGTGAAGGGTGCGTTTCGCACGGTGTCGAAGACCGCGTTTCCAATGTCGCGGACGTAGTAGATGCCGCCGCCGGTACGCAGAACCGTCTTCGGCGTGATTGCCCAGGCGATGCCGAGCCTCGGAGCGAAGTCGTTGAAGTCGCTTTTGTACGCGCCGCGTCCGAAGCGACCGTCGCGCACGTACTGCACGTCGGGGGCGAGCCGGAACGCGGGGTTCCCCTCGTAGGGATCGCCAGTGCCGGCGCGCACGAATACCGGCTCCGCAGAGTTGTCCCAGCGGAAGTCGATGTTGACGATCGCGTCCTTCGTGTCATAGAACGGCTGGTCGTACTCCCAGCGCAGGCCGTAGTTGACCGTCACGGTGTTTGTCAGTTTCCAACTGTCCTGGAAGAAGAGCGCGAAGTAGCTCGAGCGGAAGTTGGCGATGGGCGCCCCGACCTGACCTTCGGCGCGGTTGAAAGTCCCCAGCAGGAAGTCGGCCATCGCGGCGCCGCCGCGCTGCGCCGCGGGCAGAAGCGGGTTCTGCGTGTAGCGTCCGTCGAAGGCGAACCGGCCGCGCGTGACGACCCCGCCGATCTGATCGTAGAGCACGTGACGCACCTCGCCGCCGAACTTGTACGCATGCTTCCCAAGGATCCACGAGAAGTTGTCGACGACCTGGATCGTCTTGTCGTCGTTGATGAAGGGCGCGTCGCTCTCTTCCCCGAGGCCTGACAGCCCGGTGATGCCGATGTTCGGCACGCCCCAGTAGAGGGGGTTGTCGCTCGGCAGGTTGATCCCGAGCTCCTTGACCACATTGACGTTGTTCGCGCGCGGCGAGATGTGCGCGTTTTTCAGATACCCGTACCCGACGCGCACGTCGTTGACCTTGTTCGAGCCGAACGTCCGGGTGTTGGCCAGCACGACCTGGTGCACATCGGTGTCGGTGTTGATCCCCATGTTCGGGATGGCGAACGGATCGTAGCCGAGCTCGTGCGAACTGCTGTGACGGAAGAACCACCGCGAGTTGTCGTTTTCGATGAAGTCGAATCGATAGGTGAACTGATCGGCGTTGATCGTCCGGGCTTCGTCGTTGACGAAGTTGGCGCCGGCCTGCTCCTGCAGTGGCAACGGATAGAAGGCCAGCAGCTGCCGCGAGACCGGGTCGATACGATCCGCCGGGATGCGGTTGCCCGCAAACGCCGTCGGAGCCTGCGTGACGTTGCCAGCCGCGTCGAAGACACGTGTGGCTGGATCGTAGATCGGGATGAGGTTGCCGCTGGCATCGCGGAGCTGAGAGAAGTCGCCCGTACGCCAGGCCGTGAGCGGCACCGAGGGAGACGAGGTGAGCGATTTGTGCTCGCGCAAGCCCTCCCAGTTGAAGAGAAAGAACAGCCTGTTTTTCCCGTTGAGGAGCTTTGGCACGACCACCGGGCCGTCGACTGTGAGCCCGTACTGGTTGCGCCTGAACGGTGGAATCGGGCGGTCGTCCCGGTCGAAGTAGTTCTTGGCGTCGAGCGAGGAGTTGCGCACGAACTCGAACACCGTGGCGTGAAAGCGATTCGATCCCGATTTGGTCGAGGCGTTGATCTGGGCGATGGCGCGACCGTACTCGGCGTCGAAGAGCCCGGCCTCGACCTTGAACTCCTGCAGGGCATCGACTGAGGGCAGCAGCATGTAGCTGTTGAAGTTCAGGTCGGTGTTCTCGATGCCGTCGAGCGAGTAGTGGTTGTAGTGAATGCGCTGCCCGGCAACGTTGAGCGCGAAGCTGTTGCGCTGGCCTCCCATCCGCTGTCGGCCCTGACTCGACGAGGGCCCGTTGGTCGTCGCGCCGGGAATCAGCGACGCCAGCTGCAGATAGTTGCGGCCGTTGAGCGGCAGCTCGACGATGCTGCGGTTTTCGATGACGGTGCCGATCGAGGCATTGCTGCTTTGGACGAGAGGCGCCCCTCCCCGAATCTCGACAGTTTCGGTAAGGTCGCCGAGCTCCAGCGTAATCGGGATGCGGTTGGAGCTGCCGACCTGGACCTCGATATCCCGGCGTTCGATCACACGGAAGCCGGAGATCTGGGCCTTCAGCGTGTACGTCCCCGGGGGGATCGCCGGGATCACGTACAGTCCGGCACTGTTTGTCTGGACTTCGCGGACGGCGTTCGTGGCAGCGCTGGTGAGCGTGATCGTCACGCCCGGCACCGCCGATCCGGTCGGGTCCACCACGACGCCGCTGATGTCACCGGTCGGCGTTTGCGCACGAGCCGGAGCGGCAAGGGTGATGCTGAGAATGCCGAGAATGGCGGGCAGGATCCGGGTACCCACTGACCTCAGGAACATGAGAGACCTCCTACATAGCGGGTGGAGGGTGCCTATATATCATGTTTATGCCGTCATACTGACATGTCAGTTTGTGCTCCGTCTCTTTGGCGATCTCCGTTAAATCTCGAGCCGCTCTCTCGGCTTGAGGCGCTCGAGGAGCACGGTGTCGGCCGTCGCGAAGCGCCACCCCCGAAGCCGCGCGTGCGCAACCAGTAAACGGTCGAACGGATCGCGCGTCCAGGAGAGGTCGATCGCCTGTCCGAACCACGCCGCCGCGGGCGGATCGTCGAGCAGCCAGCGGTCGTCTTCGGCCAGTCGTTCGAGCGTGCCACTCCGCAGCCGAATCCGTCCGGCCTCGATCAGGAACTGAAGCTCGAGGAGCGTCGCGGGCGAGGCGTAGAGCTGCCGATCGGCCCGCTCCAGCACCTGGCTGCGCGGGTGCCCCTGCTCGAGCCAGATGAGCGCGTTGGTGTCCAGAAGGATCACGGACGTGCGTCCCGGTCGCCGCGCCTCAGGCGCGCCGCGGCCGCTTCAGCCTCAGCCCTCGAGACGTCCACGTCCACGTCCACTGACCCCCGGCAATCGCCGGATCGACCGTTTCGATGATGGACTGCCGTCGACCGGGCCGCGCCTTCCGAGACTCCACCGACAGCACATACCGAACACCTCTCCGCTCGATGACCACGGGCACACCCCTTTCGACTTCGTCCAGGGCGGAGGCGAGGCGCTCCCGCACCTGGGCCACCGTGTATCGCTTCATGTGATGTACATTGTACAACAACGATGGGTATCGTCTTGTTCCATCTCGACAGAAACGTGCAAGGACCTGGCGCCACGAGATCTCCGCATTCACGGACCTTGTACTGTTGGAAGCGTGCAAAGACTGCCACGCTGACGGAGGACGAAGCTCGCAGATACCGCGTACTCGCGCGGCCTATCGCGTGCCAGCCGGGGACGAGAGGAGAGCGGTGAGGTGCTTGCGTTGCGCAGCAGTCGCGCGCGG
>Ga0184612_10000476_pt1 | contig 18696 bp, 18 predicted proteins | sample PLM3_60_coex_FD_133163 | JGI IMG/M metagenome (GOLD analysis project Ga0184612, IMG submission 133163) | Groundwater sediment microbial communities from an aquifer in East River, Colorado, USA - PLM3_60_coex | ecosystem: Environmental > Terrestrial > Soil > Riparian zone | place: USA: East... | reverse complement strand
TTCGGCGAACGAGCCCCTCGATTCGGCCGGTATTCATCGAATTCGTCAGCATCGAGATGTCGATCACGCCTGGCCCGGCGTGTCTACGCCGTCGCGAGCGAGCCGCCGCTTAGCGTTCTCACAGCGCTCAGGTTGACATAACTATCAACCTCAACTTGAGGGTGAGGGTTCGCACAGGCCCGACCTTGGCCCACGGGCAGGGGGAACGCACGAGAGCGGGAGGCGACGCGACGTGACTGCTCCGCAGAACTACCTCGCCGTGATCAAGGTCGTGGGCATCGGCGGCGGCGGGGTCAACGCCGTCAACCGCATGATCGAGGTCGGCCTCAAGGGCGTCGAGTTCATCGCGATCAACACCGACGCCCAGGCCCTGTTGATGAGCGACGCCGACGTCAAGCTCGACGTGGGGCGCGACCTGACCCGCGGCCTCGGCGCCGGCGCCAACCCCGATGTCGGTCGCAAGGCGTCCGAGGACCACGCCGAAGAGATCGAGGAGGTCCTCAAGGGGGCCGACATGGTCTTCGTGACCGCCGGCGAGGGCGGCGGCACCGGTACGGGCGGCGCTCCCGTTGTCGCCCGGATCGCCCGGTCGCTCGGCGCGCTGACGATCGGCGTCGTCACCCGGCCGTTCATGTTCGAGGGCAAGCGGCGCGCCGCGCAGGCCGACGCGGGCATCGAGGGCCTGCGCGAGGAGGTCGACACGCTGATCGTCATCCCCAACGACCGCCTGCTGTCCATCAGCGACCGCCAGGTCAGCGTGCTCGACGCCTTCAAGAGCGCCGACCAGGTGCTGCTGTCCGGCGTGCAGGGCATCACCGACCTCATCACGACCCCCGGGCTGATCAACCTCGACTTCGCCGACGTCAAGTCGGTCATGAGCAACGCCGGCTCGGCGCTCATGGGCATCGGCTCGGCCCGCGGTGAGGACCGCGCGGTCGCCGCCGCCGAGATGGCGATCTCGAGCCCGCTCCTCGAGGCGAGCGTCGACGGCGCCCACGGCGTGCTGTTGTCGGTGTCCGGCGGCTCGGACCTCGGCCTGTTCGAGATCAACGAGGCCGCCAACCTGGTCGCCCAGGCCGCCCACGACGAGGCCAACATCATCTTCGGAGCTGTCATCGACGACGCCCTGGGCGACGAGGTTCGCGTCACGGTCATCGCCGCCGGGTTCGACGGCGGCACCCCCAAGCGCCGGGAGCCCGGCTCGTTGCGGCGCTCGATCACGATCCCCTCGACGGCCGCGTCCGGCGGGGCGGAGGCGCATCCGGGGCAGCCGGAGCCGACGGACGACCAGGCGGCCAATGCGCGTTCCGGCGAGCCGGCCGCGCCCGGCGGTCCGGTGTCGGCCGACCCGCCACCGGCTGACGGAAACGGCAGCGTGAGCCGACCCGGTGCGGCGCGCGAGCCTCGGCGGATCGTGCCCGCGGCCGACGACGACCTCGACGTCCCCGACTTCCTCAAGTAGTGCTGAGGCACGACGAGGATGCAGGCGGCACCAGGTTTGCATTCACGGACCGCTTCGGCGGCGTCAGCGCGGGACCGTACGCCGAGCTCAACCTCGGCGGCCATGTCGGCGACGATGCCGGCGCCGTGGCCGAGAACCGAGGGCTCGTGGCCGAGCGGACCGGACTTCCGGCCGATCACGTCCTCTACCTGAACCAGGTCCACAGTGCCGCGGTCGCGGTCGTCGACGGTCCGTGGCGAGGCCGTGTCCCCGATGCCGACGCCATGGTCACCAGCCGGCCGGGCCTCGCGCTCGCCGTCCTTGTTGCCGACTGCGTTCCGGTGCTCCTCGCCGACCTACGTGCTCGCGTGGTCGCGGTCGCCCACGCCGGACGGCGGGGGTTGGCTGATGGAGTGGTTCCGGCGATCCTGGCTGCCATGCGCGACCAGGGGGCCGACCAGATCACGGCCCGGATCGGCCCTTCGATATGCGGCAGGTGCTACGAGGTGCCCGAGCAGATGCGCGCCGACGTCGCCGAGCGGGTTCCCGAGTCGTGGGCCACCAGCAGGACCGGCACGCCGGCGCTCGATGTCGCTGCTGGGGTCGAGGCTCAGCTTCGCCGCGGCGGGACGGAGGCGATCCGGGTCGAAGGGTGCACGGTCGAGGATCCCTCGCTCTACTCCTACCGGCGCGACCGGACGTCGGGTCGCTTCGCCGGCCTGGTGTGGCTGCCCGGACCCGCGCGGTGAGCCGGCGCGACGAGCTCGCGGCCCGGTTGGCCGCACTCCGCGACCGGGTGGAGCGCGCCTGCCGCTCGGCGGAGCGTGACCCGGCCGAGGTCGCGGTCGTCGTGGTGACGAAGACGTTCCCTGCATCCGACATCCGGCTGCTTGCGGCGATGGGTGTCCACGACATCGGCGAAAACCGCGACCAGGAGGCTGCGCCCAAGGCCGTGGAATGCGCGGATCTCGAGCTCACCTGGCACTTCGTCGGTCAACTCCAACGCAACAAGGCGGCGTCCGTGGCGCGATACGCCTCGGTGGTCCACTCGGTGGACCGCCCCCGACTGGTCGGCGCCCTCGACCGCGCCGCGGCGTCGGCCGGCCGCGTGCTGCGCTGCCTTGTCCAGGTGTCGCTCGCCGACGACGAGCCGGGTCGTCCGCTCGGTGGCGCAGCACGTGCTGGAGCCGCCGCCGACCAGGTCATCGTCATCGCGGACCTGATCGCCGAGGCGCAGTCGCTGCAGCTCGGGGGTGTCATGGCCGTCGCTCCGCTGGTCGCAGACCCGGACGCGGCGTTCGCCCGGCTGGCCGATGTCGCTGCCACCGTGCGGAACCGACATTCCACCGCGATCTGGATCTCTGCCGGGATGAGCGCCGACCTCGAGGCCGCGATCCACCACGGCGCGACACACCTGCGTGTCGGCAGCGCAATCCTCGGAACCCGCCCGCCCGGGGGCTAGTGTCGATCACGCGGGGATCCCCATGGTCCCGGCGGAAGGATCTGTCCACCACCAGCGGAGGACGTGGGAGCATGGCCGGCGCGATGCGCAAGGTTGCGGTCTACCTCGGCCTCGTGGAGGACCAGGATCGCTACGAGGACGAGTTTGTCGACGACGCGTACGACGAGTACGGCGGCGACGATCACGGCCGTGAGGCCGGGCCCGAGACCGACGGCCGCGAGCGCTCCGCTACCGTCGCGACGCTCGCCGACCGGCGGCCCGTCGCGGTGACCACGGCCAGCCGAATGGATTCCGCGCGGATCGTCACACTGCACCCACGGACCTACAACGAGGCGCGCACGCTCGGTGAGCACTTCCGCGACGGCACGCCGGTGATCATGAACCTGTCCGAGATGGACGACGTCGACGCGAAGCGGCTGGTCGACTTCGCGGCCGGCCTCATCTTCGGCCTACGCGGCGACATCGAGCGCGTGACGGCCAAGGTGTTCCTGCTGTCGCCTGCCGACGTGACCGTCACCGCGGAGGACAAGGCGCGGATCGCCAGCGGCGGCTTCTTCAACCAGAGCTGAGTGCGGCGCAGCGCGGACAGAGCCCGAAGATCTCCACCGTATGCGTGACGTCGACGTACCCGTGCGCACGGGCGACGTCTTCGGCCCACGCCTCGACCGCGGGACGCGAGATCTCCACCGCGGCGCCGCACGAGCGGCAGACCAGGTGGTGGTGATGGTCCTCCTGCTCGCATCGCCGGTAGACCGCCTCGCCCGCATCGGACCGCAGCACGTCGACCCGGCCGTCGTCGGCCATGGACTGCAGCGCGCGGTAGACCGTCGCGAGCCCCACCTGCGAGCCGCGCTCGCGCAGCATCTGGTAGAGCTCCTGGGCGCTGACGAAGTCGTCGACCTGGTCGAGCACCTCGTCGACGGCGGCGCGCTGTCGCGTCCTACGCTGCTCGCGGACCTGCTGCTGACTCATCTACCCTCTCGCGGGACGGACCTGGGCTGGACCGCTCAGTCTAGTGCCGCCGCTGCTGGGGCCTGCGACGCTGCCCCGCACCCGTCGGGTAGGTTCGTCTGCCGTGGTGTCGGTCGTGAGCCAGATCCTCTACGTGGCGTTGTGGTTGTTCTTCATCGCCATGTTGGCCCGGCTCGTGGCCGACTGGATCCAGGTGTTCGCCCGGGAGTGGCAGCCGCGAGGCGCAGTCCTGGTCGTCCTGGAGGCCGTGTACACGGTGACCGACCCGCCGCTCAGGTTCATCCGGCGGTTCGTCCCGCCCCTTCGACTGGGGTCGATCGCGCTCGACCTCGCCTTCATCATCCTCATCATCGCGGTTCAGATTGCCCTGAACTTTGTGGGCAGGTTGCGATGACGGGGTACGGTGACGTCTTGTCCGCGCACAACCCCGAGGTGACGCTATGCCGCTGACGCCCGAGGACGTCCAGAACAAAGAGTTCACGACGGTCCGCCTTCGCGAGGGCTACGACATGCAAGAGGTCGACGAGTTCCTCGACGAGGTCGAGGCCGAGCTCTCGCGGATGCACCGCGAGAACGACGAGCTCCGCGACAAGCTGGCCGCCGTGACCCGCGGCGGCGGGCTCGTGTCCGCCGCCGAGACGCTCGGCGGCCCACAGCGCCAGGCCGAGGGTCCGAAGCCCCCGCCGTCGGCCGCCGCGGCTCCCGCGCCGGCCGTGGCCGGCCAGCCGGCCGAGGCCGCCGCCAAGGTGCTCGCACTGGCTCAGAAGACCGCCGATGAGCTCGTCGCCGACTCCAAGCTCGAGGCAGACCGCCTGCTCGCCGACGCGAAGCAGCGCGCCGACAAGATCGACTCCGAGAGCTCGGCGAAGGTGTCGAAGATCGAGCAGGATGCCCGAGCCCGAGCCGACTCGCTGGAGCGCGAGGCCCAGCAGCGGCATGAGCAGGTGGTGGGCAAGCTCGAATCCGAGCGCGAGCACCTCGACAACCAGGTCGAGAACCTCAAGGCCTTCGAGCGTGAGTACCGCAGCCGGCTCAAGGCCTACCTTGAGACCGAGCTGCGCAAGCTCGAGACCTCCGGCGTGTCCGACGGCGCACCGGTCGTCGAGACCTCACCCGGTGTGCCGGCCGCGAGCAACGCTGCGACGACGGGCGGTTCGCTCCGCTCCGTCGCCAGCCTGCTCGAGGACGACCAGCGCTGATTCCTGCTGGCGACCTGCTCCGACCGCGGGTCGGTGAATGCTGAGCGCACACAGCCGGCTCGGATCATCCTTCGTACCGGCCGCGTGCCGCAACACGCCCACGGCGCACTGCCTTTGCTCTGCGCACCTATATGCGACCGCCGCGATCGGGCGGACGAGTGCCAGACGCAGTGGCGCGTATAGGTGCGCAGAGCAAAGGCAGGAATCAGGCCCGGCGGAGGCGGAAGACGAGGCCGAGATCGGCATGCCCGTGGTCGGGTTCTCCGGCAAGCGCATCGAGGTCGTCGTGTACGGCGGTCGCAAGGACCTCGTCGGCCACGGAGTCACGATGCTCGCGGAGCGCGGTCGCCAGCTCGCCGTCGGCGTGCCAGGCAAGCTGGATGCGGTCGGCCACGTCATAGCCGCTGGTCTTGCGTGCCTCCTGGATCAGGCGGACCACCTCGCGGGCGAGCCCGGCGCGGAGCAGCTCGTCGGTGAGGGTGAGGTCCAGGGCGACGGTCTCCCCCTCGCGGGCGACAGCCCAGCCCTCGCGCGGAGTCTCGGTCACGACCACGTCGTCAGGGTCCAGGGTCACCTCGCCCAGGCCGTCGACCGCCAGCAGTGCCGTGCTGTCGGCCTTGAGTGTTGCGGCCAGTGCCTCGGCGTCGGCGGCCGCGACGGCCGCGGCCACCCGTGGGGTGTCCTTCCCGAACCGTCTGCCCAGTGACCGAAAGTTCGCCTTGACCGTCACGTCGACCAGGTCGCCCGCGGCATCGCCGAGTGAGGCGACCTCCGCGACGTTGAGCTCCTCCGCGACCTCCGCGCGCAGCTCCGGGAGGAGCGTCTCCCAGCCCCGGGCACCGACGAGCGCGCGGGGGAGCGGCTGACGGATCCGAACCCTCGACTCCGCTCGGGCGGCACGCCCGAGCTCGACGAGCCGGCGGGTCAGGGCCACCTGTGCGGCGAGGTCGTCGTCGACAACGGCCTCGTCGCACCCGGGCCACGACGCGAGGTGGACCGACTCGGGGGCGTCCGATGTAACCGGACGCACGACGTCCTGCCAGACCCGCTCGGTGACGAACGGCACCAGCGGCGCGAGCAGGCGGGTCAAGACCTCGACGCACTCGTGCAGCGTCGCCAGTGCGGCGGGGTCGCCGTCCCAAAACCGGCGCCGCGACCGCCGGACGTACCAGTTGGAAAGGTCGTCGACGAACGACGCCAGCCGGGCACCCGACCGCTGAGTGTCGTACCCGTCCAGCGCCGCGTCGACGTCGCGCACCAGCCGGTTGAGCTCCGAGAGCACCCATCGGTCGAGTACCGGACGCTCCGCGAGCGGCGGCGCACCGTCCAGAGGAGACCATGTGTTCGCACGGCCGTACAGCGAGAGGAACGAGGCTGTGTTCCAGTACGTCAGCAGGACCTTCCGCACGCCCTCCTGGATGGTCGCGTGCCCCACTCGCCGTGGCAGCCAGGGCGAGCCGCTGGCGAGCATGAACCATCGCACCGCGTCCGCCCCGTGCCTGTCCATCAGTGGCATCGGCTCCAGGATGTTGCCCAGGTGCTTGCTCATGCGCCGGCCGTCGTCCGCGAGGATCAGCCCGAGGCAGAGCACGTTCTCATACGACGACCGGTCGAACACCAGCGTCCCGACGGCCATCAGCGTGTAGAACCAGCCACGGGTCTGGTCGAGCGCCTCACAGATGAACTGCGCCGGGTAGGCGGCCCGGAAGGCATCGGCGCTGCCGGGCGCGTACGGGTAGCCCCACTGCGCGAACGGCATCGAGCCGGAGTCGTACCAGGCGTCGATGACGTGCGGCTCGCGGCGCATCGTGCCGTCGCCGTGCGGGCAGGCGAACGTGACGTCGTCGACGTACGGGCGATGCGGGTCGAGCTCGGAGAGATCCGCACCGGCGTACCGGGAGAGCTCGGCGAGCGAACCCACGCAGACCAGATGGGTGGCCTCGGTCTCACATCGCCAGACCGGTAGTGGGGTGCCCCAGTAGCGGCTGCGGGACAGCGCCCAGTCGACGTTGTTGCGCAGCCACTCGCCATAGCGACCCCACTTGATCGTCTCGGGATACCAGGCGGTGCGCTCGTTCTCACGGAGCAACGCATCCTTGATGGCTGTCGTACGGATGTACCACGACGGCTGTGCGTAGTAGAGGAGCGGCGTGTGGCAGCGCCAGCAGTGCGGGTACGCGTGTTCGTACCCGGTGTGGCGGAACAGGACGCCGCGCGCGTCGAGGTCCTTGACCAGCGCCGCGTCGGCGTGCTTGAAGAACTGTCCGCCGACCATGGGGACGTCCTCGTCGAACCGGCCATCGGGCCGGATCGGGTTCACGACGGGCAACCCATACCGCTTGCAGATACGCAGGTCGTCGGCCCCGAATGCGGGCGCCTCATGGACCAAGCCGGTCCCGTCCTCGGTGGTGACGTAGTCGTCGACCACGACGTAGTGGGCGTCGGGGATGTCGACCAGGTCGAACGGCCGCTGGTACTCCCAGCGCTCCATCTCGGTGCCGGCGAAGCGCTCCACGACCGTCCAGCCCTCGCCCAGCGCGGAGGCCAGCAGCGGCTCGGCCACGACCAGCGTCTCGGTGCCGTCCGTGGCGGCGACGTATGTGACCTCCGGATGCGCCGCCACGGCCGTGTTGGAGACAAGCGTCCACGGGGTCGTCGTCCACACCAGGAGAGCGGCCCGGCCTGCCAGCGGCCCGGACGTCAACGGCAGGCGGACGAAGACCGACGGGTCGACGACCGTCTCGTACCCCTGGGCCAGCTCGTGGTCGGACAGGCTGGTGCCGCATCGCGGGCAGTACGGCGCGACCCGGTGGTCTTCCACGAGCAGGCCCTTGTCGAAGACCTGCCGGAGCGACCACCAGACACTCTGGACGTACGCGGGGTCCATCGTCCAGTACGCCTCGGCGGTGTCGACCCAGTACCCCATCCGCTCGGTCATCGCCTCGAATGCATCGACGTGTCTCTCTACGGACTCGCGGCACCTGGCGTTGAACTCGGCGACGCCGTACGCCTCGATGTCACCCTTGCCGGAGAAGCCGAGCTCCCTCTCGACGGCGATCTCGACCGGCAGGCCGTGACAGTCCCAGCCGGCCTTTCGTGGGACGTCGTAGCCCTTCATGGTCCGGTACCGGGGGAAGACGTCCTTGAAGACCCTTGCTTCGACGTGGTGCGTTCCTGGCATGCCGTTGGCGGTCGGCGGGCCCTCGTAGAACGTCCAGCGCGGGCGGCCCTCGCTGATCCTCAACGTCCGGGCGAAGGTGTCGTGCTCGCGCCAGAACGCGAGGATCTCGCGCTCCATGGCAGGCAAGTCGACCTGGGTGGGCACCGTGCGGTACTGCGGTGTGTCCATCGCCTCGAGGGTCCTCCGTCGCGTCTCGTCGTCGACAGAGGGACGAGGACGCCCGGTCGCTCGACCCGGGATGGCCCCGCGGTACCACCCTCCTTGGCCGCCTCGCGGCGACCCACTTCGTTCGCGCGACCGGTTCTACTCGGACCGAGGCCCTTTCCTCCGGCGGCTCGGGGGTGATCTTCGTCACGGCTCGTGCCCCCGGGCTCACACCGTCCCCGGGTCGCTCGTGGCCGTCTGCCAGGACTACTCGTCCCCGTCGACGCCTTCGCGCGAGGCAAGTGTACGGCTCGGACCGATGTGGAGGAGACTGCTCTGTCGTGCCGTCGACACGAGTGACGATCCGGGTCAAACCCGGAGCATCCCGGACGCAGGTCGGCGGCGAGCATGCGGGCGCTCTGGTCGTGGCGGTCCGAGAACACGCCGTCGAGGGCCGGGCGACCGAGGCTGCACTCGATGCGGTCGCCACCGCGCTCGGGGTGCGGCGGCGGGACGTGCGGCTCGTCGCAGGCGCCAACCGTCGGACGAAGGTCGTCGAGCTCGCCGGGCCGGATGCCCTCGACGCCGAAGTGATGCGGTTGCGATCGGCGGGGAGAATTGAAGCCTAGCCCGTGGGGACCTATCCTCACGGGACCTTAACGATCACCGGAGCAGGGGGCCGCGCCATGGCCGACAGCGGCAAGAGCACCACCGGGCGCGCGCGCAGCTCGAAGAAGGCGGTGGCAACGAAGAAGCCGTCCACGAGTGCCAGCGCAGCCAAGAAGGCCGCTCCGGCGAAGAAGGCGGCAACGGCCAGGAAGGCCGTACCGGCGAAGAAGGCGACGGCGAAGAGGGGCACGGCTGCCAGGAAGGCCGCTCCGGCGAAGAAGGCGGCAGCGGCCAGGAAGGCCGTACCGGCGAAGAAGGCGACGGCGAAGAGGGCCACGGCTGCCAGCAAGGCGGCGCCGGCGAAGAAGGCGGCAACCGCCAAGAAGGCCGCTCCGGCGAAGAAGGCGGCAACCGCCCGAAGGGCACCTGCGCGCACGGCCGCTCCAGAAGCCCTCGTCGTACGAGCCGACGAGCGCCCGTGGACCGCCAAGGAGCTGGCGGAGGTGCGCGAGCTGCTGGAAAGCGAGGCCGCACGGCTACGCGAGGAGATCTCTGACGCCGAGTCCGACATCGCCGACATGCTGCGCAACAGCTCGGACACCGGCGGCGAGGACCAGGCCGACACCGGGTCGAAGACCTTCGAGCGCGAGCACGAGATGTCGCTGGCGGCCAGTCACCGCGACATCCTCGGCCAGACCGAGCGTGCTCTGGCCAAGATCGACGACGGTTCCTATGGCGTGTGTGAGAGCTGCGGCAACCCGATCGGCAAGGCGCGGCTTCAGGCGTTCCCTCGTGCGACACTGTGCATGACATGCAAGCAGCGGGAGGAGCGTCGCTGACGCGCGACGCCGAGCAGAGCAACGCGGGAGGACGCCGCAGGGTCGGCGTCCTCATCGCTGTGGCAGCGGCCGTGCTCGTCCTCGACCAGGTCACCAAGATCATTGCGGTCGAGTGGATCGGCGACGGACGCACCGTCGAGGTCGTCGGCGGTGTGCTCCAGCTCCGCCTGGTGCGAAACCCCGGCGCGGCGTTCAGCCTGGCCACGAACATGACCATCGTCCTCGCGGTGGTTGCCACCGCCGTCGTCGCGGTCATCCTGCGGATCAGCCGGCGGCTGCGGAGCGTGCCCTGGGCCGTGGCGCTCGGTGGCCTGCTCGGTGGTGCGGTCGGCAACCTCGTCGACAGGGTGTTCCGCGAGCCGGCACCGCTTCGGGGTCACGTGGTCGACTTCCTCGAGTTTCCGAACTGGCCGGTGTTCAACCTCGCTGACTCCGCGATCGTCGGCTCCGCGGTCCTGGTCGTCCTGCTGAGCCTGCGTGGCGTGACCTATGACGGCACCGGGGCCATGAAGCCCGCGGACGAGCCGCCCGAGGGCTCGGCCCCAGAAGTCGGACCGGAGCAGGAGAAGTCGTGACCGACCGCCGGGGCCTGCCGGTTCCCGACGGCCTCGAAGGCGAGCGCCTCGACGCCGCCATGGCGCGGCTCTTCGGGCTCTCCCGTAACCGTGCGGCCAACCTGATCGAGAGCGGCAACGTCCTGGTCGACGGTGCCGGCGCGGCGAAGTCCGATCGCGTACGCGCAGGTGCCTGGCTCGATGTAGAGCTGCCGGCGCCGCCCACGCCGGCCGAGGTCGTCCCCGAGCACGTCGAAGGCATGCTGGTCGTCCACGACGACGACGACCTGGTGGTCGTCGACAAGCCGGTGGGCGTGGCGGCCCATCCGAGTCCGGGGTGGAGCGGACCGACGGTCGTCGGCGGCCTGGCCGGTGCCGGCTTTCGGATCTCGACCAGCGGTACGGCCGAGCGGCAGGGGATCGTGCACCGACTGGACGTCGGCACCAGCGGGTTGATGGTCGTCGCCAAGTCCGAGCGGGCATATACCCTGCTCAAGCGGCAGTTCAGGGACCGCACCGTCGACAAGGTCTACCACGCCCTCGTCCAGGGACACCCCGACCCGGCCCGTGGCACCGTGGATGCGCCCATCGACCGGCACCCCACCCACGACTACCGCTGGGCGGTCGTCGCCGAAGGCAAGCCCAGCGTCACCCATTACGACACACTTGAGGCCTTCCCTGCCGCAAGCCTGCTCGAGATCCACCTCGAGACCGGGCGCACGCACCAGATCCGCGTTCACATGAGCGCGCTGCGGCACCCGTGTGTCGGCGACCTGACGTACGGCGCCGATCCCAGCCTGGCCTCCCGCCTCGGCCTGGAGCGGCAGTGGCTGCACGCGGTCCGGCTCGGCTTCGAGCATCCGGGCACCGGCCTGCACGTCGAGTTCGAGTCCCCGTATCCGGCCGACCTCCAGCATGCCCTTGAGCTGCTCTCCGATGGATGAGCCCTGCCGGCGAACTCGCCGCCTGAGTGGACAGGTTGCGAGACGGCGGTCCTGCCATATGAGACACGGTCGCGTCCGACGCCGCGCTCACGCTAACGTCCTGCCCGTGCGTCAGGCGTATTTCGCATTTACGAAGCCGGCCGGGTGGCCGGCGGCGTCGACGTGACCTGACGTAGCACCACCCGAGTCGGCACAAGGCTTCAGGCGATCGCCTGAAGCCTTTCGTCATCCAAACGCCGGCTCGGGCAGCGTCACCGGGTGCCGGCCCAGACCGAGGAGCACCCGTGGCCACATCGGCCGAGCAGTCCGCGACTCTCGAGCATCGACTTGTCCGCATCGGTACCAACGTCGTCGGAGGCACCCGCCTGCCCGTGCTGGCCGGTCCACGCCTCGGTGCCGACCTCGTCCATCTGAGCCTCCGGCGTCGTCATGGTGTCCCAGGCGCCGCGGCGGAGGTCGAGCGGGCGCGCGACCTCACGGTGGCACCGTTGCTGGTCGAGCCGTTCTCGGCCGACGACCTGCCGGCCATCCGGCAGTACGCGGACGGAGTCGTGGTCGGCGGCGCATGGATGCAGGACTTCCGGTTGCTCGCCGCGGTCGGGCAGCTGGGGCTGCCGGTCGTGCTGCATCGCGGTCACCACTGCACGGTGGACGAGTGGCTCTCGTCCGTCGAGTACCTGCGCGCCGAGCGCAACGACGACGTCGTGCTCTGCGAGAGCGGAAGCCGCCGGCATGTCGGCGGACGGACGACCCTCGACCTCGCGCTCGTGCGTGAGGTCCGTGAGCGCTCTGGCCTTCCCGTGGTCGTCGACGTCGGTGACACGCCCTGGCTCGCTGCGTCGGCCGTGGCGGCCGGTGCCGACGGGGTGTGGCTCGCGGAGAACGCCGCTCCGAGCGACGTTCAGACCGCGCTCGAGGCGACGACCACGCTCACGCCGGTCGTCCGACAGGTCAACCCCCGCTCGCTGGCCGGCTGCCGGGAGGCGATCGACCGGGTCGACGCCGCGCTGGCCTCGCTGCTCGAGTACCGCGTGACGCTCGCGACCCAGGTCCAGCGGCACAAGCCGGTCAGCGGGCACGCCGGACGCGACAAGCAGCGCGAGGCCCAGATCGTCCGGGCCATGTCCAACAGAGCACCGTCGATCGCCCGCGACCAGCTGGCGCGGATCATGGATGCCGTCATCACCGGCGGCCTGGATGCGGCGGATGCCGCGATCGGGACGGAGCCTCCGCTCTGGCGGTTGTAGGCAGGTGTCCGAACGGTCGGTCCGGCGGTTGTGTGAAGCAGTGGCAGCATGACGGCGAGGCGGCCATGGACTGTCACCGAGTGCTCCTAGACTCGCGTCCGAACCCCGCCCGCCGAGGAGGCCTCAGCCGTCGTGCCCGACCCGCCCACCCAGAATCCCGACGCGAGTTTCGTGCACCTCCACGTGCACACCGAGTACTCGATGCTCGATGGGGCGGCCCGGCTCGACGACCTGTTCTCCGAAGCGGCGAAGCAAGGCATGCCCGCACTGGCCATGACCGATCACGGCAACGTCTTCGGCGCTTACGACTTCTACCGGAAAGCCCACAAGCATGGCGTCAAGCCCGTGGTGGGCACCGAGGCGTATGTCACGCCACGCACCTCGAGGTTCGACAAGACCAGGGTGCGGTGGGGCAACGGCGGCGAGGACGACGTCTCCGGCGGCGGCGCGTACACCCACCTGACGATGCTCGCCGAGAACACCGGCGGCATGCACAACCTGTTCCGACTCTCCTCGCTGGCCTCACTCGAAGGGTTCTACTTCAAGCCGCGCATGGACCGCGAGCTGCTGCAGACCTACGCCGGTGGGTTGATCGCGACCACCGGCTGCCCGGGCGGCGAGGTCCAGACCATGCTCCGGCTGGGCAGGTATGACCAGGCCATCGCCACGGCAGCCGAGTTCCGTGACATCTTCGGCGCCGACAACTACTACGTCGAGCTGATGGACCACGGCCTTCCCGTGGAGCGCCGGGTCCGCGAGGATCTGCTGCGCCTCGCGCGCGACCTGCGGCTGCCTCTGGTGGCGACCAACGACCTTCACTACACCTATCCCGGCGACCACGAGGCACACGCCGTGCTGCTCTGCGTGCAGTCCGGCTCCACGCTGGCCGACCCGAACCGGTTCAAGTTCGAGGCCGACGACTTCTACCTCAAGTCCGCGCAGGAGATGCGCGCGATCTGGTCGGAACTGCCGGAGGCGTGCGACAACACCCTGCGTATCGCCGAGCGGTGCGACGTCAGGTTCACCGAGGCCGCCAACTTCATGCCCCGGTTCCCGGTACCCGACGGCGAGGACGAGACCTCCTGGTTCGTCAAGGAGGTCGAGCGCGGCCTTCGGGTGCGCTATCCGGGCGCCGTGCCGGACCAGGTGCGCCGGCAGTCTGCATACGAGACCGAGGTCATCTGCGACAAGGGATACCCGGGCTACTTTCTCGTCGTCGCCGACTTCATCAACTGGGCCAAGGAGCAGGGAATCCGGGTGGGACCGGGCCGGGGCTCGGCGGCGGGCGCGATCGTCGCCTATGCACTGGGGATCACCGACCTCGACCCGATCAAGCACGGCCTGGTCTTCGAGCGGTTCCTCAACCCCGAACGTGCGTCGATGCCAGACATCGACATCGACTTCGACGAGCGCCGCCGCGCCGACGTGATCCGCTATGTCACCGACAAGTACGGCTCGGACCGGGTGGCGCAGATCGTGACGTACGGCACCATCAAGGCCAAGCAGGCGATCAAGGACGCGTCGCGGGTGCTCGGCTACCCGTTCGCGATGGGCGAGCGGATCACGAAGGCGATGCCCCCGTCGGTCATGGGCAAGGAGATCTCCCTGTCCGGCATCTTCGACCCGGTCGACAAGCGTCACTCCGAGGCGGTGGAGTTCCGCGAGCTCTACGCCTCCGACGCCGAGGTCCAGAAGGTCGTCGACACGGCCAAGGGGCTGGAGAACCTCAAGCGCCAGTGGGGCGTCCACGCCGCCGGCGTGATCATGTCGTCGGAACCGCTCATCGATCACATCCCGATCATGAAGCGGGAGCAGGACGGCGCGATCATCACGCAGTTCGACTACCCGACCTGCGAGGCGCTCGGCCTGGTCAAGATGGATTTCCTGGGCCTGCGGAACCTCACGGTCCTCGACGACGCGTGCAAGAACATCGTCCGCAACGGCAAGAACCCGGTCGACCTCGAGACGCTGGCGCTGGACGACCCGGCTACCTACGATCTGCTCTCCCGAGGCGACACGCTGGGCGTGTTCCAGCTCGACGGCGGCCCGATGCGGGCGTTGCTGAGGCTGATGAAGCCGGACACGTTCGCCGACATCTCCGCCGTCGGTGCGCTGTACCGCCCAGGCCCGATGGGTGCGCAGTCGCACACCAACTACGCGCTGCGCAAGAACGCCAAGCAGCCGATCACGCCCATCCACCCGGAGTTGGCCGAGCCGCTGGCCGAGATCCTGGACGAGACCTACGGGCTGATCGTCTACCAGGAGCAGGTGCTGTCGATCGCCCAGAAGGTCGCCGGGTACACGCTGGGCAAAGCGGACCTGCTCCGCCGGGCGATGGGCAAGAAGAAGCGCGAGGTCCTCGACGCCGAGTTCGTCAGGTTCTCCGACGGGATGAAGGCGGCGGGATTCTCGCTCGGCGCGATCAAGACGCTCTGGGACATCCTCGTCCCGTTCTCCGACTACGCCTTCAACAAGGCGCACAGCGCGGCGTACGGGCTGGTGTCCTACTGGACCGCCTTCCTCAAGGCCAACTATCCGGCCGAGTACATGGCGGCTCTGCTCACCAGCGTGCGCGACGACAAGGACAAGACGGCGCTCTATCTCGGCGAGTGCCGGCGCATGGGGATCAAGGTCCTGCCGCCGGACGTCAACGAGTCCGAAGGCGACTTCACACCTGTCGGTACCGACGTCCGGTTCGGCCTGGCCGCCATCCGCAACGTCGGCGGCAACGTCGTCGAGGGCATCGTGTCCACACGAGCCGTCGAGGGCCGGTTCGAGTCCTTCCCGGACTTCATGGACAAGGTTCCGGTGGTCGTGTGCAACAAGCGGGTCGTCGAGTCGCTGGTCAAGGCCGGAGCGTTCGACTCCCTCGGCTACTCGCGGCGGTCGCTCGCCGCGTGCCACGACGAGGCGGTCGACATCGTCGTCGACCTCAAGCGCAACGAGGCGATCGGCCAGTTCGACCTGTTCGGCGGGGCCGACGGCGACCGGCAGGGCCTCGAGATCGCGGTACCGGAGCTCCCGGAGTGGGACAAGCAGGTCAAGCTCGGCTACGAGCGCGAAATGCTGGGGCTGTACGTGTCCGATCACCCGTTGCTCGGCATCGAGCACGTCCTGGCTCGGGCGACCGACCGCACGATCCCGTCTCTTGCCGACGAGGAGGAGTGCCCGCCTGGCACGACCGTGACGATCGGCGGCCTGGTCACCGGGCTGCAGCGCAAGGTGACCAGGCGTGGTGACACCTGGGCGATCGCCACCGTCGAGGACCTCGAGGGCTCGGTCGACGTGATGCTGTTCCCGGCCACCTACCAGCAGTACGCGCTACAGCTCACCGAGGACGCGGTCGTGGTCGTGAAGGGCCGGCTCGACCGTCGCGACGACTCTCCCCAGGTCATCGCCAGCGAGCTCACCCTGCCCGACCTGTCGGAGGCATCCAGCGGCCCGGTCGTCGTGACCGTTCCGGTGGCGCGCTGCACGCCGCCGGTGATCGAGCGGCTCAAGGACGTCCTCGCCACCCATCCGGGCGTCACCGAGGTCCATCTGCGCCTGCAGGGCGGGGGCCGCACCACCGTCATGCGCATCGACGACGGCCTTCGGGTGACGCCGTCGTCGGCCCTGATGGGCGATCTCAAGGCGCTGCTTGGCCCGGCGTGTCTCGGGTGAGCGGGCCCGCTGCCACAGCCGGCGGGCCGAGCCGTCCCTCCGAGCGGACCGGCCGCGTGCGCAAGACGGCTCCCAGCGCAGGCCGGGCGGCCGTGGAGACCGTCATGACGTCGGTTGTCGTCGGGCTGCTGGTCGGGGTGGCATGGCGGCTGATCGCGCCCGAGGTCGTCGTCGGGGTCTCCGACGGCAACACCGCCCTGGTCCCACTCGAGGCCCGCCGCCTGTTCACCGTCGACGCGTGGTTCGCGGTCCTCGGCGCGGTCGCCGGCCTCCTGGTCACGCTGGTGATGTTCACCCGGCACCGGCACCGGCCACTGGCCACGCTGGCCGGGCTGGTGGCCGGCGGTATTCTCGGCTCGCTGGTCGCCTGGCGGCTCGGCGGGGTGCTCGGACCCGACCCGCTCGACGAGCGGGTCGCCGACGCAGCCGACGGCGCCCGGCTGCCCCTCCCGCTCGACCTCGAGGCCACCGGGGTTCTGCTGGTGTGGCCGGTCGTCGCCGTCGTGGCGGTGCTCGTGATCACGGCGCTGTCGGACGATCACACGTCATGGCGACGACCGAGGCCGGACGCGGCTCCGATCAGCCCGGACGACCGATCGGGGCCGTGGTCGCCCCTGTGAGCCGGATCAGGTCTTCGGGCGCGAGCTCGATGTCTATGCCGCGGCGCCCTGCCGAGACGCAGATGGTCACGAACTCCGTCGCGCTGCGGTCGAGCACGGTCGGGAGCCGCCTGCGCTGACCGAGCGGGCTGATGCCGCCGACGACGTAGCCCGTGGCTCGCTCGGCAGCGGGCGACGCGGCCATGCCCGCGCGTTTGGCGCACCGGGCGGTCGCGAGCGCCTTGAGGTCAAGCGACCCGACCACCGGTACGACGGCCACGACCAGGCTGCCGTCGACGTCGGCGATGAGTGTCTTGAACACCCGCTCGGCCGGGACCCCGAGAGCCTCCGCGGCCTCGAGCCCGTACGAGGGCGCGGCCGGGTTGTGCTCGTAGCGGTGCACGGTGAACGTCACGCCCGCCCTGGCCAGCGCCGCCGTCGCCGGAGTGGCGGCGGTGACTCGTCTCGGGTCGGTCGCGCTGCTGATGCTCACGCGCGCCATCCTGCCTCACGGTGCCGATCGATCGACCCTCCGGGGAGATAAATCAGTCGACAGTTATATAACAAGTCGCATATAAACAGTTCATGCACGCGTTCGACGTCCTGGGCGACCCGACCCGACGGCGGATCGTCGAGCTTCTCCCGGACGGACGGCGAACGGCGGGAGAGATCACCGGCGTGGCTCGGCGCTCTCGGCACCGAATTGCGCCGACGCCGGCGGGGACAAGGAGGCGCATCGTGACTGTGCAGGAACAGCTGGGGGAGATCCGGCTCGAAGGCGACCGCGCCAGCGTCCGCTTCGAACGTCGATACGCCGCAACGCCGGCCGATTTCTGGTCGGCGGTGACCGAGCCCGATCGGCTGGCCCGCTGGCTCGGTCCGGTCGAGGGCGACCTGCGGCTTGGCCGCGTCGTCAGAATCCTGTTCGAGCCCGGGACGGGCGACATCGCGATGGTCCGGGTCGCGGGTTGCGAGCCGTGGCAGTGGCTCGAGGTCATCTGGGACTGGGGCAAGGAGGCGGAGTCGATCCTGCGCATCGAGCTTGCCGACCGCGGTGGCGAGACGCTGTCCGTGCTCGACCATCGGCGGCTAGCCCTGGAAACCCTCGGCGAATACGGAGGCCTCGGCGTAGACGGCCTGACCGAGGCGCGCGCTCCCGCCGTGACCGTACGTGGCACGCTGACCCGTTTGCTCTGGCGCCCGGCTTGTGGCGGTTTGTGGAAAGGTGCAGCGTGCCACGTGGCCCACCTAGACTCGGCCGGGTGATTCGCCGCATCGACCTGCGCGGTCGCCTTTCCGCGGGCGAGCGGCTCGACTACCGGGCGCTGGTCCCGCGCGCACCCGTCGACGTCGAGTCCGCGCTCGACGCCGTCCGGCCGATCTGCGTCGCCGTGCGGCAGCGGGGCATGGCGGCCGTGCGGGAACTGACGGCGCGGTTCGATGGCGTCGACGTACCCGAGCCCAGGGTCCCGCGCGGCGCTCTCGAGTCCGCGCTGGCTGGGCTCGATCCGACCGTTCGGGCGGCCCTCGAGGAGTCGATAGCCCGGGTTCGGCGGGTCCAGGCCAACCAGCGGCGGTCCGATGTGACGACCGCCGTCGTGCCGGGCGGCACGGTGACCGAACGGTGGGTGCCGGTCGGCCGGGTGGGCCTCTACGTCCCGGGCGGGCTCGCCGTTTACCCGAGCAGCGTGGTGATGAACGTCGTCCCGGCGCAGGAGGCAGGGGTCGCAAGCCTTGCCGTCGCCACCCCGCCGCAGCGCGACCACGATGGCCAGCCCCACCCCGCGATCATGGCGGCGTGCGCACTTCTCGGTGTCGACGAGGTGTACGCGGTCGGCGGCG
>Ga0184612_10000473_pt1 | contig 18785 bp, 14 predicted proteins | sample PLM3_60_coex_FD_133163 | JGI IMG/M metagenome (GOLD analysis project Ga0184612, IMG submission 133163) | Groundwater sediment microbial communities from an aquifer in East River, Colorado, USA - PLM3_60_coex | ecosystem: Environmental > Terrestrial > Soil > Riparian zone | place: USA: East... | reverse complement strand
GCTGCTGCCTGGCGGCGACCGCCGCGAGGGCCTGGCGCAGATGCTCAGGGCGCGGAACCAGGGCCGACTCCTGCAGGGAGAGGCGGACTACCAGCTCCAGATCATCTATCTCTGGTACGAGCACCGGACTGACCGCGCGCTCGAGCTGCTGCGCGCGCTGCAGCAGGCTCACCCCGGTAATCCGCTCTTCCTGACGCAGATTGCCGAGATTCAGGACGTATATCAGCATGACGTGATGGCAAGCCTCGACAGCTGGCGCACGCTCCTCGCGCAAGCGCGCCGCGACCGCGTCTACGCCGCCAACGTCGCCGAGGTGCGGGCCCGCCTGGGTATGGCCCGGCATCTCGACGCGCTCGGGCTCACCGACGAGGCCATCGATCACCTCGACCGTGTCGTCGCACTGGAGCCCGAGGCGCCGCACGCGTCGCTCGCGCTGGCGTATCTTCGACTCGGGGAAGCCCACGACCGCCTGAATGCCCGGGCCGATGCGATGGCCGCCTACCGCGCCGCTTCGCGGCTGGCACCGTCCCGGCCGGTGTCGAGCGCGACATCATCCGGCGAGCGCGTCAATATCCGGCGCGAGGCCGCGGAGCGCTTGAGCCGGACGCCCAACGCGCACCACGCGGAAGCATTCCGTCTGTCCCTCGAAGGATGGCGCGCGCTCGAGCGGAAGGATGTGCCGGCCGCGGCCGCGGCGCTCGAGCGGGCGCTTGCGCTGAACCCGCGCGACCCGGTGGCGCGATATCGGTACGGCCGCGTCCTCCAGGCAGGGCGCGACGACTCCGGCGCGCTCGCGCAGTTCGCGTTGACGATCCGCGACGCACGACTCGCACCTGCGCCGCTCGTGGGCGAGACCTACCTGGAGACCGCGCGTATCGAGGAGCGCGCCGGCCGGCGTGAGCAGGCCATCGCCGCGTACCAGACGGCCGCGAACCTCTTCGGCGCCGGCGACGAGACACACCGCACCGCCGCACGCGCGCTGGCACGTCTCCTGAAGTGACGCGCGGCCGGAAGAAGGGCACTGTTGCGATCCGCCTCCCGGAAATGCGATCCGCGTGATCCGCGTCCCGTAGAAACAGAGATCCGCGCCATCCGCGTCCCGTAGAAATAGAGATCCGCGTCATCCGCGTTTCGTTGAGTTGCGACCCGCGTCGAGGAGAAAGCGGATCCGAGCTGCGGCATGCCGCCGACCTCCCCGATCGTGATCACCGATGCGTGATTCGCGTGTCGCGTTCGTGATCGCGCGCCCTCTGTTCCGCGATCGCGCTCGAGCCGAGAAGAAAAAGCAGTGCAGGTTTTTGACTTTTCGTGCACTTTATGCTTGACAGTCTATTTTTCTCATCCATAATCTACATCTTGTATGAGGGTGGACCGCTCAGCCCACCTGTTGTAACCCTGGTGACACGGTAACGAAGCTGAGCTGCCACGTTCCAAGGAGGAATAATGGCGAAGAAGGCTGCGAAGGGCGGCAAGAAAAAGGGCGGAAAGAAGCGCTAGACCTGCCGCCTACCGGTCCGGGGGTGTCACGCGTGGCACCCCCTATTTTTTGGTGCACACCTTCCGCTGACGCGGAAGTTCCTGCAAAGAGGCGACGGGGTGCTGACAGAAGCAGGCCGGCGCGCCGGATGGCCGCGGCGCTGCAATGCAGTGACAGCCCCTCGCGGACAGAATCCCACGAGTGAAAGGGGGGATAAACCACAATGGCGAAGAAAGCAGCCAAGGGCGCGAAGAAGAAGGGCGGCAAGAAGCGGTAGCCCTCGCACCCGCTCATCGACGGTGCACCGTGCTTGCACGGTGCACCGTCCAAACCTCACCGCATCCTCAAAGTACAAGCCTTGCGAGCGGACTCAACACAAAACCCTGCTCAGCGCGCCTCCAGCCAGCCCGACCCGTCCCACACCCGAATCCGTTGAATCACATCGCCCGGCTTGATCCGGTCGACGACGTCCAGTCCGTTCACGACGTGGCCGAACGCCGTGTAGCGCGCGTCGAGGTGCGGCTGCGGTGAGTGCGTGATGAAGAACTGGCTGCCGCCCGTGTCGCGCCACTCGTCGAGGGCCATGCCGACCGTCCCGCGCAGATACGGCCGCCCGTTGAGCTCGTCTCGGATCGTGTAGCCAGGACCACCCTCTCCGTCTCCTCGCGGATCGCCATCCTGCATGACGAAGTTGGCGACCACCCGATGCACCTCCAGGCCGTTGAAGAACCCCCGGCGCGCGAGCTCCATGAAGTTGCGCGAGGTCTGGGGGGCGTCGAGGACAGCGAGCTCGAACTCGATGGTGCCGTACGCGGTTTCGATGAAGACGTGCGGCGACGTGGTAGGCGCGATGAGCCGGGGATCGTCGTACGGCGCGAGGGGCCGTCCCGGCGGTGGCGCAATCGTCCGTGCGGCATCGCTGTTGGGCTCGAGCCTGGCGAGCAATTCTTCGGCCCGCAGCCGCACCGCCCAGTCCTTGTCCTCGAGCGCCTGAACGAGCGTGCTCGCGGCCTCGGTCGCGCCGTAGGAGGCGAGCGCCTCGAGCGCTGCCGTCCGAGCCACATATGCCGAGTCGGACAGCGCGGTTTTGAACGCCTGCCGCAGCGCTTCGGCGCCGCCGTCGGGTTTGAGCGTTCCAAGCTCTCGTGCCGCCCTCGCACGCACGACGAAGTCGGGATCGTCGAGCCGCTGCAGCAGCACCGCGCGCAGGTCGCTCACCTTCAGGCGCGCCAGCGAGGACAGCACCGCGGGGATCACACGCTTGTCCTCGTCCTGCAGCATCGAGCGCAGCCGTTCGCTGGCAAGGTCCGCCGGGAACGTGGCGAGCGTCTCGGCCAGTGCCGCGCGAACCCGCCAGTGACCGTCGGGCTCCATGCCAGCCAGGACGGCGGTGAGGCTCTCCTGATCGATCGCCGCCGCGGCGCGCAGCGCGGCGGCGCGCATGTCCGGCCACTCGTCGGTCAACAAGTCCTGGACCGTCGCCAACCCGTCCGCGGCGCCGAGCGTGCCGAGCGCGGCGACCGCTTCGAGCCGGATGTTCGGATGCATCGACGGGGTGCTCGCCAGCCGCGAGATCGGCGCGGCGGCTTCTGTCGCGCCAAGCTGGGCGAGCGCGCGGAGCGCGGCGATGGTCAGTTCCAAGCCCGCCTTCGCTGCCGGGTCGACGAGCGCGAGGAGGGGCTGGATAGCGGAGGCGTCTTTGACGGCCCCGAGCCCTCGCGCGGCGAACGCTCGCGTGTAGCGTCCCTTCGAGCCGAGCAACTGGAGAAGCGCGGGCGCGGCGCGCGGATCTTCGACGCGCTGCAGCGCGTAGGCGACCGGCCACCACGACGTCACCGGCTGGCCGCCGGCGAGCACAGCGGCGGCGATCGGGTCGTAGGCGCGGAGCCGCACCAAGGCGAACAACCCCAGCTTGAAGGCCTCGACCTCCGGCGCGAGGGGTCCCGCCTCATCGTCGGGCTGCATGGCGGCGACCGGTGCGCTCGCCGCGTACGCCGCGACCATCTGCCCGATCGCCGGTGCGGCGCCTTTGGCCCCGATGAGGCCAAGCGCTTCGGCGGCGCGCCCGCGCACGAGCGGCGATGTATCGGTCAGGAGCAGCGCGAGCTCGGTCTCGGCCGATCCGTCGCCGATGAGCCCGAGCGCAAACGCGGCCATCGCGCGCACGTCAGGATCGGTGTCCGGCAGCGCCGACACGAGGAGCGGCACTCCAGCCTTGGACTTCACGCGTCCGATTGCGAGCGCCGCCCGGCGCCGCACCCGCGCATCGCGATCCCGTACGAGCACGGACAGATCGGGGAGCGACGACGGCGGCGGGGTGACGACCGGCGCCGGTTTCTTCCCTTTCACGGGCGGTGGCGGCGGCGGTGGAGCCGGCAGGTCGAGGCGCAGCAAACGCTGGTCCTCGAGCTGGAGGATCCACGCCATCTTCTGTTGTTCCGGGACCTGGGGCGCTTCCGGAAGCTTGGGAGGGGGCGTGCTGACGCACGCCGACAGGACGACGAGCGATGCGGCCGCGATCGCTGTATGAATGGCCGTGTGCATTGCCACGGTTGGGGCCCCGCGCTCCGGCGCCGGCGTTCCCCTGAGATCGTCAGTCGTCAAACGCGCAACTCCATTTTCTCTTCCGTGGCGGCCGCTACGCGATCCGCCACGATGTGCACCCCGATGCCTGGCCCCTCTGGTACCGCGATGGTCCCGTCAGGTCGCACCACGATCTCCGGATCGATGAGGTCAGGCGCGTAGTAACGACGGCTGGCCGCAACGTCACCGGGCAGCGAGAAGTTCGGAAGCGTCGAGAGGTGAATGTTGTGGGCACGGCCGATGCCGCTTTCGAGCATGCCCCCGTGCCAGACCGGAACGCCGTGGGCCCTCGACAGGTCGTGCAGTCGCAGCGATTCCGCATGCCCGCCGACCCGGCCCGGCTTGATGTTGATGATCCGGCAGGCGCCGAGCTCAATCGCCTCGGCCGCCGCCCGCACCGTTGCGATGGACTCGTCGAGGCAGATCGGCGTGCGCAGGTCACGCTGCAGGCGCGCGTGGTCGCGAATGTCGTCGTAGTCGAGCGGCTGTTCGATCATCATCAGGTCGAACCGGTCGAGCTCGGCGAGTCGCGGCGCGTCGTCGAGCGTGTAAGCCGCGTTGGCGTCGACCATCAGGGGAATGTCGTCGAACCGCTCCCGGATGCGTTCGACCGCGGCGACGTCCCACCCGGGCTTGATCTTGATTTTGACACGGCGATAGCCGGCGGCCCGCTCGATGGCAACGCGCTCGACGAGCTCGTCGAGCGAATCCTGGATTCCGATGGAAACCCCGGATTCGATAGCCGTTCGCAGACTGTCTGCGCTTCGCCCGGCGCGCGGTCCGCCAAGCAGCGTCGACAGGCTGACGGCCTGCTGGCGGGCGGCGAGATCCCAGGCGGCCATCTCGACCGCGGCCTTGGCCATCTGATGGCCGCGGACGACAGCGAGCGCGCCGTAGATCTCACGCGGGTGATCGAACGACCGTCCGAGCACCAGGGGCGCGAGAAACTCGGTGATGATGTGCCACGCCGTCCTCGTTGTCTCGGCGCTGTAGTACGGATTGGCATCGGCCACGCATTCGCCGACGCCCGACGCGCCGTCCCCGTCGACCGTCACCAGGAGGAAGACTCGTTCGTGCACGCGCCCGAAGCTCGTCTCGAAGAACCGCACGAGCGGCAGCCGCAGCAGGCGCAATTCGATGCGATCGATCCGCACTCGCCAATGCTATCGCAAGGCTCGCCTTCGCGCCTCGGCGGGCGCTTCGGCGCAGCAAGCTTTTTGGCCTGCTATACTCGCTGGACCTTGGACTTCCGGTACATCGCCATCGAAGGTCCGCTGGGCGTGGGCAAGTCGGCGCTGGCCGACCAGCTCGGAGCGCGGTTCGATGCGACGGTCGTGCTCGACGAGACCGACAATCCCTTTCTTGCCGACTTCTATGACGAGCGGCCGGGCGCCGGATTCCAGGCACAGCTGTTCTACACGCTGGCGCGGCACCGGCAACAGTCGTCGCTGCGCCAGCGGGACCTCTTCAGCCAGCTGACGATCTGCGACTACCTGTTCGAGCGTGACAAGATCTACGCCTACCTGAACCTCGACGACAACGAGTTGTTCATCTATCAGCGCCTCTACGAGCTGCTCGTCCCGGACCTGCTGACGCCCGACTTGGTGATCTACCTGCAGGCGCCAACCGACGTCCTGCGACGCCGGCTCCGCGAGCGGCCCCGCACCGACGGGGATCCTCCCATCCCCGAGGACCGGTACGTCCGCGAGCTCAACGAGGCCTACAACCATTTCTTCTTCCATTACTCCGCGTCGCCGCTTCTCGTGGTCGAAACCTCGCAGTTCGACCTCACTTGGGGCGAGGAGGCAGTCGAGGACATCGAACGGCAGATTCGGGGGATGGGGAAGGGCACTCGGTACTATGTGCCGAGGCAATGCTGAGTGCTGAATGCTGAATGCTGAAGTGAATTGCCAATTCGAAGTTCTTAATTCATAAATCACTTCAGCATTCAGCATTCAGAATTGGTATGCTACGCCCTGAATGGCCTGGTTCAAGAAGCAACGAAAGCCCATTGAGCCGCCCGACAAGCAGAGCCGGGTTCCCGAAGGGCTCTGGGTCAAATGCCCGTCGTGCGGGCAGGTTATCTACAACAAGGACCTCGCGGCGAGCCTGAGCGTCTGCACCAAGTGCGCGCATCACTTCCGACTGAGCGCGGCCGAGCGCTTGCGGGCGCTCTATGACGGCGAGTGGCAGGAATACGACCACGGGCTCACGTCGACCGACCCGCTCAAATTCACCGATACGAAACCGTACCACGCGCGTCTCGATGCGAGCATCGCCGCCACCGGCCTCAACGACGCGGTGATCACGGCGAGCGGGTGGATCAACGGCATCGAGACGGTCGTGGCCGCGATGGAGTACTCGTTCATCGGCGGCAGCATGGGCGTGGTCGTCGGCGAGAAGATTACGAGGGCGATCGAGCGCGCGATCGCCGGGCGCCTGCCGCTCGTCATCGTCTCGTGCTCAGGTGGCGCACGCATGATGGAGGGCGCGTTGTCGCTGATGCAGATGGCCAAGATCAGCGCCGGCCTGGCGAGGCTCGATCGCGCGCGGCTGCCCTATATCTCGGTCCTGACAGATCCCACGACCGGCGGCGTCACCGCGAGCTTCGCGATGCTCGGCGACGTCAACATCGCCGAGCCGAAGGCGCTCATCGGGTTCGCCGGTCCTCGCGTGATCGAGCAGACGATTCGTCAGACGCTCCCCGAAGGGTTTCAACGCAGCGAGTTCCTCCTCGACCACGGCATGCTCGATGCCATCGTCGATCGCCGGGAGATGAAGGACCTGATCACACGCGTGCTGCGCTTTGGCGTGCCGGCGCGCGCCGCCGACCGCGAGCCCGCACGTCAGGCCGCCAAACCCTAGCCAGCGCCTTGCCCTTAGAGTTTCTTTTCTCGCTCGAACGTCTCGGGATGAAGTTCGGCCTCGAGAACATGACGAGGATCTGCGAGGCGCTCGGGCACCCCGAACGAAGCTTCCGATCGATCATCGTCGCCGGCACGAACGGCAAAGGGTCGGTGACCGCGATGACCTCGGCGGCACTCCACGCGGCCGGATATCGCTCGGCGCGATATACCTCGCCCCATCTCGAGCGGATCGAGGAACGATTCGTCGTCGGCGAGCGTGAAGTGGCATCTGCCGACCTCGAGCATGCCGCGGGTATCGTCCAGACGGCGGTCGAGCGCCTCGTTCGTGACGGCGCGCTCGAGGCGCTCCCGACCTTCTTCGAGTGTGCGACGGCGATCGCCTTCGAGCTGTTCCGCCGTGCCGCGGTCGAGGTGGCGGTGATCGAAGTGGGACTGGGCGGCCGGCTGGACGCGACCAACGTCATAACTCCGATGGCTGCCGTCATCACGTCGATCGATTTCGATCACCAGGAGCTCCTGGGAGAGACTCTGGAATCGATCGCTCGCGAGAAGGCCGGCGTCATCAAGCCGGGGATACCGGTCATCGTCGGACCGGTCGCCCCCGGCGCGCACGCCGTGATCGAGGCCACCTGCCGCGAGCGCGGGGCGCGACTGGTCAACGTCGGCGAGCGGGTCCGCGTCACGGCATCCGTGCCAGTCGCAGGGGCCGATGGCGCCACGACGGTGACGCTCGAGGCTGGCGACGAGCGCCTGGGAGACGTGAGGCTCGCCCTGCGGGGACGTCACCAGATTTCCAACGCGGCGGTGGCGTTCTGTTTGATGACCGAGCTCGACCAGCTTGGGGGGCTCGGCTTGCGCCTCGATCCAGGTGCCATGCGCGCCGGGCTGACCGATGCGCGCTGGCCCGGCCGTCTCGAGCGCCTGCAGTGGCGTGGGTCTGATGTGCTCCTCGACGCGGCGCACAACCCGGCAGGCGCGCGGGCGCTCGCCGACTATCTGCGGGAGACCGGATGGACCGATGTAACGCTCGTCATCGGTGTGATGCGTGACAAGGACGCTATCGGCATGCTGTCGGCCCTCCTTCCCTTTTGCGCGAGGCTCGTGTGCACCACACCGCCCAGTCCGCGCGCGCTCGACGCCGAGTCGCTCGCGGCCGACGCGTCGAGAATACTGTCCGCCCCGGCGAGCGTCGTCGCCATTGCCGACCCGGCGGCGGCCATGGCCCACGCATGCCGGGCCGGCGCACGGGTCGTTGCTGCCGGATCGATCTTTCTGATCGGTCCCCTGCGTGGTATTCTTCGTTGATTTTCCGCGTGCTGGACCAAAGCGCGTCCGTGCCAGCTGACGTGCTCGCCGGCCCAGCCTTTCGCATGCATCGCCGCATCCTGCTCACCGTCGTTCTCGTAATCGTTAGCACGCTCGGCAGGGCGGGTATCGCGCGCGTGAGCGCGCAGACGCCGCAGAGCGAGATCGCCGGCTGCCGCGTCTCCGAAATGACCGGAGCCACTCAGGACGCCATGTCGAAGGACGTCGGGGGCCGCACCGAACGCGTGCTCGTCCTGACAGGCGAACGTGCCGTTCCGGTGCAGGTGGACTGCGACGACACGCAGTTCTTCGCGGACTTTGCCGAGATCTATCCGGACAGCCACCGCATCGTCGCTACCGGCAACGTCAAGGTCGGCTCGCCGAACAGCTTCATCTCGGCCGAACGCGTGGAGTTCGACACGAAATCCCGGACGGGCACGTTCTACACGGCCCACGGCATGGCGTCGCTTGGCGATCGCGTCGATCGCAGCATGTTCGGCACGCAGGAGCCTGATGCCATCTTCCGCGGACGAGAGATCCACAAGCTCGGGCCCAAGAAGTACCGGATCGTGGACGGCGCGTTCAGCACCTGCGTGCAGCCGACACCGCGGTGGGAAGTCGTGTCGGGCTCGGCGACCATCAACCTCGACGACTACGCGCTGCTGAAGAACTCGGTCTTCCGGGTCAAGGGCGTGCCGTTGATGTACCTGCCGATTTTCTACTACCCGATTCAAGAAGACGACCGGGCCACCGGCTTCCTGCTTCCTACCTACGGCGCCTCGACGATCAAAGGACAGTCGCTCAGCAACGCGTTCTTCTGGGCGATCTCGCGCAGCCAGGACGCCACGCTCGTCCACGATTGGTTTTCCAAGGCCGGCCAGCAGATGGGCGGCGAGTACCGCTACATCGTGAGCGGCGGGTCGCAGGGCAACACGCGCGTCTCGTTTCTCGACGAGAAGGCCGTCGACACGCAAACGGGAGAGACGACGCCAGGGCGGCGGAGCTATCAGATCACGGGCGGGATGACGCAGGCGCTCGGTGGCGGGCTGCGCGCACGCGCGAACGCCGACTACGTCTCCGACCTCGCGCCCGATCAACTCTACCAGCAGGACGTCTACCGCGCCACGCGGAGCACGCGCAGCTTCGGCGGCAACGTGACCGGCAGCTGGAGCCAGCTCGTGTTGAGCGGCACGCTCGACCGGACCGACGTGTTTTATCCCGACGGGTCGTACACGACGTACGGCGGACTTCCCCGCATCAACTTCAACCGTGCCGAGCGCCGCATCGCCAAGTCGCCGTTCTACTTCGGCGCAGGGTCCGAATACGCTACGATGCTCCGCAGCACGGTGAACAGCGACGGCGTCGCAACCACCGACCAGGGACTCACGCGACTGGACGTCGCGCCGACCTTGCGAATTCCGTTCACTCGGTGGCCGTTTCTGTCGGTGAACTCGACGGTCAGCTGGCGTGGCACCTACTGGACCGAGAGTATCGTCAACGGCCAACAGGTGCCCGAATCCGTCGGTCGTCAGTACTTCGAGCTCAACTCCAGGATCACCGGTCCGGTTTTCAGCCGCATCTTCAACGCGGGCGCTACCGAGGGGCTGAAGCTGAAACACGTCATCGAGCCGGTCTTCTCGATCAGACGGATCTCGGCCATCGACGTCTTCGACCGGATCGTCCGGCTCGAGTCGCCCGACTACACAGTTGGCGACGTCTGGCAGTTCAGCTATGGCCTGAACAACCGGCTGTACGCCAAGCGTACCTCGTCGCGCGAAGTGCTCAATGTCGCGATCAACCAGAGCTACTACACCGACGCCACCGCAGCGCAATACGATCAGCAGTATCAGAGCAGCAGCTATGCGGCGGCAGCGAGCAAGTACACTGCCCTGGCGCTGTTCGTGCGCGCCGCGCCCACCGAGCGGTTACAGGGTGACTTCCGCACGGAGTGGGATCCCACGTTTCAGACGCTGAAGACGCTCGCGGCCAACGGGACCATCAACAGCGCGAAGCTCCAGGCGTCGGCCGGTTGGAGCCGACGGCGCTTCATTCCGGGCCTGCCGGGATACGACAACGAAACACTGGCCAATCACTATCTGAACGCGTCGGCGAACTGGCGCGCGACGAATAACACGATCGGTGCCACGTATTCGTTCAATTACGACCTGCGGAACGACACCTTTCTGCAGCAGCGCGTTCTGGCGTACTACAACGCGCAATGCTGCGGATTCGGCGTCGAGTATCAGGTGTACAACTTCGCCGCCTCTACCGGCGTGGCGGTCCCGCAGGATCGCCGCTTCAACCTGTCGTTTACGCTCGCCGGGATCGGCACGTTTTCGAACTTCCTCGGCGCGTTCGGCGGGCAGACGGGGCGATAGCTCGGACTCAACGGAGAGAGTGGATGATGTATTCGGATATGCGGCAATCATGACAATGATGAATGTGCTGGTCACCGGGGGCGCCGGGTTCATTGGATCCAACTTCGTTCGGCATGCGCTGACAGCTCACCCCGACTGGCGCGTGACGACGCTCGACAAGCTCACCTACGCTGGCCGTCTGGAGAACCTGAAAGGGGTGATGGACCACCCCCGGCACGAGTTCGTGAAGGGTGACGTCGCCGATCCGGCGGTCGCCGGGCCCCTCGTCACCGCGGCAGACCTCGTCGTGCATTTCGCCGCCGAGACCCACGTCGACCGCTCGATCATGAATGCCGGCGAGTTCATCACGACCGACATCTTCGGCACGTTCGTCCTGCTCGAAGCGGCGCGCGAGGCCACGAAGCTGCGGAAGTTCGTCCAAATCTCGACCGACGAGGTGTACGGCAGCGTGCCGGAAGGATCGAGCACCGAGACCGACGAGCTGCGACCGAGGAATCCCTACTCGGCCAGCAAGGCGGGGGCGGATCGGCTGGCGTACAGCTACTGGGCCACCTATCAGGTTCCGGTCGTCATCACGCGCGCGTCGAACAACTACGGTCCACACCAGTTTCCCGAGAAGGTCATCCCGCTCTTCATCACCAACGCGATGGACGATCGTCAGGTGCCGCTCTATGGCGACGGAATGAACGTGCGCGACTGGCTCCACGTGTCCGACAATTGCCGGGCGCTCGATCTGATTATCGACGCGGGGACGCCGGGAGAGGTCTACAACGTCGGCGGCGGCAACCACGTGAAAAACGTCGACCTGACCCGTCGCATCCTCCAACTCCTCGGCAAGCCCGAGTCGCTCATTCGTCCGGTGGCCGATCGCCCCGGGCACGACCGCCGCTATTCGGTCGACACGGCCAAACTGCACGCGCTCGGCTGGAAGCCCCGCATCGCGTTCGAGCAGGGACTGGCAGACACGGTCTCCTGGTACCAGCAGAACGAATGGTGGTGGCGACCGATTAAGGAAGGTGACCCCGCTTTCCAGGCGTACTACAAGGTCCAGTACTCCGATCGACAGGACTGAGATCCGGCTGTGGCTGGTCTCCCACTCGTCACGGGCGCTACGGGCTTCGCGGGCGGTTACCTCGTCGAGCAGCTTGTCGAACGCGAGCCTGCGGTTGCCGCGTGGGCGAACCCTCGAGGTGGGCCCGTCACCGCGCGCGATCCGAGGATCGCATGGAACGCTGTCGATCTCCTCGACCCCGCCGCGGTGCGCGACGCTATTGCTGCGCTGCGGCCATCGGTGGTGTACCACTGTGCCGGTGCCGCTGACGTCGGCACCTCCTGGATCGACCCCGTCACGCCGCTGAAGGTCAACGCGCTCGGTACGCACCACCTGCTCGACGCCGTGCGCCTCGCAGGCTTGAGTACCGCAGTCGTCCTGGCCGGATCGGCAACCGTGTACCGGGCGTCGGCTAACGCTCTAGCTGAGAACTCGCCGATCGGCCCGGCGAGCCCGTACGGCGTCAGCAAGCTCGCGCAGGAAATGCTGGCCGCGCGGGTTACGTCGTTCCCCGTCTTCCTGGCGAGGCCGTTCAATCACGCCGGGCCACGACAGTCGCCGGCATTCGTCACCTCGAGCTTCGCGCGACAGATCGCCGAGATTGAGGCCGGCGTGGTGCCCCCCGTTCTGAGCGTCGGCAATCTCGACGCGCGCCGGGACATCACCGATGTGCGCGATACGGTCCGCGCCTACCGCATGCTGGCCGAGGGCGGACGGCCGGGACGGTCGTACAACATCTGCAGCGGACGCGCCTATCGCATCGGCGACCTGCTGGAGATGCTGCTCGGGCATGCACGGGCGCCGATCCGCATCGCAAGCGATCCTGCTCGACTGCGGCCTTCGGACCATCCCGTGATGCTCGGGGATCCCTCGCGTGTGGGAACCGAAGTGGGATGGCAGGCAACGATCCCCATCGAAGACACCCTGAAGGACCTTCTCGACTACTGGCGGCTTCGCGTCGCCGTCGCCAGGGCCTGATGGCCACGCGCCAGCACGCCGGGCTCGGTCGGAAGCTCTTGCACATTGCGTTCGGCGGCTGCGCGCTCGCGCTCCGGTACATCCCGTGGTGGGAGGCGGCGCTGCTGGCCACCGCAGCGCTCGTCTTCAACCTGTTCGTCCTGCCGCGAGTCGCCCCGCAACTCTACCGCACGGGTGAGCGCATGCGCGACGCGCGTTCCGGTATCGTGCTCTACCCGGTCTCGGTGCTCCTGCTCGTGCTGCTCTTCCCCAACCGTCTCGACATCGCCGCTGCCGCCTGGGGGATACTCGCATTTGGCGATGGAATCGCGACAATCGCGGGCAGGCAACTGGGCGGAGCACTCATCCCGTGGAACCGCGAGAAGTCGTTCGCGGGCACCATCGCGTTCTTCCTCTGTGGTGGCCTCGCGGGTTCGTTGCTCGCGTGGTGGTGCCGGCCGAGCGTCATGCCGACTCCAGACGCGTGGTTCTCGATCGGGGCACCACTCGTGGCGGCGCTCGTCGCCGCATTCGTCGAAACGATCCCGATCAGGCTGGACGACAATCTCTCGGTGCCCGGCTCGGCCGCAGCCGTGCTCTGGGCACTCTCGCTCGTGCGCGAAGATCTCGTCGGACCCGCGATCGTGGCCGGCGGTAATTCGATCCTCCTCGCCACCGCAGCCAACGTGCCCGTCGCCTGGCTGGGCTATCGGGCAGGCACGGTGACGTCGACGGGGGCGGTGACCGGCGCCGTCATCGGCATCGCAATCGCGGTCACGACGGGGTGGCCCGGCTGGGCGTTGCTGCTGGCGACATTCCTCACTGCGTCGCTCAGCTCGCGGCTGGGTCTGCGCCGCAAGACGCTCCTCGGTATCGCCGAGGAACGGGGCGGACGGCGTGGCCCCGGAAATGCGATCGCCAATACGGGTCTCGCCGCTGTCGCAGCGCTGCTGTCGGTGTTGACGTACCCGCGCGATCCGGCGCTCCTGGCCTTTGTCGCCGCGCTGGCTGCCGGCGGCAGCGACACGGTGGCGAGCGAAGTCGGCAAGGCGTGGGGACGACGCACCTACCTCGTGCCCACCTTCCGGCGCGTGGCGCCAGGGACATCGGGGGCGATGTCTCTGGAGGGAACCGTCGCCGGCGTCGCCGGCGCGTGCGTCCTCGCAGCGGTGGCGATTTCGGTTGGGCTGGTCCCTCAGGGTGCGCTGTTCGCGATCGTCGCGGGCGCGACCATCGGCGCCCTTGCCGAAAGCCTGCTGGGCGCGACGCTGGAGGCTCCGGGTATCCTGAACAACGACACGTTGAACTTCATCAACACAGCCATCGCCGCCGCCGCAGCGATCCTCGTCGCCCGGGTCGCCGCATGACGGCCACGTCCAGAGGAGCGCTCTGGTTCGAGTTCTCGCGGCCGTTCACCCTCCTAGCGCCCGCGCTCGGTTTCGCGTCGGGCGCCGTCACAGCCGCCGGTGCGGCACCCCGCGAAACCTGGACCTCCGACCTCATCCTCTATCCGCTGATAGGTCTGACGATGGCTGCCGTGCTCAATGCAGCGTCGAACGCCATCAATCAGATCTACGACCTCGAGATCGATCGGATCAACAAGCCCAGGCGGCCGCTGCCGTCAGGACGGTTGACGATCGCCGACGCCTGGGCCTTCACGCTGGTGACTTACGTCATCGCGTTGACGCTCGCCTGGTTCGTCGCGCCGGGCGGACGCCACGAGTGCTTCTGGATCGTGCTCGTGGCGACGGCGATCACGGTGCTCTATTCCGTGCCGCCCTTCCGAACCAAACGGCTAGGCATCTGGGCGAATGTCACGATTGCGATCCCACGCGGTGTACTGTTGAAAGTCGCCGGATGGTCGGCGGTGAAGACGGTGATGGCCGTCGAGCCGTGGTTCATCGGCGGTGTCTTCGGACTGTTCCTGCTCGGCGCGTCGACGACGAAGGACTTCGCCGACATGGAAGGCGACGCGCGCGGCGGGTGCCGCACGCTGCCGATCATCTACGGCGTGCGCCGGGCGGCGTGGATGATCTCGCCGTCGTTCGTCGTCCCGTTCCTGATGATTGCCGTCGGAGCGTTGACCGGCATCCTGACCGGCAATTTCGTCCTGCTGCTCATCCTCTCGGCCGGGATGACGGGGTACGGTCTGTATGTCTGCTACCTCATGCTGAGGCGTCCGGAAGAGCTGGCGGTGGAGGAGAACCACGTCTCCTGGGCGCACATGTACAGAATGATGTTCGTCGCGCAGATTGGCTTCGCCGCTGCTTACCTCTTGTAGGGGTCAGACCGGGGTCAGACCCCGGTTCTGCCCCCAACGCCGCCGGTTGACTTCCAACGACAGTCGGCTCATTCTCATGGGGCGAATAAAAAGCGAATCAACAGATGGATGCCCCACGCCTCTTCGATTCCCCCGCCGCGCCGCCCACCACGCGCACCATTGCGCTGACGATCCAGCGCGACGGATCTGCCGCGCTCGACCAGGCGCAGCGCCGCGCCGACAATGCCCGCTATCAGGAGGTGACGTGCCGCTCGGCGCTCAACGCCGTCAAGGGCATGCCCTTCCAGTGGACGCTCAATCCTTATCGCGGCTGCACGCACGCGTGCCACTACTGCTTCGCGCGTCGCTATCAGACGCAGTTCGCGCTGGGGCCCGACGACGAGTTCTCGTCGCTCATCTTCGTGAAGCAGAACTTTCCGGAGGTGCTGCGCCGCGAGCTCGAGAAGCCGTCGTGGAAGCGTGAGCTGGTCGCTCTGGGCACGGCGACCGACCCATACCAGCCGATCGAGGGCCACTACAGGCTTACGAGGCGCTCGCTCGAGGCGTTGCTGGCCGCACGCACACCCGTTGGGCTCGTCACGAAAGGACCGATGGTCGTGCGGGACGCGGACCTGCTCGCCGAGCTCGGGCGGCACGCCCGCTGCACCGTGCACATCAGCGTGCCGACGGTCGACGAAGATGCCTGGGCGGCGCTCGAGCCGGGCACGGCGCATCCGCTGCAGCGCCTGCGCGCCGTCCGCGCGTTGAGAAAAGCTGGAGTCAACGCCGGCGTGTTGATGGCGCCGATCGTCCCGGGCTTCACCACCGAGCGCCGGCGCCTCGAAGCCACGATCCGCGCGGTCGCGGAACACGACGCCGCGTTCATGGGCGCCAACGTGCTCTATCTGAAGGACGGCACGAAGGACCACTTCATGGGTTTCCTGCGGAAGGAGTTCCCACACCTTGTCGAAGGATACGAACGGTTATATCCGGGGTCGTACGCGCCGGCGGGATACGTCCAAACAGTGAAGGGGCTGGTCGATGACCTGCGCCGGCGTCACGCCGTCGGCGCGCGAGCGTCACGGATGGCCGACGATCGGGAGGCGCACCCTCAGTCGGAGCGTGCGCCGCGAACCGAGGCCCAGCAGGAGTTCGAGTGGGCGAACGAGACTTAGCGCTGACCGCTCAAGAGTGCGTTGATGCGCGCTTCGGTCGGCGGGTGCGTGCTGAAGAGCGACATCAATCCTGCACCCGAAAACGGCTTCACGATGAACATGTGCGCCGTCGCAGGATTGGCGTCCATCGGCACGCGCCGCGATGCGGCGTCAATCTTCCGAAGCGCGTCGGCCAGCCCGTACGGGGTGCCGGCGATGCTGGCGCCTCCGGCGTCGGCGCTGAACTCGCGGGAACGGGAGATCGCCGCCTGAATCAGCATCGCGGCCATCGGCGCGAGGACTATCATCGCGAGCATCGCGATCGGGTTGGTGCCGTGGTCGCGGTCGTCCTGACGACCGCCGCCAAACATCCCGGCGTACATCGCCATCCGGGCGGCCATCATGATCGCTGCGGCGAGCGTGGCCGCGATCGAGCTGATGAGAATGTCGCGATGCTTGACGTGGGCCAGCTCGTGCGCAATCACGCCTTCGAGCTCGTGTTCGCTCAAAATCTGCATGATGCCCTGCGTTGCGGCCACAGCGGCGTGCTCCGGATTACGGCCGGTCGCGAACGCGTTCGGCGATGCGTCAGGGATGATGTACACCTTCGGCATCGGCAAGCCGCCCTGCCGCGCGAGCCGCTCCGTGATCCGGTACAGCGCATGGTCTGGACCGACCTCCTGCGCGCGATACATCCGCAGGACGATCTTGTCAGAGAACCAGTACGACCCGAGGTTCATCACCGCCGCGACGACTAACCCGATCATCAGACCGTTCGGCCCGCCGAAGACGTCGCCGATGACGAGCAGCAGGCCGCTGAGTGCGCCCAGAAGCAGTACCGTCTTCACACCATTGGACATGGCTTTATTGTAGTCCCCTCTTAGTGTAGTCGCCCCATGCGGCTCAGCAGGGCGGCGAGAAACGCGGCGCGCCACGCCAGATCGGTCAGTTCGACATGTTCGTGGAGGGCGTGGGCTCCGTCGCCGCGAGGGCCAAGACCGTCTAATGTTGGAACACCGATCGCCGCCGTGAAATTCCCGTCCGAGCCGCCGCCAGCCCCGCCTTCCTTCAGGTCCTGACCCAGTTCATGCGCCACCTCGCGGGCGACTTCGTACAGCCGGACCACGCCCGGTCCGCGTTCGAGCGGTGGACGTCCGACGCCACCCTGAATTTCGAGGCGCGTGCCTGATAGTCGTGGACGCAACCCGCGGAGGGACCGTTCCATGATCGCCGCATCCGCCATCGTCGGCACGCGTAAGTCGATGCTGGCGTGGGCCACGTCGGCGACGACATTCGTGCGCGAGCCGCCGGAGATGCGGCCGACGTTCAGCGTGACGCCGCGGCTCGGATCCTGGAGCGCCGTAATGGCGACGATCTGGTGCGCCAGCTCGTGGATGGCGCTGGCCCCCTTCCCCGGGTCGAGACCGGCATGAGCCGAGACGCCGTGCACCGTCAGCTCGAAGTCTCCGCAGCCCTTGCGGCTGGTCTTCGCAGCGCCGCCTGGCAGTGACGGTTCGAGCACGAGCACCGCGCAGCTCTCCCGCGCACACGCCTCGATCGCCGCGCGCGACGTTTCGCTCCCGATCTCTTCGTCGGTCGTCCAGAGCATCCTGACGCGGGGCGCGTCGGGCACTGCCAGCTCTCGCAGCGCCCGAACGGCCAGCATCGCCACACCTATGCCGGCCTTCATGTCGAACACGCCCGGCCCGTGCAGGCGGCCGCCCTCCTCGCGAACAGGCATGCGCGCGAGCTGTCCGACGGGCCAGACCGTGTCGAAGTGCCCGAGGAGCAGCACGCCAGGGACCGAGCCGGCAAAGTCGGCGCGGATATGATCTCCGCGAGGGCCGCCTTCGATGCGGGTGACCTCGCCGCCGAGGGCTTCGAGGCGCGCACTCAGTTCCGCGCCGCAGCGGTCCACGGCGGCCTTGTCGGTGCTGGGAGACTCGAGACCGACGAGCGTCTCGATGGTCTCGCGCAGCCAGCCACGGCGCAGCTCACACCAGGCGAGGAGATCTGAGGGGGCGGTGGGCGTCACGAGAGTCTTATAATATCGAGATGCGCTACGTCGCTGTGCTCCTGCTGCTCGCGCTCGGCGTCTGTCGTCCGGTGCTGGCGCAGGTCCCGCTGCCCTTCCCCAAGCCCGCGGATCCGCAGAAGCCCGGAACCCAGACACCGGCGAAGGTCGACCCCCCGCAGAAGCCTGGTGGCGCTACGCCGGCAACTCCGGCCGACCCGGCCCCGACAGCCGCGACGCTCGGCCTGCCGATCTTCCCGTCCGCCGAGTTCATCGCGTCCTACGACGCCGGACGAGGTCAGCGATACTACCTCTTCGGCACCAACAACTCGTTCACGCAAATCGTCGACTACTACAAGGGCGTGCTCAAGCAGCGCGGGGAGCTCGTGTACGACGAGCCGCCGATCCACATGTTCGAGGTCGGGCGGTTCCGCGAGGAGACGATGGCGTTCCAGCCGGGGATCACTGTAAAGGATTACGCCTGGGCCGGATCGCTCGGCTACCTCAATCCCAAGCGCGGCGCGGAGCCTGCGCGCTTCAAGACGATCATCCAGATTGTTCCGGCACCTGCGGGCGCGCCGAAGTAACACCCCACACCCGAATTCTCTTCCCTGACGTGTTGTGACTCTTTGATAATGTCCCCTCGCCGACTCGATAGAAATGTCCCCCTAAGCTTACGACCTCTGAGGAGGTCGTGGATTGGGACGGACAGCGATGAGCACGAACGAGCTGAAGCGCG
>Ga0184612_10000472_pt1 | contig 18861 bp, 10 predicted proteins | sample PLM3_60_coex_FD_133163 | JGI IMG/M metagenome (GOLD analysis project Ga0184612, IMG submission 133163) | Groundwater sediment microbial communities from an aquifer in East River, Colorado, USA - PLM3_60_coex | ecosystem: Environmental > Terrestrial > Soil > Riparian zone | place: USA: East... | reverse complement strand
GTCGGCGCGAAGCCCGTGGCGTGCGTGCGGGCTGCGGAGCACCGTGAAGGTGCCCGCGCGATCGTGCCCGAACAGGAAATTGGCGCCGACCCACACCTCGGCGACGTGCAGCCACTCGACGAGCACCGTCCGCACGAACCGCTCGGGATCCCAGGACGACAGCTCGTGCGTGAAGCGCACGACCGCCACGCCCTGCATCCCCGCCCGACCGAGCGCCTCGAGCTTCTGCGCGGTCGTCATCAGCAGCGGTGGGGCCTTCTCGGGCCGAAGCACGCGCGAGGGGTGCGGGTCGAACGTCATTGCGGCGGGCGTGCCGCCCCGCTCGCCTGCGCGGCGCCGCACCCGGTCGATGATCTTCATGTGGCCGCGGTGCAACCCGTCGAAGTTGCCCAGCGCGATCACCGGCTGATGCCACCGCGGCGAGGGGTCCTCTGGAAAGCGGGCTGTGATCACGAGCACTCCACCACCAGCCCATCATAGGCCAGCTCCATGCCGTCGGGCAGGCGGGCCGATGTGGCCGCGTGCGGGAGGTCGTGGCACATGTGGGTGAACCAGGTACGCCGCGCGGCGATGCGACGGCTCGCGTCGATCGCCTCGGCGACGGTGAAATGCGTCGGGTGCGGGCGGTCGCGCAGCGCGTCGATCACGAGCACCTCGAGCCTCTCGAGCAGCGGCCACGAGGAATCGGGGATTCGGCTGCAGTCGGTCAAGTACGCGAAGGCGCCGAACCGGAGCCCCAGGATCGGCCGCTCGCCATGAAAGAGAGGCACCGGCACGACGACCTGCCGGCCGACACAGAACGGCCCGTGGATAATAAACGTCACGATTTGCGGCAGCCCTCCGCCTTTCTGGGTGGCGGGATTGAATGCGTACGCGAACGTCTGACGGATGTCCGCGATCGTCCGTGCATCGCCGTAGCACGGCATCGGGCGCCTCTGCATCACGTTGAAGCGCCGGATATCGTCCATGCCGAGAATGTGATCCGCGTGGCCGTGTGTGAAGAGAATCGCGTCGACTCGCCCAATCCGGTGCGCGAGCGCCTGCTCGCGGAGATCGGGTCCGGCGTCCACCAGCACGGCAGTGCCGTCATCGGCCTGGATGAAGATCGAGGGTCGCAGCCGCCGATCGCGCGGGTCCGTCGACCGACACGTACTGCAGTCGCAGCCGATCATCGGCACGCCGCTCGACGTTCCTGTACCGAGAAAAGTGATCTTCAGGGCTCGATGATCCGCTTGTCGTCCTGTTGCGCCTGGACGTAGCGCAGACGCAGTTCGTAGAGAAGGTCGTCGACGAGACGCTCTTCCTCCTTGATCAGGTTGCCCTTGGTTTTCTGCTGCAGCATCGCGAGGACCTCGATGATGCGGGCTGCGGCGTCGAGATCGGCCGGGCCTTTGCGGCCGGTGGCCGGGTCGGGGAGATCGCCGAAATGCACGGCCGCAGTCGAAGCAAGCGACAGCACGAAACCCGAAAACGTGAGGTCGGACGGGTCCAGATCTTCCACTGCCGAATGCTAGCATAGTCCTCGCATGGCCAAGGCTGTCCGGCGCAAGCGCGCTTCACGCAAGGGTGCGTCGCAGAAAGAAGGCGTACAGGGCACAAGGTCGGCGGGGCGTGAGTTTCAGCGCCTCGTGGACGTCATGCGTCGCCTCCGAGGGCCTGACGGATGCCCGTGGGATCGCGAGCAGACGATTCAGACCCTGCGACCGTTCGTCCTGGAAGAGACCTACGAAGTGCTCGATGCCATCGACCGCGCGGATCACGACGCGCTTCGCGGCGAGATCGGCGACCTGCTGTTCGAGGGCGTGTTCCTCGCACAGCTCGAAGCCGACGAAGGCCGCTTCACTGTCAGCGATTCGCTGCGCGAGATCACAGCGAAGCTCGTCAGGCGCCACCCGCACGTCTTCGGCGCCACGAAAGGCGTCACCACGGCCGGCAAAGTGCTCGAGCAGTGGGAGCAGATCAAGTCGCGCGAACAGAAACACGCCGGCCAGCAGCGCTCGGTTCTGCGCGGGATGCCGAAGGCCCTGCCGTCCCTGCTGGGCGCGCACGAGATCGGCACCCGCGTGGCGGCGGTCGGCTTCGACTGGGCGAAGGCGGCCGATGTCGTGGCCAAGATCGAGGAAGAGGTCGCCGAGTTGAAGCTGGCGGTCGACGGCGAGGGAACCGCACGAATCGAGGAAGAAATGGGCGATCTGCTGTTCGCGATCGCCAACCTGGCGCGAAAGCTGGGTGTCGAGCCCGAGTCAGCCCTGCGGAAGGCTAACCAGAAGTTCAGCACGCGCTTCCAGGAGCTCGAGCGACGCCTCGAAGCCGCCGGCCGCTCAGTCCACGATGCGAGCCTGGAAGAAATGGAAGAGACCTGGGCGCGGGTGAAGGGTGAGGGTTGAGCGTTCACGGGCACCTGTCACGGACATCCTCACGAGGTTCTCGAAGCTCACGACGATCACGAAGACAAATCCTTGTTAGGAACCTCCTTGGGAACCTCAACAAACAATCCGCTCGAGCCCATTTTTCAGGATCGTCGTGTTGAAATTCATCAAGAGGCCGACCCGTAGACCCGACGATCTCAGGTACGACACCAGCTGCCGTCGATATAGAGGCTTGATCTTCGGAACGGTCTTGAGTTCAACGATAACCACGTCCCCGACAATCAAGTCGATTCGCTGACCAGGGATCTTCCATGTCTTGTATGTCACGTCGATGGGCTTCTCGCACTCGAACCTGAGGCCGCGCGACTCGAGCTCGAGCTTGAGCGCACATTCATAGATGCGTTCGCGAAAACCCGCGCCCAGAGTCCTGTGCACTTCTATTCCACAGCCAATTGTCTTGCTGACTATGTCCTCTTCCTCTGATGAAAGAGGTGACCGTATCTTTAACATGGACCCTCCTTCGTGATCGTCGTGAGCTTCGCGCTCATCGTGACGGTGTCGTGACCGGGACTGTGGTTTCTGTAGCTGATGCCGTCGGTTTCGTCAGCGTCACCGCCCGCCCGCTCCAAGTCCTGATCCACACGCTCTCGCCATCGGTGTCCAGGATCACCGCGCCGTCCTCGGCGGTTGAGAACATCGCCACGCCCAACGCGCGATAGCGCTCAACTACCGACGGGGCGGGATGGCCGAACCGGTTCGCGCGGCCGGCGCTGACGATGACGGCGGCGGGCCTGGCCGCGTCGAGGAATTCACGCGTGCTCGACGTCGCACTGCCATGGTGCGGCGCTTTCAGCACCGTGAGCGGCGCAGCTTCGAGATGTTTGAGGGCGCGCGCCTCCCCCTCTCGTCCGATGTCCCCGGGCAGAATCACCGAGACCTGCCCCATCCTGACGACAAGCACGATCGAGTCGTCGTTCCTTACCCGCTGTCGTTCCCACTCGGGCGGCGGAGGATGGAGCGCATGGATGTCGACACCGGCGATGCGAAGATGGTCGGCAGCCTGCACGGTCCGCCACTCGGCTCCGACGTGATCCGCTGCTTCGGCGAGCCAGCGAAGCGGATCGTTCCGCGGGACCGGCACGCCTTCCCAGATCGCCTGCGGGCGGAAGCTTCGGATCACCGAACGCGCACCGCCGATGTGATCGGGATCGCCATGCGTCAGCACGAACGTGTCGAGCGAGCGCACGCCGAAGGCGCGCAGGGCGGGCGACACGACGCGGTCGCCGATGTCGAACGCGGGGCCCTCCATCGGATCCTGGAGCGGCGCCGCGGGCAGACCACCCGCATCGACCAGAAACGCACGTCCGTTCGGCAGCATGAGCAGCGTCGAGTCCCCCTGCCCGACGTCCAGAAAGACGAGCCGGAGCACGCCACGGGGCGGCAGCGCCACGCCGTCACGCGCCGTGGCGTGAGACCCCACGACGATGACGAGGCCGAGAAAGGCCGTCAGCACAGCGGCACCGCGAGACGCGCGCGTCCGCAGGAGCGCGACGATGAGCGCGCAGTAGTACGCGGCAACCAGTCTCCACGCAGGAGGCGCGAGCGCACGCGACAGCCAGGGCACGAGATCGACGAGCCGGGCGGAGTCAATCAGGCCGCGCGCGGCGAGGTGCACGATGTATCCGCAGGCTCTGGCGAGATCAGGGTCGACCAGCCACGCGCCTAGCGCCGCGAGCGAGCCCGCCTGCACGACGGTCATCAGGGGAATCGCCGCAAGGTTCAACAGCAGGCCGGCGCCCGTAACGCGACCGAAGAGGGCCGCGCCAATCGGCGCGAGGGCAATCTCGGCCGCCACGGTCGCCGCCACGAGCGTCGCCGCGGCCCCCACGAGGCGACGCAGCAACGCCAGGATGGACGCCGCCGGTCGACGGCCGCCGCCGCGCCGGCGCCGCGATTCAGGCCGAGTTCCACTTCGCCCCTGCGCCGCCGAAGGTCCGCCGTAGCCTGCAAGGGCGGAGGCGGAAGGTCCGCCGGAGCCCGATGTGGCGAAGGCGGAAAGTCCTCCGTAGCCCGCATCGGCGAGCGCTGACGTGAGTCGGGGAACGCCGATCAGAATGCCCAGCGTCGCGCCGAACGAAAGGAGGAAACCAGGGTCGAACACCGCGGCAGGCGAGGCGGCCAGTCCCAGCGTCGCTGCACCGGCCAGGATGTTGATCGACGGACCTCGCTGCTCGAGCACACGGCCAGCGAGGAACAGGACGGCCGCCGAGATCGCGCGATCCACCGACGGCGCCGAACCCGTGATCCGGCCATAGGCAAGGAGCACGACCATCGCGACGGCCGCGCCTGTTCGGGGGGACGTACCGAGCCAGCGTCCGGCACCGAGCAACAGCATTGTGAGAATCGCGATGTTCCCGCCGGAAATTGCGATGACGTGATAGGTCCCTGCCGCCTGCAACCGCTGCTCGTCGTCCTGCGCCAGCCCGGTGCGGTCCCCTATCGCGATTGCCGCGGCGACGCCGGCCGATCGGACGCTCCAGGGGGCGACGGTCGCCGCGAGCACGGCCCTGACCCGCGCCCTGAACGCCGACGCCCACTCCGCGAGGCGCGACCCACGCGCCGTCAACTCGACCATCGCCGCACTCTTGACCGACCCCACCAACGCAATGCCGCGTCGCGCAAGCGCCCGCTGGTCGTCTGGCACTCCCGGGTTTCGATACGTGGTTGGCTGGCGCAGCGTGGACGTGGTGCGCACGGCACGGCCGGCGCGCCACTCCCCCATCGCGCCAGCGGCCAGGCTGCCCGTGACCGCCAACCGTACGCCGCCCCGCGTGGCGCACGATCCATTACGGCCAGGCGTTTCGTGGACCGTGGGGTCACACGGCTCGATCGCCCGGACATCGATAGCCAGGGAGACGCCGCTCGGCGTCAGCGCCGCGTCTTCCCGAAGGACACCGTGCAGAATCACAGGGCCGCCACCGGGCGGGTGGGCCTCGAACCACAGGAACAGCGGGGAACGATAGGCGCACACCGCTGCGTCGACGCCGGACGAGATGCCGACGGCGAGTGCGCCTGCGACGAGGCAGACGGTGCATTCGGCCGTCGCGTCACCGGATCCGAGCGCGCCGACACTTCCGAGAAGTGCGAGGAGCGCTGCGGCGGCTGCGCACGCCGCGAAGGACGCCGGCGCGTGCTCGCCAAAGGCGAGCCCGAGGGCGCACCCGACGATCAGCGGAATCGCGAGGAGAACGGCAGGCGCGCGCACCGAGCGCGTTCATGCAAGAGACGGATCGCTCGATCTATGCAGGAATCTTCCGCGGAGCGGCACCAGGCGCGCAGAAACTGCACGCCGGGTTGGGTTTTGCCGCGCGCAGAAAGTGCGCGCCCGCTACGCCTTGCCCGTCGCAGTTTCTGCGTGGTATTCCTGCAGCGCGCGGACGGTGAGGCCCTCGGTGTGCATCGCCCGGATGGCATTGACCGCAGCCGCAGCGCCGGTCAGCGTCGTGATGCACGGCACGCCATGCATCATCGCGATGCGACGAACCGTGCGGTCGTCGAAGAACGATTCACGACCCAGGGGGGTGTTGATGACGAGCTGTATGCGGTTGTTGAGAATCTCGTCCCCGACGTGCGGCCGGCCCTCGTTGACCTTGAAGACGATCTCGGCATCGAGGCCGTGCGCGCGCAGGAAGTTTGCCGTGCCGCGCGTCGCAACCAAGCGGAAGCCCGCAGCCTTGAGGTCGCGCGCGATCGGCACGACTCCCGGCTTGTCGTAGTTGTTGACCGAGATGAACGCTGCGCCTTCGGACGGCAGCTTCACGCCCGCCGCGATCTGCGCCTTCGCAAACGCGCTCCCGAAGGTAGCCGCGCCACCCATCACCTCGCCGGTCGACTTCATCTCCGGCCCGAGGATCGTATCGACACCAGGGAATCGCACGAAGGGGAACACGGGTGTCTTGACGAACACGCCGGCGACCTCGAGATCGTCGGTCAGCCCCTGATCGGCCAGCGTGCGGCCGATCATCACGCGCGCGGCGACTTTGGCGAGCGGGACGCCGGTCGCCTTGGACAGATACGGCACGGTGCGCGACGCACGTGGATTGACTTCGAGCACGTAGACCGTGTCGTCCTTGATCGCGAACTGCGCGTTCATCAATCCGACGACTCTCAGCGCCCGCGCGATGCGCCGGGTGTAGTCGCGGATCTGCGCGACGTGACGCGGCGCGACGAGGTACGGCGGCACGACACACGAGCTGTCGCCCGAGTGGATCCCGGCCTCCTCGATGTGCTCCATGATCCCGCCGATGACGACCGCCCCGGCGGTGTCCGCCACCGCGTCGACGTCGAGCTCGAACGCGTCCTCGAGGAACTTGTCGATGAGGACCGGATGGCCCGGCGATGCCGCGACTGCGCCCGTCATGTACCGATCGAGGGCCGACGTGTCGTACACGATCGCCATGCCGCGGCCACCCAGCACGTACGACGGGCGCACGACGAGAGGAAACCCGATCTTCGTCGCGACCTCACGCGCTTCGGCAACGCTCGTGGCCGTGCCGCTCGGCGCCTGAGGAATCCCCAGATCCCACAGGAGCTGGGCGAACCGTTCGCGATCCTCAGCAAGATCGATCGAGTCCGGAGACGTTCCGATGATGCGGATCCCCGCGGCCTGCAGCCGCAACGCAAGCTTCAGAGGCGTCTGCCCGCCGTACTGGACGACGCACGACACCTCGCCGCCGCCCTGCTCCTCGCGCGCGATGATCCCCGAGACGTCCTCGAACGTCAGCGGCTCGAAGTACAGACGATCGACGGTGTCGTAGTCGGTCGAAACGGTCTCGGGATTGCAGTTGATCATGACCGTTTCGTAGCCCTCGTCCCGCAGCGCAAACGCCGCGTGACAGCAGCAGTAGTCGAACTCAAGCCGCTGCCCGATGCGGTTCGGCCCGCTGCCCAGAATGACGACCTTCCGGCGCGGCGTGGGAGCGGCCTCGCACTCCTTCTCGTAGGTGCCGTACAGATACGGGGTGAACGACTCGAACTCGGCGGCGCAGGTATCGATGCGCTTGTAGGCGGCGACGAGCCCGTTCTCGGCGCGCAAGCTGCGGATCGCTTCGTCGTCTGTCCCGAGGATCGTGCCGAGATCGTGGTCGCTCAACCCCGCCCGCTTCAGCGTGCGGAGGAGATCGGTCGACATGCCGCGCAGCCCGACCAGACTGGCCGAACGGCACAGCTCCACGATCTGCGAGAACTGCATCAGGAACCAGGGGTCGATCTTCGTCAGTTCGTGCAGCTGCTCGATCGACCAGCCCCGATCCAGGGCGCGGAACATCGCCCACATGCGCCGATCGTTGGGAATGCTCAACTCCCGCTGCAACGCGCCCTCGTCTTCTTCCGATGCGGGGTCGTCGGTCGGACGCGTGCCGGGCTGGCCAATCAGCGACCCGCTCGCGCCGAGCTCGAGGGAGCGGAAGGCCTTCATGAACGCTTCCTTGAAGGTCCGTCCGATGGCCATCACCTCGCCCACCGACTTCATCTGCGTCGTCAACGTGCGATCGGCGCGCGGGAACTTCTCGAAGGCCCAGCGCGGCACTTTGACCACGACGTAGTCGATCGTGGGTTCGAACGAGGCCGGCGTGAGCCGCGTGATGTCGTTCGGGATCTCGTCGAGGCGGTAGCCGAGCGCGAGCTTCGCGGCGATCTTCGCGATGGGAAACCCCGTTGCCTTCGACGCGAGCGCGGACGATCGCGACACACGCGGGTTCATCTCGATGACGATAATCCGCCCGTTCTCGGGGTTGATCGCAAACTGGATGTTGGACCCGCCGGTCTCGACCCCGACCTTCCTGATGATCCGGCGCGCAAGGTCGCGCATCCGCTGGTACTCTTTGTCGGTCAGCGTGAGCGCCGGCGCGACCGTGATGCTGTCGCCTGTGTGCACGCCCATCGGATCGACGTTCTCGATCGAGCAGATGACGACGAAGTTGTCGGCCCCGTCGCGCATGACCTCGAGCTCGAACTCTTTCCAGCCGATGACCGACTCCTCGAGCAGCACCTCGTGGACGGGGCTGAAGTCGAGCCCGCGGCCGGCGAGCTCGCGAAACTCTTCGATGTTGTAGGCGATGCCGGCGCCGACGCCGCCGAGGGTGAACGACGGGCGGATGATGCACGGGAAGCCCAGCTCCTCGACCATGCCAAGCGCCTCTTCGATCGAGCGCACGTAGCGGCTCTCGGGAACATCCGCGCCAATCGACCGCATCGCGTCGCGGAACAGCAGGCGATCTTCGGCGATCTTGATCGCCTCGACCGAGGCGCCTATCAACTCGACGCCGAATTTCGCGAGGGTCCCGTTCTCGCCCAGGGCGACGGCCAGATTGAGCGCGGTCTGGCCGCCGACGGTCGGGAGCAACGCGTCCGGCTTCTCGCGCTCGATGATCGCGGCGAGGACTTCCGGCGTCAGCGGCTCGACGTAGGTGCGATCCGCGAGCTCGGGATCCGTCATGATCGTCGCGGGGTTGCTGTTGACGAGCACGACCTCGAGCCCCTCATCGCGAAGAGCCTTGCACGCCTGCGTGCCCGAATAGTCGAATTCGCAGGCCTGCCCGATCACAATCGGGCCGGAGCCAATGACGAGTACGCGTTTGATATCTGTACGCTTGGGCATGGGGAATCGTCGGGCTCACGGCTCAGGGCTCATGGCTCAGGCAAGATCTCCGAGCAAGATCTCGAAGGTTTTGCCTGAGCCTTGAGCCTTGAGCCCTGAGCCGTGTTCTTTAGGCGCGCTGTTCCATTTCATCCAGAAACTGCCGGAAAAGGTAGTCCGCATCGTGCGGGCCTGGCGCAGCTTCAGGATGGTACTGCACGCAGAATACAGGTTTGGTTTCGTGACGCAACCCTTCGATCGTGTTGTCGTACAGGTTGACGTGCGTCACCTTCAGGTCCGACGGCAGGGACTTCGGGTCGACCGCAAAACCGTGGTTCTGTGACGTGATCTCGATCTTCCCGGTCTCGAGCTCCTTGACCGGGTGGTTCGCGCCCCGATGGCCGAACTTCAGCTTGTAGGTGTCGGCTCCCATCGCGAGCGACCGGATCTGGTGTCCGAGGCAGATCCCGAACACCGGAACGTCCGCCTTGACGAGCTCGCGGGCGTTGCCGATGGCATAGTCGAGGACGGACGGATCGCCTGGACCGTTGCTGAGAAACACGCCGTCAGGGCCCGTGGCGAGCAGATCCGCCGCTGGAGCCTCCGCAGGGAACACGCGCACTTCGCAGCCGTGCGCCGTGAACCGCCGCAGGATGTTCCATTTCATCCCGTAGTCGTAGGCCGCAACTTTCAACGGGCGTCTGGCGCGACGCTGTGGGTCCGGTGAAAACTCGTCGAGCGTGTTCTTGTCGGGCTGCCAGTCGAAGGGCGCCTCGCAGGTGACGCCGCGCACCAGATCCGAGCCCTCCATCGGGGCCACGTCGCGCGCAGCCTCGACCAGCCGCCGCGGATCGACGTCACCGGTCGCGATGATGCCACGCATGACCCCCGTAGAGCGCAGCACGCGCGTCAGCGCACGCGTATCAACACCCGAGATGGCGACGATCCCGTGGTGCCCGAGATAGTCGCGCAGCGTGCTGTCTGCGCGCCAGCTGCTCGCAATCGGCGACTGCTCGCGGATGATGAACCCGGCGACCTTCGGCGCGCGCGACTCGCCGTCCTCGTCGGCTATCCCGTAGTTGCCGATCTCGGGGCATGTCATCGTGACGATCTGCCCGGCGTAGGACGGATCGGTCAGCACTTCCTGATAGCCCGTCATGGCCGTGTTAAACACGACCTCGCCGCCGGTTTCTCCCGCAGCACCGGCAGATTCGCCTTCGTACCAGGTTCCGTTTTCGAGCGCGAGTGTAGCCTTCATTTTTTCTTGATATCCAACCACGTCCAGCTCTTCAACGTGCCTATCTGATTCGGTCGAGCGACCCGGTGACGCGCGCGACGTCCTGAGGGATCACGCGCGCTGTCGACGTCCACGACTGGTGGTCGGCCAGCTCGAGCCGAACCACGTGCGGGCTCAGGGGCTGCCCGGTCAGCCGCAACGGCGTGACGCCGAGCTCCTTGCCGTCGATGAACACCCGGGCGCCGCGCGGGCGGGAATCGACGAAAATCTCGCCCGTCGCCGCGGCCGGAGGTTTCGATGGCGCCGCGGACTGCGCCTGCGGAGCGCGTGCCTCAGGAGCGGGGACACGCTTCGACGTGGGCTCGCGTCGCAATGTTACGTCGACGGTCCGCGAGGCGGAGCTCGGGGACAAGTTGATCTCGTTCCGTGCGACCTGGTAACCGGGCTCGACGACGCGAACGACGTACTTCCCGAACTTGAGATCATCGATCGTCAGCGGCGTTCGTCCGCTCCATTTGCCGTTGACCGTAACGGCCGCCTTGGCCGGATTCGAGGTGATGACAAGGCGACCGACGGTTGCGACCGGCCGAGCCTCGCGCGGACTCGGCGCCGACGGTGCTGGGGCCGCGGCCGGCGGTGTCGCGGTCACGCTCGGCGTCGCCTCGGAAGAAACGCCACGCGCGCTTTCCGGCGGCACGACTTGCAGAGTTGTTTCCTTCGCAGGGGTCCGGCCGGTGGTCCCGGGAGTCTGTGCCTCGGCGGACGAGGCCGGCGTATCGGTGGTCGCGCCCTGCACAGAAGACGGCTTCTCCCGATTGCCGACAACGTAGCCGGCTCCGTAGCCGAGCACCAGCCCCAGACTGACCCACAGGGCAACTGGCAGCATCACCAGCCGCTCGCGTTCCGCCGGTTCTCCGAACGCCGGCGGCGGGATGTCGGGGTCGATCGACCCGATCGCGCCCACCTTGGTCGCCAAGATCCGCTCGGGCTGGTCGAGCGGCGTGCGCTCGAGTCCGATGCGTTCGGGCACACGCCCCCAGCCGCGATCGGGCTTCGGACTCGCGGCCTCGCGTGCTCGGAACTCGTCCACCGCAACCACGCGATCCGACAGGTCGCGCGCGGCCGGCGTGAGGTCCACCGCCTCGAGCGTGGGAACCTCCGTCTCTTCAACGTCGGGGCTGTCCTTCGCCGCGTCGGCGTCGGCGTGGGCGTGCTCAATGGCATTCAGCGACGCCTCGACTGGAGTGTCGGCCCTCACGGCATCGAAGAGGGCCCCCGCCACGGGAACGGCTTCAGGACTCCCTTTGGAAACCAACTCGGACTCACCCTTCCTGACCTGCCGCTTCCTGATTTCGCGAGCGGCGATCATTTTTCGCGCCACCTCCCTCGCCGAGTCCCCCGGCAACAGCCCTTCGGGCTCCGCCGCGAAGTCGTCCAGCGCGCGATCAGTGTCCGGCGTGGTCGTTTCACTCATGTCAGGCATTTCAGGCACGTCGGTCGCGGCCTCGAGCCTGGCGTCGGCGGTCTGAATCATGACGTCGCTTGCCGGTTGAGCAGCCGGCGCCGGGACGCTGAGAGGCAACTCCGTCTCGACACCGGCGGGCTCGGACGGCGCGACTCGGAGCACGGGATCCGCTGCCGGCGTGGCCAACCCGTTGACGCCTTGCGTTGCGAGAGAGACCATCGTCTCGGGCACGTCCGCCGCGTGCGCCAGCGCCGCCGAGAACGCTCGTGCGGTGGCATATCGCTCGGAAGGATCCTCGTGCATCGCGCGCGCAAGAACCGCGCGAACGTCGTCGGCACGTGCGCCAAGCGTCGCCCCGCCGAGCGGCCCCATTTCCTGCCCCAGACCCGCCGGACGACGTCCCGTGAGCAGCTCGAACGCGATGACCCCCAGCGAGAAGATGTCCGCGGGGGTGCCCCAGGCCTGGCCTGCGATTCGTTCGGGCGGGCTGTACGGGCGCCGTACCGGCGCCCGCAACCCCAGCCGGTCCAACGCGTCGACGACACCGAAACCCGTGGCGCGGGCTTCATCGGGTGTGACGAAAATGTCGCGCGGGTGCAAGGCGCCATGCCCCACACCCGCCGCCCGCGCAAAATCGAGCGCCGCGGCCAGTTGCGTGATGAAGGGCAGTACTTTGTCCACCGTGGCCGGCGCGTAGTGCCGCATGGCGACGTCGAGGGACTCGGCGGCGACATACTCTTCCGCGCGATAGGCGACCGTGCCTTCGAGGCCGGCTGCGACGGGCTCGACGATGGAGGGATGGAAGAGTCCGGCGTCTGCCGCGCGCGCCAGCTCGTCGGCGAGCGCGCGTGCCTGCTCGGGAATGAGGTCGAGTCGAAAGACCTTGACGGCCACGAGCCGGTCGCGCGTGGGCTCGTATGTTCTAAAAACGGGTCCAAGCGCGCCGACACCGATTTGATGCAGCACCCTGAAGGGGCCAAACGCGGGGGGAGGCGCAAATCCGGTCGAGTCGTCTCTGGTCAGTTACGATGCTCCTCGGCGAGATCGAAAAAATGTAACACGTATCGCTGATTTCGCATCACGGATTCACACGGGACGCGGATCTCGCGGATCTGAGGTTCACGGGACGCGGATCTGACTGATCACTGCGGATCAGCTATGCGTTTTCGGAATCTCCAAAGACCACGCCGTGGCGACCCGGCCGCGCCGCAGGCGCGGGCCTGGCTTCGCCTGGCGAAGCCAGGCTGCCGGGTCGACACCCACCGGCACGCGATCCGCGTAATCTGTCAGATCCGCGTCCCGTGGAGACCTTGGGCAGTGAACCCTCGAGCGCGTGAAATGCGTCGAACGGTCGTGATGGTTGTCTTGACATGTTTTACGGGGCTCTGAGAGAGTACGAGGCGGTGTCAGCGGAAACGACGTTCGCCGACGGCTCGACCCGCACTGCGATCGACGTCCGCCGCTTTGGCTGGATGCGGCCGCTCGCCGGGGACTACGCCTTCGACTTCGCCAAGATCGCGCCGCTCTACGCCGGCGATCCCTCGTCACGACAGGCGTGGAGCGAGACGATCGCGAGGACGCGCGCGATGGCTCGGCCACGTGCGGCCGTCGCCGGTCTCCTGGCAGCTCAGCAGGCGCACCGTGGCGCCCCGCCGGCCGCGCGCGAGGCCGCACAGAGACTCGCCAGCACCGACACGGTTGCGATCCTCACCGGTCAGCAGGCCGGGGCATTCGGCGGTCCGCTCTTCACGCTGCTCAAAGCCATCACCGCGATCCAGCTCGCCCGCCGCACGGCGCGCGAGCAGCAGGCGGAGGTCGTCTCCGTTTTCTGGGTCGACGCCGAGGACCACGACTGGGAAGAGGTCGCGAGCTGTACCGTGCTCGACTCGGGCTTTCAACCGCACACGATCACGCTCCCGGAGCCAGACGGCGCTGGCGAGCGCTCGGTGGCCGCACTGGTCCTGGATGCCCGCGTCGAGCACAGCCTCGACGAGCTTGCCGACGCGCTCGGCGAGACCGAGTTCTCCGAATGGCTCATGTCCTCGCTTCGCGCCGCGTACCGGCCGGGCGTCGGTATGGCTGATGCCTTTGCTCGATGGCTCGAGACGCTGCTCGGACCGCATGGCCTCGTGGTCTACGACTCGTCCGATCCCGCGGCCAAGCCGCTCGTCGCGGATCTCTTCGCGCGCGAGCTCGCCGCCGCCGGCCGTACAGCCACGCTCGCCAAAGCGGCCGGCGACGCGCTGACGGCGCGCGGGCATCAGCCGCAGGTCATCCCACAGCCTGACAGCGTCGCGCTCTTTCATCTCGACGGCGCGCGGCGGCTCATCCGTCGTCAGGGCGATCAGTTCGTCGCCGGCGAGAACACGTTCACGGCCGATGCGCTCACCCAGCTGGCCAGGACCTCGCCGACCCTCTTCAGCCCGAACGTGCTGCTCCGCCCGCTCGTCCAGGACACGCTGTTTCCGACGATCTGCTATGTCGCAGGGCCGAGCGAGCTCGCGTATCTCGGTCAGCTGCGCGAGGTCTACGAGAGCTTCGGCGTTCCGATGCCGCTCATGTATCCGCGCGCCACCGCGACGCTCGTCGACTCGGCGACGGCGCGGTTTCTCGGCAAGTACGACGTGCCGCTCGAAGAGTTCCAACCGCAGGACGAGTCGGCGCTCAATCGTCTGCTCGGATCCCAACTGCCGCAATCCGTCGAGCAGGCCATCAACGAGGCCGAAGACGCCCTGCGGCGGACGATGGAGCGCGTGATCGAAGTGATGCCAGCCGTCGATCCCACGCTGGCCGGGGCGGCGCGGACCACGTTGTCGAAGATGGAACAGGATCTCCGCGGGCTGCAGAACAAGATGATTCAAGCGGCGAAACGGCGCGACGAAACGCTCCGCCGCCAGTTCATGCGCGCGCAGGCCCAGATTTTTCCCCTCGGCCACGCTCAGGAACGCACGCTCGGCGTCGTGTACTTCCTCAACCGCTATGGTCCGGCGGTGATCGATCGACTCCTGTCGGCGCTCCCGCTCGAGCTCGGCCAGCACTGGGTTATCACAATCTAGCTCGCCCTCCGGTTCGGGCGAGAGCGACGAGGATTGGTCGAGCCGAAATACCGGCGAGGCGATCCCCGGAGCACTATCGGCAGCGCCTGCGGCCCGAGCGCGGCGCAAAGTCGCCGCGCGAGAGCGAGCGGGGGTGGGCCCCGCGAGCACTGAGTAAAGCTGACGGAAAAGCAACAAGAAACCCAGCTCCCGTTTTGCTCAGAGACTCGCGGCGGCAGTCCTTAACGCCTCTTCGGCTTCTTGCAACTTCCCCATGGTTTTCCGCATCCACTCGTCATCGGTCGCCAGCCGGTCGCGTGACGACGTGATGGCTCGGGCCGTCTCGGCAGGCGCCGGTCCACCAGGGGTCGTGCGGACCCGCACGAAATACTCCGGACTCAGGACCTCGGCCAGACGCGTCTCGTCGTACTCGATCGGACGCCCTACGACTGCGCTCGTGATCTCCCGGAGGAGCGCGCTCGACTTCTCTCCCGGCCGCCGCCCGGCCTCAGTCACGAGTCGCGACGCCACGGCATGGCTGGTCTTGAACGGCACGCCGTGGTCCCGGGTGAGCGCGTCGGCCAGCTCTGTGACCGTGATCCATCCCAGACGCGCGCGCTCTGCCATTCGTTCACGATTGAACGTCGCGGTCGCCATCGCCGCGGCCACGAGTGTCACCGCCCGCGTCGCATCGTCGAACATCGACGCCACCAAAGGCTGCAGGTCATCTTCGGTGTCGACGATGTCTCCAAATGGCGTGTTGTGGACGGTCAGAAGAATCGCACCGGCCTGTCCCAGCGCCTTGCTGGCCAGCGCGCGTGCGTGCTCGAGTGCCACGGGGTTGCGCTTCTGCGGCATGATGCTGCTCGACTGCACGAAGCCGTCGTCCAGACGCAGATACCCGACTTCGGCCGTGCACCAGAGCAGGAAGTCCTGGATCACGCGGCCCAGACCGGCCAGTAGCACCGCCGCGGCCGACACGCTCTCGAGCAGGTAGTCGACCGTTGCAATGCTGCCGTAGGTGTTGCCGGTCGGGGCGTCGAAGCCCAGGAGCGCCGTCGTCCGCTGCCGATCGATCGGGAATCCCGTGCCGGTGATCGCGCACGCGCCGAGCGGGTTGCGATTCGTCGAGGCGTAGGCGGCAGCCAGCCTGACGGCATCGCGCTCGAGTTGCTCGACGACGGCCATCAGATAGTGGGCGATGGTCGAGACCTGCGCCGGCTGTGTGTGCGTGTGCGCGGCGAACACCGTCTCGCCGTGCTGACCGGCAAGACCGAGGAGGGCGCCGCGCAGCCGCGCGACGCCTTCGAACACCCCGAGAATCATCTGCCGCTGCTGGATCCGGTACATCGTCATGTCGATGTCGTTCCGGGATCTCGCGGTGTGCAGCCGGCCGGCCGTGTCTTCGCCGCAGGCCTGCACGATGAGCCGTTCGACGTAGAAGAACAGATCTTCGCAGGTGCCATCGTATGTTGCGCACTGGACATCGGCGATGGGCACCGAGCCAAGCGCGTCCCGGATGGTGGCCGCGTCGGCGCGAGAGACGATCCCACGCTCGGCCAGCATCACGAGATGCGCATAATGGATCGCCATCAGCGGCGCCAGCAGCTGCGCTTTGGCGTCCTCGAAGTTCTGGTTCAGAACGAGACGAATGTAGTCGGGGTGGAAAGGCACGTCAGTCTACAGTCGGCAGTCGGCAGTCACAGTCCATAGTCCGAGTCGGCAGTTCGAGTCGGCAGTTCCAGTCGGCAGTCTCAGTCGACAGTCACGGTGGGCTGTCGGAGTCGGCGCCTGACTGCAGACTCCGAGTGACGACTGCCGACTCGGCACTGACGACTGTGACTGCCGACTGACGACCGTCGACGGTCGAGTCGTCAGAATACGAACTTCACCCCCAACTGCATCTGGCGCTGATCGTAGCCGGTCGTTGGCGGGAATGGATCGGGCAGCGGCGCCGAGGGGTTGCCTGAGGCGTCGGTCGTCACGATCCGGTTTACGGTAGCGACGTTCTCGGTGTTGAAGAGGTTCTTCGCTTCGAAGAACAGCTCGATACGCTGCGCGGCGCGCAGGGGAATGAAGCGCGAGTAGCGCATGTCGAGATACACGACCCGGCCGAGCCTCCCTGTGTTGCGGTCTACACCGAGCGGACGATCGTTGGTCTGCCCATCCCGGTTCAGATCCTGGTTCGAGCGGATGTTGAACGGCAGGCCGCTGTTGGCCTGCATGATGAGGCCCACCTGATTGTTGTTGAGGAGCGCCGTCTTCAGTCCGTCGCCCGTGAACGACGGCGCGATGACGGTCGACACCACAAACGTGTGCGACTGGTGGAACGGCGTGACACCCAGGTCACGGTCGAGGTTCGACGGATCGGAGACGCGATCGTCGCCGCTGCCGACGACGTAGGTGCCGGTGAGGGGTGCGTTGTCCTCGCCGTGCGCGAACGTGTAGGTCGCCTGCGCCTGCCATCCACTGGTCATACGCTTGTTGAAGGTCGCCGTGAACGCGTTGTAGGTGGATTCGCCGATCGACTGAAACACGTTGACGTGATCGAACGTCGGGTCAACGCGCGTCGTCGGACCGACCGTCGTCGAATACACTGGCCGCCCATCGCCGAGCGACTGCCCGGTCTGAATCATGTTGACGTCCATCAGTACTGGCAGGTTGCGGCCGATCGAATTCACGTACCCGACCGCGACGGACATGTCGTGCCGAAGCGCGCGCTCCACCTGCACGTTGGTCAGCCAGGCGTACTGCGTCGCGAAGTCCGGATCGACCGCGGTGATGCTCTGGCGCGGGAGGGCGAAGCCTGCAGGCACGTTCGCCAGGCTCGTCGGGAACGCGGGCGCGCCGGCGGCCGTGCCGGCGACGCTCACCGTGTACGCGCGCGGGTCGCCGTTGCCGAGAATCGCGTTGTCGTAGAAGTCGATGAGCGGCGGTTCGTACATCATCCCCATCGACGCGCGCAATACCGTGGTGGCGCGGTCGTCGAGCGACCACGAGAACCCGACGCGCGGGGCGAAGTTGTTCTTGTCGATCGTGAAGTCCTGCGAGTACGGATTTGGCGCAAACGTCCGCGCCGACGGCACGTCGAACAGATCGTACCGGATGCCGTACAGCAACTTCATCCTCGAGCTCAACTGCCAGTCGTCCTGCACGAAGAACCCGTAGAAGGCCGAATCGTAGGCAGCCGTCAGGTCCCCGAAGTCCTGCTGCAGCGACGTGTAGCTGAACGGCGTCGATCCGCCGCGCGCGCCCAGGTAGGCGTCGTTTGTCGGGAAGGTGTAGAAGAAGCGCTCGCCGCGAATGCGGTCATCGGCAATGAACTGCGCGTCGATGCCGGCCTTGAAGCCGTGCCTGCCCCGAATCCACGTCAGGTTGTCGATGACCTGCCAGATGCCCTGATTGAAATCGAAGCCCACGGCGTTCGTATCGCCAATGCGCGGGCCGCCGAAGTTGGCAACACCCGTCACCGTGATCGCCGGGCCATCAGCCGCCGTGTCGGACAAGGTCCGGAACTGGTGGCGTCGCGCGTACTGGACGCGCAACTCGTTCAGCTTGTCGCTCCCGAGCGTCGACACGAGCTGCGCGGACGCGGAATCCATTCGATCCGTGAAATCGGTGGCGCGGTCGAGCGTGTTCTGGCCGCCGCCGATATTGGAGAGCGAAAAGTTCTTGAAGAGGAAGTACCGGGCCGACAGCCGATTCGCGGTGTTGATCTGATAGTCGGTCTTGCCAAAAAGAAAGTTGACCTTCTGGTGCGCGGGAATCACGCCGCTGGCTGGCAGGTCGAGCCCGAGTGTCTGCGCCGCTGACGGCGTCACCGTGATCACCTGATTGCCGGTAATGAGGCTGCGGTCGACATACTCGTACGCTCCGTAGTAGTGCCACTTGTCTTTGACGACCGGGCCGCCAAGGGTGAGCGTGACGTCGTTGACCTCGGTGTCGGGCTTTCGCGCCGTCGGCGCGAGAAAGAACGGACGCGATGACATGTCGTTCCGTCGGAAGCGGAAACTGGCCGACCCATCGAGGCTGTTGGTCCCCGACGGCGTGATGGCGTTGTAGACCATCCCGGTCGTCTGGCCGAACTCAGGCGCGAACCCGTTGGTGATGACCTTGAC
>Ga0184612_10000471_pt1 | contig 18870 bp, 15 predicted proteins | sample PLM3_60_coex_FD_133163 | JGI IMG/M metagenome (GOLD analysis project Ga0184612, IMG submission 133163) | Groundwater sediment microbial communities from an aquifer in East River, Colorado, USA - PLM3_60_coex | ecosystem: Environmental > Terrestrial > Soil > Riparian zone | place: USA: East... | reverse complement strand
GATCATCGTGGTGACCCTGCTCGTGGGTGTCTTCATCGGGAAGGGCTGGGAGCGGACAGGGTACGCCGTCGAGACCTATGAGGAACTGAAGACCTTCTCGGAGGTTCTGACTCAGGTCCAGAAGCACTACGTCGATGACATCAAAGTGAAGGACCTGGTCCAGGGCGCGATCCGGGGCATGTTGTCCACGCTCGATCCTCACTCGGCCTATATGACGCCGGAGATGTACAAAGAAATTCAGGTTGAGACCAAAGGTGAGTTCGGCGGGGTCGGCATTCAGATCGGCGTCAAGGACAACCGGTTGGCCGTGATCGCTCCGATTGAGGGGACCCCTGCGCACAAGGCCGGGATTAAATCCGGAGATTTCATTATCAAGGTCAATGATGAAACCACGAAGGATCTCACGCTCATGGACGCGGTGCAGCGAATGCGGGGGCCCAAAGGCACGAAAGTGAGCCTCACGATCCAGCGAGAAGGAACCCCAGATCCTCTGGTGTTCACGCTGGTGCGGGATATCATTAAGATCGAGAGTGTTCGATCCAAGGTCATCGACACCAACATCGCCTACATTCGGTTGACCCAGTTTCAGGAATCGACGGCGAGGGATCTGGGCCGGGCCCTCAAGCAACTGCGCGAACAGAAGCTCCAGTCCACCATTCTCGATCTTCGGAACAATCCTGGCGGATTACTGACCGCGGCCGTGGAGGTCTCGGAGCAGTTCGTGGGGCCTGGGAAGCTGATCGTCTATATCAAAGGTCGGGATGGCCGCAAAGACGAGTATGTCTCTCGTGCGAAAGAGCAGCCCGAGGAATTTCCGATGATCGTCTTGGTCAATGAAGGGTCCGCCAGTGCGTCCGAGATCGTGGCGGGCGCCATGCAGGACTGGGGTCGGGCTGTGGTTGTCGGCACGACGACATTCGGAAAAGGCTCCGTCCAGACGATCCTGCCCTTGGCTGATGGATCAGGTCTGCGGTTAACCACCGCGAAATACTACACGCCCAAAGGCCGGTCCATCCAATCAACCGGGATCACACCGGACATCGTGGTGAAGCTCCAGCCGCCGGCTCCTGCCAAGCTTGCAGACAAGGAAGATGAAGGGAAAACACAAAAGCCTAAGGGGACGCTGCCTCCTGGACTCCCGAAGACGGGTGATGAGGTGAGTTCCAAGAGCAACGGGACAGTAATGGAGCCTGCAGGCGAGGGGGCGCCGGAGGAAGACCTTCAGCTTCAGAAGGCGGTTGAATTGTTAAAGACCTGGAAGGTTTTTAAGCAGCTCCGTCCACTCTAAACTCGTCCGCCTCATGGCGTCAGGGCTGCTTTCTGTCTGGCCCTGATCGCGTCGAGCAGAGCCTCATCCGAGACCGTGACCCCCGGCAATGTTCTCAACAGGTGGGAGCGAACGAGGGTCTCCAAGTCAGGGAGCGTCCGAATCCCCAACCAGAAATATAGGTGATGAATAACTGGCTCCGAGAGTCCGGGGAGGGAGGTCCAGGACACCACATCAGGTGGCAAGGGGTGTTTCAGTTCTTCGTAGGCCTGGATCGTACCGGTGCTCAGGAATTCCCGGATCTTCGAGGAGAGATCCCGGCCGATTCCGGGAATCTGATCGAGCGCTCCTCGCCGAGCGAAGGCTGCCACGTCCTCGGGCAGACGGGACAGGGACTTCGCAGCCCGTCGGTAGGCCCGGATTCGGTATGGATTCGCATAGTGGGCTGCCAGCGAGTCCGCCATCGTCTGGAACATCGCCGCGAGAGTACTGTTCGCGTCTGTCATGGGCGTAGGGGACTCACGCAGCTCGCTCACAGGGGCCTGGTCATGGAATCTTCGGCCGCCGCAGAGCCGACCGGGTGCCTCCTATGGTATAAGGAAATACGGTTGTGACGCCAGTGTGTGTCCGCGGGTTTGTTGACAAGGGGTTTGATCGTCTCATAGGATGGTGGGTGCGGGAGGGACACTTCCGAGGGAGGCTCCCTCCCGTTCATATGGACAGGCAAAGGCCCGATGCAGATCCTCGTGAACGGAGAACGTCGAGATGCGACCCTCGGAACGACGGTGGGTGATCTCTTACGCGAATTGGAAATCCGCTCGGACCGAGTTGCGGTGGAGGTGAACCTCGAGGTCCTCGACCGGCAAGAATTTGCGCGACGTGGATTGCGAGAAGGGGACCGTATCGAGATAATTAGCTTTATCGGAGGAGGGTCGGAAGAATTGATTCAATGAGACATTGACGATTGATGCATTGGCGAACGCGTTGTTCCCTGAATGTGCCAATGACCCAATCACTCAACGGTCTAGTTCTTGAAAGGGAACACGCCATGCAGGACGAACGGCTCATCATCGCAGGACGTGAATTCAAGTCTCGTCTTTGGGTCGGGACCGGGAAATACAAGGATTTCGTTGAAACGAAGAAGGCGATTGATGCGGCAGGGGCCGATGTGGTGACGGTGGCGGTCCGGCGGGTGAACATCACCGATCGCTCGAAAGAAAACCTCCTCGACTATCTCGATCCGAAGAAATATACGATTCTCCCGAACACGGCTGGGTGCTACACGGTGGACGATGCCGTGCGGTATGCGCGGTTGGCGCGGGCGTCCGGTGTGTCGGACCTGGTCAAACTCGAGGTGATCGGCGATGAGCGCACGCTGTTCCCTGATACCGCGGGACTGATCGAGGCGGCCAAGATCCTGATCAAGGAAGGGTTTATCGTGCTGCCCTACACGAACGATGACCCCGTTGTCGCAAAAAAACTGGTCGATGTCGGATGCCCAGCCGTGATGCCGTTGGCCGCGCCGATCGGGTCCGGACTCGGCATCCGCAATCCCTACAACCTCAAGATCATTCTCGAGATGGTCAACGTCCCGGTCATCGTGGATGCGGGGGTGGGCACCGCGTCCGACGCGGCGCTGGCGATGGAATATGGAGCCGACGCGGTGCTGATGAACACCGCCATTGCCGGCGCTCGGGATCCGATCGCCATGGCCGAGGCGATGAGGTACGCCGTGGAGGCCGGTCGGCTGGCGTTCAAAGCTGGCCGGATACCCAGGAAGCTCTATGCGACCGCCAGTAGCCCGATTGAGGGAATACTCTAGAATGCCGTGAGGTGTGAAGCGTCAGGCGTCAGGTGAACAGACCGATCCTTTGCCTTGCGCCTCACGCCTTACCCCTGACGCCTCACGGATCATGTCCCGCATAGATTTTTCCCTCTACCTGGTCACCGATCGGCGTCAGACCGGCGGGCGGCCCCTCGTCCCGCTGCTTCGCGAAGCCATCGCAGCAGGTCTGCGCGCGGTGCAGCTCAGGGAAAGGGACCTCGCGACGAGTCCCTTGCTCCTGCTGGCTGAGGAGGTGCTCCGTTTGACGCGCGGCCATGGCGCCCGATTGCTGATCAATGATCGGGTGGATCTTGTGATGGCGCTCGGGGCGGACGGCGTCCATCTCCGTTCCGACAGTCTTCCGGTGGCGGTCGTGCGTCGGCTTCTTGGACCCGATCGGGTCATCGGTGTCTCCGTCCACTCCGTGGACGAGGCCGTGCGGGCCGAATCCGAAGGAGCCGACTTTGCCGTGTTGGGTCCGGTGTACAACACCTCATCAAAGCGCTCCTACGGCCCTCCTATCGGTCTTCCTCCGATCGAGGAAGCTGGCAAGCGGTGCCGGATACCGGTCTTCGCCATCGGAGGCATCACGGCCTCTCGCGTCCGTGATGTGCGGCGCGCGGGCGCGTTCGGGGTCGCCGTGATTTCTTCCATCCTGACTGCCGAGTGTGTTGCATCCGCCACGCGCGACCTGCTCGATGCGACGACCTCGTGACTGTAGTCGCGTACCATGAAGAACAACGGTCGCGCATTTACCATTCGGACCGACGATGCTGCACGTTGCTGAGGAGTCTGTGGCGCTATCTTGAGCAGTGGAACTGTTGACCCCTTGGAATCTGGGTGATACAATCCGCTCAGGTTTGAATGTGGATGTTGGACAGATCCCGTGTAGCCTGAGAGTGGCGCGATGGCTGAGTCCAAGCGGAGTCCCAGTCGGCTCAGCACCATCCGCGAGTCCGTCAAGAGGATCACGGAACGGTTATCGGACGGGGAGTCTGGCTCTGTGAGAAAACACGACGAACAGGGGCTCGAGCTGGAAAAACTTCGCATCCAAATCCAATCGATGGAGGAGGAAGTACGGCAGCTTCATCACTCGCGGTACCAACTTGAGTTGGCCAACAGGCAGAACGACAAATTGGCCGCGACGCTTCAGGAAGCGAAGGCGCAGATTGAAGCGCTGCGCGCGGAGGTGGACAAACTCACGGCTCCGCCCTCCACCTACGCGATTTTTTCCAGCCTCAACGACGACAAGACCGCGAACGTGTATGTCACCGGTCGGAAGATGAAAGTGAACCTCCACCCCTCAATCAAGGCGAAGGAGTTGCGAAAGGGACAGGAGGTGGTCCTCAATGAGGCCTTCAACGTCATTGAGTCCCGCGGCTTCGACGGACAAGGGGAAGTGGTTCGCTTGAAGGATCTGCTGGAAGAGAAGCGCGCCCTCGTCACGCTGCATTTTGACGAAGAGAAAGTCGCGGAACTCGGCGAGCCGCTGCTCGCAGAGCGGCTCAGTGTCGGGGATCACCTGCTCTACGACCCTCGGTCCGGGTACGTCATCGAGAAGCTGCCGAAATCAGAGGCGGAAGAGTTAGTACTCGAGGAAGTGCCCGACGTCAGCTACGAACACATCGGGGGGCTGTCGAAGGAGATCGAGCAGGTCCGCGATGCGGTCGAATTGCCGTTCCTCCACCCGCAACTCTTCGCGGAGCACCAGCTCAGCCCGCCCAAAGGCGTGCTGTTGTATGGCCCGCCCGGTTGCGGAAAAACCTTGATCGCCAAGGCGGTCGCCAACTCGATTGCCAAGAAACTCGGTCATCTCACCGGCAAGGAGGTTCGCAGCTATTTCCTCCACGTGAAGGGCCCAGAGCTGCTGAACAAGTATGTCGGAGAGTCCGAACGACAGGTCCGGGAGGTGTTCAAGAAAGCCAAGGAGCGAGCGGCCGACGGCAACCCGGTCATCGTGTTCTTTGACGAGATGGATGCCTTGTTCCGCACCCGTGGCAGCGGCATCTCCTCCGACATCGAATCCACCATCGTCCCGCAATTCTTGTCGGAGATCGACGGGGTCGAACGGCTTCGCAATGTGATCGTGATCGGGGCCAGCAATCGGCAGGATCTGATTGACCCGGCTGTGCTCCGGGCCGGCCGGTTGGACGTCAAGATCAGGATCTCTCGACCGGATGCGGCGGCTGCGCGGGAGATCTTCTCGAAGTATGTGATTCAGGAGCTTCCGTTTGCTGCTGAGGAGGTCGAGCGTCATGGCGGGGATCGTCGCGCGCTGGTTGACCGACTGATCGTGATGACCGTGGAGGCCATGTATGCGATGTCGGAGGAAAACAAGTTCCTTGAAGTCACCTATGTGAGCGGAGAAAAGGAGATCCTCTACTTCAAGGACTTTGCCAGCGGTGCGTTGATCGAAGGTATTGTGTCGCGGGCCAAGAAATATGCCATCAAGCGAGTCATCGCAACCAACGAGAAAGGCATCAAGGCGGACGATCTGCTCCGGGCCATCCGGGATGAGTTCAAAGAGCACGAGGATCTGCCGAATACGACGAATCCGGACGACTGGGCTAAGATCGCCGGGAAGAAAGGCGAGAAGATCGTCCATGTCCGGACCATCACGGCTGGCTCGAGCGAATCCAGACAAATCGAAACGATCAGCACCGGCCATTATTTCTGACCTCTGGTTAGGAAACCGGGAGCGATGCTACTACCACGCGTGTTGGGGACGGAAACCGAGTTCGGCATTGCGGCGCGGGATGCGGACGCGCTCGATCCGGTTTCCAACTCAATCCAGTTGATCGGACAGTATCCAGCGCTTCCCTCGACCCAAGCCATCTGGGACTACGAGAACGAGAACCCGCTGCTAGACGTCAGAGGGTTCGAGGTGGACGGTGAGCGCGAACGGCCGGGGCCTGAATACAACCGTCTGCTGAACAAACTGCTGTCCAACGGCGGCCGTCTGTACGTGGATGGCGCCCATCCCGAATATTCCACGCCGGAATGCACGAATGCCCGTGAGCTCGTCGCGTTCGAACGTGCCGGCGAGCGTATCCTGGCCGCATGTCTAGAAGCGCTGGCCCGAGAGCGCGGCGGGGACAAATTCCTTGTCTACAAGAACAATACGGACGGGAAGGGGAACAGCTATGGGTACCACGAGAATTATCTGATCGCCCGCTCTGTCCCCTTCGACCGGATCGTGCAGGTGCTGGCGCCGTTCCTGGTAACCAGGCAAATCTATGCGGGAGCGGGAAAGGTTGGAGTGGAAAACCAGACGGGCCTCGTGGACTACCAGATCTCTCAGCGAGCCGACTTTGTCGAGTGTCTGGTGGATCTGAATACGATGGTGAAGCGGCCGATCATCAACACCCGCGATGAACCTCATGCCGACCCGGCGAAGTACCGCCGGCTTCACGTGATCGTCGGGGACGCTAACATGGCCGAGTTGTCCACCTATCTCAAGGTCGGGACGCTTGGGATCGTGTTGGAAATGATCGAGGCTGGCGTGGAGTTCCCGAAATTGGATCTGGACGATCCGGTTCGGGCGATCAGAGAAGTCTCGCGCGACCTGGATATAAAGGGGACGCTGAAGCTGGCCGACGGGCGTGTGACCTCAGCCATTGAAATTCAACGCGCGTATCTGAGCACGGCCTTCGATTACTTTGCCTGTCATGAACTGGCTCAGATCACCAAAGACGTTTTGGTGCGTTGGGAAGAGGTGCTAGACAAGCTCGAACGAGATCCCATGTTGCTGGTGCGGGAATTGGACTGGGTCGCCAAGCGACAGATGATCCGGTCCTACATGGACCGGAAAGGGTTCGGCTGGAACGATCCTCGGGTGTTGCTCTTGGATCTCCAGTACCACGATGTCCGACCTGACAAGGGATTGTATTACACGTTGGAGCGCAGCAACATGATCGAGCGGCTGCTCCTGGACAGTGAGATCACCAAGGCGGAGCATACGGCTCCAACCGGCACCAGGGCCTACTTCCGGGGAAGCTGTCTCAAGAAATTTCCGCGAGAGGTCTATGCCGCAAGCTGGACCTCCGTGCTGTTCGACGTGGGGAACACCACGATTAAGAAGATCCCGTTGATGGAACCTCTGCGCGGGACCGAGTCTCTCACTCGTGAGCTTCTGGAGGGATCCGACTCGGCGGAGTCGTTACTCGCCAAGCTGACCGCCTGACCCCCATCCCCCCGAGCTGGCCCCGACGCCTACGCTGCGGTATCCAACCTCACGCGCCGGCCGAGCTAGGGCTGAAGGAGATAAGGACGTGCCGCTCTTTCCTGACGAGTACGGATCAAGCTTTTTCGACTACCTGGTTCATCAGCGCCCCGATTTAGTGCCGGCCAGCCGGGCATGGATGTCCTCGCCATCGCCGCCCGTGCCCGATGCCGGCCGAGGATCTCTTGTCCCGCCCATGACCCATGGCACCACGGTCTTGGCGATTAAATATCAGGGTGGGGTGCTGATTGCTGGGGACCGGCGGGCGACTGAGGGGTTTCAGATCGCCGGTCGTCGCATGGAGAAGGTCTTCAAAATTGACGAGCACTCGGCGATCGCCATTGCCGGCGCAGCAGGCCCCTGTCTCGAGCTGGCCAAACTCTTTCAGACAGAACTCGAGCATTATGAAAAACTCGAAGGGATCCAGTTGTCCTGCGAAGGGAAAGCGAACAAACTGGGCCAAATGGTCAAGGCGAACCTCCCGATGGTGTTTCAGGGACTGGTCGTGCTCCCGATTTATGTCGGCTATGAGCTCAAGCGGGCGGAGGGACGAATTTTTAAGTACGACATCACCGGCGGCCGCTATGAGGAGTCGGACTACCATTCCATCGGTTCCGGAGGGAAGGATGCGCGGAACACGATGCGCGAGCATTTTCGGAAAAACCTTTCCGAACAGGACGCGCTCAGGATTGCCCTGCTCTCGCTCTACAATGCGGCGGAAGAGGATGTCGGAACCGGTGGGCCGGATCTCGTGCGGGGTATCTATCCAAGCGCCAAGCTGGTTGGTGCGGAAGGCATTACGGACGTGGACGACCAGCGCATCGGAACAGTCTACGCCGCGCTGATTGAAGCGCGCAAGAACGGGGACTAGCCATGCCGTTGCCCTACTACGTCTCTCCCGAGCAGATGATGCAGGATAAGGCGGAGTATGCCAAGAAGGGCATCGCCAAGGGACGGTCCATCATCGCGATGGAATATGAGGACGGCGTGCTGCTGGTCGCCGACAATCCCAGTGCCTCCTTGTACAAGATCTCTGAGATTTATGACAGCATCGCGTTTTCCGGCGCCGGCAAATACAGCGAGTTCGAGAACCTGCGCAAGGCGGGGATCCGTCATGCCGATCTCAAGGGGTATATGTACAGCCGTGAGGACGTGACAGCCAGATCCCTCGCCAATGGCTACTCGCAAAGCGTCGGCACCATCTTCAGCCAGGAACTCAAGCCGTTGGAGGTCGAAATTCTCGTGGCGCAGGTGGGAGAACCCGGACATCCCAACGAACTGTATCGCATCTCGTTCGACGGGAGCATTATTGACGAACGAGGCTTCGCCGCGATCGGAGGGCGAGCCGAGGCCCTCCAGGTCTTTCTCAAGGAGCGATACAAGACCGAGCCCCTGACCTTGAAGGCCGCGCTCTCTCTCTGCGTCGCGGCGCTGGAGAGCGTCACGAACCAGAAGTTCCCGTTCGAGGGGCTCGAAGTCGCGGCGCTGGATCGCACCCGCGTAGGCCGCAAGTTCCGCCGTATTCCGCCGTCCGAATCACGCCAGCTCCTCGCCTGATCATCCTCCTCTGTCCGCCCTCGCTGAAATCAGCCCCGATGTTGAAGAACCCTGTGGGGCAGTGTATGCTGAACATGTGTCACATCCGCACCCTGCTGCGTGCCCATGAAACAGCGTATCTTCGGCCTTGAGAACGAGTATGGCCTGATCTTCTCGCCCAACGGGCGGATTTACCTGCCGATGGAGAAGGTCCTCGGGTACATCTTCGAGGGACTCATCCCCAATAGTTGGCCTTCGAACGCCTTTCTGGTCAACGGCGCGAGGTTTTATCAGGACACTGGCTGCCACCCGGAATATTCCACACCCGAGTGCGACAACATCCCGGACCTCGTGATCCACGACAAGGCCGGGGAACGTTTGCTGGAGGCCTGCCTCCCCGCGGCTGAGGATCGGCTGAGGGAAGAGGGACTGTCAGGTGAGATTTACATTTTCAAGAACAACACGGACTCGTTGGGCAACACTTACGGCTGCCACGAAAATTATCTGATGCGACGGGATGTGGATTTCTGGAAGGTGACCGAACAGCTCATCCCGTTTTTCGTGACGCGCCAGATCTATTCCGGCTCGGGAAAGGTGCTCAAGGTGTCGGGCAAGCCGCAGTATTTCATTTCGCAGCGAGCCCAGCATATCCACGAGAAAACGTCCTCCTCGACCACGTCGTCCCGCAGCATCATCAATACGAGGGACGAACCGCATGCCGACGCTGAGAAGTACCGCCGGCTCCACATCATCGTCGGCGATTCGAACATGTCCGAGTATACCACCTATCTCAAGGTGGGAGTGGCCGCGCTGGTCCTCTCCATGATCGAGGATGGATACACCGTCACCGGAATGGAGCTGGAGGACCCGGTGAAGGCGATCCGGGAGATTTCTCGGGATCCGACGCTCAAGAAGAAAGTCAAGCTGGACGATGGCCGGCAAGTGAGCGCCGTTGAGATCCAGCGGGTGTATTTGGAGCGAGCGCATGATTACCTGAGCACGCAGGCACACGATGCGGTCATGGATGATGTGCTGGCCCGGTGGGGCAGCGTTCTGGATCGCCTGGAAGACGACCCGATGCAGCTCTCGCGGGAGATTGATTGGGTCGGCAAACGACTGCTGATCCAATCGTTTGTTGACAAGAAAGGATGCGGCTTGGATGATCCCCGAGTGTTTCTGATGGATCTCCAGTATCATGACGTCAAGCGGACACGGGGACTCTATTATTTAATGGAGTCGCGGGACATGATCGAACGGATCGTGGATGAGGAGGCGATCCAGCGCGCCATGTCCGTTCCGCCCCAAACGACGCGGGCCAAGGTGCGCGGGGACTTCATCCGGTTCGCCAGGGCCAAGAACCGGTCCTATACGGTCGATTGGACGTACCTGAAGCTCAACGGGTACTGGGAGGAGACCATCCTGTGCATGGATCCGTTCAGCGCGGTGAACCGGCGGGTCGAGGAATTGGTCTCGCAAGTGGCCGGCCTGCGGTTCTACCGATGACAGGCAAGACGATGAGCCAGGTCCCACGCACGAAGAGCCGAATAGATCGCCTCGCGATCAGTGTGGTGGTTTTGCTGGCCAGCGTCTTTCCGGTTGATCTCCTGCCGAGCGCTCCTCACGAGACGCGTGGAACCGATGGGCAATTCAGCGGCAAGCAGGGCCAGGTGCTGTTGGTGAGAGTAACGGTCGACGGCCAAGCGGCTGAGGTGGTGGGACGGTTCCTTGGTCGTCGCATTCCGTTCTTTCGAGCTCCTGTTTCCGGGCAAGCGGGGAGCTTTGTGGGATTGGTAGGCATTGATCTACAGGATCCACCAGGCACACATGAGCTGGCGGTCGAGACCCGTGTGGCGGACCGAGTGAGTCAGTTGAGTTACAACGTCCTGGTCATGAAGGAGGACTATCCGGTCCAACGCCTCACGCTTCCGAAGGACAAGGTCGATCTGGATGAGGACAACCTCGTGCGTGTGAAGGGCGAACAGGAGCGGGTGAAGGCCGTCTTGGAGGCAATATCCCAAGAACGGCTCTGGGACGGTCGTTTCATCGAGCCGGTGCGAGGGCCGAGTACTGGGGCCTTCGGCCGCATGCGAATTATCAACGGTCAGCCGCGTAGCCCTCACAACGGAGAAGATATTACCGCTCCCCTGGGGGCGGAAGTCGTGGCGACGAACGACGGGATTGCGCGCTTGACGGTGGACCATTTTTTTTCAGGCAAAGGGGTCTTCGTGGATCACGGCCTGGGCCTCTATTCCATGTATTTCCACCTGTCCGAGGTGACAGTGCGAGACGGCGAGTCAATTAAGCGCGGACAGGTCATCGGGAAAGTGGGGCAGTCCGGACGCGCGACCGGTCCTCACCTTCACTGGGCGGTCCGGCTCAATGGGGCCCGCGTTGATCCCTATGCACTCCTCAAGCTTCCCCTCAGTGGTGTGACGTCCTTCACCCCTCAGGAGATGAGCAACCACTGAACGACGACGCGAATTGAGGACTCAGAGGGGGAGGAACAGGCCATGACCAGCAGGCACGGTCGCATCCGACAACAGCCGGCTTCATCCTCGAGCCGACTATGGCTCATGACGCTCCTGGGGGTCTTCGTGGTCTGTGGGCTCAACGCCTGCGGCACAATCCCGCGCAAGTATGTCAGTCAGGCGGAACCGGGCGTCACACTCACGATGCTCGCGAGCCACCCCGACGCCTATCGAGGTAAGGTCGTTATTTTGGGGGGAGTCGTCATAGGTCATCAGCAGGGAGGAGATCGCATCTGGCTGCGAGTGAAGAACCGGCCGCTTGACGTTGATTACGTCCCCCATGTTCCTGCATCGCCCGAAGGGCCTGAGGCTGGGCACTATTGGGTGAAGATTCTCTCGAAGGAGTTACCGAAGGGGTATCAGAGCTGGTCGCGAGTGACTGTTGTCGGCCAGGTCTCTTATGAGGCGCCGGTTCTGCAAGAACATGCGGGGGATCCAGAGCCGGTCTTGACCGCGCTGTACCTACGCGGGTGGGGCAGTGGATGGGGTGGCTACGGCCTTCGTGAAGACACCTGGGAAGATACTCGGGATGCCAGGTATATTATGTCCACTCCTATGAAGGGAGTGAAGCCGCAGTGAATGTCCCCCGATTCCTTCAGGATCGCGCGAATCGAGAAGCCTGCCTTTTCCGACGTCGTGACTCCTCTCGACGCGATCAACCGGAACAGGATGCCCGCCGGGTTTGATCCGGTGTCAGACGCTGGTCCTGATGCCGTGGTCCGCTGAGGAAGTCGCAGTCACAGGCCACCCGGAGGACCGACGCGGAAGTTTCAATTGAGAGCGCCTGACTGGTCTCGTGTTCTCGCGACTGACCGTCCCATCTTCGTCAGGTGGCGGTGAACATTCCAAGGTCAGACGTTCGTCTCGATGCTGGAAGGGGCCTTGTTCAGCACGTTGGACGCGGCCCGCGAGAGATCGGCGTCTGTGTCGTGGTTGAGTGCATAAATGCGGAACTGGATCAGGCGCGTCGGCAAAAGATCCAGGAACTCCTCAAGCGGCTCTGTTGAGACCGTGTGCGTGCCCGAATCGTAGACAAAGAGTGGAACGCCACGCGTGTCCTTGGGGTCTGGTCGAGGATCCAAGGGAGCCATGTCTACTCTGAAGGGTAACTTATGAAGTCTGGCCGGCAATTCCTTCTGGATTAGTTTCTCAAACTGCTCGTGACTTGGGAAATCCATCCCGCGTTCTTGGCCTTTCTCCTTCAGGACCGTGCTGTAGGCCATCTTCCACTTGACGTCTCGGCCCAAGATGCGCGCCCATTCCTCGCCGAGCCTTCGTCGTGTCGAGTGACTGGACTTGTTCCATCCCCGGACTTCTTCGAGTAAAGACCAGTCTGTCAGCGTCAGGTACTCATCCATCCTCTTTCGCGGGTCATGTGGGAAGAGAAGCCGCATGGTGTCACCGAAAATATCGCGTAAATGGATGTCGATGGCCCGCGTCGTCCGGTGGTAGTACACGTTGGAGTACAGGTACATCCGCGTGTTCAGGAACATCTGGAGCGCGGGCAGGCCGGTTTTGTGGATGGTGAAGCCGTTGTCTGTGATCATGGTATAGTGGATGAGCCGACTGAGGTCCACCGGGCCGACCGCCACTCCGCACATGTACGAGTCGCGAAGCACATAGTCCAGGTTGTCCCCCGTATAGCTCCCTGAGATCACGGGCTGCAGGTAGGTGAGCCACCGCGGCAGCCGCGAGTTGTCCTTGCCCTTTTCCTTCAGGATGAGATGCGCGATCTGATCGGGGTCCAACTCTTCGCCTTTGCCGAACTGTCCGGATGGGCTCCGCCGGATCTTCCGAATGGTCGGGCCGAGGTGCTCACGGATAATAATCTGTCCCAGCTTTTCATGGGTCAGATGGAACGACTTCAGGAAATTGTCGTCGAAGAAATGGCAAAACGGGCCGTGCCCGATATCATGCACCAACGCGGCGACCCGAAGCAGCGATTCAATATAGTTGATCGAGGGAAGGTCTCGGATAATCTCCGCTAAGAAGGGATAGAGGTGTCGCGCGAAGCGGCCGGCGACGTGCATGGTACCGAGCGAGTGTACGAACCGGCTGTGCTCGGCGGAGGGATAGACCCATCGGGCGCTTTGAAGTTGGTAGATATAGCGAAGCCGCTGGACCCACGGCGAGTCGATCAGATCTTTTTCGGTCCGTTCGGACCGATCAGTCGTCGAGTAAGGAACCGTGAAAGAGATGTACTCGTGAATTGGGTCGGCAATCAGCGCGGACCCGTCGTAAGGGGCTCTGGTAGGAACGGGCTGGACCATCTGACATTCACCGCACGGCGATCAGAGTTGAGCTCCGGCAGGCGATGGACGACTCACTGACTATCAGTTTAGCTCAGGCGGTTCTGGGTGGCAACGGCTCCTTATCGGCCACTGGTCGGCTTGCGCGTGCGCGGTAGCGCGAGATCACAAGGTAGGTCGCAGGGTAGCTCAACAGCGCGCCGAGGAGGCCGAGGAAAACCCCGCCGACGGCCAACGGGAGCGCGTAAGGCAAGACCTGATCGTAGAGGGAGAGGAGGCTGAGGTCGTCCCAATTGAAGGGAGCAGCCTGCGGGATGCCAAGCAGCTTGAAGCCGGTCCAGATCGTTGCTCCCAAGATCGGCACCAGCGTCCACGGATTGTTGATGCCGGCGCCTACCATCAGCGCTAAGAAGTTCAGACGAAACGCCCAGGTGCAAAAGACCACGCTCAGCGTATGGAGTCCATAGGTTGGTGAGAACGCAATAAACACACCGATGGCAAAGGCCAAGGCCGTCCGGTGGGGCGACTCATGGAGGTGGAGGATCTGACTCAGATAGGAGCGCAAACGCGCTATCGAGACCATTCTGCCTCTCTTGGAGTGGCGCGTTGGCTCTGAAAATGCTGATAGCCGGCAATGGTCAACCTTCGCGATGATCCGTTCCGATGCTTCAGCCGAAGCCCGAACTTTTTCGGCCTGATCGTGCCGATGCACGAAAACCGGCATCGGGTCCGCTGAGCCAGCCGATCCAGCTTCGCCCGATTGGCGGGCGATACGGTGAACAGCAGTTCGTAGTCCTCCCCGCCGGTCAAGGCCAGGCGAAAGGGGTCCAGATGATGAGCGGCCGCGTACCAGCGGCAGGCGGAAGAGAGGGGAACCTCGGCGATCTCGATTTCGGCCCCGACCCCGCTCTCCTCACACACATGGGCCAGATCCCCTGCCAGCCCGTCCGAGAGGTCAATTGCGGCTGTGGCCAAGTGGTGAGTCGCGAGCAGTTGTCCCTCTTCGATCCGCGGCGTCGGGCAGAGATGCCGCTCGATCAGATAGCTCAGGTGTCTAGCGTGTTGCCGCTTTCCTGCCTTCCCCTTCGTGCGGATTCTGGTCCTCAGAATGTTCAACCCTGCCAGGGAGTCCCCCAGGGTCCCGGTCACATAGAGCAGGTCACCCACATTGGCTCCATCTCGCGTGAGGGCTTGGCCTGGCTCGGCGATTCCCGTCACGGTGACACCGATGAAGAGGCCCTGTCGCGAAGCAGAGGTGTCTCCTCCCACCAGCTCGACCCCATAGAGGCGGCAGGCCCGCATCAGTCCCCGGTAGAGTCGCTCGATGTCGGAGGGTTTGCGGGACCCTGGGATGGCCACCGCCACCAACATGTGCTGAGGGACTCCACCCATCGCGGCGATATCGCTCAGGTTCGCCGCCGCTGCCTTGTACCCGATGTCCTCGAACGTGGCAGTGGCCAGATCAAAGTGGATGCCTTCGGCCAACAGATCCGTGCTCAGCAGGAGCAGGTGGTTGGCGGGTAGCCGGATGATCGCGGCGTCGTCGCCGATCCCGCGCAGCACCGAAGGTCCAGTCCGCCCAAAGTGGCGGCGAAGGTCTTGAATCAGCCCGAACTCGCCAATCCGATGGAGGGAGGCGCGGGAGGATCGTAATGGCATCTCAGGGTGCAGAGGGCGTGGACGATGCCGACGGGGCTGATACGAATGTCCGTGGGCGAGCCGCTTGTGAAGGCTTTTTGATTCGGGTCGTCTGCGATGGGCTTGCTTTACGCCGGCCGTTCACCTGGTTCGGCTTTGACTGCCGGGCAGGAGCTTGGCGCAGACTGGCCTTGATCACATCGTCCATCGTCTCGGCGAACACCAACTGGATTCCCCGCAGCAGGTGCTTGGGGATTTCTTCCAGATCCTTTTTATTGCGCTTCGGCAGGATCACGGTGGAGAGCTTCGCCCGCTTGGCGGCCAGGATCTTTTCCTTCAGGCCACCGATCGGCAGCACGCGCCCTCGCAGGGTGATCTCTCCGGTCATCGCCACGTCGCATCGGACCGGAATGTTCGAGAGACTGGAGGCCAGGGCCGTGGCCATCGTGATGCCGGCCGAGGGGCCGTCCTTGGGAATCGCTCCCGCAGGTACATGGATGTGGAGATCATTCTTTGAAAACATGTCCGGATTGATGCCCAGCAGTTTCTCACGGGAGCGCACGTAACTGAGCGCAGCTTGGGCCGACTCTTTCATCACATCACCGAGGTGTCCGGTCAGCGTGAGTTGGCCCTTCCCCTTCATGACCGTCGCCTCGATATAAAGGACATCCCCTCCGGCCTCGGTCCATGCCAGCCCGGTGGCCACGCCGATTTCATCTTTCTCCTGCTCGGCCTCCGGGAGGAATTTGGGCACGCCGAGGTACGAGTGCAGGTTGACGGGCGTGATCGTGTAGCACTGTACCTTTCCCTCGGCCACCTTCTTGGCGACCTTCCGCATCACGTTGGCGATCTCGCGCTCGAGGTTCCGGACGCCCGCCTCCCTCGTATAGTGCGACACGATTTGGCCGAGGGTCGGCTCGGCAAGCCGGAAGTGTTTGTCCGTGATGCCGTGCTCCTTGAGTTGGCGCGGGATGAGATACCGCCGGGCGATGCCGAGCTTTTCTTCTTCCGTGTACCCCGGGATTTCAATGATCTCCATCCGATCCCTCAGGGCGGGGAGAATCGGATCCATGAGATTTGCGGTGGTGATGAACATCACCTCGGTGAGATCAAAGGGAACGCCCAGGTAATGGTCGCTGAAGGCATGGTTCTGCTCAGGGTCCAGGACCTCGAGCAGCGCGGCTGATGGATCTCCGCGGAAGTCCATTCCGACCTTGTCCACCTCGTCCATCATGAACACGGGGTTGCTCGTGCCGGCCTGTTTGATGCTCTGGATGATGCGTCCAGGCAGCGCACCCACGTAGGTTCGGCGGTGGCCCCGGATCTCGGCCTCGTCACGGACACCTCCGAGGCTGATACGCACGAATTCCCGTCCCAGCGCCCGCGCGATCGATTTGCCGAGTGAGGTTTTTCCAACGCCGGGAGGGCCCACGAAACAGAGGATCGGCCCTTTCATTTTGTCTTTCAGTTTCCGGACCGCCAAGTATTCGAGGATGCGCTCCTTGACCTTTTCCAGGTCATAATGGTCCTCGTTCAGCACCTTCGCAGCGGCTTTGATATCCAAGTTGTCCGTGGATTTCTTGCTCCAGGGCAGTTCGACCATCCATTCCAGATAGGTCCGGACCGTAGCCGACTCGGCGGTGTCCGGGTGCATCTTCTCCAGGCGCTTGAGCTGCTTCTCACACTCCTTCAAGACCTTGTCCGGCATCTTGGCGTCATTGATGCGTTTACGAAACTCGGCGACCTCCTCAGCCCGTTCATCCAGTTCGCCCAGTTCTTTCTGAATGGCCTTGAGTTGCTCCCGGAGGAAATACTCTCGCTGGGTCTTGTCCATCTCTCCCTTGGCTTGCGCCTGGATTTTCTGCTGCATGGAGAGGACGTCGATCTCTTTCGCCAGGATCTCGCTGACCCGCTTCAGCCGCACGATGGGATCCGTCAATTCCAGGACGTCCTGCGTTACCTCGACCTTGAGTCCCAGGTTCGAGACGACCATGTCCGCCAAGCGACCAGGGTCCTCCATGTTTTCGATCACCACCATGACGTCCGGCATCAGCACCTTGCCCAGGCTGATGATCCGCTCGATCTGTTCCTTCACCGTCCGCATCACGGCCTCGGCCTCGAGCGGCGCCGCGGGCGGTTTGGCTTCGACGATTTTGGCGATGCGGACCGAATAGTAGGGTTCCGTCTGGATGTACTCCAGCACCTTGCCTTTGGCGGTGCCTTGGACGAGGATTTTGATCCGTTCATCCGGGAGCTTGAGCATGCGCATGATGATGCCGATGGTGCCGACCTTGTGGATGTCCTCGGGCTTCGGATTTTCCACATCGAGCGCTTTCTGGGTGGCCAGGAAAATCATGCGGTTTCCTGCCAAGGCCGCCTCGATCGCTTTGATGGACATCTCTCGGCCCACGAACAGTGGCAGCACCATATACGGAAAGACGACGATGTCCCTGACCGGAAGGAGGGGGAGTTGCTCCGGGGTCTCGATGTTCTGAAGGTCTTGTGGTTCGCGTTCGGTCGGTTCCGACATCGGACTCACGCCCTCTCAAACTGATCCTGAAGGTTCAACACGACAGCCTCTCTGGGCTGTTTCGGCGCGCCCGGCTTTGGACTCGAATCATTGGTCATTTAGGAATGACGCACAGCCAGCGACCGGCGCAGTTCTTTCAAATACTTGGCGAAGGGAGGCCCGAGGATTGGATTCTTCAGCGCGAATTCGACGGTGGCTTGCAGGAATCCGAGCTTGTCGCCCGCATCGTAACGCTGTCCCCGAACCTCATAAGCGTACATCGGGGCTTTCTGGGCAAGCACGCGCAGCGCATCAGTCAGTTGAATCTCACCATTCTTCCCTGGTGCGGTTCTGCGGAGAATTGGAAAGATGTCCGGCGGCAACACATACCGTCCGATCACCGCGTACTGGGACGGTGCATCGGCCGGAGCGGGTTTTTCAACCAAGTCCAGCACCCGATGAAGTCCAGAAGCCATGCGTCGGTTGGCCACGATGCCATATCGGCTGACCTCGGCTCGAGGGACTTTTTGCACGCCCAGGACCGCTCCTTTGCGCGTGTTATAGACGTGAATGAGCTGGGCCAGGGCCGGGATGGGTGCGTCGATCACCTCGTCTCCCAGCATCACGGCGAACGGCTCGTTGCCGATGAGGTGCTGCGCGCACAACACGGCGTGTCCCAAGCCCAAGGCTTCGGGTTGTCGGATGTAACAAAAGTTCGCCAGCCTGGCGATTCGCTGGATGTCGTTCAGAAGCTGGCCCTTCCCGTTTCCTTTGAGGTTTTCTTCGAGCTCGAACGAGCGGTCGAAGTGGTCCTCAATCGCGCGTTTTCCACGCCCCGTGATGATAATGATGTCCTCGATGCCCGATGAGACGGCTTCCTCCACCGCGTACTGGATCAGCGGCTTATCGACGAGGGGGAGCATCTCCTTGGGGGAAGCCTTGGTCGCCGGGAGAAAGCGGGTGCCAAGTCCGGCGGCCGGAATAAGGGCTTTGCGGATCGGAGCGGACGACATGAATTGGATACTAAGGACGGGTCTGAGAAAAGTCAAGGACGCTGCCTTGTGGTGGCGCGGGTTCGAGTTGAGCGCTGGGCCCT